>Ga0184637_10001264_pt1 | contig 17406 bp, 17 predicted proteins | sample PLM3_127_b2_FD_133143 | JGI IMG/M metagenome (GOLD analysis project Ga0184637, IMG submission 133143) | Groundwater sediment microbial communities from an aquifer in East River, Colorado, USA - PLM3_127_b2 | ecosystem: Environmental > Terrestrial > Soil > Riparian zone | place: USA: East River...
CCCCCACGGTGTTGCGCAGCGTCCCGATGCGCTCGATCTGCGCCTCCACCACATCGCCCGGCTGAAGAAAGCGTCCATCCTCCAGCCCGACGCCGCAGGTCGATCCGGTGAACGCCAGGTCGCCCGGCTGCAGTTGGATGCGCGCATCGACGAAGTTGAGCAGCTCGTCGACCGGAAAGATCATCTGTCGCGTGTTGTCGTGCTGGCGACGCTCGCCGTTGACAGAGAGCTGCAGGTCCACCTGCGGCTGCCCCGCCCCACCGAACTCGTCCAGCGTGGTGATCCACGGCCCGATCGGCGCAGTCCGGTCCAGCGCCTTCTGCGTAAACAGGTCGAGCGAGCCGAGCTGCTTGCCGGCATCGCGCGCACTGATGTCGTTGCCGATGGTGTAGCCCAGCAGGCAGGCGCTCGCCTGGGGCTCCTCGCCCAGGGGCCGCGCGACGACGGCCACCAGCTCGACCTCGTAGTCCAGCTGGTTCGTGACCGCGGGGTAGCGGATCTCGCCGCCCGGATCCACGAGCGCCGATGCAGGCTTGAGGTAGGCGATGGTGTGCGGCGGCGCCTGCTTGCGTCCGAGCCGGGTGAGGTGCGCCAAGTAGTTCATGCCGACGCCGAACACACGCGCGCCCGGGTTCACCGGCGCGCACAGGCGCAGGTCAGCCAGCTTCAACGGTTCCGGCTGCAGGTCCAGCGCCTCGCGGCCCTGCACGGCCACGACCGGCGCCCACACGTGGAACGGCGCCCGCACGGCGCGCGCGCTGCCCGAGGGCTCGTCGACCTCTGCCCAGAACGTTTCGCCCGGCGCGTTGCGCACCCGCGCCAGCTTCATCGCATCAACGCTTGGCGCCGAGGACTTCGGGGTCGAACACATCGTGCGGCGCACGCACGCTGGGCCCGAGGATCGGACCGACCTGTTCGTGGCCCCAGACGCTCAGCTTCTCCGGATTGAGCTCGAAACCGTCGTCGTGCCAAGGCTCGAGCTCGGCGATCACCTCGATCGCGAAGCCGCCCGGCGAGAAGTGATAGAACGACACGTGCGGGTCCTGCGAATGCTGGCCCAGCGTCATCATCATCGGCAGATTGCGCTGCTTGACGATGTCGTAGGTCTCGCCGACATCGCGCAGGCTCTTCACGAACAGGCCGATGTGCTGGACGCCGGCCTTGCCCGGGCCGTGGCCGTAGGCGATGTCGTGGCTGGTGCTGGTGTTCAGCTTTGCGCGGTAGAAACCTGTGCTGCCCTTGCCGGCGCCGGCGCCGTACCAGTGCATGCCCATGACCTTGGTCAGGAAGTGTTCCAGTTCCGGCGGGTACTCGGGCGTGATCACCACGATGTGGCCGAAGCCGCGATGCCCGCAGAGAAAACCCCCGTGCGCGCGCCCGGGGACGAAGGAACGCGGCGTCCACTTCTGCCCATAGAAGAGCTCGTGCTGGTAGCCCACCGGGTCGCGAAAGCGAACCAGTTCCTTCACGCCGCGCGTCTCGCACAGCTGCGCGTCGCCGACAGTGAGCTCGACGTTGTGCTCGCGAAACCGCGCCACCGCCGCCTGGAATTCGAGCTTGCCCTTCGCCTCCCAGCCGATGTAGCGCAGCCGGTCGGACGGGCCGGGATGGAAGGCCAGCCGATGGCGGCGATCGTCCAGCTTGAAGTACAGCGACTGCGAATCCGATTCCGGCGACTTGCCGACCTGAAAGCCGAGCACCTCGGGCCCGTAGCTGCGCCACTCGTCGATGCGGGTGGTCTCGAAGCCGAGGTAGCCGATGCCGATGATGTCCATGTGCGAACCTTCGATGAATGTCAGAGCGCCAGCAGGCCGCCGTCGACGACGATGTCCGTGCCGGTGATGAACGACGCCTCCGCGGAGGCGAGGAACAGCGCGGTCGAGACGACCTCGTCCGATTCGCCCGGCCGGTCCATCAGCACGCCGTCGAGCAGCGCGGCGCGCGTGACCGGGTTCTTCACGAAGGCCTCGGTGCCGGGCGTGGCAACGAAGCCGGGGCTGATGCTGATCGCGCGGATGCCGTGCGCGGCGCCTTCGACCGCCAGCTGCCGCGTGAACGAGACGACTGCGCCCTTGGCCGCCGCATGCGCCGAGATACCGGCCACCTTGGAGCCCGCCCAGGCTGCCACCGACGACACGTTGAGCACCACGCCGCCTCGCACTGCGAGGTGGCACCATGCATAGCGGGTGGTGTAGAAGATCAGGTCGAGCTCGTTGCGGATGGTGTAGCGCCAGTCCTCGATCGACAACTCGCCGACGGGACCGAAACGGGCCGCGGACGCGTTGTTGTAGAGGATGTCGATGCGGCTGTGCTTCTCGGCGGCAAGCTCCACCCATTGGCGCGCCTGCTCGGGGTCACCCAGGTCGACCGGTGCGCTGCCGTGGAGATCCAGACCTTCAGCCCGCAGAACAGCACCGGTTTGCTCATGCGCCTGCGCATTGACGTCGCAGCCGACGACGATCGCACCTTCGCGCGCGAAGCGCAGCGCGGCAACGCGCCCTTGGCCGCCGCCGGTGCCGGTCAGCAGCACCACCTTGCCTTCGAAGCGCTTCACGTGTGCAACTCCCGGTCGAGACAGCCAGTGCCGTGCTATTGCGCTTCTTCGACTCGCAGCGCCTCGGCCGGACAGGCCGCGGCGCCTTCCTTGGCCTCTTCCTCAAGGCCTGCAGGGACCACGTCGCTGTCGAGGTAGACCAGGCCATCGGCATCGAGCTTGTAGACCTGGGGACAGACCTGTGCGCACAAGCCGTACCCGCAGCAGCGGCTGCGATCGGCGAACACGCGCATCAGGCCTTTCGAATCGGATTCCTGCGCCGCCATGATGTCTCCTGCGAAAGCGTCTGGATGCGCTGGATTATGCACACATTCTGCAAATGTGTCACTGTTTTTCAGACGAGGGCGCATTGGTACTTATTCGGAGACGGAAATCGCATTCCAAATATAGAATTCCACGCCATGGCACCTCCATTGAACAGAGTCCACGACGCGCCGGACGTCGAGGACGACGACACCACAAGCACGGACTCGAGCACCGCAACCCGCCCTAGCGGCGTGATGGTCAAGCCGGTGGCCAACGCCATTCGCATCCTTCGGTACCTGAGCCAGACCGGCGCGCCGGAACGCGGGGCCGACATCGCCCGCCACCTGTCGATCAATCCCAGCACCTGCTTCAACATCCTGCGCACGCTGGTCGCCGAAGACGTGATCGATTTCAATCCGCTGTCCAAGATGTACTCGGCCGGCCTCGGCCTCGCCAAGCTGGTGGACCAGTTGATAACGCAGGGCCAGCGCATCGAGCTCGCCAAGCCGTTCATGGAAGAGCTGGCCGCCAAGTTCCATGTCACCGTGACGCTATGGCGGCGCATGGGCACCGATCGCATCGTTCTGGTGAGCTCGGAGGCCAGCCCCACCGACCTGCGCATCGACATGCCCACCGGGCAGCGCCTGCCGCTGCTGATGGGCGCCAGCGGCCGCCTCTTCGCCGGCCAGCTGGGCCTGAGCGAGAGCGAGGCGCGCCGAGAATTCGACACGATGCGCTGGTCGCGTCCGATTTCGTTCGAGACCTACTGGCGTGAAGTGGGGCGAGCCCGCCGGCGCGGCTGGGCGGTGGACGACGGCTACTTCGCCAACGGCGTGGTGTCGGTCGCCGCACCGGTGCGAGACCCGGCGGGTGCGATCGCCTTCACGGTGTCGGCGGTGATGATCCGCGGTCACCACGACGACGCCGGCCTCGAGTCGCTCGGCGAGTCGCTGCGCGACATGGGTGCGCAGCTGGCAGCGACACTTTTCTGACCGTCTACAGCTGCGAACGCGGCAACCGGATCACCAACCCGTTCATCGCATCGCTGACCACGATCTGGCAGGTGAGCCGGCTGTTCGCCTGGAAGTCGACGGCGCATTCGGCCATGTCGCGCTCCATGTCGGACGGCGGCTGCAGCGCTTCGTGTTCGACATAGGCATGGCAGGTGGCGCAGGCGCAGGCCCCGCCGCAATCGGCCAGGATGCCGGGGACGGAAGCGTTCACCCCGGCCTGCATCGCGGACGTGCCCACAGGCGCGTCGACGCGATGCTCGGTGCCATCGTGCTCGAGGAAGATGAGGGTCGGCATCGGGTTTCTCCGGTGGGGTTGGATGGCTAAATTATGAACAGAACTGTGGATTCTGTGCAAGAGTTGGTCTATGATGCCTGTCAGACACCGACTTTGCAACCGCGGCTCGCCCTTACTTCACCGGCGCGCCGCCAACCCGTCCCGGGGGACACGATGAAACTGGAAGATCTCATCCTCGTCAGCGTCGACGATCACGCGATCGAACCGCCCAACGCCTTTGCGCGCCACATGCCCGAGCGCTTCAAGGGCCGCGAGCCCAAGGTCGAGCAGCGCAACGGCCGCGACGTGTGGGTCTTCGAGGACCGCGCCACCGGCTACATGGGTCTCAATTCGGTGGTCGGCCGCCCGAAGGAGGAATACGGCATGGAGCCGCTTTCGTACGAGCACATGCGGCGCGGCACCTGGGACATCAAGGCGCGCGTCGACGACATGAACGCCAACGGCGTGCTCGGCTCGCTGTGCTTTCCCACCTTCCCCGGCTTCGCCGGCCAGCGCTTCCAGGGCATGCCGGACCGCGAGGTGTCGCTCGCGGCCATCCAGGCCTACAACGACTGGCACCTGCACGACTGGTGCAACGCCGCGCCAGGCCGCTTCATCGCGCTGATGATGGTGCCCTGGTGGGACATGCCGGCCGCCGCCGCCGAGGTGGCGCGCATGGCGAAGCAAGGCGTGCACGCGCTGACCCTGTCCGACAACCCGACCGTGCACGGCTATCCGTCGATCCACAACGAACACTGGGACCCGCTGTGGAAGGCCTGCGCCGACAACGACGTCGTCGTCTGCTGCCACATCGGCACCGGCGCCAAGGCGGCGCACGCGTCCGACGAATCGCCGATCGACGCGTGGATCACGTCGATGCCGATCTCCATCGCCAACTCGGCCGCCGACTGGATTTGGGCGCCGATGTGGAAGAAGTTTCCCAAGCTGCGCATGGCGCTGTCCGAAGGCGGCATCGGCTGGATCCCCTACCTGCTCGAGCGCGCGAACTTCACGCACAACCACCACCACGCCTGGACCAATTCCAACTTCGGCGACAAGAAGCCCAGCGACGTCTTCAACGAGCACATCATCACCTGCTTCATCGAAGACGAGTTCGGCTTGAAGAACCTGGATGCGATCAACGTCGACAAGGTCTGCTGGGAGTGCGACTACCCCCACTCGGACTGCACCTGGCCGAATTCGGCCGACGTGTTCCACAAGCAGGCCGGCCATCTCAGCGACGAGGTCATCAACAAGATCACGCACCTGAACACGATGCGCGAGTTCTCGTACGACCCGTTCGCCATCCTCGGCCGCGAGAACTGCACCGTCGGTGCGCTGCGCGCGCAGGCCAAGCACGTCAGCATCGAGCCCGCCCTGGGGCTGGGAGGCGCGGCGCCGGAGCGCGATCCGACCAAGCCGGTGACTTCGGGCGACATCAACCGGATGTTCGCGTCGGCCGACGCGCAGACGGCGCTGTGATCCACGCGACGCCTTGGTCGCGGGACGAGCGCCGGGCCGCTCCCAAGCCGGCCCGCGTCCCCTCGGGGAACCGGCCGACGTACTCGTCGGACGAGGGGCTCCAATGACACAGTTCGCGTACAGCCGCATACCGGCCGAGGCCGAGGCGCTGCGCGCCGAGGTGCGCGGCTTTCTCGCCGACGCCCTGCATGACTTCCCGGCCGCTCGCCGTGCGGACTCATGGATGGGCTTCGACGCCGGGTTCAGCCGCAAGCTCGGCCAGCGCGGCTGGATCGGCATGGCGCTGCCCAAGCGCTACGGCGGCGCCGAGGCCGGGCCGTTCGCGCGCTATGTCGTTATCGAGGAGCTGCTCGCCGCCGGCGCGCCGGTGTCGGCGCACTGGATCGCCGACCGCCAGAGCGGGCCGCTGATCCTGCGCTACGGCAGCGAGGCACAGAAAGACCGGCACCTGCCGGCCATTTGCCGCGGCGAGCAGTACTTCTGCATCGGCATGAGCGAACCGGGCTCGGGCTCGGACCTCGCATCGATCAAGTCGCGCGCGCAGCGCAAGGACGACTGCTGGGTGCTCAACGGCCAGAAGCTGTGGACCACCAACGCGCACAAGTCGCACTTCATGATCGCGCTGGCCCGCACCGCCGAGAAGACCGCGTCGCGCCACGAGGGCATGTCGCAGTTCATCGTCGACCTGCACGCGCCCGGCGTCACGATCCGCCCGATCCGCGATCTCGCGGGCAGCGAGCACTTCAACGAGGTGTTCTTCGACGACGTCCGGCTGGGGCCTGACGCCCTCATCGGCACCAAGGGCCAAGGCTGGGAACAGGTCACCGCGGAGCTCGCCTTCGAACGCAGCGGCCCCGAGCGCTTCCTGAGCAGCATCGCGCTGCTGCACACGTTGATCGATGCCATCGGGCCGGTGCCCGATGCGCTGCAGGCCAAGGAAATCGGCCGCCTCACAGCGCGCCTCTTCAGCCTGCGCAACATGTCGCTGTCGGTCACGGCCCAACTGGCGGCCGGCGCGAATCCGGCGTGGGCCGCATCGTGCGTCAAGGATCTCGGCACCGGCTTCGAGCAGGAACTTCCCGACGTCGCGCAGTTGCTGCACGACACGCAGCCAGCCATTGCAGGCGGTACCGACCATGCGCGCGTGCAGGCGCAGCTGACGCAGATGGCGCCATCATTTTCGTTGCGCGGCGGCACGCGCGAAATCCTGCGCGGCATCATCGCGCGCGGCCTGGGACTGCGTTGACCATGCGCGAACTCTTCCAATCGACGATCGAGCGACTGCTGGCCGACATGGCCACGCCCGAGGCAGTGCTCGCCGCCGAAAGCGGCACCTGGCCCGCCGCGCTGTGGAGCGCGGTCGAGGACTCGGGCTTCGCGCTTGCCGCCGCCACTGAAGAGGCCGGCGGCGCCGGCGCCTCGTGGGACGACCTCTACGTCGTGCTGCTCGCGTGCGGCCGCCACAACGCACCGGTCCCGCTGCCCGAGGCGATGCTCGCCAACTGGCTGCTGGCACGCGCTGGGCTCGAACCGGTGTCGGGCCCGCTATCGTTCGCCACGGGGTCGCTGCGGCGCGTCAGCGAGGGCCGTGTCAGCGGGACGCTCAACGACGTGCCGTGGGGCCGTCACGTGGACCATGTCGTCGCCATCGCCGGCGGCGACACCCCCACCGTCGTGCTGCTGTCCACCGCCGCGGCCACGCAACGCCACCCGCGCCAGAACATGGCCGCCGAACCCCGGGACGACCTGCAGTTCGAGGACGCGTCCGTGCTGGCCCAGGCGCCGCTCCCCAACGGAATGCCGATAGATGTCCTGCTGCAAGGCGGCGCCCTGCTGCGCTCGGCCCAGACCGCAGGCGCCCTGCAAGCGCTGCTGGAAATGACGACGCGCTATGCGACCGAGCGTGTTCAGTTCGGCAAGCCGATCGGCAACTTTCAGGCGATCCAGCACCAGATCGCGGTGCTGGCCGAGCACACGGCGATGGCGTCGGTGGCCGCAGAAGCCGCCTGTGCCGAGTCGGCCGACGCACTCGCCACGCTGCCCATCGCCGCAGCCAAGGTGTGCTGTGCCGAAGCGGCCACTGTCGCTGCCGGCATCGCGCACGCCGTCCACGGCGCCATCGGCTTCACGCACGAGCACGTGCTGCACCTGACGACGCGACGGCTGTGGGCCTGGCGCAGCGAGTACGGCTCGCTGACCCACTGGTCGCAGCGCATCGGCGAGTCGGTTTGTGCCGGCGGTGCCGCGGCGTTCTGGCCCACACTCACCCGCGGCAGCTTCGCCACCGCATCGGAAGGAGCCACGCGATGAATCCCGATCCGTTCCTCGTCGTCGAACGCGACGGCGGCGTCGTCACTGTCCGCATGAACCGGCCGCAGACGCGCAACGCCCTCACCGAACCACAGCAGATGCAGGAGTTCGTCGACCTGTGCGCCGATCTGCGCCGCGACCGCAGCGCCAAGGTCGTCGTGCTGACCGGCAACGGCCCCGCCTTCTGCGCCGGTGGCAATGTCAAGGACATGCAGTCGCGCGGCGGCATCTTCGCCGGCAGCGCGTACGAAGTCCGCCACAGCTACCGCGACGGCATCCAGCGCATCCCGCTCGCGCTGTACGAGCTCGAGCTGCCGGTGATCGCCGCGGTGAACGGCGGCGCGATCGGCGCCGGCCTGGACCTCGCCTGCATGTGCGACATCCGCATTGCGGCCGACAACGCCGTGTTTGCCGAAAGCTTCGTCAAGCTGGGCATCGTTCCCGGCGACGGGGGTGCCTGGCTGCTGCCGCGCGCGATCGGCTTGCCCAAGGCCAGCTTGATGGCCTTCACGGGCGACACGATCGATGCGGCGAAAGCGCTCGACTGGGGCCTGGTGGCGCAGGTCGTGCCTCCTGACGACCTGGTTCGCGAGGCGCAGGCGCTGGCGCAGCGCATCGCGGCCAACCCGGCACACGCGCTTCGATTGACGAAGCGTCTGCTGCGCGAGGGCCAGCACATGCGGCTCGACTCGCTGCTGGAACTGTCTTCCGCCTACCAGGCGATTGCGCATCACACCGAGGACCATCTCGAGGCGGTGAACGCCTTCGTCGAGAAACGCCCGCCGCAGTACACCGGCCGCTGACCCCGCGCGCCGCAACCCGAGGACTCATTACCATGCGGACCGTCTTCCGCGAGGACCACGAACTCTTTCGCCAGACCGCGCGTCGCTTCGTCGACAAGGAAATCGTGCCTTTCCTGCACGAGTGGGAGAAAGCCGGCATCGTGCCCAAGTCGCTATGGCGCAAGGCCGGCGACGCGGGCTTGCTGTGCTCCACCGTGCCCGAGGAATACGGCGGCTCGGGCGGCGACTTCGGCCACTCGGCCGTGATGATCGAGGAGCTGGCGCGCGCCAACGCCACCGCGGTCGGCTTCACCACGCATTCGGAGATCGTGGCCCCGTACATCGTGGCCTACGGCAGCGAGGAGCAGAAGCAGCGCTGGCTGCCGAGCATGGTCAGCGGCGAGCTGATCGGCGTCATCGCGATGAGCGAACCGGGCATCGGCAGCGACCTGCGCTCGATGCGCACCAGCGCGCGCCGCGATGGCGACCACTACGTCGTCAACGGCCAGAAGACCTTCATCACCAATGGCGGCAACGCCGGGCTGATGGTCACCGCGACGAAGCTCGACCCGAACGACAAGAAGCTCACGCTCATCTGCGTCGAGGAGGACCGCCCGGGGTTCGCCAAGGGCAAGCTGCTGGAGAAGATCGGCCTCAAGGGGCAGGACACGTCCGAGCTTTTCTTCGACAACGTGCGCGTGCCGGTTGCCAACCGGCTGGGCGAGGAGAACGAGGGCTTCAAGTACCTGACGCACCAGCTGGCCTGGGAGCGCACCATCATCGGCATCCGCGCCGCGGCGTCGATCGAGGCGCTGCTGGACGAGACCATCCAGTACACGCGTGACCGTCGCGTCTTCGGACAGACGGTGTTCGACTTCCAGAACACAAAGTTCAAGCTCGCCGAGTGCAAGGCGCAGGCGACGATGCTGCGCGTGTTCGTCGACGACTGCCTGGCCAAGGCGATGCGCGGCGAGCTCACCGCCGAGGTCGGCGCGATGTGCAAGCTGATGGGATCCGAGATGCAGGGCAAGGTGCTCGACGAGCTGCTGCAGCTGCATGGCGGCTATGGCTTCATGAGCGAGTACAAGGTGTCGCGCGCGTGGGTCGATGCGCGGGTGGCGCGCATCTACGGCGGCACGTCGGAGATCATGAAGGAGATCATCGCCCGCTCGCTGTAAGGCGCGCGATGAGGCTCAGCCCGACCGCTTGTATCGCGGTCGGCCCTTCGGCAGGCGCAAGGCCCCTTCCGGACCCTTGCGTCCGGCCTCAGTCCCAAACCACATGCACTTCGTGCGGCCCGCGCAACTGCGCCCCGGCAATCTTCGGCGCGGGCTTGTCCGGGTCGAGCCGGATGTTCGGCAACAGATCCAGCACCGCGTTCAGCGCCACCTGCAGCTCCGTCTTTGCGATGAACTGCCCGACGCACATGTGCGGACCGAAGCCGAAGCCGAACGACGGCTTGGCCTTGCGGTCGATGTCGAAGGTCTCGCTGTTCTCGAACGCCTCCTCGTCGCGATTGGCCGACGACACGATGCACTGGACCATGGCGCCCTTCGGGATCTTCACGCCACGGATTTCCAGGTCCTGCGCGGCCTGGCGCACCTTGAAGGTCGCGACCGGCTCGAAGCGCACCGTCTCGTCGATGGCCTTGCTCACGAGACTGCGGTCGCGCCGCACGCGGTCCAGCAGCTCGGGCCGTTCGAGCAGCAGCGTCATCAGCGAGCCGAAGGTCCGCGTCGTCGTCTCGCTGGCGGCCGGCAGCAGCGAGCGCACGAAGGTCGTCACCTCGTGATCGTCCAGCGAGCGGCCCTCGTACTCGGCACGGATCAGGCGGCTGATGAGATCGTCGCCCTCGGCACCGGCGCCGCGCACGCGCGCAACCTCGACCTTCACCGCGTCGTACAGCGCCTGTGCGGCTTCCATCGCGGCGTTGCGCGCAAGCTTGGCCTTCTCGGCATCGACCTGCGGCCCAGCCAGGATGGCCAGAGCCCAGGCCGCGTACTGCTCCACCTTGCCAGGATCGTCGTCGGCGAAGCCGATCAGCGCGTAGATGATGCGGATCGGGAACAGCAGCCCGAAGCGCATCAGGTCGGCGCGGCGCGCCGGCACCAGCGGCGCGATGAACTCGTCGCGCACGATGCGGTCCATCCGCGGCTTCCAGCGGTTCACCACCTCCGGCATGAACACCGGCTGCAGCAGCGCTCGCGCCCGCTTGTGCGCGTCGCCGTCCATGCCGGTCAGGATCAGCCCGTCGAAGAACGCGCCCAGACCCTCGGCGATGAAGCCGCTGGTGTAGTTGACCGGATCGCGCAACACGGCCATCGCGTCGGCGTACTTGAACACGGTGAACGTGGGCCGGTTTGCGTCCAGCCCCGCGATGGTGGGCACGCCCATGCGGCCCATGAAGTTGCCTTCGAGCACCGGCGAGTTGCGCCGCATCTCGCGGTACACGGCATACAGGTCGACGTCGGCGCCACGGTAGTTGTCGCCCACGCCGGCAAACGCGCTTTGCAGCGACGAGTCCTTCACCACGCTCATCGTCGTCTCCATCGGGGTTTGCCCAGGTCCCGTTTGACCGGCCGTCAACCCCATTAAATTGAACACATTGAGCGATTGTGATCCACTTCTGGCATCCAAGCAAGGAAGACGAATGACGACATCCTCATACGACGTGGCGATCGTCGGCGGCGGCCACAACGGCTTGTCTGCCGCGTGCTACCTGGCCCAGGCGGGCAAGAAGGTGCTGGTGATCGAGGCGCTGGACAAGGTGGGCGGCATGGCGACCTCGGGCTACGTGATCCCCGGTGCGCCACAGCACCTGGTGCACACCTGCGCGCTGGACCTGATGTCGCTGCGCGTGCATCCGATGATGCCGATCGAGCTTGGGCTCGACAGGCACGGCTTCCGCCAGATGGAGATGACGCCGGGCTACGTGTACCTGCATCCCGACGGCAATTCGCTGGTGTTCTGGCGCGACCGCATGAAGACCGCGGAAGAGATTCGCCGCTATTCGGCCAAGGACGCGGACGCGTTTCTCGAGCTGATGAAGGTGCTCGACGCCTTCATGGACATGGCCATCCCGATGATGCGCGTCGACCCCGCGCGCCGGAACATCGGCGCCAAGCTGCAGGCGCTGCGCGCGGTGCTGCGCAACAAGAAGCTCAAGCCCGAGATCATGGCGCTGATGACGGGCTCGGCCCACCAGGCCACGCTCGAGCGCTTCGAGCACCCGGTGACCATCTCGGCGATGTGCTGCCTGACGGGCGCGGCCGGGCCGATCATGAACGACGGCACCGGCGTCTATTTCGCGCTGCTGGGCTTCCTGCACCGCTTCGGCGTCGGACGCGTGGTCGGCGGCATGCACCAGCTCACGCAGGCGATGGCCTCGCGGCTGAAGGAACTCGGCGGAGAGGTCATCACCTCGGCGCAGGTTGCGGAAATCATTGCCGATGGCGGCCAGACGCGTGGCGTCCGGTTGGCCGACGGTCGCGTCATCGACGCGCGCGCGGTCATCGCCAGCGTTCATCCGAAGATGGCGCTGGAGATGGTGACGCCCGGCGCCATCGAACGGAAGCTGCTGATCCGCGCCGCGATGGCGCCGGCCAATGCGCACGGCGCCTCGCCGCTGAAGGTGGACCTTGCGCTGAACGGCCAGGTTTCGGTCCGCAGGCACGAGGCGATGCGGCCCGACGGCCTGAGCCTGCGCAAGTGCGTGCTGCTGATCGGCACCGAAGAGGCCGTGCTGGAGAACTTCCGCTCGTCGGCGCGTGGCGAGGTCCCCAGGCTGCCCTACATGTGGATCACCGCGCCGAGCGCGGTCGACCCGACGCAGGCGCCTACCGGCCAGGACGTGGCCTACCTTTACCCGGTGGCGATGCCGGTGAATCCGCGCGAGGGCTGGGACGCGATCCGTGACCGCGTCGGACAGCAGGTCATCGACCAGGCGAACGAGTACATGGAAGGGCTGGCGACGCTGGAGATCGGTCGCCGCGTCGAAGCCGCGCCCGACCTCGCGAAGCGGCTGAACGTGCACAACGGCTGCGTGGTCCATGTCGACACGTCGACGATGCGCTCGGGCGCCATGCGACCTGCCGTCGGGCTGGGCGGCGACACGCTGCCGGTCAAAGGATTGTTCCTCGGCGGCGCCGGCATCCACCCCGGCGGCGGCGTCAACGGTCTGCCGGGCCGCATCGCCGCGGGTCGCGTGCAGCGCTACCTCGCGAAAGCACCGCAGAAGGCCGCGAGCACCTCCAAAAGCACGGAGCAGAAACTTGCGCCCGGCCGCTGATCGCCGGATCTCACGTCGAGTCGCTGCCCGCGGACGGCAGCGGTCGCTGCAGCGATGGCCATTCGTCGACCAGCACCGCCGACAGCACGAAGTCGACCACGAAGTCGCGCCAGCGCGTCATGCCCTCGGGCGAGGTCGGGTCGAAGCCGGCGATGGCCGAGACCATGTAGCGGTTCGTGAAGCCGCCGGTGATGAGCAGCGACGACGACGCATGGAACATCCGCGCATCGATGCCGGGCCGGAAGTCGCCGCTTCGCACGCCGCGTTCCAACAGCCGCTGCATCTGCGCGCCGAGCGCCGGCGCCAGCTCGGGAAAGCGGCTGCGTTCGTCCGTGTGGTCGTCGTGGTAGCGCAGCCCCTGCTGCGCCAGCGGCCCGAGCGCCGGGTCGATGCGGTACTGATCGAAGGCATGGGTCAGCAGCTTGCGCAGCGCGTCGCGCGGTGGCAGGTGATCCAACTCCAGCGCGAGCAATTCGGACGTGACCTTGTCGGCCGACGCATCGAGCACGCAAGCGAACAACTGCTCCTTGCCGGAAAAGTAGTGGTAGACGAGCTGCTTCGTCACGCCCGCGACTCGCGCGATCTCGTCCATGCGCGCTCCGGCCAGCCCCTTGTCGGAGAACTCCTGCCGCGCGGCCTGCAGCAGGCGCTCGATGGTGGCCTTCTTGGACGACGGCGCGCCGGTGTGGAACGACATGCGCGATGTTAGTTCCGGTCGCACAACCCATTCACTCCCGAGGATCAACATGACTGCCCCCACCACCGCTTCGCCCCAGCTCGAAAGCGCCTACTCCGCCGTCTCCGACCTCTACAAGGGCGCGGACGTCGACTTCCATGCGCTGTGCCGCGAGATGCGCCATCACCACCCGGTGTACGACGGCGATTTCATCGCCAAGCTCGGCGTGCCGACCAATGCCGGCATGCAGGCCGGCACCCGACCGACCGTCGCGCTGTTCCGCTACCACGACGTGATGAGCGTGTTGAAGGACGGCGCGAACTTCACCAACGGCTTCATCGCCGAAGGCCTGGGAGCGTTCTTCGACGGCCTGATCATCCTCGCGATGGACGGCGAGCAGCACCGCCGCGTGCGCGCGCTGCTGCAGCCGGCCTTCATGCCCGACACGATCAACAAGTGGCGGCCAAAGATCGACCGCGTGATCCGTGAGGACTTCCTCGAGCCGATGGTGCCGGACAAGCGCGCCGAGCTGATGGAGTTCGGCCTCGCCTTCCCGATCCGCGAGATCTATGCGCTGATGGGCTTCCCGGAGGACGACCCGGCCAAGTACAAGCAGTACGCGAGCTGGGCGCTGACGATGCTGGGCGGCAACACGATCGACCCGTCCAAGGCCGGCGAGGCGCGCAAGCGCGCCGGCGAGGCGGTGAAGGCGCTGTACGACGCGATCAAGGAGGCCGTGGTGCAGCGCCGCGCCGAAAACTGGCAGGGCGACGACCTCATCGGCCGCCTGCTGCGCGCCGAGTACGAAGGCCACAAGCTCGACGACCACGAGGTGACGACCTTCGTGCGCTCGCTGCTGCCCGCGGCCGGCGAGACGACGACGCGCACCTTCAGCTCGGTGATGACCTTGCTGCTCACCGTGCCTGGCCTGCTCGAGCGCGTGCGCGCCGACCGCGGCCTGGTGCCCAAGCTGATCGACGAGACGGTGCGCTTCGAGCCGGTGTCCACCTTCAAGGTTCGCGAGGCGGCAAAGGACATGGAGATCGGCGGCGTGAAGATTCCCAAGGGCGCCTTCGTGCAATGCATGGTGGCCTCGGCCAACCGCGACGAGGAGGTGTTCGAGAACGCCGACCGCTTCGACATCGACCGCCGCATGAAGCCGTCGTTCGGCTTCGGCTTCGGGCCGCACATGTGCATCGGCCAGTTCGTCGCCAAGATCGAGCTGCAGTGCGCGGTGAACGCCATCCTCGACCTGTTCCCCAACGTGCGACTCGACCCGGATCTGCCGGCGCCGCAGATCGCCGGCGCCCAGCTGCGCGGCGCGCACTCGGTTCCCGTGCTCTGGGACTGAATCGCAACGAGGAAAGACAACGATGAAGAACTTCAAGACCATTCCGCAACGCGGCGACTTCGCCTACCAGACCCTCGTCGGCCCGCAGCAGGTCAGCGGTCGCGCGCTGCACGACCTGCGCGGCTTCTTCGGGCTGCACCTGACCAAGGGCATGCCCTTCGGCGTGGTACGCGACGACGAGGGACACATGTACGCGATGGTGCGGGCGCTCAACGCGCCGGGCAGCACGCCCAACCCGACCAAGTTCATCTACCAGTCCTCGCGCCTCGACGGACAGTGCATCCGCATGGACAAGGCCCGCATGGCCAAGCAGGCGATGACGATGTTCCCCGAGCGCAAGCTCGAAGGCGACACCGCCGTCTGGGCCAGCCTGGCGCGCGAGGACGGCAGCCCATGGCAGATCACCGCGTCGGGCGAGCGCATGACCTGGCGCGAGGAAGGCCTGTTCGACCTGCAAGGCCCGCTCATCGGCACCGGCATGCAGTGGTACCTGCCCGGCGTGGACTGGGGCACCTTCTATGTCTCGCAGCTCTACGACATGCACGGCACCTGCGAGGGCCGGCCGGTCAAGGGCGTGATCGCGCTGGACCAGGCCTACATGCCCGAGGGCGGCGCGATCCACTTCCAGAAGGACCTGGTGGTCAACAACAAGATGCACGTCATCTGGTGGTCGTTCGCGACGATCTACAAGGACGGAACCTGGGACGCCGGTTCGTTCATGGTGGGCCACGACCACCTGGGCTACGCGATCTTCCAGGACCACACCGGCGCCGTGCGCGCGACGACCGACATCGAAGGCCTGGCCACGCACAAGCCGGGCAGCTATTTCGTCGACAGCGCGCGCATCGTGCTCGACGGCAAGGAGGAGTGGGAATTCCTGCCCGACCCGCGCGGCGAGATGCGGGATTTCGTCGGCGGCTTCCCGATCACCGCCCAGCAGGAAGGCCGCTGGCGGCGCGTCGGTGACACGCGCGAGGCGGATCGCTGGATGGCCTGGGGTGAAAGCGATCGTCGCAACGGCAGCGCGCGCAACGTGCGCGGCGCGGACCTGTGAAGGAGCGCCGCATGGACAAACACACCATCGAAGCCTTCGTCCACGCGCAGGTCATGGCTTGGAACGCGGGGGACAAGGCGGCCTTCTTCAACGCCTACCGCGAGGTCGCGCCGAACGAGCTGACCATCGAATACGTGGGCCGCGGCCCGGCCGCCGACGGCTGGGCGGTGCTCGAAGGCATGTGGAGCCAGCAGAGCGCGAAGATCGAGATCGAGGAAGTGGCGGCGATCGTCAATGGCAACGAGGCCGCCTGCCACAACCGCAACAAGATCCGCGGCACCGACAAGGCCATCGAGACGCTGGAGCTGTATCGCTTCGACGACGGCGGCCGGCTGCACGTGCGCTACTTCATCCCGCAACCATGAAGCCGACCGCGCAGGCTCCATCGATGACGACACTGGACCGCAAGGCCATCGAGCGCTTCATGCGCGCGCAGGTGACGGCGTGGAACGCCCACGACAGGGCCGGCTTTCTTGCGCTGTACCGCGAGATGGCGCCGCAGTCGCTGGAGATCGAGTACGTCGGCCGCGACGATCGCCAGGACGGCTGGTTCGTCATCGAGGAGATGTGGGACAAGCACAACCTGCAGATCACGCTCGACGTGGTGGTGACGGTGGTGAACGGCAACGAGGCAGCCATCCACCATCGCAACTGCATCGTCGGAACGGATGCAGCGATCGAGAGCATCGAGACCTATCGCTTCGAGCCGGGACGGCTGGCGGTGCGCTACTTCCTCAAGCCGCCCGGCACCGAGGGACTGGACCTGAACCGCTTCAGGGGCTTAGCGATCGACGGTGCCTGAGCCGCGCGCATCTGCGCCGCACCCGCTGTTGCGGCCGCGGGCCGGTCCGATCTTTCGCATGCTGTGGCTCCATCGCGAATAAGCCCGCCTGCAGCTACGCACGAGCAGAAATCAGCTGCGCACAGCAGCCATTCGACGGCGCTTTCGACCCGAACCGGACTGACGACATTGCGGATTGGTTGCCCGAGAGCCGCCATTGGTGCCGGCCGTGCAAAGTCAGGCGGCGACAAATGATGGCGTCTGAACCTACTGCTCGATGCGAGCGGAAACGGCGACGGCCTCTTCCTGCTGAAGGCTGACCAGCACGGCGGTGGTCTCGCGATAGCTGAAGTAGATGCTGATGTCGCCCGACACCAGTAGCGCCCCGCTGACCAGCGACAGGGTCAACAGCAGCTACTTGCGGAACAGCCGGCCGCGGTGTGTCTTGTGCGGCGCGACCGCGGCAACGGCGCGCCCGTCACTCATGGACGGGTCACCCCAGTGAGCGCCGTCTGCCTGGTAGCGGCGCATGGTCTTCATTGGATCACCTCGTCCGCCCGCAACAGCAGCGATTGCGGGATCGTCAGGCCCAGCG
>Ga0184637_10001265_pt1 | contig 17405 bp, 17 predicted proteins | sample PLM3_127_b2_FD_133143 | JGI IMG/M metagenome (GOLD analysis project Ga0184637, IMG submission 133143) | Groundwater sediment microbial communities from an aquifer in East River, Colorado, USA - PLM3_127_b2 | ecosystem: Environmental > Terrestrial > Soil > Riparian zone | place: USA: East River...
CATGACCACCCGAACGGCGCCCTTGCCTCCGGCCCCGGCGACCGAACGGGCCGCCACGGCTCGGGCTGGGCCGTCGTCGAGCTCGACCCCCCGGCGCAGCCGCCCGATCTGCTGCTTCGTCGGGATGCCCTCCACCTCGGCCAGGTATTCCTTCTCCACACAATGCCGTGGATGAAGGAGCCGGTCCGCCAGCTCGCCGTCGTTCGTGAGCAGCAGCAGCCCCTCGGTCTCGCGGTCCAGTCGGCCCACCGGGAAGACCCGGACATCCTTCGGCAGGTACTCCCCGAGGTCCTTCTCGGCGTGGGGGTCCCGCATCGTCGTCGTCACCCCGGCGGGCTTGTGGAGCGCGAGGTAGCGCAGGTCGGGATCGACGCTCGCCCGGCGACCGTCCACCTCGACGAGGTCACGCGAGGGGTCGACCCGGTCGCCCAGGACGGCCACCCGTCCGTTCACGCTCACCCGGCCCTCGCGGATCAGATCCTCGGAGGCGCGACGCGAGCCGAACCCCGCCCGGGCCAGGGACCGTTGCAACCGCTCCTCGGGCATGGCGAAGGAGCTACTCGCCCCCCGCCTCGGCCTCGGCCTCCTCCCCGGCAGCCTTGCCGAGCAACGGGGCGAGCGGGGGAAGCGCGGAGAGCGAGGGAAGGCCCAAGCGCTCCAGGAAGTCCGGCGTCGTCCCGTACACCATGGGGCGGCCCGGACCCTCCTCCCGGCCCACCTCGGCCACCAGCCCCCGGTCCACGAGGGCCCGAAGGACCCCTTCGGAGTTCACCCCTCGGATCCCGGCGATCTGGTGCCGGGTCACCGGCTGCTTGTAGGCCACGATGGCCAGGGTCTCGAGCGACGCCTTGGTCAGCCGGGCGTGCCGGGAGGACAGGACGTACTGCTCCACGAAGGGCGCCGCGTCGGCATGGGTGGTCAGGCGCCATCCGCCGGCGACGGTCCGCAGGACGATGCCCGATCCCCGCTCCTCGTAGGTCCGCGCCAGCTCGTCGCACAGCTGGTCGACCTCTCGCCGATCCATCTCCAGGGACTGGGCCAGCACGGTCGAGGAGACCGGCTCGTCCGAGACGAACAGGAGCGCCTCCAGCGCGCGCCTCGCGTCCGGCCGCTCGCTCATCGCTCGTGGCCCCGCCACTCGACGTCGATCTCGCCGAACGTCTCCGCCTGGGCCAGCCCGACCTTGCCCTCCCGGTACAGCTCGAGCAGGGCCAGGAACCGGACCACCACGTGGATCCGCTCCTCGCAGTCGGCCACCAAGTCGCGGAAGCTGGCTCGCCCCAGCCGCCCCAGCGCGTCGGTCACGGCGCTGACGGCGTCCTCCATGGAGTATCGGATGGGAGTGACGTGGTACAGGTCAAGGGACGGCGGGGGCCGGAGCAGCCCGGCGGCCATCCGGGCCAGGTCCTGGGCCGAGACCCGCTCGAGCACGTCGGGGTAAAGATGGGCGAACTCCGGCGGCGGGCCTGCGTCGCGGGTGTGATGGAGCGCCTCCTCCTCCATGCGCCGGGCCAGGTCGCCTGCCACCTGGCGCACCGCGGCGAGCTCCAGGCTCCGCGCGTACGCGAGGTCCGGCGAGGCCCCCAGCATGTCCTCCTCGTCCAGGACCTCCGGCCGGGGCATCAGCCGGCCGACCTTCAACTCCAGCAGGACGGCGCAGACCGCCAGGAACCAGGTCGCCTCCTCGAGGGTCCAGTTGTCGGCCTGCTTCGAGTACGAGAGGTACAGGTCGGTGACGCTCCCCACCGAGACGTCGCACACGTCGACCTTCTGCTCCAGGATCAGGTCCGCGAGGAGCCGGAACGGCCCCGCGAACACCGGCAGCTCGACGGCGAACCTGCCGGCCGACTCGGTCCGTTCGTCGCTCATGCCAGGTTCATCGCGCGTCGGACGGCCTTCATCGTGTCCTCCACCACCGGCCGGACCTTCGCTGCGCCCTCGGCAAGGACCGCGTCCACGATCTCCGGCGTCCGCTCCAGCTCCGCGCGCCGCTCCCGGAACGGGCGGTAGTACTCGACGATCCGGTCGGCCAGGTCCATCTTGTCCTCGACGCACCCAAGAGCGCCTGAGCGGCAGTTCTCGTCGATCCATGCCACGCGATCCGGCGGCGAGAACAACCTCTGCAAGGTGAAGATGGGACAGATCTCCGGCCGTCCTGGATCGCCCAGGCGGATCTTCTTGGGGTCGGTGATGAAGGTCCGCACCTTGGCCCGGATGTCGTCCGGTTCGTCCCGAACGCCGATGAAGTTGTCCAGCGACTTCGACATCTTTCGGCCGTCCGAACCGGGGATGAGGGGCGCCTCGGAGAGCAGCGGCTGCGGCTCCACCAGCACGGGGCCGTACAGCCGGTTGAACCGGCGGACGATCTCCCTGGAGATCTCCAGGTGCGACACCTGGTCCTCCCCCACCGGCACCAGCTCGCCCTTCACGATCGTGATGTCCACCGTCTGCAGCAGCGGGTATCCGAGGAGCCCGTAGTTCGCGATGTCGCGCTCGGCCAGGTCGCGGAGGCGCTCCTTGTACGTGGGCACGCGTTCCAGCCACCCGAGCGGCGTGATCATGCCGAGGAGCAGAGCGAGCTCGGCGACCTCCGGGACCTCGGACTGGCGGTAGACCGTGGCCTTGGCCGGATCGATCCCCGCGGCCAGCCAGTCGAGCACCAGGCCCCGGATCCGTTCCGGCAAGAGCTCGGTCCGGTCGTAGTCCGTCGTGAGCATGTGCCAGTCCGCGACGAAGAAGAACGCATCGTGCTCGTCCTGGAGCTTCCGCATGTTGAGGATGTTGCCGAACCAGTGCCCGACGTGGAGGGGACCGGTCGGCCGATAGCCCGTCAGGACCCTGGCCCTTCGCGTGGTGTCCTGGGGCGATGTGGAGGGAGCTTTCGTGTCGATGCCGCGATGATAGCGCGCGGTCACCCGGCTACCGAGGAGGGGTCAGCAAACCTTGGCCCCGGTGAGCAGGGTGCAGACGGAGCTCGCCAGAGCACGGACGATCGACAGCAGCGGCGCGGCCAGCAGGAAGAAGATCACCAGCATGAACAGGACGAGGTACTGGTCCAGGTTCACGTACACCTCGCGGGGCTTCGGTGGCAGGACCCGGGCCAACAACTTCGCGCCGTCCAGACCCGGCACCGGCATCAGCTGGAACACGAACATGAACACGTTCACGACAAGCCAGGCGTAGACGAACATGCCAGCTTCCCCCGAGACGCCGACGCGGAGCGCGATCCCGGCGACTGCGGCGAGGGCCAGGTTCGCGCCAAGGCCAGCAAGCACCACGATCAGCGAGTCCCGCTTGGGGTTGCGAAGGTATGTGGGATCGAGCGGCATCGGCTTCGCGTAGGCAAAGATCGGCAGCAGGCCCTGACCCGAGGCCACCAGGATCAGGATCAGCCCCGGGAGGATCACCGAGCCGAAGGGGTCGATCAGGGGTCGAGGGTTGAGGGTGAGCCGCCCCCACCGCCGAGGGCTCGGGTCGCCCAGCCGGTCGGCGGCCACCGCATGCGCGTACTCGTGGAGCACGAGGCTCGGGACGAGGGCCACCAGCAGGTAGAGCGCGAACTTCACGTTCTCCACGACGAGCCCCTTCGCCCCTCAGCCGCCGAACCAGCCGTGGACGAGTGGTGGAGGCTCGACCGGCCCCTGGCTCACGGTGAGCGCCGACAATACGCGACGAACGCACTCGCTCGCGGCGGTCTCGTCTCGCGCGTGGATCGTCCCGATCTCCTCCTCCGTCTCGAGGCGGTCCCCGATCTTGGGCCGGAACACGATACCGACCCCCGGATCGATCGGGTCTCCCTTCCTCTTCCGTCCCGCTCCGAGGTCGGTGCTGGCTCGCCCCAGGGCCTCCGCGTCCACGGCAGCGAGGTGGCCGGTGCGGTCGGCCTCGATGGGCCGGCGCACCGGGGCCACCGGGAGCACGGCCCATGGGTCGTCGACGACCCGTGGGTCGCCGCCCTGCGCCTCCACCATGAGCCGGAACGCCTCCAGGGCCTTCCCCGAGTCCAGAGCCGCGGCCGCGGCGCTCCGGCCCTCCCCCATGCCGGCGCCGGTGAGGCGCGACAGCGCTTCACCGGCGAACAGCACGGAGAGATCCCGCAGTCGGCCCCGCGTTCCTCCCGAGAGAAGCGACACGGCCTCCGCGATGTCAAGGGCGTTGCCGATGGCATCGCCGAGGGGCTGGGACATGTCGGTCACCGCGGCCCGGCACGCCCTCCCCCAATCGGCGGCCAGGGCGGTGCAGGTCTCGGCCAGGGCCCGGGCATCCTCCGGCGTCTTCATGAAGGCGCCGCTGCCGGCCTTCACGTCGAGCAGGATGAGCTCGGTCTCCACGGCGAGCTTCTTCGACATGACGCTCGCCGCGATGAGCGGGATGGAGGGCACGGTGGCCGTGGCGTCACGGAGCGCGTACAGGGCGCCGTCGGCCGGGACGATGTCGTCGGTCTGCGCGGCCACGGCGCACCCCACCCGTTCCACCTGGCGCACGAGGCCCTCGGGCGATAGGTCCGTGTGAAGGCCCGGGATCGACTCGAGCTTGTCCAGGGTGCCCCCCGTATGCCCCAGCCCCCGGCCGGAGAGCTTGGCCACCGCCAGGCCGAGCGACGCCGCGAGCGGGACGAAAGCCAGGGTCACGCCGTCGGCCACGCCCCCGGTGGAGTGCTTGTCCACCGTTGGGCGGGACACCCCGGTGAGCGCGACGGTCCGGCCCGATTCCACCATGGACCGGGTCAGGGCCAACGTCTCCCCCGGGTCTAGCCCGCGGATGAACGCGGCCATCAGGAAGGCGGCGGCCTGGTAATCGGCGATCTCGCCTCGGGTGAACCCCGTGACGAAGCCGGCAAGCTCCTCCGGCTCCAGACGCCTGCCGTCCCGCTTGGCGGCAAGCACGTCTCGAGGGTCATGCACCGTCACGTCGTGGTCTCCCTCGCCGTGTGGCCCCGGGCCAGGGAACTATCGACCTCACCTCGAGGCTCGTGCAGACCCGGCCGAGGCCCGAGAGGCCAACCGTCAACCTTCGGTCGAGGCAAGGCTCGATCGGTGCCCCTCACAGCCCGATCTCCGTGGCGAAGCTCTCCCCCGCCAGGCCCTCGGTCTTTACGGCCAGGAGGTCCGCGACCGTCGCGCCCAGGTCGGCGAACGTGGGACGGGCCCCCAGATCGATGGGGCCGTCGGGCAGGCCGGCCCCGAGGAGCGGCGTGCGCTCCCGGGAATGGTCCGTGGGCGGGGTGGTGGGGTCGCACCCGTGGTCCCCGGTGAGGAACATCACCCCGCCGTCCAGGGCCGCCTCCAGCTCGGACAGGCGAGGGTCGAGGGCCTCGATGCACGCCGCGTAGCCCGCCGGATCGTTTCGATGGCCGTACTTGCTGTCGAAGTCCACGAGGTTCGTGAACACGACGGCCGGCGAGGGCCGGCCAAGGTACTCGAGCGTGATCTCGATGCCATGGTCGTTGGAGTCGGAGTAGCGGGCCTCGGTCATCCCCTGGCCGGCGAAGATGTCCTGGATCTTCCCGACGCCGTACACGCCGACGCCGCCGTCGCGGCAGAAGTCCAGGACGGTCTTCCCGGGAGGCGGCACCGAGAAGTCACGCCGCTCCGGGGTTCGGGTGAAGTGGCCGGGCGTCCCGGTGAAGGGCCGGGCGATGACCCGGCCCACGCTGTGCTCGCCGGTGAGGATGCGACGCGCGACGCGGCACCACTGGTACAGGGTCGGGAGCGGCACGACGTCCTTGTGCACGGCGATCTGGAACACGGAGTCGCCGCTCGTGTACACGATGGGGCGGCCCGTGCGCATGTGCTCCTCGCCGAGCTCCTCGATGATCTCGGTCCCCGACGCTGTCCTATTGCCCAGCACCTTCCGGCCGATCTTCTCCTCGAACGGCTCGATGACCTCCGGCGGGAAACCCTTCGGATACAGGGGGAAGGGGCGGTCGAGCACGATGCCGCACATCTCCCAGTGGCCCGTGGTCGTGTCCTTGCCGGCCGAGCGCTCGGTGAGCCGGCCGTGGGCGGTCCCGGGCCCGGCCCGCGGAGCCATGCCCTCGATCCGGGTGAGCAGGCCGAGTCCCAGCCGCTCGAAATTCGGGGCGTGGATCCCGCCAACCGCCCGGGCGCAGTTGCCGAGGGTGTTCGAGCCCTCGTCGCCGTAGGCCGCGGCGTCGGGAGCGTCTCCCACGCCGAAGGAATCGCACACCACGATCAGGACCCTGCGGACCCGGGCGGTGGTCACGGACCGGTCACCGGCCCTCGCCCCGATGCTTGCAGTCGATGCACAGGATGGCCCACGGCAGGGCCTCCAGGCGTTCGACCGAGATGGGCTGGCGGCACGACTCGCAGATCCCGTACGTCCCGAGCTCCATCTTGGTCACGGCCCGGTTCACGTCGCGCAGGTTCGAGCGCAGCGCCTTCATCACCGACAGCAGCCGGGCCCGTTCGGCCGTGCTGTGCGCGCTGTCGGCGAAGCCCCGCTCCACGTCGATCGCGACGTCGTCCGAGTCGGGGTTGCCGCCGAGCTCCACGATCTCCTTCCGCAGGTTGTCGCGGTGCTCATCGAGGACGATACGGAGGTCGGCCATCCTCGTCTCGTCGATCACGCGCGGTCCCCTCTCGCGACAGGCCCGGTCCGCCGGGCCCGTGGATGTGCCGTGAAGTACACCTCGCGAAGATGCTCCTTGGAGACCAGGGTATAGATCTGCGTCGTGGCGACGCTCGCGTGGCCCAGGAGCTCCTGAACCACCCGAACGTCGGCCCCACCCTCCAGCAGGTGGGTGGCGAAGGAGTGGCGGAGGGTGTGCGGGGTCACCCGCTTGCCGATGCCGGCCCTCCTCACGTGGGCCGCCAGGATCTTCGCGCAGCCCTGGCGGGTCAGCCGGCCCCCCCGCTGGTTCAGGAACAGCGCCGAGCGCGACCGGGCCGTGGCCAGGGCGGGGCGCCCACGGGTGAGGTAGGCCGCCAGCGCCGCTCGGGCGTACCGCCCGAGCGGCACGTCCCGCTCCTTGCTCCCCTTGCCCAGCACCCGGACGCTCCCCTCCTCCATCTCGAGGTCATCCACGTCGAGGCCGACCAGCTCGGTCACCCGAAGGCCCGCGCCATACAGGGTCTCCAGCACCGCTCGGTCCCGAAGGCCCGCGGGCGTGCCGTCGGGCGGCGACGCCAGGAGCCGCTGGACGTCCTCGACCGAAAGCGGCCGAGGGAGCGATCGGGGGAGCTTCGGCCGCACCACGCCCGCCGAGGGGTCCCGGTCGGCCCGGCCCTCCCGCATCATGAACCGGTGGAACGACCGCACCGACGAAAGCGCCCGGACCACCGAGGTGGCCCGGTAGGGCGAGCCCTCGTGGTGGGTCGACGAGGACATCCGGGCCACGAATCCCGCCACCGCGGCGTCGTCCACGGCCCGGGCGTCGCGGACGCCTCGGGAGGCGAGGAACGAGGCGTAGCGCGCCAGGTCCCGCCGGTACGCCGAGACCGTGTTGCCGGACAGCCCTCGTTCCACCGAGAGGTGATCCAGGAACCGCTCGATCTGGGTCGACACGACCTGAGCCAATGGCCTCCTCCGGCGCGCGCCTCTAGGACAAGCCGTCGACCAGGCTACCGAGGGGCACGAACGCAAGGCCGTGCGCCTCGGCCACGCCCTGGTTCGTCACCTGCCCCGCGTAGGCGTTCACGCCCTGCGCCAGCGCGCCATCGCGCCGAACGGCCTCCTCCAGGCCGTTCGCCGCGATCTCCAGCGCGTACAGGAGCGTGACGTTCGTGAGCGCGTAGGTGGAGGTGCGCGGGACCGCCCCCGGCATGTTGCCCACGCAGTAGTGGACCACATCGTGCACGACGTACACCGGATCGGAGTGGGTGGTCATGTGCGCGGTCTCCACGCACCCCCCCTGGTCGATCGAGATGTCCACGATCACGGCGCCCGCCCGCATGGTTCGCACCATGTCCTCGGTGACCAGCTTGGGGGCCCGGGCCCCCGGCACCAGCACCGCCCCGATCACCAGGTCGGCCTCCGGCACGAGCTCCTCGATGGCGAGCACGCTGCTCATCACGGTCTGGATCCGGCCCCGCTGGACTTGATCGACGAACCGCAGGCGGTCCACGTTCCTGTCCAGGACCACGACCTCCGCCTCCATGCCGGCGGCGATCCACGCCGCGTTCAGCCCGGCCATCCCCGCACCGAGCACCAAGACGCGGGCGGGAGCGACGCCGGAGGCCCCGCCCATCAGCACCCCGCGGCCCCCGTACGGCCGCTCCAGGAAGTTCGCACCGACGTGCGGGGCCATCCGCCCAGCGATCTCGCTCATCGGGGCGAGGAGCGGAAGGCGGCCGTCCTCGAGCTGGACGGTCTCGTAGGCCACGGACGCCACCTTTCGCTCCATGAGGAACTCGGTCAGGCGCTTGTCCGCGGCGAGATGGAGGAACGTGAACAGGATCTGGCCCTCCCGGAACCGGTCGTACTCCTGCGGCTGGGGCTCCTTGACCTTCAGGATCATGTCCGAGGCGTCGAAGACCGCGCCGGCGTCGGGCAGGATCTCGGCACCGGCAGCCGCGAACCGCTCGTCCGGGAGGGCGGAGCCCGTGCCGGCGCCCCCCTCCACGACGACCTCGTGGCCCGCCCTCGTGAGCTCGCGGACCCCCTCGGGCGTGGCCGCCACCCGGAACTCGTTGTCCTTGACCTCTCTCGGGATCCCGACGATCACGTTCGGCTCCCTCTCCTGGCCAGGATGCGTCCAGAAGCGTACCCGACCCCGATCGGCCGCCCCGGCAGCCGAGTCATTCGACGGCGACGGCGAACACCCTCCACGCGCCGGGGATGCCCTTAAGCTCGTGTTCGCCGCGGTCCTCGAACTCGATCCCCGAGCCGGCGACCAGGTCCTTCACCGTGCTCGAGACGAGCACCTCGGCCGGGCCGGCCAGGGCCGCGACGCGGGCGCCGACGTTCACGGCGATGCCGGCGATCTTTCCTGCCACGATCTCGCACTCGCCGGTGTGGAGCCCGGCCCGGACGTCGACACCAATCTGCCGCAACGCGTCGCGGACGGCGCACGCACAGCGGATAGCGCGGGCCGGCCCGTCGAACGAGGCGAAGAAACCGTCGCCGGCGGTATCGATCTCCTGGCCCCGGAATCGGGCCAGCTGCCCGCGCACGATCGCGTGATGGCGTTCGAGCAGCTCCCGCCATGCCCGGTCGCCGAGCTGCGCCGCCCGCTCGGTGGACCCCACGATGTCGGTGAACAGCACGGTGGCCAGGACCCGATCGGGCTCCTCGCGGCGGCCCACGCGATCGATGAACTCCCGGGTCGCGCGGAGCGTGAGCGCGTGCGCCTCCGGATGGACCCACGTGAAGACGCCTCGCAGGCCTGGGAGCTCGACGAGCTCCGCGTTCGGGATCCGCTCGGCGAAATACCTGGCCGGTCCCGGATTGCCCTCCATGTAGATGATGAGCGTCGGCACGCGAACGGCCGGCAGGACCTCGGTCACGTCGGCGTCCATCATCATCCGTTGGAAAGCCACTGCGGCGCCAGGGCTCAGGCTGCGGCGCATGTGGGCGACGAACCAATCGAGGAACTCCTCGTCCCCCGCGATCTCCGGCGACATCTCCGCGAGCATCTTGTCGAAGAACTCCCGGCGGCCCCACCCCTCCCTGATGTCGCGCAACCGCTCGTGCCACTCGGCCTCCGTCGGCGCCCACGGGTAGTCGCCGCTCCGGAGCCCCTTCGCGGACGGATCCAGCAGGATGAGCCCGGCGGTGCGCTCTGGATAGGTGGCGGCGAAGAGCGTGGTCATCCGGCCACCCTCCTGCCCGCTCCACAGGAAGGCGCGATCCGAGCCGACGGCGTCCATCACCGTGCGCACGTCGTCCATCCGCGTTTCGAGGGTCGGCACCTCCCGCACCCGGTCGGAGAGGCCTGTTCCCCGCTTGTCGAGCATCAGCACCCGGGAGAAGGACGCGAATCCCATGACGTGGGCGACGAGCAGCGGCTGCTCCCACGTGGAGAGGAGCTCACCGGCCAATCCCCGAACGAAGACCAGATCGACCGGCCCGTCCCCGACCACCTGGTAGGCGATGCTCACATCGCCGCTTCGGGCGTAGAAGACCTCGGGCGCCTTCATCGTGAGCTCACCCCGGAGATTCTCTCGCCGCGGCCAGGAGCAGCGCCACCGCGGTCTTCGCGTCGCGCACACCTCCGGCCCGAGCCGCTTCGACCATCTCGTCGAACGGCTTGCGCAGCAACTCGATCCCGTCTTCGAGGGATCCCTCCTGCTGGGAGGCCGTCTGCGCCACGAACAGGTGGATGTACTCGTCGGCGAATCCCGCCGAGGTGTAGATGCCCCCCAGGAACTCGAGCGACGTGTGCCGGTAGCCCGTCTCCTCGAACAGCTCTCGAGCCGCACAGGCGAGCGGGTCCTCCCCGTCCACGTCGAGGACGCCGGCCGGGATCTCCAGGAGCGTCCCGCGGATGGCAGGGCGGAATTGTCGCACCAGGAGCACGTCGCCTCCCGGCGTCACCGGAAGAACCGCCGCCGCTCCGGGATGGCGGACCACCTCGAAGTCGTGGCCGTCCCAGGACTCGACCTGGACCCGGATCAGTCGGCCCGCAAAGGCCTCCCTCGCGGACCGCGGCTCCACGGGCCCGTCAGCCGGAGACGGGGACGGGCCGCTCCGCCGATGCCGTGCGGCGGGCGTGCGCCGCCCCCACGAACTCGCGGAAGAGCGGGTGGGGGCGGGTCGGCCGGGATCGAAGCTCCGGATGGAACTGCCCCCCCATGAAGAACGGATGGTCGGGCAGCTCGATGATCTCGACCAATCGCCCGTCGGGCGAGAGGCCCGAGAACACCAGCCCGTGCTCCGAGAGGATCTGGTGATAGGCCGGGTTCACCTCGTACCGATGCCGGTGCCGCTCGTACACCACCTGCTCACCGTAGGCCGCGGCGGCTCGGGACCCCGGCACCAGGTGGCAGGGCTGTGCCCCCAGGCGCATGGATCCGCCGAGGTCGGTCACGTTCTTCTGCTCGGGCAGCAGGTCGATCACCGGATGCGGCGTCGCCGGATCGAACTCCGAGGAGTTCGCGCCCTCCAGCCCACACACGTTGCGTGCGTACTCGATGACCGCGCACTGCAGGCCAAGGCACAGGCCGAGGAAGGGAACGCCGCTCTCCCGCGCGTAGTGGATCGCCTCGAGCTTTCCCTCGATGCCCCGCCACCCGAACCCGCCGGGGACCACGATCCCGTCGATCCCCGACAGCACGGTGGCGGCGTCGGCCTGGTCGAGCTCGTCCGACGACACCCACGTGATGTCCACCTTCGCGCCGTGGTGGAACCCCCCGTGGCGAAGGGCCTCGATCACCGACAGGTAGGCGTCGCGGAGGTTCACGTACTTCCCCACGATGGCGATGGACACGGGGTCGGTCGCCGCGTCGATCCGTTCGACCAGGTCGTTCCACTCGGAGAAGTCCGGCTCGGCATCGATCCGGAGATGATTCGCCAGCTCGCGGTCCAGCCCCTCCGTACGAAGGAGTGGCGGGACTCGGTAGATGGAGTCGGCGTCCGGCGCGGAGATCACGCCGGATATCGGGACGTCGCAGAGAAGCGAGATCTTCTCCTTCAGGTGGCGCCCGATGGGTCGGTCGGAGCGGCACACGATGACGTCGGGCTGGAGGCCGAGCGAGCGCAGCTCCTTCACCGAGTGCTGCGTGGGCTTGGTCTTCAGCTCGCCGGTCGGGCCGATGTACGGCATCAGCGAGACGTGGACGAACGCGCAGCGGTCCCGCCCGACCTCGTTCCGGAGCTGGCGGATGGCCTCCAGGAACGGGAGGCTCTCGATGTCGCCCACCGTGCCGCCGACCTCGACGATCAGCAGGTCGGCGTTCTCGGCCGTGGCGTAGGACCGGATCCGCTCCTTGATCTCGTCGGTGATGTGCGGGATGACCTGCACGGTCTTGCCCAGGTAATCGCCCCGGCGCTCCTTCTGGATGACCGCGGAGTAGACGGCGCCGGTGGTGACGTTGGAACCCCGGTGCAGGTTCTCGTCGGTGAACCGCTCGTAGTGGCCGAGGTCCAGGTCGGTCTCGGCCCCGTCGTCCAGCACGAACACCTCGCCGTGTTCGAACGGGTTCATGGTGCCGGGGTCGACGTTGACGTACGGATCGAGCTTCTGGAGGGCGACCCGCAGGCCCCGGGATTTGAACAGACGGCCCAGCGAGGCGGTGGTGATGCCCTTGCCGAGGCCCGAGGCGACCCCGCCGGTGACGAAGACGAACTTCGGCTCTTTCTGCACCTCGGGATTGCATGCTAGCAGAGGGGGGTGACAGGCCGCGCCCGGTTCGGTCCGAAAGCTTCGGCCGGGGGCGGCGACGAGCTCCTGCCTCAGCCCGCGGCGGCAACCCTGCCCAGCCGGTCGAACCATCGAAGCGGCGCGACGGCGTCGATCAGGCGCGACAAGGTGACGGTCTCGGCCAGCACGTTCAACGCGACCGCCACGCCGGCGGCAACCCATACCCCTGGCGGCGGGAGCACGAGGTACAGCCCCAGCCCGGCCGTGAACCCCAGGAGATTCGACCCGCCGTCGCCGAGCATGGCGCGCTCCCGGAGATCTGCCGGGAGGGCCACGATCGCGCCCAGCAGGACGCCGGGCACGCTCGGCACCAGCCGAAGGGGCACCCCGGCCAGCAGGACGGCCCCGCCGGCGAGCACGAAGAACTTGAGGGTCCTGCCCGGACGGACGTCGAACCCGTTCCACAGGTTGGCGCACGCGGCCAGGAGGACGACGCCGGCCAGGCGGGTGGCGCCGGGGTGGACGGGCTGGGCCGCCGCGACGACGACCGAGCTCCCCGCGATGACGAGCAGCTTGAGGATGCCCGTGGTCATGTGGCCCGACGCAACCGCCCGGAGGTGCGCGCGAAGCCCCCGAGGGCCGGGAGCCGTGAGGTCGTCCACCAGCCCGGCGCCGAACACCAGGAGGCTGCCGCCGAGCGAGATCCACGCGGCCGCCTCGAGCGTCTCGCCTCGGCCGGCCACGATCGCCAGGCCGACGAGCAGTCCGGCGATCGCCCCCGGCGCGATGGCCACCAGCCCGAGCGTCACGGGAAGCCGCCTCCCGCGATAGTTCTCCGCCCTAAGCCCCTCCCACCCGCTCATCGAAGCCCCAGGGCCCTGGGCAGGACCGCGAACACGACGTCGATCCCCTGCCTGCCTCGGTGGGCGAAACCCCGAAGGCCACGTCCGGTGGCCCGGTGGTCCAGGTCCGCCCGGACCTCGACCACCCGAAACCCCCGGCGAACCGCGTCGATGGTCATCCCGGTCTCCAGCCCGAAGCCGGCCGACAGGGGCCGGCAGGCCTCCAGCGCCTCCTCGGTGATGGCCCGCTGTCCGGACAGCGGCTCCCGGGCCCGGAACCCGCTCAGCAGCCGGATGGCCCGCCGGGACGACCGCTTCACCAGCCCAAATCCCCCGGCCTCCGCCGGCGGGAGCATGGCCACCGCCAGATCGGCCCTGCCCTCGAGCACCTCGGACAGGACCGGCCCGAGCTGGGCGGCGGTGTGGCCGAGGTCCGCGTCGGCCAGGAGCCAGACCCCGGCTGGCGGGAGCCGGCGGAGCGCACCCTCCAGAGCCCGGCCCTTGCCCGCCCGGCGCCGGACCCGGATGACGCTCGCCCCGGCGGCCAGGGCCGCGGAGGCGGTTCCGTCGGTGGAGCCGTCGTCGACCACCACGACCTCCGCGACCTCGGGAAGGGAGCGAAGCGCCGACACCGTGGCCACGATCCGATCGGCCTCGTTGCGGGCTGCGACGAGCGCACAGACCCTTCGGTGGGTCACGTGAGGGGCGGAAGGGCGGCGGTCGCTCCGGTCTTGATCCCGTAGTTGCCGCCCTGTCCCAGGAACATGAGCCGCTCCAGCCCGAGGACAAGCGCCGCCCCCCCCACCGAGAAATCGAGGTCATCCACGGTCACCATGCTCGTTCCGTCGCCGGCCGCTCCATCGGCCCGGAGCACCGGGACGAACGGGTACTCGGTGGACGCGCTCTCGCCGGCGGCGACGGTGGCATCCCGCTGAACCAACCCGTCGACGAGCGGAACGAAGAAGTCCTGCGGGTCGATGAGGGGCTCGCCCAGACCACCGGACAGGACGATCACGAGCTGGCCCTTGCCCCCGATCCCCGGGAGGTCCCCCCGCGAGATGGCCGGGGACCCGGGCAGGGAGGTGAGGAAGTTCGCGGTGAGGAGCCCGTCCAGGATGTCGGTTCCGAACGGCGGGACGACCCGTCGGGGCTCGCCCACCGCCAGGCGCTGCGCGAGCACCTCCGCCGCCCGGGCCTGGAGCGTCGGAGTATCGGTGTCGCTCGCCATCCCCAGGAGCTCGGCCAGCGCTTGCCGGGATTGCTCGTCTCCGACCGTCATCCGGTCCGTGACGGAGAGCTCGGCCACGATCCGGACGGCGGCCTCCGAAAGCGACTGCCGGGTCTGGGACAGCAGGCGGGCGTCCACGCCGTCGTGGGTGACCAGCACGACGGGGACCCCGGTCAGGGTTCCCGGGTCGAGCGAGGGCAGGATGTCGCCCGCCCGCTGCAAGTCGCCCACCTGCGCCCTGAGGTCGTTCACCTCGGTCCGCGTGTCCGAGAGGTCCTGGCTGAGCTGATGGGTCTGCCGGCGCAGGTCCTCGATCAGTGCCGGCTGGACCACGGACGACCCGAACAACAGGCCCAACCCCACGGCCAGGAAGATCGCGACGATGGTGAAGATGTGGTACCGGAACGAGATCAAATCAGCTCCTTCAGGTGGAACAGCCACTGACGGAACCGTTCGAACAGCAGCGTCACGTAGGTGCTCAGGACCGGGGAGATGGCGATGATCAGGATCATCACGATGATCGCGGCCCCGATCAGGAACACGGTGTCGCGGGTCCGGATCCTGGGCGTGTACACGCGGGACACGCCCTTCGCGTCCATCAACGTCTCCCCCACCCGCAGCCGCACCAGGAAGGTGCTGGCCATCCCCATCCGCCCCTTGTCCAGGAACTCGCGGAGGTTCCCGTGGCTGCCCACGGTGACGATCAGGTCGGCGCCCTTCTCGTGGGACAGGAGCAGGGCGACGTCCTCGCTCGTCCCGGCCGCCCGCACCATCGTGTACGGGACGCCGAGGTCCTCCAGCCTGGCCTGTCCAGGGGCGAAGCCGTCCCGGTAGGCGTGGAGGATGATCTCCGTCGGTTGCTTGCGCCGCAAGCGTTTCGGCCGGGACAGGGCGAGCCGCAGCGCGGAATCGGACACGCTGTCCATGTCACCGATGATGAGGTCGGGCGCGTACCCCGCGTCGATGAGGGCGTCAGCGCCCCCGTCGACGCCGACGAGCACAGGCCGCACGTCCCGGATGTACGGGCCCAGGACGGCCAGATCCTCCTTGTACCGATAGCCTCGAACGACCACCAGGACGGGCCTGCCGGCCAACTCGTGCTGGAGCGCGGGGAGGCCCGATCCTCCGAACAACAGGTCGCGTTCGCGTTGCATGAAGTCCACGGTGTTGCGGGCGAAGCTCTCGAAGCGCTCGGCCAGTCCGGCACGGGCTTCCTCCATGGCCAGGCGAACCGACTCGTCGCTCTGCCTTACCCCAACCGCCAGCAACCGGTCGCCCACCAGGATGCGGTCCCCAACGACCTTGACCAGGTCGCCCTCTCTCAGCTTGCGCAACAACAGCGGTCCCACGCCGTCCACCAAAGGGATCCCCGCGTCCAGGAGGATGAGCGGCCCGAGGTTGGGGTACCGGCCGGTGATCGAGCGTCCCGCGTTCACCACCGCGGCCACCCCCGCCCCCACCAGGCCCTCGGCCGAGACCCGGTCCAGGTCCTCGTGGTCAAGGACGGCCACGTCGCCCGGCTGCATCCGGCCTACCAGGCGCTTGGTCCGGGCGTCGACCCGGGCCATGCCCTGCTGTGGCCGCTCCCTCCGCTGCGGCCGCCGAAGCAGGCTCCTGGCCCTCGATGTGGACGTGTCGATCGCCTCCCACCGCGCGGACCACCGGGCGGTCCGCGCCGAATCGGATCGGCACGACAAGGGTATCCGAACCCGCCCTCCCCCAGGGTGCCGGCCCGGCCGGTCAGCCCTCCCCGCCGGGAAGCCCGAACTTCTCCCGCACCAGGGCGTGGAACGGCGGGGCGTCTTGCCGGCGAACCAGGCGAGCGGGGTTGGGGGCCGCGCCGATCCGTACCCTGGAGCCGATCGGAATCTCCAGGCTCTTTCGCCCGTCTGCCGAGAGCAGCCCGGGCTCGTCGCCGACCACCTCCACGGTCACCGTGTCGTCGGCGCCGATCACCAGGGTCCGGTCGAACACCATGTGGGGGGCCACCGGCGTGACGAGCAGGCACGGGATCGCGGGGGTCACGATCGGGCCCCCCGCCGAGAACGAGTACGCCGTGGACCCTGTGGGCGTGGCCACGATGACGCCGTCAGCGGAGAGCGTCGTGACGTACACGTCGCCCACGAACAGGGCCAGACGGACCAGACGGTGGCGGGCTCGCTTCTCCACGATGACCTCGTTCAGCGCCCACTGGGGCTCGAAGCCTCCGGTCTCCGGACCGGCCAGCACGGCCAGACGCTCCTCGACCCTGGCCCGGCCCTCCGCGACCAGCTCGAGGAGCGGTGGAGCCTCCTCCGGCTCCACCTCGGTCAGGAATCCCACGCGGCCGACCTTCACCCCGAGGACGGGGCACCCCGCGCCGGACGCCACGTGGGCCGCCCGAAGAAATGTGCCGTCCCCCCCCACCGACAGGATCAGGTCGAGGCCGTCCGCGAAGTCACCGGCCATCCGAGCGTCGCCGTTCGCGGGATCGAACCACCGCACCGCGACGTCGCGGTCCTCGAACCATTGCGACAAGCGCTTGGCTGCCGCCATCGCGGGTTCGCGAGCCGGATGCACGACGAACCCGGCCGCCCTCACGATCCGCCTCCGATGCGCAGGCCCTCACCGATCGTGTCGTCGAGGTCGGGGGGCTCGGCCACGCCGCCTTTGACCGCGTGGAGGAAGAACTCAACGTTGCCGGCGGGGCCGAGGAGGGGCGATGCCATGGCCCGGGTCGGCGTGGCCCCCGACGCCTGGCAGGCCTCGGCGACCTGCTCCACCGCCCGCCGCCACACGCCGGGGTCGCGGACGACGCCCCCCTTCTCCACATCCTGCGCCCCCGCCTCGAATTGCGGCTTGACCAGAAGCGCGAGGTCCGCGCCCGCCACAGCCGCACCGGCTAGGGCCGGCAGGGCGAGTCGAAGGGAGATGAACGAGAGGTCGGCCACCACGACCTGCGGGGCGAACGGGAGATCGGCCGGAACGAGGTCGCGCACGTTCGTGCGCTCGAGGACGGCGACCCTGGGGTCCCGGCGTAGGGACCAGGCCAGCTGGCCGTACCCCACGTCAACGGCCACGACCCGCGCAATCC
>Ga0184637_10001266_pt1 | contig 17401 bp, 16 predicted proteins | sample PLM3_127_b2_FD_133143 | JGI IMG/M metagenome (GOLD analysis project Ga0184637, IMG submission 133143) | Groundwater sediment microbial communities from an aquifer in East River, Colorado, USA - PLM3_127_b2 | ecosystem: Environmental > Terrestrial > Soil > Riparian zone | place: USA: East River...
CTTTGGCTTCGACGCGCGCGGGAGCGCCTTGAGAAAGGACCGGAGGCGGAGATGCCCGAGATCGCGGCGTGGCGCCGCGCCTACTCACAGATGGGCTTGAAGCCGACCAAGTACCGTTCGGCCGCGGAGGCGCTCCTCCGTCGCTTCAAGCGCGAGGGTGAGCTGCCGCGACTGCACCCCGTCATCGACCTCTGTAACGCCGTGTCCCTCGCCTTCGCTCTTCCAGTCGCAGTCTTCGACCTCGCACAGGTGAATCAGTTCCTCGAGGTGCGCCACGCCCGGGGCACCGAGACCTATCTTGCGTGGAGCGGTGAGACGGAAGCTGTTCCGGAGGGTGAGGTCATCTTCGCCGATGCAGCCGATCATGCGCATGCTCGGCGCTGGACTTTCCGGCAGAGCCGCAAGTCCACGGTTCACCCCGAAACCCGCCGTGCCCTCGTCGTCGCCGAGGGGCTGCACGCATCAGCCGATGCTGATGTGCGGGAACTTCTCGACGCGCTGGACCATGAGCTCGCCGGGGGGTCGGCGAACAAGCGCGCCGTCCTTACTGCGGCGTCGCCGACGCTGGCTTTCTGATACTTCGGCGACGCGGAGTGCAAGTCGATCCCGAAGTGCCTCACCCCTGGCCCAGCACACGGAGACGATGCTGGGCACGGGCGAGGAGCGGGAGACCCAGTGTTTCAACGGCTACGGCGAGCTCGCGGCCGGAATCTATCGCGAGTCGCGCCTGTGCTAGGCTTCGCCTCGAGGTTCCTCGATGAACAATCCGGTGCTCGCTCTTTCGTTCCTCGCTCTTTCGGCGCTTCAAACCGCGAGGCAAGGCGCGGTCGAATCCCTGATGAAAGCCAAGGCTGGATACGCGCACCGGCTCCTCGACGCCGTGGTGATGGGCGATCTCGAGACCGCGCGCGACCAGGCGTTCCGGCTGAAGGCGGTGGCCCAGACCGCCGATTGGAACGTGATGGATACCCCCGAGTACGTCCGTGAGAGCGAGGCGTTCATCCGCGCGACTGACAGGCTCCTGCAGTCGGCGGCGAGCAAGAACCCCGACGCCGTGGCCCTGGCCTACGTGGACGTCACCCTGAGCTGTGTTCACTGCCATCGGTACGTGAACGCCCAGCGCTGAGCTCCATCGCGCGTCCCAGGTGAACCGAGGTCGACGGGCTGGAGAAGTGAAAACGCAGGTATAATCGTAAGCGGGAGGTCACTTCGCTCCCTCCGGAAGTAGCGGCCCTGCCGCGCCTCGAGGCGTTGTTCGTCCGCGGGAACGCGCTTCCGAGAGCACTCCCCTTGCCGCGCGGTCTGGGACGCCTGGTCCGGACGTTTCCGTACGAGCTCGGGTGGCGGCACCCTCATCGTCCGCTCTCCGACGGCCTCCTCTCGGAAAGATAGGCCACGACGGACGCGGCTTCATCGTCGGTGAGCCAATCCCATCCCGCCTCGCGCTGCATCCTCCGGACCGTCCTTCCCCACCAGATGCGTTCTTCGTCGTGGTCGTAGATGCGCTCGTGGTTGTGGCAGCGCGCGCATTTGACCTGGAGGAGGTCTTGCCCGGAGGCGGGGTCGCCGTCGAGAATGGCGTCGACGGCAAACTCGTTGAGCTCCTGCATCAAGATACTGTCCACCGCGGAGCCGTACTCTCCCGCTTCCTGGTGGAACGCACGTTGGTCTTCGATCCCGAGGGCGCCATAGGCCGCGGCGAGCAGCTGGTGCGCCCTGGACAGTCGGGGATAGGGCGTCAGCAGGGGTGTCACGATCTCGATGACCGCGTCCCACTTCTGCTCGAGCATCCGCAGGCGCGCCATCCCCAGGGCCGCCACCGGCTGCAACGGATCGAGCTCATGGGCTTTCGCGAGGTGCGTCTCGGCATCCTCCCGGCGGTTCCACATCAAGTAGAGATCCCCGAGCTCGGCCCAAAGCTCGGCGTCGTCGGGCTTCATGGCGAGGGCGCTTCGGAAGAGCGCCTCCGCCCCCTCGTAAGCAAACGCGGTCTTTTCCAGCTTGGCGGCGTAGTAGACGAAACGGAAGTCGTCGGGAGCGAGCTCACGCGCGATCCGATACGAGGTCCGCGCCTCGTCGATGAACGCGTAGGCATGATAGAGCATGCCCAGGCGCCCGATCGCTTCGGCGGAGCGGGGTTCCTCCCGGGCCCTTCGATCGGCTTCGACGAACTTCGAAATCGAAACGCGGTTCTGGCGTGCGAACGTCGGAAGCGCGGGGATCCGGCTCGCCTCGTCGCGGCACCCGAGAAGAGCCAGGAGAGGGCCTGCCAGAATTATCGGGACTCGTTCCAGCGATTTCGCCACCAGGTGATCCTGCTCATCCGATCGAAGGGCCCATGGGAGTGGTGACCGCCGCTCACGAGATCGGGGCGTCCGTCGGAGTCGAGATCGCCCGTGTCGAGAGCGACGAGGTGCGAGGGCGAAGAGTCGATGTCCCTTCGAGTGAAGCGCTCGGCGCCGTCGTTCTCGAACCAGACGATTGATTGGGCCTTCGGATCGCTCCAATCCGCGAAGAGGCTGACGGCGAAGACGTCCATATCCCCGTCTCCGTCGGCATCGATGGCTCGAGCCGAGTAGGCACCCGGGAGATCGCCGATGCGGTGGTAGGTGAACTGGAGGCCACCCTGGTTCTCGAGCCACTGCACCCCATGCCAGGGCCGGGGGAGCGGAGGAGTGTGGTCGAAGGCATCTCCATTGGTGTAGAGGACGTCCTGATCTCCGTCCCGATCGAGGTCGGCGAGCGAGATTCCGCTGCTTCCGAAGTCCTCGTTGGTCGCGCCGTAGACGATGTGCTGGGTAAAGACACCGGACCCGTCGTTCTCGAAGACATAGACCTGCTCCCAGGTTTGCGAGACCACCGCGGTGATGTCGAGGTCGGAGTCGCCGTCCATGTCGGCGACGGGCACATGAATCGTTCCCGGGAGGCTCAGGAGGATATGGCTCTCGTACCGAAAGGCGCCCACGTTCTCCATCCAACGGATCTCACCGTCGTCGTAGCCAAACTGCCCTACCGCGAGGTCGACGTCTCCATCGGAGTCGAAGTCTCCCGGCTCGACGTCGGTGACCCTCGCCACGTTCTCGAGGACGACGTGGCTCTGGAAGGTCTCGTCACCCAGGTTCTCGAACAGGTTGACCGAGCCAATCTTGTCATTCGTCGGACGGATCCGCCCCATCTCGGCGACGAGGAGATCGAGGTCGCCGTCTCCATCGGCGTCAGCCGGTGTCACGTGGGCCGGAGCAAAGACCACGGAGCCGACCTGCCGTTCCTGAAACGTGCCTTTTGGGCTCTGGCGAATCCAGCGCACCTGGGCCAGGGTCTCTTCGGTGGCGAGGACGTCGAGAAGCCCGTCCCGGTCAAGGTCGACGACGGTGACGTGGGTCATCCAGGGTGGCTTTTCTCCGGGAGGATCTCCAATCGGGATCTTGTCGAGAAAGTCGATGCGCTCGCCGCGGCGTTCTACCGACGCAGATTCTTCTGAGGGCGAAGACCCCTCCGGCCCCCGGCGGCAACGCGCGGCGGCCAGGGCGCAGAGAATGGCCACCGCGAGCCCGAGCGAGCTCCTCGCCGACGATTCTCGCCCAAACGTCCGCCGGGACACCACCGCTCTTCCGCCGGCTCGGTCAGCGCACCAGGTGAAAGCGCTCCTGACGACTCAGGATCCACTCCATGCGCCCATCGGCGGTCATGGCCGCGTCCTCTTCGAGCGCGATGCGAACTTTCTGTCCGTCCCACTCCGGCACCGGTGTCTCGGCGTAAAGCTCGATGGAGTGCCACATGCTGGGGATGAGCCGGACGTCTCCCCGTCCGGGGACTCCCTCCTGGCGATCCCAGAGCCCGATGAGCGGGCCGGCGCCATGACCGTGATCACCGATGGGATGGTTGTAGATCCGGCCCTCGATCCCCTCCCGATGCATCTGAGCCAGGGATTCGGCGAGCACGTTGTTGCCCGAGATCCCGGGCCTCATCTGCCCCATGACGATGTCCTGGAGGCGGTTTGCGTTCGAGAGCGCTTTCTTGAGCCCGTCGGGGACCTGTGTCTCTCCTTCCCGAAGCACGTAGCCCATGTGCTGGGTGTCCGTCGCGAGCCCCATGGCAAAGATCCCGAAGTCGGTGTGGAGCACATCCCCGCGCTCGATCACCACTTCACCCTCGAGCTCTTTTCCCTTGCGCTGCACCTCGACCGACGGCTGGAACCAGGAATCCATCGCCCGATCGTGCACTTGCTGGCGCAGCCACCAGACGACGTCGGTCGTCGTCGTGACTCCGGGCGTGATCACTTCGCTCGAGAACGCGGTCGCGATGAGACCGTGGACGACCTGCATCATCATCCTATAGTGAGGAAGCATTGAGGGAGTGCGGATGGCGAGATAGTAGAGCGGCAGGAGCTCCGCGGGCACGAAACGCGCGGTCCACTTCGGTCCGAGAGCCGTCTCGAGGAGCTCGCGCTCGCCCGATGCGAGGCCGTCCGAGAAGGCATGGGTGCGGGAGACGTCGATGGCGATGGTCTCTGGCTTCCGCTCTTCGACGATCTGCCGGAGCAGCCGCCACTGGACGTCGAGGTAGAGCTCGCGCGAAGGGTCCTCCGGGTCGCGGACCGTCTGGTAGAGACCTCCCTGGTCCCCGCCGCCGAGGGCGAGACGCTCGACTCCCTTCTCCGGTCCTCGGTCGAAGAAGACGAAGATGGAGCGCCTTCGCGCGGCGAAGCGAGTCGGCGACGTCAAGGCGCGAAACACCGGATCCTCGGAGTACTCGCTCATTTGCACGATCCACATGTCGACGTGGTTCTCGCGTAGGAGCCGCGGCAGCACCGTCTCGAGCCTCTCCGCGAGCCACCCCTGGCGGATCTCGGCCTGCTCCCGCAAAGACGGAAGGCGGGGGATCTCCTGCGCGGCGGCGGACGAGGCGAGGAAAACCGATATCCATAGCGATTTCATGGGCCGTGATTATGCCACGACGATGAGGGCGGCGGCGGTGGGCTCGGGAATCCTCGAGTCGCCAACATCGTGGCCCTGGGCGCACTCACCGCCCTGACGGACGTCTGCCCGCGCGACTTTTTGGAGACGGCCGATTCGTCGCCGGAGCGCCCGGGGATACGAGGCCATCAACCTCGAGGCCAATGAAGCGGGACATCGCTTGGGAGCCGAGGCAGGTGAGGCGTACTAGGACCTGGCGTAGTCGACGAGCGCCGGCGGGGCGAGGGCCTCGTCTTCCAACAAGCGCAGGGCCGCCTCGATGACGGTGTGCTGCTGCCGGGGATCGTTGGGACGGCCCAGCGGATAGCCGTGCGGGAACGGAACGAAGAGGGCCCTCGGTGGCCGAACCCGCTCGGCAACGACGCGCAGGAGATTGATGACGACGGTGGCGATTCCACGTCGCTCGAGCTCCGCCGCCACCAGACTCACGGTCTGGTTGCAGATCGGTCAGACAGGCACCAGCAGTGCGGCATCGACCCCGTCCGCTTCGAACAACCTCGCCGCCTCGGGCACGACATCGCGCTGAAATCGACCGGGAGCGGTGATCGAGCCCATGAAGGACAAGTGGCGAACGTTCAAACTGCCCAGGCGACCACAATTCACGAGCTCCCTCAGGCGGTCGATGGGGAACGCCAGGTTGGGGTCGGCGGCCAAGCCCTGGTGATCGAAGGATTCGCTGCGGTGGTGCTCGCGGAGCTGGGTAACATCGATGTTACCGGAAATGACGCGGAAGGAGGGGTCGCCTCCCCGCACGGACACGTCGAAGGGTGCATCGTCGGGCCCGACGAAGCCGGCACTGGATATCAGGCCGAGTCGGCAATCGGCGAGAGGCTTGGACAGGCGGGTCCAGGGAACGGGGTCGATGCGCCGCCACCGGTAGGCTTTGAGGAAAAGCCGAACGGAAAGCGGGAACTCTGATATCTCACCCATGCTTCGAGCAACGCCTCTCTCGACTGTCGCCTTTCGAGTCTACTAGATCGCGATCGCGGAATCTCAAAAGACGAAGCGGGTCAGGGCTTCTTGCGGTCCAGGGACTGGCAGTACGCGACGAGATAGTCGATCTGCTGGCGGCTGAGACTGCGCCCCCATGGCGGCGACTGCGGCGACCGTCCGATGGCGGCGCTCCCTTCGGCGATTACTTTTCTGAGCAACGCCGAGTCCCGCGCGTTCTTCGAGACGCTCATGTCGGGCGGCGGCGGATTCAGGTTCGACGCGTTCTGACCGTCGCCCTTTCCTTCGTCGCCGTGGCACGTCGCGCAGTAGTGCGCGAAGAGAATCTTGCCCTGGCTCTCGGTGTACGACAGGTCGCCGCCGCGTTCCTCGGCGCGAATCGCGTCGAGCATCGGATCGCCTGGCGCACCCGTTGGGCCGGCCTCGCACCCGATCAGCAACGTGAGCGCAAGGGCACTGCACTCCGACCATCGCCAGGCGTCGAGTATCATCGCGCGCCTCCCGCGGACGCGGTCGCTTGTCCACTTCGGCCGAGGCTGCTCAAATACGCGGTGAGCGCACGCGCATCGGCGCTCGACAGACCGTAGTCAGGCTGCAGCGTCCCCGGTCGGTAGACCGACGGCGTCGTCAGCCACGCGGCAATCCATCCAGGCTTCAGCCGCGTGCCGGTCGTCGACAGCTCGGGACCGACATACCCGCCGGTGGTTCCGAGCTGATGACACGCGGAACAGCCCAGTTGAAGGTACAGCTCCTGGCCGCGCCGCGCGTCTGCAGCGGTGAAGCTCGCGTCGTACCCCTCCATGCTGTCGTCGAGAAACACGGTCGACAAGTAGTCGGCGAACGCGTTCGCCTCGTCGGGCTGCATGTGGAAGACCGGCATGCGGGCTTCGACGCTGACCCGCACGGCACCCGGGTTCAGGAGATAGGTGACGACGTAGTCGCGGTTCAACTGGCTGCCGATGCGGTCGAGGGGCACGGTCGAGAGATCGCCGCCAAACCCGCCGACGCTGTGGCAGCTCAGGCACCGGTACCGGGACATCAGCTCGCCGAAGCGGCCGGCGGGCCGGTACGGCTTGGGCGGCTGAGGCTTCAGTACGTACGACGCCGGCAGGTCGGCTTTGCGGAGGCTCGCGAGCGCCAGCGTCATCCTCGCCGCGTCGGCCGGCGTGAACCCGAACGTCGGCATCGACGATGGCAGGCCCAGCGCATCGGGCATGAGCAGCTTGAGGAAGATGTAGTTCTCGGCCGTGTGCCGGACGATCTCGCTGCCGTAGGGCAGCTCGTCGGGATCGCGATCGGCGACGCCGGCCAGGCTCGGACCAACCCGGCCGGAATCCTCGATCCCCGGCAGTCGATGGCAGCTGATGCAGCCACGCCGCTCGAATACCGCCCGTCCGGCCGCGATCGCGCGCGCGTCCTGATACGCCACCGGGGGCGGTTCAGCGACGGCGCCGGCCGAGCTGTATTCCTCGAGCAGGAACGCCGTGAGATCCCGCAACTCCTCGTCGTTCAGGCGGTACTGCAACATCGGCGTGTCCGGCTGCACGCGGTGCGGGTCCTTCAGGTAGCTGAACAGCCAGTTGCGCCGTATCTTGTCGCCGATCCGCGTCAGTTCCGGTCCCATGGTCCCGCCGCGGCCGTTGACGGCGTGGCAGCTGACGCACCGCATTTCACCGAACAGCGCGCGGCCGTTTCTGGTATCGGCTCTCTTCCAGTCGACGCCCGTGCTGTCGAGCGGCACTTGAGCCCGCTGCGACAGCAGGAAGCCTTGCAGGCTCGCGATCTCGTCGGCGGACAGGCGGAAGTTGCCCATCTTCGACTGCTCGAGATAACTCTTCGGATCCTTCAGCCACGAGGCCAGCCACCCGGGCAGCACCTTGTAGCCGAGGCTGTCGAGCGCCGGCCCTCTGAAAGTCAACCCTTCGAACCCGGGAATGTCGTGGCAACTGAAACAGCCCGACTCGATGATCAGCCGCCGACCTTCGGCGAGCCGGGGCGCATCGAGCGGATCGATCGAGCGGTGGCACGTGCCGCAGTTGGCCTCGATCGTTTCGAGGGGGCGCATCGGGCGCGTCACGAAGGGCTGCGGCTGATGCGCCGCATTGCGGTAGTCGGTCGCCTGCCCGTCGCCGTCGTGGCACGCCGTGCAGCCGAACCGATCGGACGGGTGCGTCGTCAGCCAGGCGCCGGAATGGGCTCGGTGCGGTTGCGGCGCGGTCGCGAATGCCGGGTCGTCAATCCCCAGGTGGCACGTGCCGCAGCGATCGACGCGCCCGAGCTCGGGCAGCCAGATCTGCCGGAGCCCGCCGACGCGCGCCGACTCGGCGAGCTGATGGGGGTTCTTGACCGTCCCTTCCAGCCGCGCGAATTGGGCCTGCGTCGTGCGCCACTCCGCCGTCTGTTCGTGGAACAGCACCCACGAAAAGATGAGGAGGAACGCCAGACCGAGACAGGCGAACGCGACGTGCAGCCGAACGGGCGCGGTGCTCTTCAGTTCCACGGCCACACCCATGCCCAGTTCGGTCCACGAAACAGCGTGCCGATGATGGTCAGACCGACGGAGATAATCACCAGGACGGTGAAGATGGTATTGGCGATGCGCCGCTCAGGTGCGAACCATCGACCGATCCCCGCCCGGTGGCGATCGAAGTAAGGCAGGCTCACGAGCGCCGCCACGATCAGCGTGGGAACGACAACACCGCCAACGAGCGCCGAGTAGTGCACGAGCTCCTGCAGCCCGAGGAAGTACCACGGCGCTTTTGCCGGGTTGGGCGTGCGGGTCGGGTCGGCCATCTCCTCGAGCGGCGCCATGAAGACGAGCGACACGACGTGGAGAACGACCACCACCGCGAGCGCGACGAGCAGTTCGCGGAACAGCAGGTGCGGCCAGGCGAACACCTCGTCGTTCGGGTCGCGCGCCTCGACCGACGCGCGCGGGCGCCGGCTGAGGGCCATCAGCCCGTGGGTCTTGGTCGAGGCCGGGAACACGCCGGCCGCTTCCTCAGTCGGCTCAGCGGGCGCTCGGTGGACTTCTGCGCCGCTCAGGCCGTCCTTGCGCACGCGCCAGACGTGCAGCGAGACGAGTATCAGCATCACGAGCGGCAGCATCACGCAGTGCAGCACGTAGAAGCGCAGAAGCGTCATCGGGCCGATGACGTGCCCGCCGAGCATCAGGAACTTCACGCGGTCACCGACGAGCGGCGCATACGCGGCGATGTTGGTGCCGACGGTGATGGCCCAATACGCCAGCTGGTCCCACGGCAGCAGGTACCCGGTGAAGGACAGCGCCAGCGTCAGCAGCAGCAGCATGACGCCGACCACCCAGTTGAATTCGCGCGGCGCCTTGTAGGACCCGGTCCAGAACACGCGGCACATGTGCAGGAAAACGACGACCACCATGGCGTGGGCGGACCAGCGATGCATGTTCCGCAGCACGACGCCGAAGGTCACCACGAACTGGAGGTCCTTCATGCTGCGGTACGCCTCGGGCGGGTACGGCACGTAGTAGAGCATCAGCGCGAGCCCGGTCACCGACAGGACCACGAACAGGATCCCGGCGATGAGGCCGAGCGCCAGCGTCGCGGATGGCCGCAGGACGTGACGGCTGACGCGCGCCGGGTGGAGGTGAAGGAAGATGCTCGAGATCATCACCGCAGCGCGGTCCTTGTCGGTCACCGGCCAGCCGATGCGCCAGACCGATCGTCCGACGGCGTTCAACCACGAGGCGGTCCGTTGTCCGAGCGTCTGACTCACGCCTTGTTCCCTTCAGACCCGGAGCCGGAATTCCGGGCCCACGGTCTGATCCAGATCGACAATCAGCTGCTGGCGGGGCGAGAGGCTGACGGCGTACCAGGCGAGTGGTCGCGGCGCCGGCCCATGCACGACCCGGCCGTTCTCGTCGAATTTGCTGCCATGGCACGGGCACTCGAACCCTGACGCGGCGTGCCTTACGTTGCACCCGAGGTGCGTGCATTCCGACGAGACCGCGAAGAACCCGTCGGCACTGTTGAAGACGTAGAGGCGCCGGTCGGGCAGAAACGTCACCGACCCGGACGGAAACTCCGCGGGCGAACCGATGTCGAATCGTCGCGACGGCTCGTAGAGCACGTTCGGCACCAGGAAACGGAAGGTCGCCGCCAGGAAGCCGGCGGTGGCGGCGCCGGTGCCGAAGCAGCCGACAGCGAAGATGCGCCGCCGCTTCAGATCAATTCTGTCCTCGTTCATCATCCCACCTCGTTCATCGCCTCGTGATACAGCCCGAGTGCGGTTTGGGGCGATTCGTCGATCTCGAGCGACTCCATGGTGATCGCACCCGTCGGACAGCGCTCGGCGCACAGGCCGCACCGGATGCAGCGCGTCTCATCCTTCACGATCGCGCCCATCTCGTCGTCCGCGCCGAGCGCCTCCCGAACGGCGTCGAGATCCGGGCTCGGCTGCAACTGCGAGGCCGGCACAAGAGTCAGGCACGCCTCGGGGCAGATTTCGACGCAGCCGCCGCAGAGGATGCAGCGCTCGGAGTCGAAGATTGTTTCGACGTTGCACCACAGGCAGCGCGACGCCTCGAGGCGGGCCTGCTCCTCGCTGTAACCCTCGTCCACCTCGCGGAAGCCCGTACGCCGCGCGACCGGCAGCGCGGGCACGGCCTGGCGCGGGATCCGGTCGTAGTGATCGCCGGCGCGGTTCAGCTCGATCGGCCGGAAGCGGGCGCGCACGCGAGGCACGGTGCCGCCGCCGAGCGATTCGTGAATCGCCAGCGCCGCCCGTTTGCCGTCGGCCTCCGCCGAAATCACGATGCGCGGCCCGAACGCCAGATCCCCGCCGCAGTACACGCCGGCCATCGTCGTCGCCAGCGTCGCCGGGTCGACCTTGACCAGCCCGCTCGGCGTGATTTCAATCTCCGCATCGGCCGCGAGGCAGGTGGGATCCGGCTGCTGGCCGACAGCCAGGATGATCGTGTCGGCCTCCAGCCGGCGCTCGCTCCCCGGCACGAAGGTCGGGTTGAAGCGCCCGGCTGAATCAAACAGCGACGCGACGTCGAGCGTCTCGACCCCGACGACGCGGCCGTCCTTTCCGAGAATCGCTTTCGGCCCCAGCCCCGGCACCAGGGTGATCCCTTCTTCCTCCGCTTCGCGGACCTCGTCGGGATGCGCCGGCATCTGGAGGCGCGACTCGAGCGAGACGAGCTGCACGTGGCGCGCGCCGAGCCGCAGCGCGGTCCGCGCCGCGTCGATAAACGCGTTGTCGTACCCCCAGGTGTGCAGCAACTGCTCGGCGCTGCCCGAAAGCTCCGACTTGTCCTCGGCGGCCGCGTAACGCAGCGCGGTCCGCGCGACGTCGATCGCGACGTTGCCGCCGCCGATCACGATGACCCGCTCGCCCAGCGCGACGTGGTAGCCCAGGTTGGCGTTCAACAGAAAGTCAACGCCGTTGATGACGCCGTCGAGATCCTTGCCAGGGATGTTCAGCTCGCGGCCGCGCGACGCGCCCATCGCCAGGAAGACGGCTGCATACCCGTTCCGCCGCAGATCGCCGACGGTGAAGTCGCGCCCGAGCTTCCACTCGAGCTTCAGCTCGACGCCAAGCGTCAGGATCTGATCGACCTCGGCGCGAATCAGATCGCGCGACAGCCGGTACTCGGGGACACCCTGATACAACATGCCGCCGACGACCGGCGCCGAGTCGAACAGCGTGACGCGGTACCCGACGAGCGCCAGATCGTGCGCGCAGCTCAACCCGGCCGGCCCCGCCCCGACGACGCCGACGCGGGCCGGGCCGTCCGGCCCTTTGACCGCCAGGTGCAGCGGTTCGAGCGGCGCCGGCTGCCCGCTCAGCGTGTTTTCCACCCCGTGACGCTCGGTCAGCGTCCGCTTCAAGGCGCGAATCGAGATTGGCTGATCGATGACGCCTCGGCGGCAATTCGACTCGCACGGGTGGGCGCAGATGCGGCCGCAGATCGACGCCAGCGGGTTGGGTGCCCGGGCGATGCGGTAGCCACGGGCCGTGTCCCACTCGGCCACGGCCCGCACGTACCCGCCCGCGTTCGTGCGGACCGGACAGCCGGTGCGGCATGGAATCAGGTTGAGGAAGTACCTGAGGTCCGGGACGACCGCCGTGTACGAGCGCATGAACATCGGTCGGCCCGGTCCGTCAGCGCGCGAGGACGAAGTCGGCCGTCACGGGCTGGGCGGCGTCTACGGTGACGGGCTTCGGTTGTGCTTTCGTTTTCCAGTGCCAGACCGCCACCGTGTAGTTGCCCGGTGGCACCCCCTCGATCTGGTAGTGCCCGGTCTTGTCCGTCACCGCGAAGTACGGGTTCTGCAGCACGACCACGTAGCCTTCCATCTCGGGGTGGACGCGACAGAGCTGCGTGTATACGCACGGGAACTTCGCGCACTTGGAGAAGGCGTAGTCCTTCGTCTGCCCTTGCGGCCAGGTGCCGAGGTTGTACTTCTCGTTGTCGGGTGTGAAGACGTTGTGCGGCGTCGGATCGCTGTTGAGAAACGCCACCTTCGTCCCCACGACGACCGGCAGCACGTGCGGGACGAACTGCATCTGTTTCTGATCCATCTCGACCGGCGTGGCGGGCGGGGTGAACGTGCCGGGTGCCTGCTGGATGTAGACGACGACGTCGGCGGCCGACGCCGAGCCGGTGACCTTGACGGTGCCCGAGATGCTGACGGCGGCGGCGCAGGGTGCCGCGACGGCGGCGAGCGCCGCGGCGACCCTCATCGAAACGAGTACGAGCGAATGACGACTCATGATCTTCTCCTTAGAATCCGAAGTCGATGGCGGCGACATAGCGGTTGTGGCCCTTGCCGGGATCGTCGAGTCGCATCTGCCCTTCGATCGTGAACTTGATGTTCGCGCGCGCGACGAACACCACCGCGGGGACCAGGAATTCCTGGGTGACCGGATCCGCCCTGACGCTGAAGTCCTGAGCCGTCGCGCCGTACCGCAGGACGCCGACGAGCCAGGGGTACACCGTGTAATTGCCCTCGACGAACCACGCATCCGTGTCGATCGATTCGCCGGTTCCACGAGGGTCATCGTCGCGCTGCTGCATGTAGAGTCCGAAGACATTGAGGTCTCGAATCCACCAGTCGAACTCCACTCCAGTGATGTGGAAGTCGTTGTCGGTAGTGCTGTCGGCCGAGACGTTGACGATGCCCGCTCCAGGAGCGCCACTGAGCGCCGTCGTGCTGCCCGCATAGATGTTGGTGGACTTGCCCACATAGGTGAAGGCTCCCACCTTGAACGAATCGTCTCGCCAGAACTCGAGGTCTTGGGAGAGCTCTCCGCCGCCGAGCTCGCCGTAGCCGCCGAATTTGTAGGCGGCGCGGGCGAAAACGTCTTTGTGGTCGTTGGCGTCGATGAGGCCCTGTCCGTTGCCGAGGCCGACCGACCACGTCAATCCGCCGTGGTTCTTCGGGCCATTCCGCGCGCCCCACACCTCGACGCCGGGCTGCCCCTCGCGGAACCTCCAGCGATCCTCGCCCGTTGTGGCGGAGATCGACAAAGTGGCCGTCGACCGGTTCGGATTCGGCGCCGTCAGCGTCCTCGAACTTGGGGTCGTTCGCGTGTCGTAGGGGCTGTAGTGCGCCGCGGTCAGCCGGAGGTGATCCGGAATCGGGTGGACCGACAGCGACCCCATCCGAACGTGCAACCAGGGCCGCGGGTCGTACTGCAGCACGAGGTCCATTCCGAGCTCGTTCTCGTTGGCTTCGTTCTCGATCTCCAGTTCACCAAAGAACGAGAAGGTCTCCCCGAGCGTTCCCCCGGCCAACAGTTCGAACTCGTGCGGGTACTCGAACGTGGTGGTCTGATCGTCCTCGAAGGTGTTGAACCGTGCGATGCCGCGAACCGCGAGCGGCACGGCGCCTGGAATATCCGATGGCCACAGCGCGTGGGGAAAGAGCTTCTTGTAGGCCTCAGCGCCCATGATGACGGGCGGCTGTTTGGTCGCTGTCCCGTCCTCTCCACCTGGAAAGCGGTATCCGTTGTTACGAAACGCCTTTCCGAAGTAGTTCAACTTGGGGAAGACCGCGTGGCAGGTCGAGCAGCTCGTTTGGTACTTTCTCGACCACGCGGGAATCGCCTCCGACTGCCGGACGGATAGGGCGATCAGCGTGACCAGAACGGCGCCGACGACGATGAGGCGAGGCCGCGAGGAGTGGGCAGGATCAGATGTCATGAGATTCTACCTCCGGAATCTCAACCAAAGCACGCAGCATGCCGGCCGCTACGGCTCGCACGGTATTGTCGAAGTACTTGGAAGAGTGTCTGTTACCTGGTCTCGCGCGACCGGAGCACACCCAACTGTTTGTCAGACTTTCTGACACTCGATAATCAAGTCGTGCGTTCGCAGCGAGTTAGTTCGATGTCCGAGAATCGGGCATTTTCGAGTCGAGATCGATCTCGTGCAGCTTGCGGTATAGCGTATCTCTCGAGATGCCGAGGATGTGGGCGGCGGTGCTCTTGTTGCCGTGGGCCTGCCGCATCGCCTCGGCGATCGCCCACCTCTCGAGCTCGACGAGCTTCAGCGGCACATGCGTCGCGTCGCTCGTACGACCGCCGCCCTCGCCGCGCCGCCGCAGCCAGCGGCGGACGTCGTCGGCGCTGATCGTCGCGCGCGTCGGCGGGAGCGTTACGCTGAGGCCTTCGAGCATGTTCTGAAGCTCGCGGATGTTCCCCGGGAACGGATAGTCGGCCAGCAGATCGAGGGCGCCCGCGTCGATACCGTCCACCCGGTGCATACCCGGTTCGCCGAGGCCGGTGAGGAAGTGGCGAATGAGCAGCGGGAGGTCGTCGCGGCGATCGCGCAGCGGCGGAACCTCGATGACGAGCACCGACAGACGATAGAAAAGGTCGGGGCGCATCCGGTCGTCGCGCATCGCGGCGAGGCTCCGGTTGGTCGCCGCGACGACCCGCACGTCGACCTGGCGGCTCGCGAGGCCGCCGACCGCGCGGACCTCCCCGTCCTGCAGCACGCGGAGCATCTTAGCCTGCGCATCGAGCGGCAGCTCGCCGATCTCGTCGAGCAGCACAGTTCCGCCGTGCGCCGCGGCGAAGAGCCCGGGGTGGTCCGAGGTGGCGCCGGAGAACGCGCCGCGCCGGTGGCCGAAGAGCTCGCTCTCGATAAGATCGCGCGGCAGGGCGGCGCAGTTGATCGGCACGAACGAGTGTTTCGCGCGGCGGCTGTTCGCGTGGATCGCGCGGGCGAGGAGCTCCTTCCCGGTCCCGGTTTCCCCCACAATCAACACCGGCGTGTCGCTGCGCGAGGCGGCGGTCGCCCGATCGAGCACGGCGTTCATGCGGGGAGAGCGGCTGACGATCCGTTCGAAGCCGTACCGTGTCGCGACCAGCCGATCGAGGCTGGCGACCCGTGCGCGCAGCTCGGCCGCTTCGAGGATGCGGGCGACTTCCTTGCTGACGACTTCTTCCGAGTACGGCACCGGCACGAAATCCTCGGCGCCGCGCCGAATCGACTCGGTGGCGTGCTCGACGGTCGGATGGGCGCTGACGAGCAGGACAGCGAGGTCGGGGTGGCGCTCCTTGAGGGTCTGGAGCAGATCGAGCGCACAAGAGTCGGATCCCGAATCGCCGAGGATCAGAAGCCGGAGGGCGTCGCCGCGCGCGACGAGCGCAAGCACGGACGCGGCGTTCCCTGCGGCCACGTCAGGCCGGTACCGGGCGAGCAACTGCCCGAGGGCGGCGGTCAGCTCCCGGTCGTCCGACGCGATGAGGACCTGCGACTCGAGCCGGGACATTTGATCACCACCTGTTGGAATGCTTGGCGTCGGAATTGTACCTCCGTCCCGTCAGAAACCGTGAAGCCTCCAGGAACCGGTCAGGGCAAGAAGACACCTTCTATAGCGCATCGAATCGGAGCGCACCGCATGCTTTTCCAACGGAGCCTGCCCTCCCCGTCGACCATCGAAGGCGGGCTCAACGGACTCCCGTCGTCGTCCAGCCCTCGAGGGAATTCTCGAACCGGTCGAGCTCTTCGCCCCACCGTCTCCGATCCCAGCCGAGCTCTTTCCGCGCGATCGAGCCGAGTCGCGGTGCGAGGTCGCGGGCGAGATCGGGGCTCCACATCCCGAGTCGCACGCGACGAAGGAGCAAATCTTCGAGGCGGACGACGGCGCCGAATCGGAGGTGGGCGCGTATCTCCGCCGCGGTGACGTCGGTTCCCGGGAGGAGCGGTCGAAGCTCCTTGGGACTCTGCGCCAGCAGAGGACACAAAAACGCAGTCGCGCGCAGCCGCCGCGCCATTCCCGCGGCAATGGCCTCGGGGATTCCGTGGCTTTCCACGAGACGTCGGGCGAGATCTACCGGCGCCGACCCCACGAGGGGAGTGCCCGCCGTCGGGCAGGGAGAGGCGTGACCGGCGCGTTCCTCGGGGAGAAGAGAGAGCGCGCGATCGACGACGTCTTCGGCGGTGGCGCGCCAGGTGGTGAGCTTTCCTCCCGCTACCGAGAGCAGGCCCTCCTCCTCCCACAGCTCCTCCTCACGGGTCGCCTCCGATGGGCTCTCGGCATGAGTGTCGAGGATCGGCCTCAATCCCGCGAACGCCCCGGCGATGTCGGCCTCGGTGATGGAAGCCGCGGGGAAATGGGCCCTCACCGCGCTCAGGAGATACGAGACTTCTTCTTTCGTCGGGCGAGGGTCGTCGAGACTTCCCTCGTGATAGATGTCGGTCGTGCCGACGAGAATCCCCTCGGGATGAGGGATCAAGAAAACGGGGCGGCCATCTTCCGGGGAGGGAACGGCGACGGCCGCCTCCAGGAGAAGTTTCTTTCCGGCGAGAACGATGTGAGCGCCCCGCGAAGGTCGCACTCTCCGGCCTGCGATCCCGAAGCGATCGCGGAGGGAGTCGACCCAGACTCCGGTGGCATTCACCACGACGTGAGCGCGGGCCCGGTGGCTCTTCCCGGTCTCGGAATCCGCCAGCACCACGCCGTCGATGCGGCCATCGAGGTTTCGGATGGGCTCGAGGGCCTCGGCGCGGGGGAGCACGAGCCCTCCATGGGCGAAGCCGGTGGCGGCGATGGCGAGAGTGAGAGCGGCATCATCGGCCACGGCGTCGGTGTAGGCGAGCGCGCGCTCGAGGTGGGCCACGTCGAGGAAAGGAGCGAGTCGTTTCACGTCGGAGGCTTCGAGGTGCGCGTGCCGCTCGGGGCGATCGGTCAGCCGGTCGTACATCCAAAGACCCAGATCGACCGTCCAGCCGGGAATGCGGTCGTCCTCGCGCGCCGGGTAGAGGAACTGGATAGGGCGGACGAGATCCGGATTGAGGGCGATCATGCGGTCCCGCTCGTGACAGGCGAGCCGGGTGACGCCGAACTGCATCTGCTTCAGGTAGCGCAGTCCCCCGTGGATGAGCTTCGAGGAGCGCGAGGAGGTCCCCGAGGCAATGTCGTCCTTCTCGATGAGGAGGACGCGCAAGCCGCGAAGCGCCGCATCCATGAGGATGC
>Ga0184637_10001267_pt1 | contig 17398 bp, 14 predicted proteins | sample PLM3_127_b2_FD_133143 | JGI IMG/M metagenome (GOLD analysis project Ga0184637, IMG submission 133143) | Groundwater sediment microbial communities from an aquifer in East River, Colorado, USA - PLM3_127_b2 | ecosystem: Environmental > Terrestrial > Soil > Riparian zone | place: USA: East River...
ACGGCGAGAAGTGGTTCTCGTCGAACGCGCGCTACGCGAGCTTCCTGATCGTGATGGCGGTGACCGACCCCGACGTGTCGCCCTACGAGGGCATGAGCATGCTGATCGTGCCAACCGACACGCCCGGCGTGAAGATCGTGCGCAACGTCGGCGTCGGCACCGAGTCGGAGGCCCACGCGAGCCACGCGTACATCCGCTACGAGAACGTCCGCGTGCCGGCCGATCACGTGCTGGGCAAGCCCGGCTCGGCGTTCGTGATCGCGCAGACGCGCCTCGGCGGCGGGCGCATCCACCACGCGATGCGCACCGTCGCCCAGCTGCGGCGTGCCTTCGACATGATGTGCGAGCGCGCGCTGTCGCGGGAGACGCGAGGCGGCAAGCTGGCCTCGCTCCAGATGGTGCAGGAGAAGATCGCCGACAGCTGGATCGAGATCGAGCAGTTCCGCCTGCTCGTGATGCGCACCGCGTGGCTGATCGATCGCCACAAGGACTACCGGAAGGTGCGCAAGGACATCGCCGCGGTGAAGGTGGCGATGCCGAAGGTCTATCATGACGTCGTGCAGCGCGCGATGCACCTGCACGGCGCACTCGGCGTCTCGAACGAGATGCCGTTCGCGCGCATGCTGATGGCCGCCGAGGTGATGGGCATCGCCGATGGCCCCACCGAGGTGCACAAGGTGACGGTCGCGCGTCAGGTGCTGCGCGATCACAAGGGCGTCGACGGACTGTGGCCGAGCGGTCACCTGCCGACCAAGCGCGCCGCCGCGCGCGAGCGCTTCGCGCACCTGCTCGAGCACGAGGTCGGGAACCTGTAGCCCGAGCGGACGGCGTCGCGGTGCAGACCACGCGCGAGAAGCTCGTCGACACTGCGCGCCGGCTGTTCGCCGAGCGCGGCGTCGACCCGGTCTCGCTGCGTGAGATCAGCCGCGCCGCCGAGCAGCGCAACGTGAGTGCTCTCCAGTATCACTTCGGCGACCGCGAGGGGCTGCTGCGCGCGGTGCTCACGCCTTACGAACGCGATGTCGACGCCCGGCGCGGCGCGGTGCTCGACGAGCTCGCGACCCGCTCCGCGCCCGGGCTGCGCGACTTCGCCGACGCGCTGGTGCGCCCGCCGGCGGCGCTGCTCGAGAACCCCGGCGGGCGCGAGTATCTGCGCATCGTCGGCCAGCTGATCAGCCGGCCCGTCGCCGACGACGCGGGCGCCGACGTGTTTCTCGCTTCCGGGGGCCTCTCGCGCTGGCGCGGCGCGGTGCGTCCGCTCCTCTCCGACGAGGACCTCGCGCTACACCGTCGGTTCACCGCGATCCAGCTCACCTACGCCGAGCTCGGACGCCGCGCGGAGCTCTCACGGCGCAACCACGAGCTGTTCACGAGCCATCTCGTCGACCTCGCCGCGGCCGTGCTGGCGGCGCCGATCTCCGCAGAGACCCGCCGCCTGCTCGCCGCGCGTGCAATGGGTCGGAGCCGTCGCGGCGCTGGGAGGAGCGGATGAAGGGCGATCGGCGGACGGATTTCGATCTCTCCGGGCGCGTCGCCGTGGTGACCGGCGGCAGCCGCGGCCTCGGTGAGGCGATCGTTCGCGCATTCGCGGCGCACGGGGCCGACGTGGTGATCGCCAGCCGCAAGGGCCTTGCGTGCGCGGCACTCGCCGCCGAGATCCGCGAGCAGACGGGCCGGCGCGCCGTCGGCATCGCGTGTCACGTCGGGCACTGGGCCGATTGCGACGCGCTCGCCGACGCCGCCTACGCGGAGTTCGGCCGGGTCGACGTGCTGGTGAACAACGCCGGCATGTCGCCGCTCTATCCCTCGATCGGCGAGGTGAGCGAGGAGCTCTTCGACAAAGTGGTGGGCGTCAACCTGAAGGGTCCGTTCCGGCTCGCCGCGGTGATCGGAACGCGGATGATGAACGGCGACGGCGGCTCGATCATCAACGTGAGCAGCATCGCCGCCGTGCAGCCGTCGCCCGGTGAGCTGCCCTACGCCGCCGCGAAGGCGGGGCTCAACAACCTCACCGTCGGTCTCGCGCGCGCGCTCGGACCCCGGGTGCGAGTCAACTGCATCATGCCGGGCCCGTTCCTCACCGACATCAGCAAGGCCTGGGATCAGGAAGCGTTCGCGCGGACCGCCGAGCGCAGCATCCCGCTCGGTCGCGGCGGCCAGCCGGAAGAGGTGGTCGGCGCGGCGCTCTACCTCGCCAGCGACGCGGCGAGCTACACGACCGGGGCGGTGATCAAGGTCGACGGCGGCGCCGCGTACGCACCGGCTTGATCCTCCCGCGCTCGCGCTCTGCTACCTATCGCTGCGCGCAAAGGGCGGGGCCCGGTCGGGCCCGGAGGCGGGCAGATGGCCGAGGCGGGCGGCACGGGCGCGATCGGCGCGATCAATCGCTCCTTCGCACGGCTGGCGGGCTGGTGCTTCGATCGCCGCTGGATCGTGATCGCAGCGACGGCGGCGTTCGTCGGCGGCTCCGCGTGGCTCGCTGGCAGCGCGCGCATCGACAACTCCTACGAGGCGTTCTTCGCTCCGGGCGATCCCAGCTACAAAGACTACCTGACCTATCGCGACGACTTCGGCTCCGACGAGGTCTCCTACCTGATGTACGAGGCGCCGGACGCCGCCGACGGCGTCTTCGACCTCGAAGTGATGCGCCGCATCGCGCAGCTCACGCTCGCCATCGAAGAGGAGGTTCCGTTCCTCTACGAGGTGACGAGCCTCGCCAACGCCGAGCTGGTCGAACCCACCACCGACGGGATCTCGATCCGGCGGCTGTGGCGCGACTTCCCGCACACCCGGGAAGCGATGCGCGAGGCGCGCAATCTGTTCCTGTCGAAGCCGCAGTACGTGGGCGGCCTGGTCACCGCCGACGGGCGCTTCGGCGCGCTCTCGATCGACATGGATCGCACCAGCACCGATCCGCCCGAACGGATCCGGCTGGATCCCGACGGCGGAGACGGGCTAGGCAACCTCTATCCGCAGGTGACGAGCGAGAAGATCGAGGAGATCATCGCCCGCCCCGACTACGCGGGACTGCGCTTCTACCACTCCGGCGACGTCCCGCTGAACACCGCCTACAACCGCATCATCGAGCATGAGAGCGACCTGCTCCAGATGATCTCCTCCGCGGTGATCGCGGTGGTGCTGGCGCTGTTCTTCCGCTCCGTCGTCGGTGTGCTGGGGCCGCTGGTCGTGGTGCAGATCGCGGTGATCGCCACGGTGGCCTTCGTCGCGATCGTCGGCTGGAAGCTCGACATGATGTTCGGACAGGTGCCGAACATCCTGGTGACCGTGGGAGTGGCCGAGGCGGTGCACATCCTGGTCGAGTTCCGCGTCCTGTTCCGCCGGCTGGGCGACCGCCGCGAGGCGCTGGTACAGACCCTCTACCTGGTCGGCGCACCCTGTCTGCTGACCAGCCTGACCACGGCCGTGGGATTCCTCGCGCTGCAGGTCTCGCCGATCGTCGCGATCTCGCACATGGCCGTGTACAGCGCCGTCGGCGTCGTGCTGGCGTTCGCGCTCACGCTGACGCTCTTGCCGGCGCTGCTCTCGTTCGGCCCGCGCAGTCCGCGCCCGGCACCCACTGGCTCCGACCGGGGCGAGCCGCGGCTATTCCGCGCGCTCGTAGCGGTCGCCGGCTGGAACGTGCGCAACCGCCGCGCGGTGATGTTCGTCTTTGCCGCGATCTCGGTGATTTCGGCGATTGGCGTCGCGCGGCTGCGCGTGGACTCCAACTGGCTCGACGATTTCTCCGAGCGCGTCCCGCTCAAGGGCGCCACCACCCGCATCGACGAGGTGATGGGTGGGATGAGCAATCTGGTCTACGTGTTCGACACGGGCGTGGAGGACGGCATCCGCGATCCGGAAGTTCTGCGCGCGATCGAGCGCGTGCAGCGCGAGGCGGAGCGACACGACTTCCTGGTGAAGAAGGCCTACTCGATCGCCGACATCGTGAAGGACCTGAACCAGTCGTTCCACGACGGCGATCCGGCCTATTTCGCGATCCCGGACGACCGCGCGCTGATCTCGCAGCTGCTCTTGCTCTACGAGACCTCCGGCGGCGACGAGGTGCAGGAATGGGCCACCACCGACTTCTCCCGCGCGAATCTGGAGCTGCGTTTGCGGATCGCGCCGATCAGCCACACCGCGACGCTGGTCGAGGACCTCGACCGCTACCTGGCGGAGCACCCGACCCCGGGTGTCGCGGTCGACCTCACCGGCATCGGTGCGCTGTGGCTCGAGCTGCTCGACTACATCGTCTCGAGCCAGATCGAGAGCTTTCTCTACGCGTTCGCGCTGATCGGAGCGATGATGTGCTTCATCTTCCGCTCGCTCCGAACGGGTCTCTTGTCGATGGTCCCGAACCTGTGGCCGATCCTGCTGACGCTCGGCGCAATGGGCTGGCTCGGGATTCCGCTCGACTACAACAAGATCATGATTGCCACCGTGGCGATGGGCATCGCGGTCGACGACACGATCCACTTCATCTCGCGCTACCACCACGAGTTCACCGAACGCGGCAGCTATTCCGAGGCGCTGGCGGCCGCGATGACCGACGTCGGCCACGCGGTCTCCGTCACCTCGCTCGTGCTGGTGCTGGGCTTCCTCGTGAACGTCTTCTCGGTGCTCGACGCCAGCGCCCAGTCCGGCGTCCTGCTCGCCACCACGATCGCGACGGCGCTGGTGGCCGACCTGCTGCTCACCCCGGCTCTGGTGCTGACGCTCGAGCCGTTCGGTCCCGAGGGCCTGCGCCACGCGCGCGCGGACCAGCGCCTGGCGGCGTAGCATGCGCGTGATGATCCGCACGATCGGGGCGCTGTTCGCGCTGTCGCTCTTGTGCCGCCCGGCCTCCGCTGGCGAGCCGAACGTCTCGGCCGGGGCGGCGCGGATACCGCCCGGCGGCGATCACTGGGTCTGGGTGACGGATCGGCTGTGGCAGCACAGCACGCTGTTCGACGGCGACAGCGGTCGGGTGCTCGGGATGATCGACGGCCCGGTCGGGACGGTGACGCCCAAGCTCCCGCTGCACTCGCGGCGGCGCGGCGAGATCTACTCGGTCGAGATGGCGTACTCGCGCGGCCGGCGCGGGGACCGCGTCGACTTCGTCACGATCTACGACCCACGGAGCCTCGCGGCAACCGGTGAGATCCTGCTGCCCACGCGCACCGGCGATGCCAACACCTCGCTCGGCTATGCGGCGCTGCTCGACGGAGACCGCTTCCTGGCGACCTTCAACCAGTTTCCAATCGCGTCGGTCTCGATCGTCGATCTCGATACCCGGCGCTTCGTCGGGGAGGTTCCCATCACCGGCTGTGCCGGCATCTACCCGGTCGGCGAGCGGCGCTTCGCGACGCTCTGCGGCGACGGCACGACTGCCGTCATCGAGCTCGACGCCGGAGGCCGCGGGCGCGTCACCACGCATTCCGAGCGCTTCTTCGACGCGGTCGAGGATCCGGTCACGATGGCGGCGGTGCGCACCGGCGCGCGCTGGGTGTTTGTGTCCTTCGAGGGGAACGCGCACATCGTCGATTTCGCGGCTGCGACTCCGAGCGCGGCGCCGGCCTGGTCGCTGCTCTCCGACGCCGATCGCCGCGATCGCTGGCGCGTCGGTGGGCTCCAGCATTTAGCACTCCACGTCCCCTCCCAGCGTCTCTACTCGATCGTGCACCGCGGCGAACGCGGCTCGCACAAAGCGCCGGGGCCGGAGATCTGGGTCTACGACCTGGCAGAGAAGCGGCGCGTCGATCGCTTCGCTCTGCCCAACTTCACCGCGGCGTTCCTCGCGCCGCGGTTCGGCATCGCAAAGGGCGGCGCGCTGGACTGGGGGCTCTCGCGCGTGATCCCCAGCGACGGTGCGCACACGCTCGTGGTCACCCAGGATGCGGCGCCGCTGCTGTTCGCGCGCAACGCCGAGATCGGCGTGATTGCCGTGCTCGACGGTCGAAGCGGGCAGCACCTGCGCAATCTCGAGGAAGCGGGGCTCGCCGGACCCACGCTGGGATTGCACTGAGATGGTCGACCCCGTCGTCGCGTGGGTAGCCCGCCTGGCGCTGGCCGGCGTGTTCGCCAGGGCTGCGCTCCACAAGTGGCGGGAGCCAGACGTGTTCGCCGCGGCGCTCGCAGCGCATCGGCTGGTGCCCGCTCCGCTGGTGCGTGCACTCGCGACCGCGCTGGCCGCGACCGAGACCGCGATCGCGGCGGGGCTGTGCACGCCCGGCACTGCTCCGGCCGCGGGCTGGGCTGCTGCCGCGCTGCTCGGCCTCTACTCCGGTGCTGTTGCGATCAATCTTGCGCGCGGCCGGCGGGACATCGACTGCGGCTGCTCCGCGCGCCCGCAGCCGCTCTCGCTCGGGCTGCTCGCGCGAAACGCGGCGCTCGCGGCGGCCGTGCTGCCGGCCACGGCGCCGGTGCAGGGTCGGGACCTCTTCTGGGTGGACGGGCTCTCCGGAGTCGCCTGCCTCGGCGCGCTCGGGTTCCTGTGGCTCGCAGCGCAATCACTCGCGTTCGGCGGGCCGGGTTCGGCTCGCCTCGGGAGATCGGCATGATCGACGCCCTGTTCGTTTCCAATGCCCTGCTCTGGCTGCTCGTCGTGGCGCTCACCGGTGTCGTCGCCGCGTTGGCAAGGCAGGTGGGAGTGCTCCACGAGCGCGTGGCACCGGCGGGCGCGCTGGCGATCGCCCGCGGCCCCGCGGCGGGCGAGCCCGCGCCCGAGCTGGTGGTTCCGGCTCTGTCCGGAACACCGCTTCGGATCGGCGGCGCCGATGAGAATGGCCGCAGCACGCTGCTGTTCTTCGCATCGCCCTCCTGCCCGGTGTGCAAGACGCTGCTCCCGACCCTGCGCCGCGCGGTGGCCGCGGAAGGCGACGTGCGCCTCGTCGTCGCCAGCGACGGAGATCCGGCGGAGCACACGGCGTTCGCGCGCGAGCAGCGCCTCGAGCCCGCCAGCTACGCGCTCTCGCGCGAGCTCGGGCTCCGCTTCGAGGTCGCGAAGCTTCCGTACGCGGTGCTGATCGACGGAGCGGGCATCGTACGCGCCAAGGGCCTCGTCAACACGCGCGAACACGTCGAGAGCCTGTTCGAGGCGGAGCGGCTCGGCGCGCCGACGATCCAGGCCCACCTGTCCCGCACGTCACCTGTCTCGCCGCAGCCGACGCTGGCAAGCGCCCACGGGGCGCGCGCAGCGAGCCGAAGGAGAGCGAAGATCGAACTGGAGGGGATCTGAGATGGCAGATCTCGACGCGCAGGTCGAGCAGGCGATCCGGGGCCTCGCGCGGCGGATCGGCCGCCGCACATTCCTCGCGCGCCTCGGCACGCTGCTCGCCGGCGGCGCCAGCCTGCCGCTGTTGCCGGTGGCGCGCAGCGCGGCAGAGGGCGCGCGCGTGCCTCCGCCCGACGAGGACATCTCCGGGCCGGAGGGCGATCCGACCCGCTGCGAGTATTGGCGGCACTGCGCGATCGACGGCTTTGCGTGCGCGTGCTGCGGAGGCACCGCGTCGACGTGTCCGCCCGGAACCGAGATGGCGCCGGTCACCTGGGTGGGCACGTGCCGCAACCCGGCCGACGGCAAGGACTACATCATCTCGTACAACGACTGCTGCGGGAAGGGCTTCTGCGCGCGCTGCGGCTGCAACCGCAACGAGGGAGACCGTCCCGACTATCACTGGGTTCGCAACAACGACATCAACTGGTGCGCGTCGGCGGCGTCGCAGGTGTACCACTGCTCGGTGGCGGTCGTGCTCGGTCAGGCGACCGAACGCCAGCCCGAGAGATGAGACGCTGGGCGTGGGCCGCAGCCGGCGGTGGACTGGCGCTGCTGGCGGCGGCGGCGCCCGCCGCGCCCCCGCCGGTAGAGGACTACGTGCTGCACTGCTCGGGCTGCCATCGGCAGGACGGCGCCGGCGTGCCCGGCGTCGTGCCGGCGTTGACCCGCCTCCGCCCGTTCCTCGAAACACCGGCCGGGCGCAGCTATCTCGTGCGCGTGCCGGGCGTCGCGCAGGCGGCGCTCGACGACGACCGTCTGGCGGCGCTCTTGAACTGGGTCTCGAGCGAGATTTCCGGTGTGGAACCGGCTCCCCCCTTCAGCGCGGGTGAAGTCCGCGCGCTGCGCGAACGACCGCTGCGCGATCCGCGCGCGCAGCGCAGCACCGCGCTGGGTCGCTCTGCGCAGTAGCGAACGGTGGATCACGCGCGCGGGCGGTGCTTCGTGCCTGCGCCGCGCGTGATGTGCAGCGCCTCGCTCGGGCCGTGCACGTCCGCGGTGTGCCAGACACCGCGCGGCACGACAGCGGCCGTGCGGTCGCGCAGCGCGACGACACGCTCGCCGTCCGGCTCGTCGAGCACGAGATCCACCGCGCCCGAGAGCAGCAACACGATCTCGTCGCCGTCGGGATGGACCTCCCAGGTGGTCCAGTCGGTGTCGTAGCGGAAGACGCCGACCATGCGACCGGAGTCGAGGTCGTCCCGCGAGTCGATCGTCTGCCAGAAATCGGGACCCACCTCGATCCGCTTCGCCTCGGGGCCGTCGGCCAGCACGAGGTAGGTCGTCTCGAGGTCGAACCCCTGCTCGTGATTCGGAGCGGGCATCGGGAGATCCTCCTTCAGCGGCGCGCGGCGGCATGGCGCCGCGCCGCGGTGAGCAGCTCCGCCCACCAGCCGCCCATCATCGCGCGGAACGCGGGGGCGTCCATTCCGTGCCGCACCGGATGTTCGGCGCCGAGCGCGGCCCAGCCACGGTGCTCGACGGTCACGCGCGTGGCCGCGCCGTCTGCCTCGAAATCGCACCTTCACCTCGGTGGACTGGTCCGGCTCGAAGTTGCGGGCGCGAAAGCCGAACACCAGCCGGCGCGGCGGGTGCCACACGCGGATCCGGCCTACTTCGAATCCGTCGCCCGGCGCATCGCCGTACGTCTCGAGGAAACGGCCGCCGACGCCGGGATCGAAGCGCAGCGCGCTGCCGCGCTCGGGATGCCAGCGGAAGCGCGGCCCGTCCGCCACCACGCGTCGACCTCTTCGGTGAACAGGCGAAACGCGGTGGCCGGATCTCTTGGTCGATCCCTGCTTGGGGTAGAGTGGTGCCAGCGAGGTGACCCGATGGGATTCCGCAAATCTCTCAAGACCCGCCTCAAGCCCCGCCTCCAAGACTGGGCGATGCGCTTCATGGACGACCTGCGGCCCGACACCGTGTGCGATGCGGAGGGTGAGGTACTCGAGGTGGGCTTCGGCACCGGACGCAACCTGCGCCACTACCCGTCCGCGGTGAAATCCGTGACGGGCGTCGACCCGCTGGTCACCGAGGGTTTTGCAGCGGTGGACGCCCGGATCGCCGAGGCGTCGTTCCCGGTCACGCGCACCGCGCTGCGCGCGGACGGTGCGCTGCCATTCGACGCCGGGCGCTTCGACTGCGTGATCACCACGTGGACGCTGTGCTCGATTCCCGACGCCACCGCCGCGCTGGCCGAGATGCGCCGCGTGCTGAAGCCCGGCGGTCGCTACGTCTTCATCGAGCACGGCGTGGCGGAGCGCGCGAGCACCGCGCGCTGGCAGGACCGCCTCAACCCGCTGTGGAGGCGGCTCACCGACGGCTGCAACATCAATCGCCCGATCGACCGGCTGGTCGCGGGGGTCGGCTTCGAGCTGACCTCACTCGACCGCTTCCGCGCGAAGGGTCCGGGCATCCTCGCGCAGATGTACCGCGGCGTCGCGACGCGCCGCTGAGGAATGGGCGTGTTCGATCTCGATCCCGGGGACGAGCTGGCGCTGGTGGTGGAGACGGCGCGCAAGCTCGCCGGCGAGGAGCTCCGGCCGCGGCTGCGCGAGGCCGAGGCCGCCCGCGCGGTGGCCGCGTCGGTGCGAACCGCATTCGAGGCGATCGGGCTGGCCGGCCTCGAGCTGCCCGCCGAGCGCGGCGGCGCGGGTCTGGGAGCGGTCGCGCGCGTGTTGGTGAACGAGGAGCTCGCCGCGGCGGACGCCGGCGCGGCGATCGCGCTCGACCCATTCGGCCCCGCGCTGTACGGAGTCCTCGAGCTGAGTGACAGCGCGATCCTGGACGACTTCCTCGCCGCGCTCGCCGCTTCCGGCGCGCGCGCCGCGTGGATCGACGACACGGAGACGTCGATCGCGGTCGACGGCGCTCGGGTGCACGCCGAGGTGGCATGGCTGCCGGCCGATCGCGTCGACGCGGTCGTAGCAATCGCCGGTGACGAGCTACTGCTCGTGCGCGACGGAATCGCGACGCAGCCGCTGCCCGGCGCGGGGCTGCGCGCCGCGGGTGCCTGCTCGCTTCGTCTCGAGGCGGCGCCGATCGCCGCGCGAGCGGTGATCGGCGCCGGCGCCGCGCGGGCCCGCGCGCGGGCCCGGCTCTACGCGGCGTCGCTGCTGCTCGGCGTGCTGCGCGACGCCTGCGATTTCTCCCGCGCCTACGCACTCGAGCGTCGCGCGTTCGGCCGGCCGATCGCCCACCATCAGGCGCTCGCGTTCCTGATCACCGACATGCAGATGGCGCTCGACGGCGCGCGGCTGCTCGTGCACGAGGCAGCCTGGCGGGTCGACGAGGGCCTGCCGTGCGCCGGCGCGGCAGCCGCCGCGTTCGCGCAGTGCATCGAAGCGTCGCGCCTGATCGGACCGAGCGGTGTGCAGATCCTCGGCGGACACGGCTTCATGGCCGACTATCCGATGGAGAAGGCGATGCGCGAGTCGCGCGCGCTGGGTCTGTGGCTCGGCGGCTTCGACGCGGCGATCGAGGACGCTGGGCGCGAGCTGTGCGACGGCGCCGGCCGCGCGCTGGAGCTCGCGTGATCGAGTTCGGCGTCGACGCGCTCACGCGGGAGCGACTCGCAGAGGCGCGCGACTGGGGTCGCAGCGCGATGCGGCCGGCCGGCCTCGAGGCGGATCGGCTCGCCGCGCCGCTGCCCGTCGACCACCCCTACTTCGCGAAGTTCGTCGAGCGGGGTGGCGGTCGCACACGCTGGCCGGGCCCGCGCGGTCGCGAGCGCAGCGACAGCGAGCCGACGAGCGTGGTCACAACGCTCCTGCAGCTCGAGGAGCTCGCCTACTGGGATCGCGGCGTCACGGTGGCCGACCCGGGGCCGGGCCTGCCCGAGGGCAACGTGCTCGCGATCGGCACCGAGGAGCAGAAGGAGCGCTTCCTCGGCCCATTCCTCGCGCCCGATCGGCCGCGCTGGGCGTGCTTCGCGATGACCGAACCCGGCGCCGGCTCCGACGCGGCCGCGATCGCGACGTCGGCCCGCAAAGACGGCGACGGCTGGATCCTGAACGGCGCGAAGTGCTTCATCGGCGGCGCCTCGCGCGCGGACTGGATCCTGGTGCAGGCGACGCTCGACGCCAGCGCGGGCCGCGCCGCGCAGCGCGCGTTCTTCGTCGAGCGCGGAACTCCCGGCCTCGGCGGCTTCAAGATCGAGAAGAAGATGGGCCTGCGCGCCTACGAGTCGACGTCGTTCACGCTCAGCGACTGCCGCGTTTCGGCGGCGAACCTGCTCGGCGGCGAAGCGCGCTATGCGTCGAACGCCGGCTTCAAGACGGCCATGCAAACCTTCAACGCGGGTCGCCCGATCATCGCCGCGAACGCCGTCGGCATGGGGCGCGCGGCGCTCGACGAGGCGCTCGCGTTCGCGCGCGAGAACGAGCTCTTGCGCCGCGAGCGCGTGCGCGACCGGCTCGAGGCGATGGCGCGCAAGCTGCGGATGGCGCGGCTCGTGTGCCTGCGCGCCGGCTGGCTGGCCGACCGCGAGCGCCCCAACACCGTGGAGGCGTCGATCGCGAAGGCGCTCGCCGCGGGCGTCGCGCAGGAGACGACCGCGCTCGGCATGGAGCTGCTCGGCAGCACCGGCGCGCGCGGCGACCACCTGATCGAGAAGCTCTACCGCGACGTGAAGGCGATGGACATCGTGGAGGGCACCGGCCAGGTGCAGCGGGTGATCATCGCGCGCCAGCTCGTCGGACTGCCGCGCTGAGTGCAAGGGCCGGGGCCAAAGGAGAGAACGTGGCGGATTTCGGGCGCTTCGGAGACGTGGCGGTGGAGCTCGGCGACGACTTCGTCGCGAAAGCCGAGATCCGGCGCCCGCCGAACAATTTCTTCGATCAGGCGCTGATCGCCTCGCTGGCGCAGGCATTCGAGGCGCTCGACGCCGAGCCCGGCTGCCGCGCCGCAGTGCTCGCGTCCGAGGGTAAACACTTCTGTGCCGGCGCGAACTTCGCGACGCCGGGCGGCGGCCTCGCCGGCGGGGACGGCCGCCACCTCTACGACGAGGCGGTGCGGCTATTCGCGACGCGCACCCCGGTGGTGGCCGCGATCCAGGGCGCCGCGATCGGCGGCGGGCTCGGCCTGGCACTTTGGCCCGACTTCCGGGTCGCGGTGCCGGACGCGCGCTTCAGCGCCAACTTCGCGCGGCTGGGCTTCCACCACGGCTTCGGGCTGTCGGTGACGCTGCCGCGCGTCGTCGGGCAGCAGCGCGCGCTCGAGCTGCTCTACACCGGCGCCCGGATCGGCGGAGAGCGGGCGCACGCGATCGGGCTTTGCGACCGCCTCGTACCGCAGGAGCGCCTCCGCGCCGAAGCGCGGGCGCTCGCCGGCGAGATCGCGGCCTCGGGCCCGCTCGCGATCGCGTCGATCCGCGAGACGCAGCGCGGCGGCCTCGCCGCGGAGATCCGCGACGCCACCCGGCGCGAGAAAACTGAGCAGGATCGGCTGGAGAAGACGGCGGACTTCAGGGAGGGGATTGCCGCGATGGCAGAGCGCCGCCCGCCGGCGTTCCGCAGCCGCTGATGGCTAGTTCGTCCGACTTCGCTCGGCTTCACCTCGCTGCGCGTCGGCCGACTCTCGAGTCGGCCTCCTAGTCGCTCGCGTCCGAGCGACTCCACTCGGGCGGAACGCTGCGGATGCGGAGGTCGCGCTGCGGGGACGCCATCGCGATCTCCGCCTCGCGGAACGCGCGGTCGACGGCGAGGTGCAGCTCGTGCTGGATCAGCAGCGTGTGATCGACGTCGGGGCTGAACACGCGCAGCTCGAGGTCGAGCCCGTTCTCGCCGAAGCGCAGGAAGACCACGCGGGGCCTTGGATCGGTGAGCACGTACTCGTTGGCCTGGGCGACCGCGAGCAGCTCCCGCATCGCCTTCTCGAGATCGACGCCCGAGGCGATCGAGACGCGGATGTCCACGCGCAGCACCCGATCGGAGAGCGACCAGTTCACGAGCTGGTTCGTCACGAACTCCTTGTTCGGCACGACCAGCTCCTTGCGATCGAACGCGGTGATCCACGTGGCGCGGATCCGGATCTTCGAGACCGTTCCGCTGACGTTGCCGACGGTGACCGTGTCGCCGACGCGAATCGGCCGCTCGAACAGGATGATCAGACCGGAGACGAAGTTCGCGAAGATCTCCTGGAGCCCGAAGCCCAGTCCGAGACCCACCGCGGCGACCAACCACTGTACGTTCGACCAGCCGAGGCCGAGTGTGCGGAACGCGAGCACGCCGCCGACGATCGCGATCGCGTACTTCGCGAGCGAAGCGATCGCGTAGCGCTCCCCCGGCCCGGTCCCGAGCTGGCGGAAGAGCGAAATCTCCAGGAGCCCGGGAAGGTTGCGGACGAGCACGAAGGTCATGAACGCGACCAGCACCGCGGCGAGCAGGCTCGCGAGCGTGATCGGCACCACGCGCGCTTCGCTGTGTAACGCCCGCGATCCGTCCGCCGCGGTCATTTCGACCGTATGCGTCTCGGTCGTCGTCCAGAGCTCGACGCCGTCCAGCACGCCCAGCGCGGGCACCAGATCCGCCCACAGGAACCAGAGCCCGAGCAGCATCGCGACGACGGCGGAAGTCGACAGCAGTCGGCCGGTCTGCACGTCGACCGTCCCCAAGTCGAGCTCGGGCTCCGGGATGACCGAGCGCTCCTCGGTCTGTTCGGGACGAACGCGCTCGGTCTGCTCGGCCTCGCGCTCCGCGCGCCACTGGTCGAACGCGAGCCGGCGGCGCGCCATGAGCGACCAGCGCAGTGCCAGGTGCAGCGCGGCGAGCAGCACGAACAGGTAGACGAGTGTCTGGTGGTAGCTCGCGCCGAGCTGGAGCGCCGTCCAGTAGTAGCCGCGCGCGGCCGCGATGGCGAGCGCGAGCGGCACGGCCAGCGACGTCGCGTGCACGACGCGCCACGCCCACGGCTTGATCCCCAAGCTCTGCGACGCGCGCAGGATCGCACGCACGGCGCCGCCTTCGCCCAGCACCCGATGGGTGAACACCGTCACCGCGACGAGCAGCGCGATCAGTGACACGCGGCCCACCGACTCGCGCCAAGCCTCCTCGCCGCGCATCTCGAAGAACTGGATCAGGAACACCAGCGGGACGGCGAGCGCGGTGATCCAGCCGATCTCGCGGTGCAGCGCCGCGACCGCCTGCTGGGGCCACGCGAAGTGGGCGTCGGCGATGCCATCGCGGCGCACCAGCTGGCGCGGCACCGCGAGCGTCAGCCAGATCGTGCCGGCTCCGACCAGACCGTGCGCGGCGCTGCGCACGTACTGCGTTGCCTCCGGCGAAACCGACAGGCGCCAGCCCAGGTAGATCATCAGCGCGGCGACCCACGGTGCCAGTGCGAGCGAGAGCCCGAGCGCCTCGACGGTCGGCGCCACGGCGGTCTGGGTCGGCTGCCGCGCCTGCACGGCCAGCTCGCGCAATTGGCGCTTCATGCTCCGGCGCAACAGAAGCGAGCACACGAACAGCACCGCGACGCAGAAGCTCATCAGCGCCGCGTCGGAGAGCGCGGCGACGAGCGCGCGACCCAGCCGAGCCCAGTGCTGCGGCGTCGCGAGCCAGGTCAGCGCTTCGAGGCCATCGCTGGCGATCTTCACCCGCACCGCGCCGCTGCTCGGAATCCAGAGAATCCGCTGGTCGATGAACAGCAGCAGGTTCTCGGTCTTCTCGATCAGCTCCTGCTGCCGGGCGTCGAAGTCGACGAGCTTCTGGAAGTAGAGCTCGTAGTCGCCGAGCAGTGCCGCGAGGTGCTCGAGCTTGGTTTCGAGCAGGTCGCGCAGCAGCGCCTCGAGCTGCGCGCGGTCGGTCTCCGGGACCGCGGCCGCGAACTCCGCGATCGTCGCGGCGACCACCGCATCGGTGTCCGACATCGACGCGAGCTCGTCGCGCAGCTCCTCCTGGCGCGCCTGGACCGCGGCGATCTCCTGCTGGCGGATGCGGATGAAGCGCCGGTACTTGCCGACGTCCGGGGCCTGGGACCGCATCCTCCGCAGCAGGATCCCGACCGTATCGGTGAGTCCGCCCGACGCGACCTTCTGCGACAGGCGTTGGAAGTCGGCGTCGATCTCGCCGAGGCGCTGGTCGGCGTTCGCCAGCTTGCGCGAGACGTCGTCGATCGCCTGCAGTAGACCGTTCTCGCCGGTGCGGACCCGCGCGAGCTCGGCGTTCTGCTGCGCGAGCCGGCTCACGACTTCGCGCGCCGCCGGCGCCAGCGACGCCGCCTCCTCGATCGAAGCCATCGCGCGCTGCGCGGCGTCGGTCGCGACGCGCTCGCGGCGTTCCGCGAACGCCTGGCGCAGCTGCTCGAGGCGCTGCTGCTCCCGCGCGACGCGGAGATTCGCGCGCGCGATCCGCTTCTCGAGCAGCACGCCGCGCGCCTCGTAGCTCAGGAGCTCCTGCTCGTGGGCGCGCACCTCGCTCTCGAGCGCCGCGCGGCGCTTCTCGGCCAAGCGCTGGTGCGCCTCGGTCACCACCGCTTCCTCGCCCGCGCTCGGCGGCGGTGCCGCCGGCAGCGCGGCGAGCTGCGACTTGGCCTGCGCGAGCAGCTCGGGGAGCTGACGGCGGCGCTCGCTGCGGCCGTCCTGCTCCGCCGCGAGCTCGGTGGCCTCGCGCTGCGCGAGCGTGAGGTCCTGCTCCGCGCCGAGCACGAGCACCTCGAGCTGGTCCTGCGTCGCGGCGGCGCTGATCGCGACGTCGAGGGGCCGCTGGAGTCGGGTGATCTCGGCGTCGATCTCCGCAACCTCGGCCGGTGCGTCCCGCCGAGCCTGCTCGTACTCGGCGGTCTTGGCCTGCCACTCCGCTGCGCGCGCGTCGAGGCGCGCGATCTGCTGCGAGAGCTCCTCGAGCTTCGCCTGGATCTCGCCGCTGGTCGCACCGGCTCCGCCGATCAGCGCCTCCTGCGCGAAAGCCCCCGCGGCGAGACCCAGCAGAGCCGCGGCGAGCGCAGTCGCGGCACGAGTCACGGGGAGCCACCTCACGGCGCCGGATTGTATCGGGTTGTTCGCGCGCAGCGATTCGGCGAGCATTTCGCCGTGACCCCCTTGATCGCGCTGCTCGTCGCGCTGCTCGCCGGCCTCGGCGCCTTCGAGTACGCCCGTCTCGTGCGGCAGCGCGATTCGATCGCGATCCGCATCCACGTGAACGGCACGCGCGGCAAGTCGTCGGTCGTGCGCCTGGTCGCGGCGGCGCTGCGCGCGCACGGCATCCGCACCTACGCGAAGACGACGGGATCGCTCGCGCGCCTGATCACCCCCGACGGCACCGAGCTGCCGGTGTTCCGGCCGGGGCTCACCAACGTGATCGAGCAGCTGCGGATCGTCGGCATCGCGGCGGGCGACGGCGCCGAGGCGCTGGTGATCGAGTGCATGGCGCTGCAGCCGCGGCTCCAGGCGCTGTGCGAGCTCAGGGTCCTGCGCTCGACGCACGGGGTGATCACCAACGCCTGGCCCGACCACCTCGACGTGATGGGGCCAACCCAGCGCGACGTCGCGCAGGCGCTGCTCGGTACCTGTCCGGTGAACGCCACGCTGTTCACCGGCGAACGCGAGCTCCTGCCGCTCTTCGAGGATGCCTGCAAGGACCGCGGCTCTTTTCTCGTCCACGTCGGAGCCGAGGACGCTGCACGGATCACCGACGCCGACCTGGCGCGCTTCGGCTACATCGAGCACCGCGAGAACGTCGCGCTAGCGCTCGCCGTGAGCGGCGCGCTCGGGGTTCCACGCGACGCCGCGCTCGCCGGCATGGTCAGCGCCGAGCCGGACGTCGGCGCGTTGCGCGAGTGCGAGGTCGACTTCTTCGGACGCCGGGTGGTGTTCGTGAACGGCTTCGCCGCAAACGATCCCGTCGCGACCGAGCGCGTCTGGAACCTGGCGCTCGCGCGTCACCCCGATCGTGAGACGCGGATCATGGTGCTGAACTGCCGGCTCGACCGCGCCGACCGCTCGCGGCAGCTCGGCCTGGCCCTGCCGCGCTGGGCGCCCGCCGATCACTACTTCCTGGTCGGGACCGGCATCACCGCGCTGGCGCGAACCGCGGTGGCGGCGGGGCTGCCGCCGACGGCCATGACGCCGCTCGAAGGCGAGCCGCCCGCGGCGGTGTTCGAGGAGCTGATGGGCGCCGCGGGGCGCAGCGCGCTGGTGGTCGGAGCAGG
>Ga0184637_10001268_pt1 | contig 17387 bp, 4 predicted proteins | sample PLM3_127_b2_FD_133143 | JGI IMG/M metagenome (GOLD analysis project Ga0184637, IMG submission 133143) | Groundwater sediment microbial communities from an aquifer in East River, Colorado, USA - PLM3_127_b2 | ecosystem: Environmental > Terrestrial > Soil > Riparian zone | place: USA: East River...
CCACAAGATCTGGTTCACCAACGGCTCCTCGACCGGGATCCATGAGAACTGTCAGAACCTCCTAATACCCGTAGAGAAGATCAGCAAGCAGAATCCGGCGGGCCAGACCACAGCCTCCATCGGAGTGCCCTTCACGTACAAGCTCATCATCCCGGTCTTGTTCGACCCGGCGACGGGCACCGTGATCGACTTCAGTGGGTCGCCCAATGACTTGCACGGCATCACCGTCTGGGACGACCTCAATGCGACGGGCGCGGACCTCACCTATCTGAGCCATACCGCCTACTGGTTGAGCAGCGGCGCTCCCGTCCCGCATACGTTCTCGAACGTGGGCGGTCTGCTCACCTTCGACAGCTTTCCGATCGTCCCGGCCGAATCGCAGTTCGTCATCGAGATCACGGTGGTGCTGAACGACGTGCCGCAGAACGCGCCGGGCACGCAGTTCGTGAACACGGCGAAGTGGGATTTCGGGCGGCTGATCGACGGCGTGTTCTACGAGCCGCTGCCGGGCGAGTGGGGCATCTCCCCGCCGCTCACGATCGCGGCACCCCAGCTCGTGATGACGAAGACCGGGCCCGCGACGCTGAGCCGGACGCTGAACCTGGGCGAGTGGGGCCAGTTCGGGCTCGACATCCAGAACACGGGCCAATTCACCGCGTGGGACGTCACGATCCTCGACCAGCTGCCCGACGGCGCCACCGGCGGTATGTGCGATACGACGCCCCAGGTGCTGAGCGCCCAGGTCTTCGCGGCTGACGGCGTCACCCCGGTCCCGGGCAAGGGCCCGCTGATCTCGGGCACCGACTTCACGATCAGCTACAGCGGTGCGCCCACCTGCGAGCTCACCCTCACGATGCTCACGGCTGCGGGCGTGATCGGCGCGAATGAGCGCTTGATCATCACCTACCGGACCCGGCTCGATGCCGACAGCCAGGACGGCACCACGCTCACCAATGTCGTCGGGGCCACCGAGTGGTTCAACGACGATAGCAGCAACATCAACCGCATCACGTACACGCGCACGCTGACCGACGGCACCGTCGGCGTCGCCGATCACGAGGACGCCCACACGGTCACGGTGGCGCTGCACGGGTACTTCTTCGAGAAGACCGTCGCGAATCTCACCACCGGCGTGAGCCCGGCCGTGACGGCCGCTGCGGGTGAGACGCTGCGCTACACGCTCCGCATCCAGAGCACCGAGGTCCCACTCGACGACCTGACCTTCTACGATGATCTGGGTGCCCTCAACGCCTCGGCGGTGTTCGTGCCGGGCTCGCTCTCGCTGGTGGCCGGCAGCATCCCGCCCGGCGCCGACACCTCGAATACCAACCCGAGCGGCGGCACGAATGGCGCCGGCATCCTCGACGTCCGCAACCTGGACGTTCCCGCCAACAGCCAGGTCGAGATCCAGTTCGACATCACGCTGGACCCGGCCGTCGCGGACGGCACCGTCGTCCTCAACCAGTCGGACCTGATCAGCGCCGACGTCAAGATCGCCGATAGCGACGACCCCAACATCAATGGTCAGGCCGATCCCAATGTGGTGGGTGACGAGGACCCGACGCGTGTCGTGGTCCAGACCGTGCCGCCCGAAGCCCTGCTGAAGGCGAACACGCAGGCCACCGCCGCGGTCGGGGAACAGTTCAGCTACCAGATCACCGTCCCGGAGACGCCGTACCCGTACCCGATGTACGACGTGCGGATCACAGACGACCTCACGGCGTCGGCGGCCGACCTCTCGTTCGTGACCGTCGCGAAGGTCGCGGGCTCGGGCGCGTGGACTCCGGTCAACACCGGCACCGCGACGAACCTCGTGATCGAGGACCCGGCGATCGGCATCGACATCCCGGCCGGCGAGCAGGTCACGGTCGAGATCACGGTCGTGCTGCTCGACACGCCCACGAACGTGGCGAGCCTCAGCTTCACCAACACGGCCGACTACACCTACAACCGGATCGACGAAGACGACACGACCCAGCTGCCCGGTCTTCCGGGCACCACGCCGCCGATGACGATCGTCGAGCCCGGGCTCACGCTCGAGAAGAGCGGCCCGACGCAGATGACGATCGGGACGCCCGGGACCTTCACGCTCGACATCCACAACACGAGCACCACGCCGGCCTGGAACCTGACGATCACGGATCGGCTGCCGGACGGCGCGACCGGCGGCATGTGCGACGTGGCACCCTCCGCGGTCACCGCCCAGGTGTTCCAGGCGGATGGCGTGACGCCGGTCTCGCCGGTGCTCGTCGCGGGAACCGACTATTCGGTCTCTTTCGCGGGCGCTCCGAGCTGCACGCTCACGCTCACCATGCTCACCGCAGCGGCGGTGATCGGCCCCGACCAGCGCCTGGTCGTCAGCTATCAGACGCAGCTCGACGCCGGCAGCCAGAACGCCGCTTCGCTCACGAACATCGCGGGCGCGACCGAGTGGTTCAGCGCCGACGCCTCGTCGACCAGCCGGCGCACCTACACGCGCACGCTGACCGACGGCACGGTCGGCACGCTCGATCACGAGGACGCCCACACCGTCACGGTCGGGCTGCTGTCGTACCTCTTCGAGAAGACGGTGGTGAACGTGACCACCGGCGCCGACCCGGCCACCACCGCGACGCCGGGCGATCGGCTCCGCTACCGACTGCGGATCGAGAATCAGAGCGACACCGCGCTCGACAACCTGTCGATCTTCGACGAGCTCGATCGCCTGAACGATCCGGCCGCGTTCCAGGCCGGTACGCTGACGCTGATCGCAGTGCCCGCAGGCGCCGACACCACCAACACCAGCGCCACCGGCGGCGCGAAGGGCACGGGCGTGCTCGACGTCCGCGACTTCAGCGTGCCCGCGCTGCAGAGCGTGACGATCGAGTTCGAGATCACGCTGGCTCCGGTGATCGCGAGCGGCACCTACGTCACGAACCAGTCGCAGCTCCGGACGAACGGCGTGGACCTCGCGCCCAGCGACGATCCGAACGTCAACGGCGCCGCCGACCCGTTCGCGGCCGGCGACGAGGATCCGACGCGGGTGTTGATCGCGTCCGCGCCGGCGTTCCGAGTCGAGAAGATCTCGACCGACCTGACCGGCGATCCGAACGTGCTGCTCGCCGGCGAGACGCTCCGCTACACGATCACGGTCAAGAACATCGGAACCGCCGACGCGATCAACGCCACGCTGCGCGACGCCGTCCCGGTGAATACGCAGTACGTCGCCGGCAGCACCACCCTGAATGGCGCGCCGGTTCCGGATGGACCGTCCGGCACCTCGCCGCTCGCGACCGGCATCCTGATCCACGCGCCGGAGGATCCGACGCCGGGTGCAATGCGCGCCGACGCATCGGCGACGACAAGCAATGTCGCGACGATCGTCTTCGACGTGGTCGTCGACGCGGGCGTGGCCGACGGCACGATCATCTCCAACCAGGGCTTCGTCAGCGCGATCGAAGGCGGCGTCTCCGACCAGCCTTCGGACGATCCGCAGACTGCAATCCCGGACGATCCGACGCGCGACGTGGTCGGCAACGTGCCGCTCTTGTTTGCGCCGAAGTCGGTGGCGCTCCTCGTCGACAACGGCGCGCCCGGCATCGTCGACCCCGGCGACGTGCTCCACTACACGATCACCGTCTACAACAATGCCACCACCCCGGCGACCAACGTCACGCTGACCGACAGCGTCCCGGCGAACACGACCTATGTCGCCGACTCGACGACGTTGAACGGGCTACCGGTCGGCCAACCGGACGGCGGCGTGTCGCCGCTCGCGGCCGGCTTTGCGATCAGCTCGAGCGACCTCACGCCGCCCGTGCCGGGGCCCGGCGCGGGCACGCTCAGCCCGGGCCAGAGCGCGGTGGTCGAATTCAACCTGCAGGTGAACCTCGGCGTTCCCAATGGCACGATCATCAGCAACCAGGCCAGGGTCGGCACCGATCAGCTGCCGGATGTGCTGACCGACGGCGACGGCAACCCGTCGACCGGCCCGGAGCCGACCGTCGTCGTGGTCGGAGATGCGCAGCAGCTCACGATCACGAAGACGGTCACGGTGGTCGGCGGCGGCCCGGCGCTCGCCGGCTCGACGGTCGAGTACGTCGTGCGCGCGGTCAACGTCGCGTCCGTGCCGGCCTTCAACGTCGTGATCACCGACGATCTCCCGGTGGGCCAGCTCGCGTACGTCGCCGGGTCCGCGACGATGAACGGCTCGCCTTCGGGGGTCACGGTCGTCGGCTCGCTGATCACGGCCGACTATTCGGGCTCGTACGGCCCGCTCGCGCCTGGCGCCGCGGTGGTGCTGCGCTTCCGGGCCGTGATCGACCCGATCCTCACGACCGGCACGACCGTCACGAACACCGGCGTCGTAACGTGGAACACGCCGCCGCAGACGGCGAGCGCCAGCGTCTCCTTCGACGTGGGCGGCACGCCGGGCGTCGGCGTCCTGAGCGGCATGGCCTGGCACGACGCCGACTTCGACGACGTGTTCTCCGGCAGCGAGCGCGTGCTGGTGGGCTGGACGGTGGAGCTGCTGCGCAACGGCACGCCCGTGCAGTCCGTGCTCACCGATGCGGCCGGCGCGTACCAGATCGGCGGGGTTGCGCCGAACGACACGACCGGCGACGCCTACGCGCTGCGCTTCCGCGCCCCGGGCGCGGGCGTCAACACCGCCACGCTCGGCCGCGCCGCGTCCCCGTTCACGAACGGGATGCAGTCGATCACCGACATCCTCGTGACCTCGGGCAGCAATCTGTCGGGCCTGAATCTGCCGATCGACCCGAACGGCGTGGTGTACAGCGCGATCCCGCGCACGCCCGTGGCCGGTGCGACGGTCACGATGCTCTCCGCGGGCTCGGCGACGCCGCTTCCCGCGAACTGCTTCGATGATCCCGCCCAGCAGGACCAGGTGACGCTCGCCGACGGCTTCTACAAGTTCGACCTGAACTTCTCCGACGCGTCGTGCCCGCCCCCCGGTGGCGCCTACCTGATCGCGGTGACGCCGCCCGGCTCGGGCTTCGGCACCGGCATCTCGCAGATCATCCCGCCGGTCACGGATGGGTCGACGCCGCCGTTCTCGGTGCCGACCTGCCCCGGGACGCCGAGCGACGCCGTGCCGGGCACCCTGCAGTACTGCGAGGCGCAGGAGTTCCCGACCGCGCCGACCGCGCCCGCGCGCACCCCGGAGACGAACTACTACCTGCACTTCGCGCTCGACAACAGCGACGGCGCGGGCTCGGCCCAGCTCTTCAACAACCACATCCCGATCGACCCGGTGATCGACGGCCTGGTGTCGATCACCAAGACGACGCCGTTGCTCAACGTGAGCCGCGGCCAGCTCGTGCCCTACGAGATCACGGTCCGCAACGCGCTCGCCGTGGCGCTGACCGACCTCAGCATCGTCGACCGCTTCCCGCCGGGATTCCACTACGTGGAGGGTTCGGCTCGCGTCGATGACTCGCTAGACCCGTCAGGGCCCAAGCCGGTCGAGCCCACCACGACCGGCCGCGAGCTGGTCTGGACCGACGTGGGCGTGCCCGCGCTGGGTCAGACGACGCTGCAGCTCGTGCTCGCGGTGGGTGCGGGCGTCGGCGAGGGCGAGTTCACCAACCGCGCGCAGGCGATCAGCAGCGTGACCGGCGCGGCGTACTCGGGCGAGGCGTTCGCCACCGTGCGCGTGGTTCCCGATCCCACCTTCGACTGCACCGACGTGCTGGGCAAGGTGTTCGACGACGCCAACCGCAACGGTACGCAGGAGAAGGCCGAGCGCGGCCTCGCGGGCGTCCGGCTCGCGACGGCGCGCGGCCTCGTCGCCACCACCGATCAGCACGGCCGCTTCCACATCACCTGCGCGGTGGTGCCGCGCGAGGACCGCGGCAGCAACTTCGTGCTCAAGCTCGACGACCGCACGCTGCCCACCGGCTATCGCATGACGACGCGCCAGGTGCAAGTGCAGCGCGCGACGCGCGGCAAGGCGCTGCCGTTCCACTTCGGCGCGGCGATCGGGCGCGTGGTCGGGCTCGATCTCGCGGACGCGGTGTTCGAGCCGAACACCGCCCAGATGCGCGAGCAGTGGAAGCCGCGGATCGCGCTGCTCGTCGAGGAGCTCGCGAAGGCCGAGGCGATCCTGCGCCTGTCCTACGTCGCCGACGTCGAGGACGCGGCGCTCGTCGAGCAGCGGCTCGACGCGGTCAAGCAGGAGATCGCGCACGCGTGGGAGGCGCAGGATCGCGGCCCGCTCACGATCGAGACCGAGGTGTTCTGGCGCCGCGGCGCTCCGCCCGCGGGCTCGGGCGGGACGGCCGCAAACGCGCTGGATTCGCTGCTTCCGTCGGTCGATGCGGGCCCGCCCACGCTCGAGGCTTCGCCCGGCGAGGCGGTCGAGCGGCATCTGCCGAGCGACGCGCCGTTCACGACCTGGGCGCAAGACCCGGACCAGCTCCAGACCCAGGCCGGCGACAAGCTCGAGCAGCGCGAGGTGGTGACCGATCACGCGAAGATCGTGAAGCTCAAGAACGTCGTGCCGCCGATCCGCTTCGAGTCGGGCGTCGCGAACATCCCGCCGAGCTACATCGCGAAGCTGCGCAGCGTGCTCGACAGCATGCAGGATCTCCCGAACGTCCGGCTGCACCTGGTCGGTCACGCGGACGACCAACCGCTGTCGGAGGCGCTGTCGGGCGTCTACGGCGACAACCAGGGGCTCTCGCGCGAGCGCGCGGGCGAGGTGGCGGAGTTCATCCAGACCGCGCTCGCGCTGCCGCCCGAGGCGATCTCGTTCGATTGGGCGGGCGACACCCAGCCGATCGCGTCGAACGCGACCGAGTCCGGGCGCGCGCTGAACCGGCGCGTGGAGGTCGAGGTCTGGTACGACGAGATGGAAGCGAAGTCCGCCGTCCAGGAGGTCGTCGTCCACGAGGACATCAAGCGCGTCAAGATCTGCCGCACCGAGACGGTCTGCAAGCTGCGCTACCAGGAGGGCCACGACCGGCGCGCGCGCGTGAAGAACCTGATCGCGCCGCTCCATCTCGGCGAGGAGAACGTCCAGGTCTCGGAGGAGTTCGTGCGCCAGATCGGACAGGCGCTGCACGACCTGCGCGATAAGCAGAACGTCACGGTCAAGTTCATCGGCTTCAGCGATGATGCCCCGCTCACGGGACGCGCGGAGCGCATCTACGGCACCCATCTCTCGCTTTCGAAGGCGATGGCGCACCGCGTCGCGCTCGCGGTGAAGGACGCGCTCGACCTGCCGACCGCGGCGATCGACAGCGACGGCCGCGGCGCGACCCGGCCGATCGCGTCGAACCAGACCGACCGCGGCCGCGCGCTGAATCGCCGCGTCGAGGTGGAGTTCTGGTACGACGACCCGCTGCAGGAGCTGCCCGACGAGCCGCAGATCTGCCCGGATGCGGCCGGCGCCGAGCTCGTGACGGTGGTCTACGATCCGCCGTGGGGCGCGATCGAGCCGCTGCAGCTCGAGCGCGGCGAAGCGCAGGTCCCGCCGGGCTACACCGACGCGCTGCGCCGCGGCCTGGGCGACGTCGCGGACAAGACCCACCCGCGGCTGCGGTTCATCGGATACACGCGCAACGAGCGGCTCGATCGACGCACGGCGCTCGTCTATGGCGACGACATCGGCCTGTCCGCTGCGCGCGCGCGCCGCGCGATGGAGAAGATCAAGGCCGAGCTCGCGCTCTCGGATGCGCAGGCCGAGCACGAAGGGCGCGGTTACGTCCAGTCCGACGACGTGGTGAACGCGGGCTTCGTGCAGGGCGAGACCTCCTACGTCGTGGTCCAGGTGGTCTACGACGAGCTCGCCGTGCAGGGCGACTACGAGGGCGTCGACGTCATTCCGATCACGCGGGAGCTCACCGCGAAGGACCCGCTCGCGTTGAACCTGATGCGGATCACCGTGGATGGCGAGCCGATCGACGATCCGGGTCGAAGCCTGGCCGACATCCAGCGGTGTACCGACGTCGCGCTCGACAAGGCCGAGATCCAGTTCCGCTTCGACGACCTGAAGGCGGTGCCGCGGCTGTCGGTGACGTCCGACCCGATCGCGGCGCCGGTGCCGGCCGACGCGGCGGAGAGCGCCGCCGCGCCGACCGTGCGCTTCCGCATGTACACGAACTACCCGCACTGGATCGAGCGCTCGGAGGTGCGGATCTTCGAGAAGGGACAGTCGGTCCAGGCCGAGCCGCTCGCGGTGGCCCCGGTCGACGCCGAAGGCAATGCGCAGTGGCAACCCGGCGCGGAGTGGTTCGCCTCGCCGGTGCGCGAGCTGCACTACGTGCTGCGCGGCTACGACACGCAGGGCCAGTTCGACGAGACGGAGCCCCAGTCGCTCTGGATGATCTACGCGGATGCGGCCGGTGCCGGCACTGCCGGCGCGGGCGGCGACGCGCAGCCGGCGCCGGGCGCGCCTCCGCAGGCCGACCCGCTGCTCGCGAACTACGGCGAGACCGGACCGTCGACGCGCAACATCCCGCTCGGCAGCGTCGGCACCGTGAAGGTGCACGGCCGCGGCGTCCCGCCGCAGCACGCCGTGTGGCTGGCCGGTGCTCCAGTCCCCGTGGACGAGGACGGGAACTTCGCGGCCGAGGTGGTGCTGCCGCAGGGCATGCACACCGTCGAAGTGGCGGTGCTCGACGCGGCGGGCAACGGCGAGCTGTTCCTGCGCGATCTCGAGATGAAGCGCGACGACTGGTTCTACGTCGGGATCGCCGACCTTACGCTGCAGGCGGACCTCCAGGGCAAGCCCAAGAAGGCGCTGCAGGGCGACGACGCACCGTTCGACAGCGACTCGCACGCGGACGGCCGGCTCGCGTTCTACACGACCGGTAAGTTCTGGGACGACTGGAAGGTCACCGCGAGTGCCGACACGCGCGAGGAGGCGGTCGAAGACCTGTTCAAGGACTTCGTGAACAAGACGCCGGACTCGCTGTTCCGGCGCATCGATCCCGACTACCACTACCCGACGTTCGGCGACGACGGAACCGTCGAGGAGACCGCGCCGACCAACGGCAAGTTCTACGTGAAGGTCGACCAGCGCGAGAACCACGCGATGTGGGGCAACTTCAAGGTCGGCTACCTCGACAACGAGCTCGTCCAGGTCGACCGGGGCCTCTACGGCGGTAACGTCCATTACCAGACGCTCGCGACCACCCGCTACGGCGAGCAGCGCCTCGCCGTCGACGGCTTCGCCGCCGAGCCGGGCACGGTGCCGAGCCGCGAGGAATTCCGCGGCACGGAAGGCTCGCTCTACTTCCTGCGCCGGCAGGATCTGCTCGCCGGCTCTGAGCGGCTGCGGATCGAAGTGCGCGACAAGGACTCCGGGCTCGTGACGGGCGTGGTGCACCTGCGGTCGACGATCGATTACGACATCGACTATCTCCAGGGCCGCATCCTGCTCACGGAGCCGCTCTCCTCGACCGTGGGCGACAGCCTGCTCGTGCGCAGCGACGGCCTCTCCGGCGACGAGGCCTGGCTGGTCGTCCAGTACGAGTACACGCCCGGATTCGACTCGATCGACGCGCTCGCGACCGGCGGCACCGGCCACCTCTGGCTGACCGATTGGCTCAAGTTCGGCTTGACCGGCAACCGCAACGAGGACGACGACGCCGACAGCAGCCTGTACGGCGGCGACGTCACCGCGCGGCTCAGCACCGAGTCGTGGGCCAAGGTGCAGGCGGGCAAGAGCGAGGGGCTCGTCACGAGCTCGTTCCGCTCCGACGACGGCGGCTTCCTGTTCGCGGGGATCGGCAACGCGACCCTCACCGAGGCCGATGCGGCCGCCTACCGCGCCGACGTGAGCCTCGGCGTGGCCGATTTCATCGACGGCGGCCGCGGGCGGCTCGCGCTCTACGGGCAGACGCTCGAGGCGGGCTATTCGGCGCCGGGGATGACCGCGCTCACCGACACCGAGCAGTTCGGCGGCGTGCTCGGGGTGCCGATCACGAAGCGGCTCAACCTGGTCGCCAAGGGCGACCATCGCGTCCAGGACGACGGGCTCTCGACCCGCGCGGCGGAGGTCGACCTCGGCTACCAGCTCACCGACCACTGGAGCCTGGGCACGGGCGTGCGCAACGAGCGGCGCGACGACGAATCGCCGATCGTGCCGCTCACCCAGGAGGAGGGCGATCGCACCGATGCGGTGGTGAAGCTCGGCTATGACGCGAATTCGCGCTGGCGCGCCTACACCTTCGGACAGGGCACGGTCGCGAAGTCGGGCGATCGCGAGAACAACTCGCGCGGCGGCGTCGGCGGCGCCTATCGCCTGAACGATCGCTTCGTGCTCGACGGAGAGGTGTCGGGCGGCGATCTCGGGCCCGCAGTGAAGCTCGGCACGCGCTACCAGCAGTCGAAGGACACCCAGCACTACCTGAGCTACGCGTTCGACAACGAGCGCGAGTACGGCGCGCTGCACGAGCGACGCGGCACGCTGGTCTCCGGGATCAAGACGCGCATGTCGGACAGCGCGAGCGTCTACCTCGAGGATCGCTACCAGCACGGCGACGCGAGCGGCCTCGCGCGCGCGATGGGGATGAGCTTCTCGCCCAGCGACCGCTGGAGCCTCGGCGCCAACTGGGGCTTCGGCACGCTGATCGATCATCAGACCCACGCCGAGACCGAGCGCAACGCGGGCGGCGCGCGGCTGTCCTACGGCTTCGAGGAGCTGCACCTCTCGAGCGGCGTCGAATACCGCGACGACGAGACCGAGCAGCCCGACCTGACCACGAACGAGCGCAAGACGTGGCTGTTCCGGAACAACTTCCGCCTGCAGATGACGCCGAGCGGGCGCGTGGTGGGCAAGTTCAACCACTCGTTCAGCGACAGCTCACTCGGCGACTTCTACAACGGCGGCTATACCGAGGCCGTGCTCGGCTACGCGTATCGCCCGGTGGAGTTCGACCGGCTGCACACGCTTGCGAAGTACACTTACTTCGAGAACGTGCCGACCACCGACCAGGTGACGCTCCAGAACACTCCCGCGCAGTTCCTCCAGAAGAGCCACGTGGCGGCGCTCGACGTCACCTACGACATCAACAAGTACTTCTCGCTCGGCGGGAAGTACGCCTACCGGCTCTCCCAGGTGAGCCTCGACCGCGAGCACCCGCACTTCTTCGACAACAATGCCCACCTGTACATCCTGCGCGGCGACTACCGCTTCCTGAAGAACTGGGAGGGCACGGGGGAGGTCCGCATGCTCGACCTCACCGACCTGAACGAGCAGCGCAGCGGCGCGCTGGTCACCGTCTACCGGCACCTCGGCGACCACTTCAAGGTGGGCGTCGGCTACAACTTCACCGACTTCTCCGACGACCTGACCGACCTGAGCTACGACCACCAGGGCGTGTTCTTCAACCTGGTCGGCTCGATGTGATTCGCGCCGGCTCCGGTTGGCCCAGTGGGAGCTCAGTCAGAGCTCGCTGAGAGATCGGGTCAAAAACGCCGGGTATCTTCGGGTCTGGTAACTAGCTCATCGGCGCGCACGATACCCCCGCAGACCTTAGACTGCCAAGGATGTGGCTCCCCGACCGCCCGCACACACTCGGCGTCGACGACGGACCGTTCGAGAAACACCGGACCGGCGCGCGGGCGCCGATCGTCGGCGTGATGATGGAGGGGTGCGACCTGGTGGAGGCCGTTGCCGTGACGGAATTCCCCGTCGACGGCGCCGACGTCACGCGCTTCCTCGCCGAGTGGATCCGCGCGCGCCGCTTCGCGCCGTCGCTGCACGGCGTGCTGTTCGGCGGCATCACGCTGGCGGGGCTCGCGGTGCTCGATCCGAACGCACTCGCCGCGGAGCTCGGCGCGCCGGTAGTCGTGGTGAATCGGAAGGTCCCGAGCGACGCCCCGCTGCGCAGCGCGCTCGCCTCGGCCGGCTTCGCCGAGCGCGCAGCGCTGCTCGAGTCCGCCCCGCGGCCGTTCGCGCTGCCCGGCGGGCTCCACGCGAGCATCGCCGGCGGGAGCCCGGAGCTCGCCGCGGCTCTGATCGCGCGCACCCGCGCGAAGTCCGATCTGCCCGAGCCGCTGCGCCTCGCGCACCTGTTCGCGGGCGCGCTCGTTCGCGGCGAATCGCGCGGCCGGCCCTAGCCAGAGGGCTAATCCTCCCGATGGTGATCCCACACCATCTTCGATTCGACCTCCGCGTCGAGCAACGCCGCCGGGCTCTGCTTGTCGATGTGGCCGATCAGGCCGCGGTAGACGCCGTAGCCGACCAGCTCGCGCAGGCGCGAGGAGAAGCGGCGCGCGATCTCGCGCGGGATGCCGAGCTGCTGGTTCTCCTGCTGGCGGACGAAGCCGGCGCAGTAGTTCGCGAGGCGGGCTTCGCCCGCCTGCGGTCTGACAAGGCGCTGGCCGACCGGCTCGCGGAGGCGTTCGCCGAGTATCTGCGCGCGCGGGACGCGAGTGGGGCTACGGCGCCGACGAGCACCCCGCGAACGAGGACCTGATCGCCGAGCGCTACCGCGGCATCCGCGCCGCGTGCGGCTACCCGGCCTGCCCCGACCACACCTCCAAAGGCCCGCTGTTCGCGCTCCTCGTCGCGCCGGCCGTCGGGATCGAGCTGACCGAGAGCTACGCGATGCGCTCCGGCGCCAGGGTCTCGGGGCTCTACTTCGCGCACCCCGCCGCCCGCTACTTCACCGTCGCCCGCATCGACCGCTACCAGATCGAGAGCTATGCGGAGCGCACCGTAATGTCCCGTGCTGAAGTCGAACGCTGGCTCGCGCCGAATCTCGGTTACGACGAGGGATGATCGTGCCGCACGAGCGGGCGCGGATTCCCGCGGGCCGCCCACACCACGGGTTCATGTGCGTGTCTCGATGCAGCTGGAGCCGAGATCGCGCAGCCTGGTCGATCCTGGCGCATCCCCGCAGGTGCACCTCGGCTCGATCGCTTCGGTGAGCGAGTGCCGGCGGGGCACGACGGAGTATCGGGCGCGACGTCACAGCCAACCTATCGATTTCATTGGAGTCCATCCTCGACGCCGACGCGAGCTAGGTTGGTCCGTTCGCGCGCGGGCAATGTTCCCGCGGGCGGAACTGGATTCGAATCCAGTTCAAGCGCGCCGCGACATCGCATCACTCCGGATTCACGATGCTGAAAGACGATGCGCCCCACCAAAGCGGGTCCGGATGTACTCCTGCGCGCTGGCGGGCACCAGCTTCACGGTTCCCGGCCCGCTCCGAACGAAGAAGTCGCCCTCGGGCGCCGTCTCCAGCCCCTTCCACTTCAGGAACACCGGCTCGGGGCTGCGCTGGCAGCTCACGACGCACACGGTCTTGCCCTGCACGATCTGAGTCTTCGGGTCGATGCACGTGCCGGCCCGGTCGCCGAGGCCGTTGCGTACCACCTGCGTGAGGTGGCGCATCAACTTGTCGTCGCTCTCGAGCTGGTCGCGTTCGATACCGACGATCGAGCCATCATCGGCAACGCCGATCAGCAGGTCCCCACCTTCTGTATTTAGGAACGCGGCGATCGTCTTGAGTACGGCGTGTGTCACGCCCTTGTCGTCCTGGCGATCCTCCTTCAGGTTCCAGCGCAGCGTGGACTTGAACTCGAGGGTCTTCGACTCGCCGCGCTTGATCAGCTCCTCGGCGTTTCGGTGCGCGCGCAGGTACTGGTCGAACAGGAAGTTCTTGATTGCCTCTCCGAAGCCGCGGTCGTCGGTGATGCGTTTGTAGAGCTCGAAGTTCGAGTCGACGATCTCCTGGATCACGTGCTCGACCTTCTGGTCGAACGTGAGCCGCACGTTCTCGCGCGTGTTGACGCGCGCGGCGGCGTCGAGCGCAGCGTCGTCATCGAGCTTCTCCATCATCTGCCCGAGCGTCACGCGGTGCTCGGGACCGAGGCTGAGCCCGAAGCGTTCGTTCAGCTCGGCGATGATGCGCGAGAGCGTCTCCAACTCTTCCGGCGCGGGTGCGTGGGCACCCTTGGTGCCCACCGGATCCAGCGTGCCCGGCTTGCGCTCGAGGGTGATCTTGCCGCTGCCGGTCTGCTGGATGCGGTAGGACTCCATGTCGATGTTCTGCTGCACCTCGCGCGGCAGCTCCTCCCGATCCGCGGGCAAGAGCCGCCGCAAGTGGCGCGCGAAGACGTAGAGCTTCTCGAGGTCGGCGTCGGCGAAGGTCAGCACCTGCGCGAGGAATGCGTAGAGCCGCACGTAGTCCGTGAGCTGGCCGCGGAAGTCCTGCTGCTCCTCCTCCGAGAGCCCTTGGAACCGCTCGACCACGGGCGCCAGCACCGCGTAGAGACGGTCCTGCGTTGCCTTGGGGTCGAAGTAGACCTTCGCGAAGGCGGCCACGTCGGCCTCGGTGTAGACCGGGAAGGCCGAGAGGCGCGTCTGGATCTCGTAGAGCAGGTTCGGATCGGTCGCCTCGGAGAGCAGAGTGGTCTCGTAGTAGGGTTCGAAGGCGGCCTTGATATCGTCGGCTTCGTTGGCGAAGTCGAGCACCATCGTGCCCTTCTTCTCGTTGCCGTAGGTCCGATTCAGCCGTGACAGCGTCTGCACCGCGTTCACGCCGCCGAGCTTCTTGTCGACGTACATCGTGTGGAGCAGCGGCTGGTCGAAGCCGGTCTGGAACTTGTTGGCGACGACGAGGAAGCGGTACTCGGAGCGCTCGAAGGTCTTCTTGGTCTGCGCCTCTGGGAATCCGTTCATGTTCGACTCCGTGTAGGACTGCCCCCCGTCCTTCACCGTGCCAGAGAACGCCACGAGCGCCTTGAACGGGTAGCCGCGCTCGGCGAGGACCTTGTCCAGCGCCAGCCTGTAGCGCACCGCGTGCAGGCGCGAGCGCGTCACGATCATCGCCTTGGCCTTGCCGCCGATCTCGCCCTGCGCCTGCGCAGCGAAGTGCTCGACCATGATCCGCACTTTCTCGCCGATGGCGTGCGGGTGCAGCTCGACGAACGACTTGAGCAGGTACTCGGCCTTCTTCTTGTCGTAGCGCGGGTCGTCCTCGACCTTCTTGAGCAGCCGCCAGTAGGCCTTGTAGGTTGTGTAGGTGGTGAGCACGTCGAGGATGAACCCCTCCTCGATCGCCTGGCGCATGCTGTAGAGGTGGAAGGGCGCGAACTTCCCGTCGGCGCGCTTGGTGCCGAAGAGCTCGAGCGTCTTCGGCTTCGACGTGGCGGTGAAGGCGAAGGTCGAGAGGTTGGGCAGCCGCCCACGCTTCTCCATCTCGGCGAGGATCGTTCCCTCCAGCTCCTCTTCGGGCGTCGCCGCGCCAGCCTCCTCGGCCTCCGCCTCTTCCAGCGAGCCCGACGAGAGCACCGCCTTGAGGCTCTTCGTGCTCTCGCCCGACTGCGACGAGTGCGCCTCGTCCACGATCAGCGCGAAGCGCTTGCCCGGGAGCTCGCCGATCTCCTTCGCGATCACGGGGAACTTCTGCAGCGTGGTGACGATGATCGTCTTGCCCGACTCGAGCGCCTCCTTGAGCTGGCGCGAGGTGGTGTCGATGTTCTCCACCACGCCGAGAGTCTGCTCGAACTGGCGCATGGTGCTCTGGAGCTGGCGGTCGAGCAGGCGCCGGTCTGTGATGACGACGATCGAGTCGAAGACGCGCCGGTCGCCCGCGTCGTGAAGCGTCGCAAGCTGGTGCGCGAGCCAGGCGATCGTGAAACTCTTGCCGCTGCCGGCTGAGTGCTGGATCAGGTAGCGCTGCCCCGCGCCGCGCGCGCGCGCGTCGGTGACGAGCCGGCGTACGCAATCGAGCTGCTGGTAGCGCGGGAAGACGAGGAAGCGCACGCCGGTCTTGCGCCCCTTCTCGTCCTCCTCCTCGACCTCGTGGATGAACTGGCGCACGAGGTCGAGCACGCTGTCTCGCGCCCACGTCTCCTCCCACAGATACGCAGTGGCGTAGCCCTTGCGCGTGGGCGGCACGGGCGGGTTACCGGCCCCGCCGAACTTGCCCTGGTTGAAGGGCAGGAAGCGCGTCTTGGGACCGGCGAGCTGGGTGGTGACGTAGACCAGGTCCGGATCCACCGCGAAGTGCGCGAGGCAGCGGCCGTAGGCGAGGAGCGGCTCGCGCAGATCGCGGTCGGTCATGTACTGGCGGATCGCGTCCTCGACGTCCTGGCCGTTGAGCCGGTTCTTGAGCTTGGCGGTGAAGATCGGGATGCCGTTCAGGAAGAGCACGAGATCGAGGCTCTTCTCGTTCTTCGTGCTGTAGTGCACCTGGCGCACCACGGCGAAGAGGTTCGCCGCGTGCAGCCGCCGCGTCTCCCAGTTGAGCCCGCTGGCGGAGCGGAAGTAGGCGAGCCGGAACTTGCAGCCGGAGTCTTTGATGCCGTTGCGCAGCACGTCGAGCGCGCCGCGCCGCTCGATCTCGGCGGCGAGGCGCCTCAGGAACTGCTCCTTCACCGCGCTGCCGTGGTGCTGCCCGAGCTTCTGCCACTCCTTGGGCTGAGTGGCGAGCACGAAGTCCACCACGTCGCGCGGCAGCAGGCAGAGCGTGCGGTCGTAGTCCTCCGGCTTGCGCTTGCGGTAGCCGCCCGGCGGCGTGTCGCCGAAGGGCGGCGGGGTCTCGCGGACGGCATTCGCCTCGCCCGCGCAGGCGTCTGGGCCGTGCTGGAGCAGCCCGCACTCGATTGCCTCCTCGAAGGAGCGCTCGGAGACCTCGGGGCTCATGCGACCTCCTCTCGCACGTCGATCTTGCCCGTCACCGCGGCGGAAATGAGAGCGGTGCGAAGTTCCTTGAGGCGGTCGATGGCGGAGCGGATCTTGGCCAACAAGGCATCGGCGTTCGTCATCACTCGATGAACCTGCTCGATGATGATGTACTGCTCGCCAACGGGAGGAGCAACCAGGCGAAGCTGCGGTAACTTGCTTGCCTTCAACCCCTCCGCCGTCGAGCCCGTCGAAAAACTGGCGAGTTGAGCCTGGAAGGGGAGAGACATCATTCCCAGCAAGGCAAACTGACTGTCGAGGACATTGCTCTTTACCCTGAACCGAATGATCCGCTGAGCCAGCGCGACGTCCTCGCGATCGACGAGAGCGACGTTGCCAAGAGGCGCCTCGGTAGTGAAAAGAATGTCCCCCTTCCTGGGAAGGCCGCGTCGCATGATCTCGCGATAGTCTCCCTCGGCAACAAACTCCTGCGAGCATTCATAATCGATGAACCCCATGCGCACGTTTCTGGCAGTCACTAGCAGGACGCCGTCGGTTGTCTTCTCGGGGGTCTTACCTCGGTAGTCGGACTTTTCGACGAGGTACTTCGTGAGTGGCAGTACCTTCCAATGCCTCGGAATCTCCCCCAGCCACTCGACGCCGGAGTCCTTCATGGGGGCGTTCGGGTCGAGGCCCTTGGTGACGGCGCGGGTGATGAGGGCGGTGCGCTTCTCCTGGAGCAGCTCGATCAGCCGCTCCTTCTTCGCCACCAGCGCATCGATCCTCGCCGTCTCCCGGTCGA
>Ga0184637_10001269_pt1 | contig 17386 bp, 18 predicted proteins | sample PLM3_127_b2_FD_133143 | JGI IMG/M metagenome (GOLD analysis project Ga0184637, IMG submission 133143) | Groundwater sediment microbial communities from an aquifer in East River, Colorado, USA - PLM3_127_b2 | ecosystem: Environmental > Terrestrial > Soil > Riparian zone | place: USA: East River...
ACCACGCTTGGTCACGAAGACGTTCGTGGGCTTGAGGTCACGGTGGACGATCCCCTCGGCGTGCGCGGCGTCGAGCGCGTCGGCAATCTCGATCCCGAGACTGAGGAGCAGGTCCAGCTCAAGAGGTCGGCCCCTGATCCGGTCCTCAAGCGTCTGGCCCTCCATGTACTCCATCGCAAGGAAGGGCTTTCCCTCGTGCGCGCCGATCTCGTAGACCGTGCAGATGTTCGGATGGTTGAGGGCGGAGGCGGCCCGCGCCTCCCGCTCGAAGCGCTGCAAGGCGCGCCGGTCCTCGGCATTGGCTTCAGGGAGGAACTTGAGGGCTACGAACCGGCGTAGGTTCTCGTCCTCGGCCTTGTAGACGACGCCCATGCCGCCGCCGCCCAGCTTCTCGAGAACGCGATAGCGCGAAACCTTCTGGCCGATCACGGAGATCCCGGAGACCCGCTTCTGTGAGCGTGGACGTTAGCAGAAGTCGACGAAAAGGCGCAAGAATGACACGGGGGTAGACCAACCGGAGCACCTTCATGCAACCGGACAGTTGCACGGATTGCACCGGGCTGGATATCGCCCGCTCGTCCCCGCGGACCACATCCCGCCGGCCCCATCGCAGCCCCCCTCATCAAAACCAACATTCGATCGGCCTATCCCTCGTAGTTGTCATAGTCCCCGTACTCGGCGTTCCCGCGAGGGCGAGGGTCACCGAGCACGCCGCCCTCGCGCGCTGCCCATCACGGATCTGTGCTCGGGCATCCAGGTTCCGCGGCGTGTGAGGGCTCGCTGCGCGGGTGAGTCGATCTCGGGACGCACGCTCCCGTCGAGGTGCTGCCCGCGATCTACTCGTCCCGTACCGCCGGGCTGTGGTCGTCGTCCGGCCACCGCTGCCCGTCGTCCTGCGGCTGTGACTCGGCCGACTCCGGCGACTCCGGTGGCCCGCGTGCCGGCCAGGCCTCGGGTCCCGTGAGCTCCGCATGCGCGCGGGCGGCCGCGACGTCGCCGAGCACGTACTCGACGCCGCTGCGATCCGCACCGGGACTTCGGTCCATGGAGGTGCGCCGACCAGCTCTCCGGTGACACCCGCGATGGCAGCGCCGGTCCCCCCGGTGTCCTCGGCCGCTGTCGTGTCGCCCGTTCCGTCGTCGACGGCCGACGCACGCGGGGGCAATAAGTGAGGCACACAGAAGCGGAACTCGGAAGGTGATCGTGCTCGCTGTGCACCGTGGGTGTCCGCGCCCGGCGTCGGTGATCACGGAGCGGCCGATCGATTCATGACAAAGGATTTGACGCTAATCAATATTCGGGATATAAAGTGTGTCACCAATTTAAATATGACGTGATTTCAAGTGATTACAGCCCGTCAGTACAACAGTCCGGCCCGGGAAGCGGCCAAATCCGAGACTCGCGCGCTCATCCTGGAGGCCGTCGTTCGGGTCGTGCTGAATGATGGTGTCCACGCTTTCAGCGTGGCAAACGTGGCGAAGAAGGCCGGCGTCTCGCACCGCACGGTCTATCGCCACTTCGCGTCGCGCGAGCTGTTACTCGAGGGTCTGTCAGCGTCGCTCGACAGCACCATCGCCGCGGCTGGGTTGAAGTCACCCACCAACGTCTCTGAAGCCGCGACGTTCGCCGCGTCGCTGTCCGAGCATTTCGATCGCGCTCGGGATGCGCTTCGCGCCGCGGTCATTGCCTCGGTCGCTCGGGTACCGCACGCAGGGACAGCACAGTCGTTGGGTGGAGGTTCAAGAGATGATCGCCGCCGCCTACCCCCATCTCTCGGCCGACGAGCGGCTCGAGGCCGCCGCCATCATTCGAGTCGTATTCAGCAGCCACTCCTGGCACGTGCTCAGCGGTGAGCTGGGGCTCGATGGCGCGGCGTGGGGCCGGGCCGTGACGTGGTCGGTTCAGACCTTGTTCAGCGATCTCGAGCGGCGAAACAACGCCGCGCAACCGTGACTAGGAGTGTCCCCATGTTCGCCGCATCCCCGACTGAGAATGTCCCGCGCACCTTGGTAGCCCTCGACGACTCCGGCGATCCGGCGCGGTGCGGTTACAAGGCGGCCTCGCTCGCCCAGCTGCGTCAGCAGGGGTTTGATGTGCCGGACGGTTTCGTCATCCCGGTGGGGGCGTCGCCCTCGGCGGACGAGATCGGCGCAGCGCTGCGCCGCCTCGGTGACGGCGCCGTGGCCGTGCGCTCCTCTGGGGTGGCCGAAGATCTACCGGACGCCTCGTTCGCGGGGCAGTACGACACAATCCTCGACGTGCGCGGTGCCGCGGACGTGCTCGCCGCGGCGTCCCGCTGTCGTGCGTCGGCGAGTTCGGCGCGAGTAGCCAACTATGGACAGGCGGCGCAGCCCATGGCCGTGCTCGTCCAGGCGATGGTCGACGCCGACGCGGCGGGGGTCGCGTTCTCTGCCAATCCCGTCACCGGTGACCGCGACGAGGTACGGGTCAGTGCGACCCGTGGCCTCGGCGACAAGCTGGTCGGCGGCGAGGTGGACGGCGACGAATGGTCGGTCAAAGGCGGTGACGCGCAGCCGCTGGCGCAGCCCCAGGCGGCGATCGATCGCGAGACGGCGCTGCGGATCGCAACGCTGGCCCGGCGCATCGAGAAGTGTCGCGGCACGCCCCAAGACATCGAGTGGGCCGTTCGTGGAGAGCGACTCGCGTTGCTGCAGGCGCGGCCGATTACCGTGCTCCCCGTGGCGCCCGAGATCGAGACCCCGGTCGGCACTTGGCAAAAGGACGCGGCCCACTTTCCGGAGCCGGTGTGCCCCTTTGCCGCGAGCACTCACCTTCGCGACGACGGGTCGATGATATGGTTCGACGTATTCGAGTGGGGCCTGATGCCCGACAGCGTGCGCGCTCGGGTGATCGGCCACGAGTTCTACATCCACGTCGAGCCCGACGATGGCGGGGCCAAGCCTCCGCCGTGGTGGGTGATTGGACTCGTCGCTCAGGTTGTGCCTTCGCTTCGCCGCAAGCTCAAGCGCGCGCGGCAGGTCGTCGAGAGCGGCCTTCTCGACACGCTTCCAGCGCGTTGGAACGGCGAGCTCAAGGCAGAGCTAAAGCGGCAGATCCAGGCGCACGCGCGGCTCGACCTTTCCGCGCTCGACGACGCGGGCCTCTTCGATCACCTGGAGGAGCTGCGGATCTTCGCCGGCGAGAATATGCAGCTGCATTTTCGCCTGTTCATGCCTCACGCCGTGGGCCTGCACGAGCTTGCCGAGGTCTGCAAAGACCTGCTGGGCTGGGATCTGACGCAGATGACGCAGCTGCTTCAGGGGCTGTCCGAGGCGTCAGCGGCTCCCACGCGTGAGCTCGCGTCGATTGCCGCGCTGGCGCGCGCCCGACCCAGTGCCCGCATGGTGATCGAGGGCGGAGGACCGGATCTGCTCGAGCGATTGGAGGTCGCCGACCCGGAGGTCGCGGCGCGTCTGGACGAGTACCTGAGCACATGGGGCCTGCGCACCTACGGGCCGGACGCGGGAGCGCCGAATGTCGCCGAACGGCCCGAGCTCGTCGCCGATCTTCTCGTCGAGCTAATCGCGGACGACTCGATGCCCGACCTATCGACCGCGCGCGCCCGCCTGGTTGCAGAAGCTCGGGCCGCGCTGCCGGACCCCGTCGCGCGCAAGCGGTTCGACGACGCGCTGGCCTACGCCGAGATCGTGTATCCGCTGCGCGAGGACAACGTGATCCTGACCGACCAGATCCCGGTCGGACTCCTGCGACGCGGGGCGCTGGAAGCAGGGCATCGGCTGGTGACGCGAGGCCGACTCGCGAGTGCCCAGGACGCTTTGATGTTGTCCGCCGAAGAGCTGCGGCAGGCCATGGGCTCCGACGAAGATCTTCGTCGCACGGTCGCCCTTCGCAGGTCCGAGATCGCCTGGGTCCGCGCGAATCCGGGGCCAATGACTTACGGGCCAGCCCCCGGCCCCGCGCCCGATCTCCGCGGCTTGCCGGAACCAGCGCGACGCCTCAACCGCGCGCTGCTGTGGATGCTCGATCAGGAGGTCGCGGCGCCGCCCCCCACCGTCGGGGACGAAGTGGCGGGCATCGGGGCTTCGCCGGGCGTCTACCGTGGACGCGTCCGCGTGATCCGTTCGGTGAGCGAGCTCCACCGACTCCGCTCCGGCGAGGTCCTCGTCTGCCCAACTACCTCCGCCGCATGGATGATGGTCTTCCGGAAGGCCGGCGCCCTTGTGACCGATGCCGGCAGCGCCCTGTCCCACACCGCAATCGTCGCCCGCGAACACGCCCTCCCCGCCGTAGTCGCGACGAGCCGCGCTACCGCGACCCTCAAAGACGGCGACGAAGTCACCGTCGACGGAAACCGGGGAACTGTGGTCCTCACCAAGTCCAAGCCAGCAGCCCACTGAGGATCTCACAGCGACCGCACAGAGGCGGCCGTGGTCGCTTCGAAGCGACCACGGCTTGTACGTTCACCTGTATTGTTTGGTCACCGACGGCGCGTTCGAGGACTTCGCCCCGCGTGGACCAACCACCGGTATTCCGGCCGTTGCCTGAGCCGTGTGCCGAAGACCTCGTCAGTATGCTGCGGAGCGTGGCGGCCGTCCAGCTCGCACTGTCGACACCGACCGCGAGCACGCCGACGCCGGTTCCGGCTGCTCGCCTCAACGTGCACGCCTTCGGCATGAACCTGCATGCCGCCACCACTTCTTCCGTCCCCTACCGGCAGAACGATTGGCTCGGCTTCCTGACGTTCTACATTCGCGGAGCCCTCCCACCGGAGCAGATGATGCCCGCCATCCGCGATACCATAAAGCGCCTGGACCCGAACCCATGTTCGAGGCCCGGTTCGAGGTCGAGTGAGCCGCCGACGACCCGCCGCGGGAGACACAACATTCTTGACAAATGCCGAGCTGATTCGTGCTCTCGTGCGTTCTTCGACGATACCGCTCTGCCCAGCTGCCCCTTCTGACTCATCCACCCCACTTCATCTCTTGGGCGATTCCACCCTCGAGCGCCCCGTTCCTTCTTCTGCGCCCTATCTTCCCATCGCCGAACTGCCTTTTCCCTAACCAAACTCAAGCGCCTTGGGTCGAAATTCCTATTCGTTACGCCTCACCATCTTTACCACTGACGTTGACAAGATGATCGAGAGCTGGGACGCGTTCGCCGGACGGTTGGAAGCCGCGGGTGTGAAGCCGCCACAGACGCTGATCGGCGTCGCCCGCCTGGTGTTTCCAGAGTTGATGGTGAAGATCGAAGCGACGGCGGCTTTAACCGACGCAAAAAATAGGCGAGTGGTCAACCGCCTTTCTCGGAACGGCAACGAGGCGTCATGCCAACCTTGCGTTCGTGTGACGATTCCGGAAGTCTTGGGAGAATTCCCGGCCGCGCTCCCGTTTCGCGGCATTCCGCTCAAGGAATCAGAATGCTGAGGCCCGCTCCAAAACGCAGTCCGCCGGCGTCGAAGTGGATCTCTCGCCCCTCAGCGAGGTCGAGACGCACTTCCGCCCGGCTGTAGCGAAGGCCGAAGTTCATTCCCAGAACACCTAGGAGTCGGAGCGTCGTGCTCACCCCCAGATTGTAACCGAGCGGTCTCGCCTCCATGCGGCGGAACGTCGTCCCCTTCGAAACCAAGCTATCGTAAGGAAAGACCTCCTCGTAGAAAATCTCGTCGAGGAGCTCGGTCTCGGTAAAGAACATACTGACCCCGGCGAACGCGTCGACGGATAGCCTCGGACCGAAATCGAGACTGAGGACTGGATCGACGTGAAGAGCGCGCTCGCTCCAGGAGAGATCCGGTTGTTCTCCCGATAGTTCCCGCAGCCGGTCGTAAAAGAACGGGTGTGGCAGTCGATTTCGATAGGTGGCGCTCGGAGCGCTGTCGAAGAGCTCGGCCGAGGCGACAATGCCGACGGGACCGAGGATGCGCACCAGAGCGCCGAACTCGTAGCCCGAGCGGCTCGATTCACGATAGTTGACGTCGAGGGTCGCGGTTTCTTTGAAGATCGGAAAGCTCCGCGATTCCGTGAACCCGAAGTCGGACGATGCCGTGACTCCGTTGAGGAACAGAGCGAGGCGCGTCTCGGCGCCGTCCTCGACGGAACGAACCGCCTTCCCCTCGAGCCGAGGAGGCGGACTCGTGGGAGGCGGACTCGTGGGAGGCGGAGGCACGACTGACGTCCGCGGTTCGGTTCCGGTCTGGCTCCCGGGGGGACCGGGGCGACGGTCAACCGTCTCGGGGGCAGTCCGCGCCGTTGTCACCACGTCGGCGGGCGCATCCGGCCGAGGCCATCCGGGGGACAGCCGCTCATTCTCCGACATTCCGTTGAGAGCTCGCGTCGTCTCGACGTCGACGGACTCCAGGGCGAGTGACCAATTCTTGTCGTTCAGCGTTACGGCGACGATGAAACGTTCGCGAATCTGAACGGCACGCACTTCGCTCCTCGCGCCGTTTCGGAGCACGAGCCAGTCCGCCGTGGCCGAAGAAACGCAAACCAAGCTCGCGGCGAATACGGCGGGAAGGGCACCGTTCTTCAAAATAGACCTCGGTGAGCGCGATACCTCATTGGAGCCCGGGCGAAGGACATTGTCAATCGGGCGATTCCCCTTCGACTCCCCGTGGCTCCCAGCGGAACGTCCGTCGCAAGCTCGAGAGCGTCCTTGCAGGTCAATTCCGGGCCGCGACGGGCGGATACTCCGGCTCCTAGACGTGGGAAGTGAGAGTGGAGACGCCATCGAGCGTCATGCGTCCTTGGTGGTAGATGTTCTACGAGTCGAAGGCCGCGACGACGCCATACTCACATCCGCAAGGGGCGCCTTGTAAACGACCCGCACAACCCCTCAAGGGCCTTCACGACAAGGTTGAATCTGCGACGGGTCGCGATGAGGTCGGTCCGGTTCTGCTGGCTAGCCCGGCTCGCAAAGGTGCCACCCTCTTGTTGGAGACACGTCCCGCGGCGGTTGGGGCAAGCGCTCAGCCGCACCAATCTCTTAGGGCAACGTCGCGAATCGCATCGAGGTAATCAAAACCGTAGCCGCGAGATCCCGGCCGCCGCGCCATACCAGGCTCAACAGCAGTACCTTCATACCATTCATTGAAGGTGGTGATGAACACGATGCGTCCAAATTTTTCGCTAAAGCGCCCCCACACCGGCAGGCTTCGAACACGACACATACTCTGCCGGAACTCATCCTTCGTACCGGTCAGCCTTCCATGGCCTTCTCGGAAATCCTTGTACGCCGGAAATACCTGGGGATAGAACGGCACGGACTCCGCCCAATCGCGAAAGACAAGCTCCGCCTCGCGCATCATGTACTGCAACGCCGATTCGCCGTTGGCTACCGCCGTTTCTCTGTACATATTGTAGGCCGTGTACGCGTCGAAGAGTAGCTTCCGAGGGCCTACGTCATAAACGTTGGGTGCGGTAAGCGGATGACGGTTCGGACCGAAGTAAGCTACGTCTGCCACAATGTGCACCGGCTGCGGTGCCAACGTTGCACGAATCCCGTCGACGAAGCCCAATGGGAGGTTCCGGTAGTTCCTCACCAGATAGAGGTAGAGCATCGCTTTGCCATCAATGGTGAAATGATTCGGGTAGCGTTCGTAGTAGTTCGTCCGTAGGTAGGTGAGATCGTCAAAAAACCGGGCTCGAACAGACTCCGACGAGAAGTCGATGCTCTTCTCCCCATCAGTATCAGTGGAACTTTGCAGGTTAATCCACGACTCGTAGAGAATCGCGAACTTGACCTTCCTCGGTTCGGTTGCCGCCAAGACCTTTTGAAGATTGATATCGGTCCTGTTCCTCTGACCCATCCACGACAAAACGAGCACGTCGATGCCGAACTCTTCGGCCCAGTCGAGATGGCGGTCGAAGATCTCGGGGTCGTCACTGCCGTAGAGGCGCAACGCGCGCGCGCCGTCGATACTGTAAGGACGCGCCGGCTCCGCGTCCCAATCGTTTTCCCACTCTTCGGCCACGTACCAGGGGTAGTAGAACGCAGCGAATAGATCTCGCTGTTGAAGTTGAGCTTTCGCCTCGGAATCGCTTGCAGCCGCAAACGCGCTACTACCGAATCCAGCAATGATAAGCAGAAAAAACGTTACAGAAATCTTGCGATACATCACATCAAATGGCGCGAAGCGCCGTGCCGCTTCACCCGGGTGAGCGTGCGTCGCGCCAACAGCGCATTTGCGAGCTACTAGCGCGGCTACCGCGGTGACACGTACGAACGGAAGTGCGCCCAGCGACTTCGTAATGAACTCCCAAATTGTAAGAACGTTAGTTTGTCTGATTAGACCAAATACTAGCTGGTTGTCAAGTGGGGGCGGGGCGGAGTCGGGGCGTTGGAATCATAGACATGGATGGCGCCCGGCGTCTTTCAGCTTCAATACTTCACTCGTGTCGACGGTGCAGTTCGCCTTCGTTTAGGGCCTTCAGAACAACCCTGAGCCGGACCCCCGACGCGTACTTCGTCATCTCCCCCTCGATGAGCTCCATCGCGATGAAATGGACGCCCTCGGCTTCGTCGATCTCGTGGATGGTCGCGATGTGGGGATAGTGGATCGCCGCCGCGGCCTTCGCCTCCTGAACGAACCGCCGCCTGCGGGACTCGTCGGCCACGAGCTCGGGAGGCAGGACCTTGACGGCGACCTCGCGCTCGAGCCGGGTATCGAAGGCCCGATACACCACTCCCATGCCGCCCCGGCTGATCTCCTCCTGGATCCGGTAATGGGACAGCACGCGCCCGATCACGACACCCAGAAAAGTAGGGTGTGAGGGGAAACGAAGTCAAATGGGGGTGCGTGGGCTCAGACGCAGCCCAACTGTCCCCGAATGCTCGTTGCGGCGTCGATGGCTGCCTCCGCATCGTCCGCCGGGATCTTTTTTCCGGACTGGGCTTCGACCTCGTGGATGAACGCGCCGAGGAGGTCGCAGGCTTCCGCGACGTCGCCCGCCTCCAAAGCGGCGAGAGCGTTTCTGAGCTTCGCGAGCAGGCTGTTCTCGATACCGTGGGGAAGGCCCATATCCTGGATGAGCTCGATGAGCTCGGTGATCTCGTCGGCGGCGCTCTTCGGTGTCAGGAGGTAGCTCCGCCAGGTTTGAGGGTCCGAGGCAGAGTAGCCGAGGGCCGCAATCTGACCCCGGTCTTTGATCGCGACGCCCTGGGTGAGGACGATGCCCAGATCCGTCGGCACGAGGTCGTTGAGGTCATGCATCATCCCATCCACCCACAGGAAGGCGCGCCAAGCGGGGTCGGTTGTCGCCGTCGAAGCGCCGACGACGCTTCCGGCACTGTCGATCCCGAAGCCCCAACTATTGTCTCCGCCGAGGGTACCCAGATCCTGGAACGACCCATTTGCGTACAAGAACGCGTGAGGCGATTGGGTCGAACTGTAGGCGTAGCCCGCCACGTCGCCGGCGGCATTGAGGGCTTTGGGCTCGAAGCTCGCATTCGGGTACCGGCCCTGCAGCAGGTCGTCGAGAGGGGTCAGGCTCGAACCGTCGAGGAAGAAACTGTCCGTCGTGTCGAGAAGTGGGAACGCTCCAGGTTTGGTCAACGTGCCCACGATCTGTCCGCCGTCGTTGATGGCGCTTGCGCTGCTCGCGAAGTAGGGCGGTTGGAGCCCGGGTGTAAGGTCGGTCACCGTCGCCGAGAGCAGGAAGGCGTGCTGTTGGAAGCCTTGGGTCGCGGCGCCACCCACGACATCGCCAGACTCGTTGATTCCCCAGGCGGCTCCCGTAGCCGCGAAGCTGGGCTCGACATCAAAGGGGTTGAGAAAGATCACCCCCTCCGCCTCCGAGTACCGGAAGGGCTGGGAGGGACCCATCAGCTCCCGGCGGAAGCCGACTACCTCACCTGCCTCGTTGATCGCGGTTGCCTGGCTGACGGACCCTCCGTCGCCCGGAAAGAGATCGGTCATCACCCCGGCCGCAAAGACGAACGCGTGAGCCGGAGGCTCGGAATGGGTAGGGGCGGAGCCGGTCAGGGAATAGCCGACGAGCTGCCCTTCGTCGTTCAGCGCGGTGGCGAATGTGCTCAGGCCCAGGAGGGAGCCGATGTCGGTGACTTGGAACTGGGGCGGCTCGGCCAGTGCCGCAACCGAGCCGATCATCAAGGCAAGAATGAGACCCGTAAACGCTCTCATGAGTATGAATCCTCTCTTAATAGCCAGGGAGTCGGTGGCGATCCGCCACCCAAGGTAGGGGAGTAAAGATTAGCCCGGATACCGGAGAGACGTCAAGAGTGGCCGTGTTACACTGAATTCAAGCCTCTTCCAACCGCATTCATGTACTGCATCGGCTGCGGGGAGCCTCTTCGCGCGACAACCGGGAAATGCCCCTCCTGCCGGACGCCCGTCGTGGGTGCCCGCTTCGAGGAGTCCGTCGCCGTCCAGTACGGGACGAGGGTCGTCGTCTGCTGCTGCTGTTTCGCCCCGCGCGACGACGAGCGCCGGGAGGAGATCGCCTCCGTTTCGTTCTTCACGCTCGAAAAGCGGTACACGAAGATCCCCATTCCCTGGTGCGGAACCTGCCGAAAGCGAAGAGGAGCTTACGGGTGGCTCTCCTTGGCGACGGTCGCCGTGGTCGCCGTCCCTCTCTATTTTCTCCTCCCCGACTCCTGGGGAATGGGGGCGGCCCCGGCCGCTTTCATAGGTGGTGTCGTCGCCGCTGCGCTCTCTTCTCCGCTCTTACGGAAGATACTTCCAACCGTCGAGCTTCCCGGGCACGTTCCCGAATGCGATGCCGTCGGCGGGGGCGCCAGCTCGAGCCACGCGACCCTCGACTTTTGCAACCGCGCCTTCGCCCGCATCTGGCAAGAGCTGAACTCGGGCGTGGCCTCGCAGGCGCCCGCGCTCCGTTGGGCGGAGGTGAAGCCGCGCCCGGGAGAGAAGCCCGTTCATCGCGCCAGTGCTGCCCACCTACGGGGGACTGACGGGGAATTCTAACCGAAGCGATCCGGCGAACGGACCGCAAGACGGACGGGAGCTCGGACCTCGTTCCGAGAGGCGGCGGAGCGGAAAGACGCTTGCGGGAAGGATGCGGTCGATTCGCCTTTCGGCATAAGCTGAGCCGCTCTCAGGGCGACTCAACCCGTTCGCGTTGGCACGGTGCGCTGGGCCATGGTGGCCCTCCTCTTCTTCGCCACCGCCATCAACTACATCGACCGCGCCTCGCTCGGCGTCCTCGAGCCCGTCCTGGCGCGGGCGATGGGCTGGACCGCCCTCGACTACGCCAACATCAACTTCTGGTTCCAGGTCGGCTACGCCGTCGGATTCGTAGCCCAGGGGTGGTTCATCGACCGGATCGGGGTGAAGCGCGCGTTGGCGCTCGCCGTTTGTCTCTGGAGCCTCGCGGCCGCGGCCCACGGTCTCGCGGCCTCGGCCGGGGGCTTCATGATCTGCCGCTTCTTTCTCGGAATCACGGAAGCCGCGAACTTCCCGGCCTGCGTCAAGGCCGCGCGCCTGTGGTTTCCTCCGGGAGAGCGCGCTCTCGCCGCCGGCATCTTCAACGCGGGGGCCACGGTGGGCGCGATGCTCACGCCCGCGATCCTGCCTCCCTTGCTCCATGCCTGGGGCTGGCAGGCGGCGTTCTTCGCAACTTCGGCGCTCGGCTTCCTCTGGCTCGCGGTCTGGCTGAGACGCTACCACGACCCCGAGGACCATCCGCACGTGAGCCGGGAGGAACTGGCGCACGTGCGCCAGGAAACGGAGCCCGAGCCTTCGGCCCTTCCGTACTCGCGCGTGGTCGGTCTTCGCGTCACCTGGGCTTTCACCATCGCCTACACGCTGACCGTGCCCGTGTTCTGGTTCTATCTGTTCTGGCTTCCCCCGTTTCTGAACCGGCAGTACCAGCTCGGCATCAGCCTCGACCAGATCGGCCTTCCTCTCATCGTCATTTATCTGAGCGCGGACCTGGGAGGGATCGCGGGCGGAGGTCTGTCCTCTTACTTCATCGCGCGCGGTACGGCGCCCGTCAAGGCGCGCCTCGTCGCGATGCTTCTCTCCGCCCTCTGCCTGAGCCCCATCGTCTTCGCTTCCCGCGCCGGGAGCCTGTGGATGGCCGTGGCCGCCATCTCGATGGCCCTCGGCGCGCACCAATCCTGGATCACCAAACATGTACGGCCTCCTCGCGGACGTGACTCCTCGGTCGATCCTGGCGTCGGTGTTCGGGTTCGGAAGCATGGTCGCCTCCGTGGGCGGGATGTTCATGACCCAGATCGTGGGGTATGTTCTGACGGCGACGGACGAGAACTACGGAGTGCTCTTCACGCTCATCCCCGCGACGTACTGGGTGGCGCTCGCGTGGATGTACGGGATGGCGCCCCGCGGGAAGGAATAGAGCATGGTTCTTCTGGCCCTTGTCTTGGCGCTTTCGTCGATCCAGGAAACGTCCCCGGTTGGTCACGTCGACGCGACGCGGCTCCGGGAAACGCTCGAGAAGCTGAGCGAGTTCGGCCGGAATCCGGAGGGCGGCGTGACGCGGCTCGGGTTCTCGGAGGCCGACCTTGCTGCCCGTGAGTACGTCTCGCGACTGATGCGAGAGGCGGGACTCGAGGTGCGGGTCGATCCCGCGGGGAACCTCTTCGGCCGGCGCGCCGGCTCGGAGAATCTTCCCGTTCTGCTCTTCGGCTCTCACATCGACTCGGTGCTGCACGGGGGGAATTTCGACGGAAACGTGGGGAGCATGGGCGCCATCGAGGTGATGCGGACCCTCGCCGATGGGAATGTCCGGACCCGGCACCCCCTCGAGCTCGTCATCTGGGCGAACGAGGAAGGCAATCACTTCGGCCTCGGAACGCTGGGCTCCGGCGTCGCCGCGGGCGTTCTCGGGCCCGAGATCCTCGAGCGCACGGACGACGGCGGTCTGAGTCTTGCGGACTGGCTGCGCCGCTACGGCCAGGACCCGGCGCGTCTCACGGACGCGCGGATTCCGGAGGGCTCTCTCGCCGGATATCTCGAGCTCCACATCGAGCAGGGACCGAACCTCGATGAGCGCCGAATCCCTATTGGAGTCGTGCAGGGAATCGTGGGACTCGAGCGGTGGAGGTGTGAGGTCCAGGGTTTCGCGAACCACGCGGGCACGACCCCCATGGATCGGCGGAAGGACGCCGTAGCGGCTGCCTCCCGGCACGTGCTCTCGGTGCGGGACGTGGTGCGGGCAGAAGCGGGCCGACAGGTGGGAACCGTCGGCTACATCCAGGCCGCGCCCGGAGCGACCAACGTGATCGCGGGCCGGGCGGTGTTTCCGGTCGAGCTCCGCGACCTCGACGGCGAAAAAATCAAACACATGTGGGGAGCGATCCAGGAGAAGTTCGCGCGGACGGACCGCGAGGAGAACGTCGAGACCCGGTGCGATCTCCTGGAACGGGTGGAAGGGGAGCGGGCGGATCCTCTGTTCCAGAGCGTGATCCGGGAGGCGGCGGAGTCGATGAGCCTCGAGACCCTGGACTTGCCGAGCAGCGCCGTCCAGGACGCGCAGATGGTGGCGAGAATCGCCCCGATGGGGATGATCTTCGTCCCGAGCCGCGGCGGGATCAGCCATTCTCCGAGGGAGCTCACCTCGTGGGAGGACATCGCGAAAGGCGCCGAGGTCCTTTACCGCGCGGTCCTGCTCCTGGACGAGCGGCTAGATCGGGACGGGCAGGACCCGTGAACGTCCTGCCTCTCGAAACCGTGCAGAGCCACCACAAAGCCCGCCACGTAGCGGAAGAAGACGGTCGAGGATGGAAGAGTACGTCCTGGACCAAACCGGATCCAGGTGTCTTTCGGCTAATATCCCGCCGGTACGGCGCGAGGGAGGCGCAGGGATGAGAACGACGTTATGTGGACCGCCGCCTCGATCCGCCTGCTGTCCGCATACGCGAGCGCGCAATCGGCCGAGCGCGCGGCCGAGGTGGTGAGCGTGCAGGGCCAAGGTGAGAGTCGCCCAGCAGGTCTAGCAAACTGAGATCAATTCCACATTATGAGCGTGGCGGTGGAACTGAATAGTGAAGATGGGCGATGCGCCAGCCGTTGGCCGTTCTCTGATACCCATGGCTCTCCCAGCCCTTGGATGTGAAAGGCTGTCCATCGGCCCGCTTCGCGGTGAACACAAAATCGTAGACGACCCAGGCGGCATCGCCCGCCACGACGATGTTGACGTTGCTGGCTTGAACATTCCGCTCCGGAAACTCCTTCACGGTATTGGGGTAGATATCTTTTTGCACGCTGTCCCAGCCCTTGAAGCGGCCGAAGGGCGTCACCACTAGGACATCCGGGCTGTGCAACCAGACCTGCGAGGCCAGCGCGACATCCCCGGCGTTTAGCGATTGCAAGTATTTGTTGAAGACCTGCTCGACATCGGCTCGGTCCTGGCTACTGTCGGGTGTGCGACGACAGCCAGGTGCGCACGCTAAGACTAGGACAACCGCGATCAGGCCCATCCATCTGTGTCTCATGCGGGCCTCCACACAAACTGACGGCGAGAATGTCGGGAATAGTACCCTGGATCGCCGTCCGGCACGAGTGCCAGTCCGAATCGTGAATAGAATCAGCATCTCGAACCAACAAGGCGCGTCGTTGCTGCGTCGGCTCGCCCCGGCATGGTGGCCGTGATTCAGACCTTCGGCTCCTCCCTCAAGTGGAATCCGCATATTCATGCCCTCGTGACTCGCTGGGACTTCTTCGTAACCGTGAGCTCCTTACCCAGGAGCGCATCGAGCTGCTCTTGTCCTGGCGGAATTCCGGTTTCGGCGTTCACAACCGCACCACCGTCTATCCCAGCGACTCCGAGGGTCTCCACAAGCTCGCGTGCTACCTCATGCGGCCCCCGGTGAACCTCTCCCGCCTTCGCTATCACCGAGACTCCCAGCTCTTCTTCTACGAGCCCAAAGCAAGACAGGAGGTCGATGACCAGGCCCTCGTCGACCCCCTCGAGTTTCTGGCTCGCGTGCTCATCCACATCCCCGAGCCCAAAAAGCACCTGGTCCATTTCTTCGGCGCCTACGCCAACCGCCTTCGGGCGTCGTATCGGGCGGAGGCGGGGCAGTCAGGGCCAGTCAACCACGACTCGCCTCCGAGGCGCACTCTGAGCAAACGGTGGAGAGAGCTCATCTACCGGGTCTACGAGGTCGATCCTCTGGACTGCCCTCGATGCGGGGCAAGGATGAGAATTCTCGCTTTCATCATCGAGCCCAAAGTTATCCGTCGAATCCTCGATCACCTCCACCCCGGCAGCCAAAAGCGAGCTCCCCCCAGGCTCGACTTCAAGCCACTAGAACCCCTCATACTCCATTTACACGCTCGACCCCTGCCCTCGGGCCGCCGCCCCCGTATTCTTCCAGCCGATTTCGTTCCTTTTCTCCAACTCCACACCGAAACCGCGAAACTCCACTTCCCACGAACTGCCACCTGAGGCGAAGTCCTCGTCCATTTCCGCGCGACCCGGGGTTACGATTTCCTATCAGTCCCATTGAAGTTTCTCCTCGGACAGATGGGGCTCGTCGAGGAAACGCTGCGCCTTCCCCTCGTCACGCCGAGCGAGGCGAACCAGAAGAAGATCGTCCAGGTCGCCCGCGAGTACGGGATTCTCTGACGCCCTGATGGTCATCGGGGTCGCGCTGAACTTAACCTCGGAGGTGGCGGTCCTCGATTGCCCTCCGAAAGCGCCGGTTCTCTGCATCAAGCCGGAGAACACGCTGAGCTCGCATCTCGCCTCCGTTCCTCATCCCGACGGCGTTCCCGCGATCCAGCCCGGCCCGTCCCTCGCAGTGGTCCTGGGGCGCCGCGCGCGGCGCGTCGATCGGCTCCGCGCGCTCGACTACGTGAAGGGGTACACCCTTTTCAACGACTTCAGCCTGAGGGAGACGAGCCTCTTCCGGCCTCCGGTGCGATCGAAGTGCTTCGACTCGTTCGGCCCTCTCGGTCCCGGAGTGATTCCGCTCGAGGATCCCCACGACGTCACGCTCCGCTGCCGCGTGAACGGCGAGATCCGCCAGGAGGGCTCGACGCGCGATCTCGCCTTTCGAATTCCCGAGCTCATCGAAGCGATCACGTCGTTCCTGACGCTCGAGGAGGGCGATGCGATCGCGACGGGCGTCCCGCCGGGAAGGGTCGATGTCGTGGCGGGAGATTCGGTGACGGTGGAAGCCGTGGGAGCGCTGGCGCTGACCAACTTCATCGTCTCGGAAGACGAATTTCGGACGAGGAACCGGCCCTAATGCGGCGGGCGAGGGTGCGCCATGAAGGAGCTATCCACGACGTCACGGTAGCGCCGGACGGAGCGCTCCGGTTTCCGGACGGCGGCGTTTCCGAAGAGAGCGTCACCTGGCTTCCCCCGAAGCACGGGACGTTTCTCGCACTAGGACTCAACTACAAGGACCACGCGAAAGAGCTCGACTTCAAGCCGCCGGAGGAGCCGCTCCTCTTTCTCAAAGCGTCTTCGAGCCTGACCGGCCACAGGCGGTACTCCTGTCGTCCCGATGGGGTCGAGATGATGCACTACGAGGGCGAGCTGGTGGTCGTCGCCGGGCGCGCCGCGAGCCGGGTGAGACGGTCGGAAGCGATGGACTTCGTTCTCGGCTACACGATCGCGAACGACTACGCGGTGAGGGACTACCTGGAGGACTTCTACCGCCCCAACCTGCGCGTGAAGAGCCGGGATGCTCTCACGCCCCTGGGTCCATACATCGTCGACAAGGAAGCGGTCGACGACCCGCACGCGCTCGAGATTCGGACCTTCGTGAACGGCGAGCTCCGCCAGCAGGGAAACACCCGCGACCTTGTGTTCGACATCCCATTTCTCCTCGAGTACGTCACGAGCTTCATGACCCTTCAGCCCTTCGACATGATCTCGACCGGCACTCCGAAGGGTGTCTCGAACGTCGTGGCCGGGGACGAGGTCGTTGTCGAGATCGAGAGCGTCGGGCGGCTCCAGAGCCGGGTCGTCGCGGAAGAGGAGTGGAACGCACTCGAAGCTTGAAGAGGCGAAAATCGTGTCTCGTCACTAAGATTTTCCCTTGACAACTTCAGAAGCTGATTTCGAGCAAAGGTTCAGGGGCGCTGCAGGCGGGTTCCATTGTTGCTTGGAGGCGGTGACGAACGACAAACACTCCTGGAGGCTTCGAAGGCATGGAGCCTCGTCAGCGTAGCTTGCACGCGCTGAAAATACCCTCGAAAAGCCCCGTGCTATACAAGAAAAATGGTTCCAGGAAATCCCATTTCATCACTCTCCGATAACGAGCTGCTTCAACGAAACTCACTCCGCCTCTGGACGGCGCTTTCCGGTGCTCCTGCAGATGCTCGGCGACCGCCGCCTTCATCTGAGCGGTATTGGGCTTCTGGCCTCCCACCTCACCGAAAAAAATCTGGAGGAGATCCTCGGAAGAGCGGTGTACCGGACCAAGAGACAGCTCGAGGAGCTCGTCGCGGAGC
>Ga0184637_10001270_pt1 | contig 17384 bp, 16 predicted proteins | sample PLM3_127_b2_FD_133143 | JGI IMG/M metagenome (GOLD analysis project Ga0184637, IMG submission 133143) | Groundwater sediment microbial communities from an aquifer in East River, Colorado, USA - PLM3_127_b2 | ecosystem: Environmental > Terrestrial > Soil > Riparian zone | place: USA: East River...
GCGGCCACGAGGACGTGGTCGACGCGAACGCCCACGAGGGCGGACTGGTGGTTTTCGTCGACATCGCGCCAAGCAATGTCGAGCTGCGCGCGCTCGCTTCGCTTGCCGCCAAGGTGATCGTGCTCGACCACCACGTGACGGCGCGCGAGCGCTTCGAGAACGATCTCGGCGTCCAGAACGCGCTCGCCGGACGCGGCCACGTCATCCGGTTCGATTTGGCGCATTCGGGCGCGGTGCTCGCCTGGAATCACTTCCATCCGGACGAGCCCGCGCCGGATCTGCTGCGCTACGTCGAGGACCAGGACCTCTGGAGCTGGAAGCTGCCGGCGTCGGAGGAGGTGAACGCCGCGATCTCCTCCTACCCGCGCGACTTCGAGACCTGGGAGAAGCTCGCGGCGCGCCCGATCGAGGAGCTGGTGGCCGAGGGCACGCCCATTTTACGCGCGACCCGGATCGAGGTGGAGCGCGCGCTGCAATCGGCGCACCCGGTTCTGGTGGGCTCACGGCGCGCGGAGGCGGTGAACGCCAGCCAGCACCGCAGCAAGATCGGCCACGAGCTCGCCAAGCGCGCCGCCTTCAAGCTGCCGTGGGGCCTGGTCTACCGGGTCACGGGCGAGCGCGTCGACGTCTCCCTCTACTCGATCGGAGAGCTCGACGTCGCCAAGGTGGCGGAGGGCTACAGCGGCGGCGGACACGCGAACGCGTCAGGCTTCACGATAACGCTGCAGCGCTGGCTCGACGAGTTCGTTTGACTCACCCAGCGTTCCACTGCTCCGGCGTGAGCGTCTGCATCGCGAGCGCGTGGATCTCGGGGCCCATCATCTCGGCGAGCGCGCCGTAGACCAGGCGCTGGCGCTCGAGCGGGGTCTTGCCCTGGAACAGCGGCGAGACGACCACCGCGCGGAAGTGACCGGCGCCGCCGGCCGCGCCCGCATGGCCGGCGTGCAGATGGGACTCGTCGATCACCTCGACGTGGCGAGCGCCCAGCCGCTCGCGCAGCAGGGATTCGATTCGCTCGCTTCGCTGGGCCGGGAGCGACACCATGCCGTCTAATCCTTGGGCAGGCCCAGCACCCGCTCGGCGATGATGTTGCGCTGGATGTTCGGCGTTCCGCCGCCGATCACGACTTCCGGCCAGGAGAGCGCGAAGCGCTGCCAGCGCCCGTCGTCGGGGACGAGACCCTCGCCCTTCATCAGGGCGCCCCGACTGCCCTGGATCTCGATGGCGAGCTCGCCAAGTTCGATTTCGAGCTCCGCGCGCAGCAGCTTGTTGATCGAGGTCTCGCTGCCGAGCGGCTCGCCGCGCAGCTGCTTGGTGAGAAAGCGCATGCCGCTCAGCCGCATCGCCTCGATGCGCAGGTCGGCGGACGCGATCCGGCGGCGGATGGCGGGATCTTCGCAGGCGGGCCGGCCGGCGCGGGAGCAGCGCCGGGCAAGCTCCTTCACGCCGTCGAGCTGGCGCGCGAGACCGTAGACCTCGGAGATGCTCGAGCGCTCGAAGGCGAGCGCCGAGACCGTCACCTGCCAGCCCTCGCCCTCCGCGCCCAGCCGGTTCTCGACCGGGACGCGGACGCCGTCGAAGAAGACCTCGGCGAACATCGACGAGCCGGACATGTTCCGAATCGGCCGCACCACGATCCCCGGGCTGTGCATTTCTACCAGCAGGCAGGTGATGCCGTCGTGCTTGGAGGCAGCCTGGCTGCCCGTGCGCACCAGCAGGATCATCCACTTCGCCCAGATCGCGACCGACGTCCAGATTTTTTGACCGTTCACGAGGTAGTGCTCGCCGTCTCGCACCGCCTTGCACTGGAGCGAGGCCAGGTCGCTGCCGGAGCCGGGCTCGGAGTAGCCGGTGCACCACTGCACCGCCCCGTCGAGGATCTCCGGGATGAAGCGCCGCTTCTGCTCCTCGCTCCCGTACTGGATGATCGCCGGACCCACCCAGGCCAGACCCATGAAGCTGGTGCCGAGCGGCGGCGCCCTGCGCTTGGCCATTTCTTCCTTCAGGATCACCTGCTGCATCAGCGAGCCGCCGCCTCCGCCCACTTCCTGGGGCCACGAGAAGCCGACCCACCTTTTTGCGCGGACCTTGCGAGTCCACGCGGCAAGAAAAGCCGCGTCGCGCTCGGATTCCGGCGGGAGGTTTGCGTCCAGGAAGGCTCGCACCTCGTCTCGGAACGCCTCCTCTTGCGGGGAGAGATTGAAGTCCATCAGAGACCTCCCAGGGCGGCAATCCGTTCGAGGTGCCAGCCCGCGTCGCCGAAGGCGGAGCGCACCCACTTCATGCGCTTGAGAAAGAGCTGCGCGTCGTATTCCCAGGTGTAGCCGATGGCTCCGTGCAGCCCGACGGCGTCGATGCCGAGCCCGGCGAACGCGTCGCTCGCCCAGGCCTTGGCCCGCGACACCGAAAGAGCTGCCTCGGCGGGCTGCTGGTCGAGCATCCAGGCGGCGTAGTAGAGCAGCGACTTCACCGATTCGATCTCGACGTAGTGGCCGGCGAGCGGGTGCTTGACTCCCTGGAAGCGGCCGATCGGCTGATCGAACTGGATGCGCTGCTTCGCGAAGCGCACGGTCAGGTCGAGCGCGCCCTCGGCCGCGCCGATCGCCTCCGCCGTAACGGCGACGGCGCCGCAGTCGAGCAGCCGCGCGATCACCGGGCATGCTCTGTTCGGCGCGCCGAGCAGCGCGTCGTGCGAAACGCGGACGTCGTCGAAGCGCACGCGCCCGAGCCGCTTGGTCTCGTCCATCGTCTCCAGACGCTCGACCGAGAGACCGGGCAAGCCTCTTTCGACCAGTGCCAGGGAGATGTCCTCGTCGGCTGGCCCCGACCGGAAGGCGACCACGAAGAGGTCCGCGACTCCCGCGTCCATCACGAAGAGCTTCTCGCCGCGTAAAAAAAACTCGCTGCCGTCGCGCTTGCCCACGAGCGCGATGCCGGCCGGGTCGAGCCGGTCGCTCGACTCGAGCAGGGCGAGCGTCGCCAGGGTCTGTCCCGAGCCGATTCCCGGGAGCCAATGTTTCTGTTGTGCTTCGCTGCCGGCGAGCTGGAGCGCGGTCGCGCCGAGCACGGTCGCGATCAGCGGCGAGGGGAAGAGCGAGCGCCCGGTTTCCTCGAGCACGACCACCAGATCGACCCAGCCGAGGCCGATGCCGCCGTAGCAATCCGGCAGCGTGAGGCCGACCCAGCCGAGCTCGGCCATCCGGTCCCAGAGCGGCCTCGCGACGCCCTCGGGCGTCGCCGCGATCTTGCGGACCTCGTCGAGGGGACAGTTCTGGTCGAGGAATTTGCGCACCTCGGCGCGCAGCAGCTCCTGCTCTTCCGTGAATCCGAAGTTCATGCCTGCTCCGAGGGCACCGCTGAAGTCCGACTCTAGACCGTCGGCGGGGGGGCTTCCACCCGGACTCTCGACTACGCTGCCGCCCGTGGTACGCACCCCGCGACTCTCCGGATTCGATTGGCAAGAACTCGCCCGCGAGCTCGACGAGAGCGGCTACGCGCGCCTTCCCGGCCTGCTGGGGCCCTCCGAGTGCGGCGAGCTGGCCGCTCTGTATGGCGAGGCGCGCCGGTTCCGCAAGCGCATCGTGATGGAGCAGCACCGCTTCGGCGCCGGCGAGTACCAGTACTTCGGTTATCCGCTGCCAAGCCTGGTGCGCGCGCTGCGGACCGGTCTCTACGCTCGGCTCGCGCCGATCGCGAACGCGTGGCGTGCGCGGCTGGGCTCGCGCGAGCGCTACCCGGCCTCACTGGAGGGGTTCCTGGCACGCTGCCGCGAGCACGCCCAGACGCGGCCGACGCCGCTGCTGCTGCACTACAGGGCGGGCGGCTACAACCGCCTGCACCAGGACCTCTACGGGGCGGTCGCGTTCCCGCTCCAGTTCACCTGTCTGCTCTCGAAGCCCGGCGCGGACTTCACGGGCGGCGAGTTCCTGCTGCTCGAGCAGCGGCCGCGCATGCAATCGCGCGGCGAGGCGATTGCGCTCGAGCAGGGCGAGGCAATTCTGTTTGCCACCCGCGAGCGGCCGGTGCCGGGCCCGCGCGGAGCCGCACGAGCGCAGATGCGACATGGCGTGAGCGTGGTGCGCTCCGGGGAGCGCACCACGCTCGGGATCATCTTCCACGACGCCGAGTAGGCTTACGCGGTCGTGATGGGGATCGTGCGGACTTCCGGCTTCGCCTCGGGCAGCTTCGGCAGCGTCACGGTCAGCACGCCCTGCCGATAGCTCGCCGTCACCTTCGCCGCATCGATCTCGGCGGGGAGCTCGATCGCGCGACGGAAGGAGCCCTTGGCGCGCTCGACGTAGCGAACGCCCTTGAGGTCTTCCTCCTTCTCGGACTCGAGCTTGCCCTGGATCGTGAGGACGCCCTCTTCGAGGGAGACCTGGATGTCCTTCTCCTCGAGGCCGGGCAGGTCCGCCCGTACGGTGTAGGCCTCGTCGCTTTCGGTCACGTCCACGCGCGGCGAGAAGCTCGGGGCTTCCTGCGGCGGCGCCCCGAAGCCGAAGCGGCCATAGGCCTCGTCGAAGAGCCCGTCGAACTCGGCCGGCCAGAAGGCCCGTAGCCCCGGATGCGCCAGCGGCGCGCAAGCCACGGACCTACGCGGAATCAGGGAATGGAACCTCATCTTGGCTACCTCCTTGAGCCGGCCGGCAGCCTGCTCGCGCAGGCCCGGTCGCGGCGACCCCCGACATCTAAGCACTCGCTCCCCGTCGTCAACATCGCTCCCGCGGGGAAGCCCTGGAGAATTCGATGTCCAAGCTCGCGACCGCCGGCGTCGGCTTCCTGCTCGCGGTCCTGCGGATGGACCTGATGTTCGATGTGCAGGTGCTGCGACACCGACGTGGCGCGCCGGAGCTACCCGACCCGGTGCTGGCGTCGATCGCGGCGATTCTCGCGATCCGGCTCGGCGCATGATTTACGGAGCTGCGCTGCGCGCACCTGGAGGCGCGAACGGGTGTACGCGGTCCACGGCTAGCTGCTGACCGCGACTCGGGTCAGTTCGTACTGTTCCGGAAGCTCCCATCCCTCCTGCCCGCGGGTCTCCAGGCAGAGCAGGATCGCTTCGCGGATGTTCCCCAGGGTCTCCTCACGCGTGCGGCCCTGGGAGATGCAACCCGGGATGATCGGGCACTCGGCCACGATCCAGCCATCTTCGCCGGGCGTGAGGACGATGGGATAGTCCATGGCGCCCATTCTAGCGGCCCGTGCGGGGAGCCACGTTCTGGCCGCGAGCCGCCCCATCGACCCGGGAGTGTAGGGCGACCGCGAGTTGCGGCGGGAGCGAAGCCCGGGCGGTGGCCTGCTTTACCTGGCTCGACGGTCAGCCGATGACACTCAGTCGGTTCGCTTGGCTGACACCGGCCTCGCGGACTATCCAGGAGGTTCAGCATGTCCGAACTCGAGACTCCGCTGGTTCCCGCCCGAATGCTTAACGAGTTCGTGTACTGCCCGCGGCTCGCGATCCTCGAGTGGGTGGACGGGGAGTTCGCACCCAGCGCCGACACTGTCGAAGGCACCGTCCGACACGCCGCCGTGGACCGCCCGGGCTCCCGGGTGAGGCTGCGAGCCCAGAAGAGTAGCGAGGAGACACCGGCCGCGAACTCGTTCGTGAAGCAGATCCGATCAGTTGAGCTCTCCGACCCCGAGCTGGGATTGGTTGCGAAGATCGATCTTATCGAGCTCGATGGCGATCGCGTTCAGCCCGTCGACGTAAAGAAGGGCAAGCGGCCTCATATTGAACAGGGGGCCTACGATCCCGAGAGGGTTCAGGTCTGCGCTCAGGGCCTATTGCTACGCCGCCACGGCCATCGCTGCGACTCGGGCGTGATCTACTTCGCCGGCTCGAACGAACGCGTAGAGGTGCCCTTCGACGATGAGCTGATTGCGCTCACAATGTCGAAACTCGCCGAGCTTCGCGCGACAGCTGCCGGCGGCATCATGCCGCCACCCCTCGAAGACAGCCCAAAGTGCGTCCGCTGCTCGCTTGCCCCGATCTGCCTCCCGGACGAGATGCGCTTCCTACGAGAGCCGTCACCGCCTCCACGGCTCCTGATCCCGGCCGCGGATCACGCCTTCCCGATGTACGTGCAGCAGCCTGGCTCGGTGGTTCGCAAGAGTGGAGACATCCTCCAGGTCTTCGATGGGGACGAAAAGCTCGGAGAGATGCGCACACGTGAGGTGTCTCAGCTCGTCCTGATGGGGCGTGTCTCGGCGACCGAGGCCGTGTATCGCGAGCTTCTCGGTCAAGGAAAGCCGATCGTCCACCTCTCGGGCGGCGGCTGGCTGCACGGCGTGACGGATGGTCTTCCCCACGCCAACGTGCGACTTCGCCAACAGCAGTTCAGAATCGCGGATGACGCTGAGAGGTGCCTCGAGATCGCGCGTCGGATCGTGGTCGCGAAGCTCTCGAATCAGCGCACGTTTCTCCGGCGCAATGGCTCCGAGGAAATCTCTTCCGAGGTGCTGAATGGGATCCGAAACTCCGCGCGGGCCGCGGGGCGCGCGAGCAATCTCGGCGAGCTGCGCGGACACGAGGGGATGGGCGGGCGTCTCTACTTCAGCCGCTTCGCTGCGCTTCTCCGACAGAGCGAATTTCGCGAGCGATTCGACCAGGAAGGTCGCAATAGACGGCCGCCGCGGGACCCCGTGAACGCACTCCTTTCGTTCGCCTACTCCATGCTGACGCGCGAGTGGGTCACCGTCTGTCGTGCGGTCGGCTTCGATCCCTACCTCGGGTTCTATCACGCCGCTCGCTACAACCGCCCGTCGCTCGCGCTGGATCTCTTGGAGGCGTTCCGCCCGATCTGCGCCGACTCGACAGTCGTGCGGGCCATCAACAACGGAGAGCTCGGGCCTTCCGATTTCGTCGAGCGAATGGGGGCCGTCAATCTCACCGACGCCGGCCGTCGCAACTTCCTTCGCAGCTTCGAGCAGCGCCTCGCGCAGGAAATCGTGCACCCCGTCTTCGGCTATCGCTTGAGCTACCGCCGCGTGTTCGAGGTCGAGGCGCGGCTACTTGCCCGGCACCTGCTCGGCGAGGTGCCCTTCTACGAACCCATGACCACTCGGTGAGATCCGTGCGCAAGCTTCTGATAGTCACCTACGACATCTCGAACCCAAAGCGGCTGCGTAAGGTCTTCAAAGCGATGAAGGGATTCGGTCAACATCTCCAGCTCTCCGTGTTTCGATGCGACTTGACCGACATGGAGCGTTTCGAGATGATCGGCGTCTTGCAGGAGCTGATCCATCATGACGAGGATCAGATCCTCTTGATCGAGCTCGGCCCCAGCGAGGGGCGCACACATCGCGTCGACTCGATCGGCCGCCCGGTGCCCCGCGAACAACGCGAGTCCGGGATCTTCTGACGGGTCATTATGCGAGAGACACGACCTACCCCTACTGCCGAACACCCGCGAGCGCTGCGTCTGGCATGCGGACCCGGCGAGCGCTCGCACCAGACATTCGCGTTTAACGACGGGGGAATCCCGAGTGATCTGCACGCCCAGCGGTCGCACGCTCATTCGGGCGCGGGCGCGCTCCCCCGACCGCTCGCAACCCGCTTCGTTTCCCATGGGATTCCGCTAGCTTCGAGCGGTGAGGTTTCCGCGGCTCACGAGCCGCGGCTCCATTGAAGGAGGATGATCGCGAGCAGGGCGTCGTCGGCGTCCGTGTTTCCGCGGCTCACGAGCCGCGGCTCCATTGAAGGTCGAGGATCGCCGCGAAGTCAACCACCGGCCACCCCCGTTTCCGCGGCTCACGAGCCGCGGCTCCATTGAAGGGTGACGATGCTGTCGACGTTAGGGCCCGGACCCGGCGCGTTTCCGCGGCTCACGAGCCGCGGCTCCATTGAAGGGCGAGACGGATCCCGCGTTCGACGTGATCGGCGCCGTTTCCGCGGCTCACGAGCCGCGGCTCCATTGAAGGCAGATAGAGTACGACGGGAAGCGCATCCATTCGTCCGGTTTCCGCGGCTCACGAGCCGCGGCTCCATTGAAGGCGGTCGTCCTTGTGCTCGACGAGCCGGTAGCTGCCGTGTTTCCGCGGCTCACGAGCCGCGGCTCCATTGAAGGACGAGACGCAAGCCAGGCACCGCCTACGCCTCTGCGTTTCCGCGGCTCACGAGCCGCGGCTCCATTGAAGGGACAATCCGAAGCGTCAGCTTGCGGCCAAGTCCACGAGTTTCCGCGGCTCACGAGCCGCGGCTCCATTGAAGGTCTGCGATTGCGGTTGCCACGACCCGGTGAGGGTCGTTTCCGCGGCTCACGAGCCGCGGCTCCATTGAAGGTCGTGCTGGTCGAGCACGCCTCCCTCGCCCTCATGCTGTTTCCGCGGCTCACGAGCCGCGGCTCCATTGAAGGGCCGATCTCGACGCGCGCCGGAAGGGGGCCTACGACGAGTTTCCGCGGCTCACGAGCCGCGGCTCCATTGAAGGTGAACAACGCCAGCGGCGTGTGGATCGGGCTCTCGAGTTTCCGCGGCTCACGAGCCGCGGCTCCATTGAAGGTCGATCAAGGCCGAGGCGCTGCCGCCCCTGCCGCCCGAGTTTCCGCGGCTCACGAGCCGCGGCTCCATTGAAGGCCCTGGATGTCGGAGAGCTCGCGCCACGTCATCGAGACGTTTCCGCGGCTCACGAGCCGCGGCTCCATTGAAGGTGATCGAGCTGGAGTCCACCGCCTACGCTCCCGGGGTTTCCGCGGCTCACGAGCCGCGGCTCCATTGAAGGGACGAGACAATCAAGGAGATCGACGCGGAGATCGCGTGTTTCCGCGGCTCACGAGCCGCGGCTCCATTGAAGGAGCGTCTCTGATCTCGAACGCCGTCCGGTTCAGCGCCGTTTCCGCGGCTCACGAGCCGCGGCTCCATTGAAGGGCGAGGAGGTCGTTCAGCGCGCCGTCTTCGTTGCGGGTTTCCGCGGCTCACGAGCCGCGGCTCCATTGAAGGAAGCCCAGAAGGACCGGCCATGTGCTCTGCTCAGCGGGTTTCCGCGGCTCACGAGCCGCGGCTCCATTGAAGGCGCAAGCTCCGCCGCGAGTACGCGGCCCTCGCCGAGTTTCCGCGGCTCACGAGCCGCGGCTCCATTGAAGGGTCAATAGCATGTCGGATCTGTTCCATGAGGCGGTGGTTTCCGCGGCTCACGAGCCGCGGCTCCATTGAAGGCGGAAATAGTGAGACAGGCTTCACCTCGACGAGCAGGTTTCCGCGGCTCACGAGCCGCGGCTCCATTGAAGGGGGGCGTCCGGCCCGACCGGCCACGCGGTGCGTGGCCGGTCGGGCCGGACGCCCCCCTTCAATGGAGGACATGAGCCGACGACTGAGCGCTGTCAGGCCGACTCGTGGGCACCACGCGAAAGCGCGGATAGTCGACGCGGGCAGTATACGAATTTATTGAGCATTCGCACGGGGATGAGAGGCGCTTCATCTGATTGGGACATCGCGGGCTCCTGTTGCGGCGTGACCTGTCGGACGGGAGACGCCAGGCGTAATTCGTCACGGGAACCGCGGCGCTCGGAGGAGCCCTGCCCTGATAGCCACCGGTGCCCGCGAAGCGCCGACGGCGGACGGAGTGCTCAATGCAGAAGTGACGAGGCGCCGGATCGGCGGACCGATCGGAACAATGAATGGGGCGGAGCAAGCGGGCTTGCGGCGGTTGTCAGGTGAAGTGCTGGTTGTGTGTCCGAATCTGTCACATTGGTGTGTGAATCTGCGGTCGTCGGAGAGGGTCACAGCGGCCTTGACTTCGGTGGAAGGTCCGCAGAGCATCAGGCAGCGAGGGCGGTTCAAGCAGATGCAGTGCCCTGAAGAGAGCGATTCTCAAAAGCGGTCGCACGATCTCATCGAACTTGCCCCGCGGCGCCGATTGCGGCCGCTGGCCGCACAATGGCGGAGATCGATTGCGGGCGAAGGGCGCGAATCATGATCCTCTCCGAGCGGTTCGACTCCTGCTTTGAGGCGCTCACCGGCAACGCACCCTTCCCTTGGCAGCAGGCTCTGTTCCACGACCACTTCCTGAAGCTCCGCTTTCCCGCTCGCTGCGACATACCGACGGGCCTCGGAAAGACGTCGATCATCGCACTCTGGCTCATCGCCTTGGCGCACCACGCGCGGTCTGGAACGGCCCTGGGGTTCCCTCGCCGCCTCGTATACGTAATCAATCGCAGGACGGTGGTTGACCAGGCGACGCTCGAAGCCGAGCGAATGCGCGAGGCACTGATTCGTGAGCCCGAGCTTCGGCCGATCGCCAAAGCTCTGGAATCTCTGGGCAGCAGGAGTTCTGACAACCCCATCGCGATCAGCACGCTCCGCGGCCAATTTGCAGACAACGCGGAGTGGCGAGACGATCCAACGTGCCCGGCGGTCGTTGTTGGGACGGTGGACATGATTGGGAGTCGGCTGCTCTTCAGCGGCTACGGGCGTGGATTCAAGTCACGGCCACTCCACGCGGCCTTTTTAGGGCAGGACGCGCTGCTCGTTCATGACGAAGCGCACCTGGAGCCCGCATTCCAGGCGCTCGCAACAGCAATTGAGCAGGAGCAAGAGCGCTGCCGCGACTTCCGCCGAGTTCGAGTCGTTGCGCTGACCGCCACATCACGGAGCGGTGGTGAGTCGTTCGGCCTGAAGGACGCTGATCACAGGCACCCCGAGGTTCGCAAACGGGTGAAGGCAAGGAAGGAAATCAAATTCTTCCCGATCGATGATGAGAGCAAGACAGCGGACGAGATTCTGAGGCTCGCACTCCGGCACAAGCACAGCGGCGAGAGGATCATCGTGTTCGTGCGAAAGCTGGAACACGTGGAGAAGGTCGTGACGGGGCTTCGCGCGGCGAGGCTCGGTGACCAGACGCAGGCACTGACCGGCACCATTCGCGGCTACGAGCGCGATGCACTGGCCACGAGCGATCCAATCTTCGCGCGCTTCATGGCCAAGCCCAATCCGAAGGCCGTGCTGAGCGCGGGCACTGTCTACCTCGTCTGCACGTCCGCGGGTGAAGTCGGCGTGGATATCTCGGCCGACCACATGATTTGTGACCTGACCCCATTCGACAGCATGGCCCAGCGGCTGGGTCGAGTGAATCGATTCGGAGAGGGCGACGCGACGATCGACATCGTGCACGAGATTCAGCGAACAGCCGAGGCGGCAGGTACTCGCACCACCGAGCCCGACGAATCTACAGAGGACCGTGGCTCGTTTCAGAACGCTGGAGCGAAAGAGAAGTCGAGTGGGAACATTGCCTTCGACTGCGCGCGCAAACGAACTCTCTCACTCTTGGAGCTGCTTCCGAGGCGCGGCGACCGCCGCTACGACGCGTGCCCGGCTGCATTGGCAGATCTTCCGCAAGACCAGCGACACGCTGCCTTCTCGCCCTCGCCCGTAGTTGTTCCGGTGAGTGACATCCTCTTCGACGCGTGGGCGCTCACCTCAGTGCGTGATCGGTTGCCCGGTCGGCCTCCAGTGGCCGACTGGCTGCACGGAGTGGCGGACTGGGAAGCGCCGGAGACGCATGTCGCGTGGCGCGAGGAAATTGGAGTTATCATTGGGAATCTCCTCACGGAACAGACCCCAGAAGACTTGCTTGACGAGTACCCCCTCAAGCCACACGAGCTGTTGCGAGATCGCACGTATCGTGTCTTCAAGCAGCTCGAGAAGTTGGCTGCTGGCCACGGGCAGTCGCCCGCGTGGATTGTTGACGAAGGAGAGTCCGTAACAGTGACCACGCTCGCAAAGGTGGTCGAAGAGGGAAGAAACGCCCTGAGCCGCAAGACCGTCCTTCTTCCTCCTGGTCTCGGTGGCCTGGACTCGAGCGGAATGCTCGACGGGACCATCGATCCGGAGGACCGAAGCGGAATCGTCCACGACGTGGCGGATCTGTGGATCGACGAGAAGGGTGCGCCCCGCCGCAGTCGCGTGTGGGACGACGAGGATCCGCCTCGGGGCATGCGCCTCGTGCGAACGATCGACACCCGGCCGAACAGTGAAGAGGATGACATCGACGGCCGGCGCTCCTGGCACTGGTACGTGAAGCCGCGCTCAGCCGACGACGACGGCTCGCAATGTGCCGTACAGAAGCAGGAGCTCACCTCGCACCTTCTCGCCACAGAGAGCTTCGCGACCAAGATTGCCGCGAAGCTCGATCTCGGCGATCCGGAAGCCTCAGCCGTGAGAATCGCCGCACGCTGGCACGACCTCGGGAAGAATCGAGCGGTCTGGCAGCGGTCGATCGGCAACCACGACTACCCCGAGCAAGTGCTGGCGAAGTCGGGGCGGGGGATGCACCCGATCAAGAGAACCGAGTACCGGCATGAGCTCGGGTCGGTCCTCGATCTCCAGAATTGGCCGGACTTCCGCATTCTCCCGCAAGAGGTGCGAGAGCTCGCCCTTCACCTGATCGCCGCGCATCACGGGCGGGCGCGGCCCCACTTCCCAATCAAGGAGGCCTTCGACCCGGAGCGCCGCGATGAGGAGGCCGCAGAGATTGCTCGCGAAGTTCCGCGCCGCTTTGCCCGACTTCAGCGCAAGTACGGCCGCTGGGGCCTCGCGTATATTGAGTCCCTGGTACGAGCTGCCGACGCGCTCGCGTCGCAGTCGGTCGACATGTCCGTGTCAGCTGGCGCGCTGCCGCGCTCGATTCCGAGAGGACGTGCGCGATGAGTCGCGATTCCGACTCCGAGGTTTTCATCCGAGTCGATCCGACCAACCCGGGGCAGTTCTTCGCGTGCTGCGGCCTGCTGGAGATTTCCGAACGTTTGTTCCAGAGAGGCGAAGGGGCGTTCCGTACGGATGGCTTCTCCCTGACCACACCGGCCACCTTGGCCGTGCTTCTCCACTCGCTTGTGTGGGAGGAGCCACGCGAGGAAACAGACCTTGGCTCCGGCGTAACAGTCAAGCCTCTCATCGCACCCCTCCAATTGTCTCTCGCTCCTGGCGCCCGCGAGATGCGTCTCGACTGGTGGGTAAAGGTCCGGATCGAGAAGGGCACTGCATCTGCAACACCCAATTCACCCTGGAACTTTTGGTCGGGCCAGCAGACATCCCTTCGGATCTGGAAAGGTCTTCGAAGTGCCCTCTCGCGCCAGCTAGAGGATGACAGCGAACTCGCCACGGAATCCCTCTTCGATCACAGAGTTCCGCTGTCTGGCAGGTTTGGCTTCGACCCTGGCGCATCGTGGAATTCGCTCGGTGTGGGTTTCTCTCCCAATGAGCAGAAGATTGAGGTGGCTTCGTCGCCGGCTTTGGAACTACTGGCCGCGGTCGGACTCCAGCGGTTCCGGCCGGCCATCTCGCGCGATCGCGCAACGTTCATCTACGCAACGTGGCGTGACAGTCTTGCTCCTCCCGTCGCTGCTGCGGCTGCTTCGGGCTTGCTCGCGATTCCCTGCACCACTCGCTTCCGGGGGTGCGTCGTCAGCCGAGGGAGTTATGCAGCCCTCGGTAACTCCACTCTATTGAAAGGACCTGCAAATGACTGAGTTGCTAGGGATGTTCGATGACTGGCTGATGGATGGGGCAGCAGCCGCGCTTGTCGCGCGCGAGCAGCTGGTTCCCGTCGAGGGCACGGACGCGGTGATCTTCCCACCAACCTTCGCCGCGAGCGAAGATCGGAAGTCGTTTCCCGGCGGTTACAACATCGACACGTTCCCCGACGGCACCAACGTATGCCTGATCGACAGCGTCGGAGCTCAGGCGAATCGCATCGAACCGCTATTTGCGAGGAGCGAGTATGCGCAATTGGTCCCCCAGATCGTGGTGATCGCTGGCGAGAGGCGGCTCAATCTCCTCGAGGCGGGACATCGAGCAGGAGACGCCGTCGTGCGATTCTCGAGTGTCGGCGTGAAGCTGTGGGAAGCCTTCAAGGATCTCGTTCGTAGTGGCGACGCGGAGAAGCTCGCGAAAATTGCTCCCACATCTCTCGTATTTGGTGTGTGGGATTCGCGTGGGACACAGGCAAAGGTCCCGCGAGCTTTTCGCTCCGTGATCCGCGCGTTCAACGTGCGACCGATGACGCGATCTGCTCAATACATCCCACCGATCGACTACAAGGAGGAGGGCGTAGTCAGCGACGAGCTCGACAAGGGCTCGGGCGATGAGAATCCGTTGTCGCGCGAAGGCTTCAAACACAACCCCGCAGTCAAAACGCCAGGCGGCGTAGTCGTGGGCGGCGAGATCCGTCGAGAGATGATCGTCAATCTTTCTGCCATTCGACTTCTGCGGGCCGCGGACGACACGAGGGTGCAAACACTTCAGCGATACATCCTCGGACTTGCGCTCGTAGCGGCTACCGCCCGGAACGAGGAGCGATTTAGGCTGCGAGAAGGCTGCTTGTTGCGGATACGCCCTGGTGCGACCACAGCCTGGAGAGTTGTGCACTTTGAGGGTGACGACAAGAACCTGAGCGACCTCGATCTTGAGATGGCGCTCAGATACGCGAAGGAGGCTGCTGCAGCATTCGGTGTGGGTGATTCGGATGAGGTCGAGTTCGACAAGCGAGCGGCTAGTGCCTGGCTGTCACTGCCAAAAAAGGAACAGGACAAGCGACGACGCAACGGCCCGATGACAAAGCAATTCGTCTCGGGAAGCACTACCGCTGAAAGCGGTGGAGCGACTGGGTCTGGGAAGAGTGGCCGCGGCGCCAAGAAGGCGAAGTAGCCGGGGACCAGAATGACGTGCTACCTCGGCGTCTCGGTCCGCTTTCTCGATGCCAGCTTTCATGGGCGGCGCGACGGCGGGAAACGAGAGTGGCCGCCGTCGCCCCTCAGGGTATTTCAAGCTCTTGTGTCAGCGGCCGCTACGAGATCGCTTTCGTTCAGCCCTCTCGGCGAGGTGCTGCGTGCACTTAGGTGGCTCGAGCGTCAGTCGCCCCCGATCGTTGTGGCTCCCCGTTTCCACGAGGGTGTTGCGGTAAGGATCGCGGTTCCAAACAACGATCTCGATTCGATTTGGGGAAAGCCGGGAGATGCAACCAAGGAATCCGCAGAGCTGAAGACGCTGAAGACCGTTCAGCCCACCTACATGCTCGGTGGCGACACGATTCACTTCCTTTGGCCGCTTCGAGACCGGATACCGGAGGAAGCTCGGGGCCACATTGGAGTGCTGGCGGGAATTGCGCGAAGCGTGGTCGCCCTGGGTTGGGGGCTGGACATGGCCGTTGGCCGCGCCGCGATCGTGTCGGATGCGGAAGCCGACGCGCTCGCTGGCGAGCGATGGGCGCCAGACCTAGGGCAGGCTGACAACGGCCTCCGTGTACCGATCAAGGGCACTCTCGATGACCTGACTCGGCGGCACGAGGGATTTCTCGATCGGCTAAGAGGTGATGTCTACACGCCACCGCCTCCGCTCACCGCATTCGAGACCGTCAGCTATCGACGCTCGACGGATTCGCCCCGCCGCTCGGTCGCCGCCTTCTCCTTGCTGCGGACGGATGCCCGCGCCTTCCGAGTGTTCGACACCGCGCGCCGCGGCCTCACTGTCGCGGGCATGCTGCGCCACACCACCAAGCTCGCTGCGGGCCAATCAGGCTGGACGGACCGGGAAATCGACGGGTTCGTCCTTGGTCATGGCGAGCGCCGAGGTGACGCTCAACATGCGCCGGTCGGACCGCGTCGCTTCGCGTACCTGCCACTGCCCAGCATTGAGGGACGCGGCGAAGGCAAGGCTCGCGTGGTTGGAAGCATTCGACGGGCAATCCTGATGACCTTCGCGGAGAGCGATGACAAAATTGTCTGGGCGCGGCGCGCGCTATCGGGGATGGAGCTGATCTCCGAACGAACGAATGAGCCCGTCGGTTTTCTCAAGGCGCTGTCGACAGACGAGAGCGTGATCCAGTACTACACGCGCGCCGCTGCCTCGTGGTCGACGGTCACCCCGGTCGTGCTCCCCGGATTCGACGACCCCGCCCACTATCGCCGCCGCCTCGAGCGCGGCACCTCGGCGGGGGAGCAGCGGATGCTCCTGGAACGCCTCGCTGAGCGCATCGATGCGCTGCTCCGCAAGGCGATTGTCCAGGCGGGCTTCTCGCAGGTGCTGGCCAAGCATGTGGAATTCGAGTGGCGCAAAGCCGGCTTTTGGCCGGGCGCCGACCTCGCGGATCGCTACGGAATCCCCAACCACCTGAAGCGGTTCCCCCGCTATCACGTTACGCTGCATTGGCGTGATCCCGAAGGCGGGCCCGTGGAAGTACCGGGCCCGATCTGCCTCGGTAGTGGTCGGTTTTGCGGCGTCGGGCTGTTTGCAGCCGTGTGACCAACTTTGCACCCGCAGCAAACGCGAGCGGATCATCACGAAGGGAAGAGATCGTGACGCGAAAGGTTGAGCGGAATACCTCGGCGCCGAAGCTGCGAGCCTGATGGGACGCCGTGAAGGTGGCGGCAGCGGAGGCGCCGCGGCTGCGCATTCGCGAGGCGACGCAGGCCTCGCCGCCGCAGCGGAGCGGGCAGGAGGCCAAGTCGAAGCCAACATCACGTGGGTCAGCCGAATCGGCCGGCTCGCGCTGAAGGCACAAAGACGAGGCTTCTCGAACGGTCTCCGCCGCCAAACTTGACGCTCCGCGCCAATACTGGGGACAATCCCCCCTGTTATCGCACGGAGTGTCGAGTGAAGACGGCTGAATATCTCGCCATGCATCCGGCCTTCTCGTTGGACGAGGCCGAGCGGGCGCTGGCCCCAGCGGGCGGGCGCGCCGCGGCGTTCGAACGGCTCAATCATCACGTCGGAGCCGGCCATCTCCGGCGAGTGGCGCGCGGTCTGTATGCGGTGGTCCTCCCAGGAGTGGCGCCCGCGCGCTTCCATCCCGATCCGTTTTTGGTCGCCGCCTCTGCGCGACCCGATGCGATCTTCTCGCACCACAGTGCCCTCGAGCTGCTCGGCGTGGCGCACTCGGCGTGGACGGTGTGCACGGCTTACTTGGCGCGGTGGCGGCGGCCGCTCGCGTGCGCCGGGAGCAAGGTGAGGTTTCTGGATCTCCCTGATGCCTTCCGCACGAAGGCGGCGACGCAGGTCGGAACGCGCACGCTCGAACGGAGATGGCCGGCGACCCCCGTCGGCCCTACCTCGTGCGGGTCTTCGTCGATCTCGACCGGGACCCCCCGGAGGTGGTAACCGTCTACCGCACGAGCCAGGTCGCGAAATATTGGAGAGGCGCCCCTTGAAGGTCACCTACGATGCTCGGACCGACACGCTGACCATGGTCTTGAAGGAGGGGGTCGCCATCGCCGAGAGCGACGAGGAACGGCCTGGAATCGTGCTCGATTACGATGCGCGCGGCGATCTCGTGTCCCTGGAGATCCTGGACGCGTCGAAGCACGTAACCGACCCGCAGCGAGTGCAGTTCGAGACCAGCGCCTGACGCCCGCCTCGGGTTCGGCTTTGCGCACGAAGGTTCGGTGCCCAGCTGGCAA
>Ga0184637_10001271_pt1 | contig 17382 bp, 15 predicted proteins | sample PLM3_127_b2_FD_133143 | JGI IMG/M metagenome (GOLD analysis project Ga0184637, IMG submission 133143) | Groundwater sediment microbial communities from an aquifer in East River, Colorado, USA - PLM3_127_b2 | ecosystem: Environmental > Terrestrial > Soil > Riparian zone | place: USA: East River...
GAATTCCTCGCCAGCCACCCGCGCATGCCGATGCGCTACTGGGTGCGCCTCGGCTTCCGCAAGGATGGCCGCATCCTGGCCAAGGAAATCAAGATGTGGGCGGACAACGGCGCCTACACCGGCAAATCGCAGGCGATCCTCGGCGCCGCCAGCGTGCGCCACGACGCGCTCTACAAGTATCCCTGCGTGCGCGGCAACTCGACGCTGGTCTACACCAACCTGGTGCCGACCGGCGCTTTCCGCGGCTTCGGCAACCCCTCCGCGGACTGGGCGGTGGAACAGGCGTGGGACCTCGCCGCGGAAAAACTCCACATCGACGTCTTCGACCTGCTGCGCCTGAACGCGGCGGATCCGGGCGACGTCTCGCCGCACAACCACAAGATCACCAGCTGCGAGCTGAAGCAGTGCATTGACAAGGCGGCGGCGCTGATCCGCTGGAAAGAGAAGCGCGGGAAAAAGAAAACGAACCGCGAGATTAGCGCGCCCGCACGCGAGATCAAGGAGCCCGCACGCGAGTTCAAGGAGCCCGCACGCGGGCTGGGCATGGGGTGCAGCGTTCACGTCAACGGCCGCCGCAGCTTTGGCGACTGGGACGGCAGCTCCGCCATCGTGCGCGTCAACGAGGACGGCCGCGCCACCATCATCACCGGCGAGGGCGAGATTGGACAGGGCAACCTGACCGTGCTGCGGCAGATTGCCGCGGAAGAACTGGGCCTGCCCTACGAGCACGTGGACATCACGCGCCCGGACACCGACGTGCAGCCGCACTCCCTCGGCGCGCTGGCGAGCCGGCTGACCTACGTCGCGGGCAACGCAGTGAAGAATGCCGCCACGGCGGCCGCGAAGCAATTGCTGGAAGCCGCGGCGGAGCAGCTCAAGCGCCCGCTGTCGGAATTGACCATCATCAACGGCGAGATCGGCCCGCGCAACGGCTCCGAAACCGACTTCAAGCCCGTCAGTGCCGTGGTGCGCGCGAACATCTACAAGCCCGGAGGACAGCCGATCATCGGCATCGGCAGCTTCGACAACCCCTCCGAGTTCCCGGACCACAACCGCTACGGCAACGAGTCGGGAGCTTACAATTTCATCGCGCAGGCGGCGGAGGTCGAGGTGGACCCCACCACCGGCGAAGTGAAGCTGCTCGAGATCGCCTCCGCCGTGGACTGCGGCACGGTCATCAACCCCGCCACCGCGGTTGGCCAGGTGCAGGGCGCTGTGATGCAGGGGGTCGGGCTCGCCATGATCGAGTACTTCGACTGGTGGAACGGGATGCCGACCGACCCGCAGTTGAAGGACTACCCCATTCCCAGCGCCGCCATGGTGCCGCAGCTGCACGTCGCGTTTGCCGACTCCTATGAACCGTCCGGTCCGTTCGGGGCCAAGGGGCTGGGCGAGATCGGGCTCGACGCCATACCAGCCGTTATCGCCAACGCCATCGCTGACGCCGTCGGCGTGCGCATCCACGAACTGCCGATCACCGCCGAGAAGGTGCACCGCGCGCTGCATCCGGGGCTGTATGCGAACGAGAAGTCGCCTGCGCCGGCAGCGCCCAAGGGCGGCACGTGGGCGCGGCTTTCCTCCGGCAAGCCCTCCGGTGCCCGTCCGTTCAACCCGGAGTTTGTGTTCGCGAAGACGGTGGACGAAGCGGTGCAGATGCTTGCGGCTGGCGACACGGCCCTCGTCGCGGGCGGCATGTCGCACGCGCTGCGCCGCGAGCGCACCGGCTTCCCGCAGGCGCGGCGCCTGGTTTCCATCATGCGCGTCCCCGAGTTGAACGAATTTGCGATCGACGCGCGCGGCACGCTGCGGGCGGGCGCGGCGGTGCGCCAGCAGAAGTTTTCCGAAGAAACGCGCGTCAAGCAGCTGTGGCAGGCCATCGACGACGCCATGGAGTCGGTGGGCCACACCCGTATCCGCCACATGCTGACGGTGGGCGGCAGCGTTGGCCCGCTCATCGGCGGCTTCGACCTGCCGCTCGCCCTCCTCGTCCTTGGCGCGCGCGTCACGGTCGCCGGCCCCAGCGGGCGGCGCACGGTCACGCTGGAAGAAGCGTTCCAGAAACGCTTCGCGAAGGACGAGATGGTAGTGGCGGTCGAGGTGGATGCGCCGGCAGCTTGCTCCGGCTCCCGTTTCTGCAAATATATGGCGCGCGGGGTCCTGGAGATCCCGACCGTCAATACGGCAGCGGCGGTTACCCTGAGTGCCGACGGCAGCTGCGGCGCCGCGCGCGCCGTGATCGGCGCGGTCAGCTGGAAACCCGTGGTCCTCGATCTCAAGGCGCTGACCGGCCAGCGGCTGACCGAGGAACTGCTGCGCCGGTCGGTGCAGGACGCCCGCAGGCTCGTCGAGCCGATGTCCGACGTGCGGGGCTCGGCCGCCTACAAGCGCGAGATGGCAGTGGAATTCTCGGCACGCGCACTGATCGAAGCGTGGAAGCGCGCCCAGGCAAGAATAGCGTGAATGGTGAGTGGTGAACGAAATGTTCAGAACCACGGATGGATGTGAGATCGCGTATACCGTCCATCCGGCGGCCGGCAAGCCGCGGTTGGCGCTGATTCATTCGCTCGCGCTCGATCGCAGCGTGTGGGACGGCGTGGTGAAGGCGCTGGGCGGCAAGGCTGAGATCCTCACTTACGACTGCCGCGGCCACGGCCGCTCCGGGCGCAAGGCTGGAACCTATACCTACGAGCTGTTCGCGCGGGATCTCGCGGAACTCCTCGGCCATCTCAAGTGGCCAGGAGCGGTCGTCGCGGGCTGCTCGATGGGCGGCTGCATCGCGCAGGCTTTCGCAGCGCTGTACCCCGGGCTCACGCGCGGGGCGTGCCTGATCGACACCACTGCGTGGTACGGCGCGGAAGCGCCCGGTCAATGGCGGGAGCGCGCGGACACCGGCAGGACCAAAGGGCTCGGCGCCCTGATCGATTTCCAGGTGACGCGCTGGTTCAGCGACGGATTTCGCGCTTCCCGTCCAGACACAGTCAACGCACTGAAGACCATCTTCCTCGCCAATGACATCGACTGCTATCAGGCGACCTGCGAAATGCTGGGCGATGCCGACCTGCGCCCCCTGCTGCCCGCCATCAAGACCCCCGTGGCAGTCGTGGTTGGCGACGAAGACTACGCAACCACGGTGGACATGGCCAGAGCACTCAATCGGGCGCTTCCCCAATCCACACTGACGGTGCTCACCGGCGCGCGGCACATTACGCCGGTGGAACGGCCCGCTGATATCGCCAAGCAGATTGCATCCCTGCTAGGCTGAGCTGCGTAACTGTGACTGGTGACTCGTGACCCGATCCATTCATCATTCATCATTCATCATTCATCATTTGCCGCTGCTGGGAATCGCGCTGGCATTGATCTGCGCGATGAGTCCAGCAGCGGCTCAGGGCTATCCCACCGGGCCGGTGCGCGTCATCGTGCCGTTCCCGCCTGGTGGCGGTGTGGACGCCATGGGCCGCTTCCTCAGCCAGAAGCTTTACGACAGTCTCGGTAAAACCTTTCCGATCGAGAACCGCAGCGGCGCGAACGGCAACATCGGCACCGAGCTCGCCGCCAAGGCGCCGAAGGACGGCTACACGCTGCTCTTCACGGGCGCGGGCCTGGTTACCAACCCGAGCCTCTACACTAAGGTACCCTACGATCCGGTCAGGGACTTCGAGCCGATCAGCCTGGTTGCGCTTGCGCCCAACGTGCTGGTGGTGCACCCGTCGCTGCCGGCGAAATCGGTGAAGGAACTGATTGCCCTCGCGAAGGCGCGCCCCAGGCAGGTGCTGTTCGCGGGCTCGGGCAGCGGCAGCACGCCGCATCTCGCCGGGGAGCTGTTCAACACCCTGGCGAAGGTCGAGATGGTGCATGTCCCCTACCGCGGCTCGGGCCCTGCCGTCATGGGCCTCCTTTCCGGCGAGGCGAGCCTGAGCTTCCTGCCCGCGACCAACGCCGTGCAGCTGGTGAAGAGCGGGAGGCTGCGCGCGCTGGCCGTCACCAGTCTCACGCGGCTGCCGGCCTTGCCCGAGTTGCCGACCGTCTCGGAATCCGGCTTGAAAGGCTATGAGTCGAGCCAGTGGTACGGCCTGCTGGCGCCAGCCGGAACACCAGCAGACGTGTTGAACCTCCTCAATGCCCATATCGCGAAGATCATGCAGGTGGCCGATACCAAGCAGCGCCTGAGCGGCGAAGGCATTGTGGCCATCGGCAGCAGCCGCGAACAATTCGGGACGTACATCAAGTCCGAGATCGCCAAGTGGGCGAAAGTCATCAAGCAGTCCGGCGCCAAAGTCGATTGAGGCGTGACTCGCGGCTCGTGACTGGCGACTCGTGAAACAATACGCATCGATGAAGAAGAGGAGAACATGAACCTGGCATATGCAACGAAGGAAACAGTGGCCGCCGGCCTCGCATTGGTGGCGTCGCTGGCGTGCGTAAGCTACGCGGCGGCCCAGGCCTACCCCACGCGCCCGATACGACTGATCGTGCCGCAAAGCGCGGGCGGTTCCACCGACGTCATCGCGCGCGTCATCGCGCAGCGCATGACCGAGACGCTGGGCCAGACCGTGATCGTGGATAACCGCCCCGGCGCGGGCAGTCTCAACGGCATCGAGATCGTGGCCCATGCCGTGCCGGACGGCTACACGCTGCTCGGTGTCGCGGCCTCGTACACCATCAACCCGGCCCTGCACAAGAAGCTGCCGTTCGATCCGATCCGCGATTTCGCGCCGATCACGCAGCTCGCCACCCTGCCGCACATCCTGGTCGTCCACCCCTCGCTGCCGGTCAACTCGGTCAAGGAACTGATCGCGCTTGCCCAGGCAAAACCCGGCGTGCTTAATTTCGCCAGCAGCGGGATTGCGACCAGCACGCACCTCGCGGCCGAACTGTTCATGTACATGACCCGGACCAGCATGGTGAACGTGCCGTACAAGGGCGGCGCGCCAGCCATGGTCGGCATGCTGAGCGGCCAGTGCCAGCTCAACTTCGCGACCATCTCGACCGCGCTGCCGCACGTGCGCTCCGGCAAGTTGCGCGCGCTCGCGGTAACGACCGCAAAGCGCTCGGTGGCGGCGCCCGAGTTCCCCACCATCGCGGAAGCGGGCGTGCCGGGCTACGAGCACGGCTCTTGGGTCGGCCTGCTCGCGACGGCGAAGGTGCCGCAGGCCGTGATCACGCGGCTCCATGCAGTGGCGGTCAAGGCCGCGCACGCGCCGGACGTGAAGGCCGCGTTGCTGAAAGACGGACTCGAGGTGACCGGCACCACGCCCGCCGAATACTCCGCCATCATCACGACCGAAATCGCCAAGTGGATCAAGGTGGCCAAAGCGGCTGGCATCACTGCGCAATAAATCGTGAATCGTGAATCGTGAGTCGTGAGTCGACCGAACCCCGCTACCCAGAAAGGCAACCTCTCCCATGAGCCTGATCGAGGATCTCGTCATCTCGTACCGCACGTTGGCAGAAGAAGGGGTGATCGACGCCTACGGGCACGTCTCCGTGCGCTCGGAGAAGAACCCCAACCGCTACCTGATGGCGCGGCAGCTCGCGCCCGAGCTGGTGACCGAGGACGACATCCTGGAGTTCGACCTGGATAGCAATCCGATCGACCCGAAAGGGCGGAAGTTCTACAACGAGCGCTACATCCACGGCGAGATCTTCAAGGTGCGCCCGGAAGTGATGGCGGTAGTGCACAACCATGCCCCGGCAGTGGTGCCGTTCAGCTGCACCTCGCGTTCCCCGCTCAAGCCGATTTACCATATGTCGGCGTTCATCGGGCTGGGCGTCCCCAACTGGGACATCCGCGACGCGCAGAAAGGCAGCGACATGCTGGTGCGCACGCCCTACCTCGGGCAATCGCTCGCGAAAAAGCTCGGCAAGCACCCCGCCGTGCTGATGCGCGGGCACGGCTCGACTTGCGTGGGCGAGAACCTGCAGCGCGCGGTCGGCCGCAGCGTGTACCTGGAGCAGAACGCCCGCATGCAATTCCAGGCCATGATGCTCGCCGGTCCGCAAGGCAAGGTGGTTTACATGGACGCGCAGGAAGTCGAAGCCAATACTTCCTGGCAGAACTATGACCGTTCGTGGAACCTGTGGCGGACGCGGTGGCTGGGGCGGCTCAAAGCAGAAAAAGCGTGAACGGAACCATCAGCCACGGACCCCGTTAGAGGCCGCGCCTCTAACGGGGCGGAATCACACGGAAACACACGGACAGGAGCCCTACCCGTACAACGTCCCCATCTATTAAACCGCCAAGACGCCTAAGAGCATTCAAAGTCCGGAATAATGGCGTAACGTCGGATTCACTTGTTTGATGCAGACGATCCGGGGACTTCGGTCCGGATTTGTATTGATATTGAATGCAGTTTGGCGTCTTGGCGGTTCAATTTTCTTGAATTAATTTTGAATGCAGTTTGGCGTCTTGGCGGTTCAATTTAGTCTTTGAGAGGCAATATGCCAGCGGCAGCGAACCCGAAGCGCGAGCGCCTGTCGAGCGAGATTGCAGCGCTCAACATGAAACCGCTGTGGGAGCGGGTCATGCGGCTGAAGGCCGGCACCGCGGCGGTGCCGGCGATCTGGCGCTGGGAACAGGTGCAGCCCCACCTGATGCGCTCCGCCGAGCTGATCACCACCCAGGAAGCCGAGCGGCGCGTGCTCATGCTCGAAAATCCCGCGCTGAAGGGATCCACATTCGCCACCACAACGCTGTACGCGGGGCTGCAGATCATCCTGCCCGGCGAGATCGCGCGCACGCACCGCCACGCGCCGAATGCCCTGCGCTTCATCATCGAGGGAGAGGGCGCGTATACCGCCGTGGAAGGCGAGCGGGTGATGATGAAGCCGGGCGATTTCGTGACGACGCCGAACTGGGCCTGGCACGATCACGGCAACCTGGGGGGCGGGCCGGTGGTGTGGCTGGACGGCCTCGACACGGCGTTCGCGAATCTGTTCGGCGCGCACTTTCGCGAGGACTATCCGCAGGAGAGCCAGCCGGTGTCGCGCGCCGAGGGCGAAGCCGCGGCGCGCTATGGCGCCAACCTGCTGCCACTCGAGTACCGCGCCACGGGCCGCGCCACGCCGGTGCTGTCGTACCCCTACACCCGCACGCGGGAAGCATTGGAGCAGCTCGCGCGCAACGGCGAGCCGCATGCGGCCCACGGCCACAAGCTGCGCTACGCCAACCCGGCTACCGGCGGCCATGCCTTTCCGACCATGGCGGTATGCATGCAATGGCTGCCCAAGGGATTTGCAGGCCGCAAATATCGCGGCACCGACGGCGCGGTATTCTGCGTCGTCGAGGGGCGCGGTAGCGTGACTATCGGCGATACCCGCTTCGATTTCGTCCCGCACGATGTCTTCGTCGTGCCGTCGTGGGAGTTCTACCAGCTGGCTGCTGGCAGCGACTGCGTGCTGTTCAGCTATTCCGACCGCGCGGCGCAGGAGGCGCTGGGCTTCTGGCGCGAGGAAAGCAATTGAACCGCTGAGGCGCAGAGGCACGGAGGCGAGAAGCGCTCAGAGAAATAAATACTCATTGTGTTCAGTCTGAAACAAAAGTCCTCAGCGTTCTCTGCGTCTCCGCGGTAAATTTTGCAATGGACAAGCTGAAAGCGTTTCACGATCTCGTGCGCGCGGCGGAGCGCGGCGTGGCGTTCACGGGAGCGGGCATCAGCACCGAAAGCGGCATTCCCGATTACCGCGGCCCCCAAGGCGTCTGGAACACGGAAACCCCGGTCTATTACCAGGATTTCATGGCGAGCCGCGAGGCGCGGGTGCGGGCCTGGCAGCGCGGCGTGCGCATGTTCCACCGCTGCGGGGCTGCGCAGCCCAACGATGGGCATCTCATCATCACGGAATTGCAGCGCCGCGGTCACATTACCACCGTCATCACCCAGAACATTGACGGCCTGCATCTCGACGCCGGCAACGTCAACGTGATCGAGCTGCACGGCACCAACCGCTACGCCGCGTGCCAGCATTGCGGCAAAGAGTGGCCAACCCCCGTCATCGTCGAGCGCGTGGAAAAAGGTGACGAGGCTCCGGAATGCGACACGTGCGGCGGGCCAATCAAGGCGCGCACCGTCTCGTTCGGCCAGGGTATGCCGGAGAAAGAAATGCGCCTGGCGACCGAGGCCACGCTGAAAGCCGACCTCTACATCTCGATCGGCTCCTCGCTCGTCGTGGAGCCGGCCGCGTCCTTCCCGCGCCTGGCCAGGCAATCGGGCACGAGCCTGGTGATCTTGAACGCCCAGCCGACGCCGCTCGACGACATCGCTAATCTGGTCATCCGCGAGCCGATTGGTGAAACGATGCGGAAGCTGCTGCGGCAGCTTCCTGGGTGACCCGTAACCCTAAAAACTGCAATTCAGCCACAGAGATCACAGAGAACACAGAGAAACTCAAGTGGTTGAGTCAGCACGCCACGCTCACCGGATAGGTGAGGCTTGAATATGACATACACTCAATCAGGAGTCGCCCATGAGAAATGTTGTAGTCACATCCCGTCAAAAGCGTGTTGTCATGGCGCTCAAGTCCACGCTGGTCGTCACGTTTTCAGTGCTCCTGCTTACCGGCTGCGCCACCGCTCCGGGTGGAACGGAGGCGGCCAGCGCCCGATTTGAATTCGCGCTGATCGGCGACGTGCCATACGACGGCCGACAGGAAAAGCAGTTTCCCAATGTAATACGCGAGATCAACGCGGCGGATCTCGCTTTCGTCGTACACGATGGCGATTTTCAATGGGATGGCGCCGGGTGGAGCGAGAAGGCCGGTGGTATGACGCCGTGCAGCGACGCGACCTTCGACGACCGCTTGCGACTCGCACAGGCTTCCCGGCACCCCTTCATCTTCACCCCAGGCGATAACGACTGGACCGACTGCCACCGGTCCAAGCCGCGCCCTTACGACCCGCTGGAGAGACTGGCGAAAGTGCGCCAGATGTTCTTCCAGGGCGACCGCAGCCTCGGTCAGCGGACGATACAGTTGACACGCCAGAGCGAAAACCCGAAGTATGCGAAGTTCCGCGAGAATGCGCGCTGGACCCATGGCGAAGCGCTGTTCGTCACCCTCCACATCGTCGGCAGCAACAACAATTTCGGGCGCACCCCGGAAATGGACGCCGAGCACGCCGAACGCAATGCCGCCAATCTGGCATGGTTGAAGCAGGCTTTTGGCGAGGCAAAGCGCAGCGGAGCGCGGGGCATCATGATCATCGCCCAAGCCAATCCCAGATTTGAAACGACCTGGACGTCGGTACAGCAACAGCGGTATATGCTGGGCGGACTCGGGATAAAGTCACCCCCGAAGCGAAGGGTGACCGGCTTCGACGATTTCGTGGAGGCCCTCGAAGAGGAGGTTCTGGCTTTCGGCAAGCCGGTGGTCTACGTGCACGGGGATACCCACGTCTTTCGCGTCGACAAGCCTCTGGTCGGCTCCATCAGCCGGCGGATCATTGAAAACTTCACGCGGGTGGAGACCATCGGCTACCCGGACACGCACTGGGTGCGGGCAATCGTCGATCCGAAGGACCCGAACGTATTCAGCTTCAGGCAGCAGATCGTCAAGGAAAACCTGGTAACTCACTGAATTCGAGGAACCGTCTTCTCCGGTCACCGGTCACTGGTCGCCGGCACCGGTCACGCTTTATCAGGCCGGAAGCGGGTTTCCGGCTTGAGCCCCTTGCGCCGGAGCTTCTCGCTGACGCGCCCGTTCTCCAGATAACGGCCCGTCGCGCTGCGTTGTGCCGCCTCGTCCCATTGCCTGGGCCAATCGCTGCCCACGGGCGTGCCGAACCACGGCGACTGTGGGCGCAGCTTGGGCAGCCCGAGTTCCTCCCACACCTTGCGCGCCCGGTCCATGTATTCCTGCTTCGGCAGAGCGAGCGGCGGCAGGTCTTCCTTCATGGTGGCGTCCATCAGCAGCGTGGCGTCCTCGCGGTCGGCCTCGTGCTCGCGCTCCGGCCCGTGCCCCGGGCTGCGGTAATTGAGCACCTGGAGGTCGGCCGACGGGTCCATGCGGAAGGCGATCGCCCAGAAAATCGCGTCGGAATTTTCCGGGTCGATGTCCTCATTGACCGCGATGCAGATCTTGCCGCAGTCGGCCTTGAAGCTGGAGACGCCGGTCAGCGCGCGCCAGATTTCCGTGCGGGGGGTGCCCTTCTCCACCGTAACGATGGCGATGCGGCGCAGCGCGGTCATGCGCTCGTGCAGCGTCACGCGCTTTACGCCGCGCACCCCGAGCGTGGTGCGCAGGTGCGTGAGGAACATCGGCTCGTACGAGACGCGCTTGATCGCGCTCGATTCGCTCGGCGTCACCTGGCTCAGGTAGGAGGCGACGATGGCGCCTTTTCGATGAGTGATCGCCGTGACCCGCATCGGCATGTTGTATTCCTCGGGCGCGACGTGCCCGTGCGATTCGCCAAACGGGCCCTCGGGCTCCAGGTACTCGGTGTCGATCAGCCCCTCGATCACGAACTCGGCTTCGGCTGGCACCAGCAGTTCCACGGTTTTTGCGCGCACGACGTTGATCGGGCAACCAGCAACGGCGCCCGCGACGCCAACCTCGTCGAGATCGAGCGGCAGCTTCATCGGCGCGACGAACGCGACGCAGGGCGGTGCGCCCAGCACGATGGCGCACGGCATGGTCTTGTCCCCGCGCTTCTGGTACTTGAGGTAGTGGCGATAGCCGCCCGCCCCGCCGACGCGTGTCGCCATGCGGATGACGCAACGATCAGGTGCTTTCAACCCGGCGCGGTAGGTGCCGTGGTTCTGGATGCCGGTTTCCGGGTCCTTGGTAATGACGTTGGTCGCGGTAAGCGTGGGCGCGCTGTCGAAACCCGGCGTCGAGACCGGAATCGGCAGGCTGTCGAGTCCGTTGCCCACGCCTTTCAGCGCGGCGCCCCGGATCACGACTTCCTGGCACGGCGCTTTCGTGACGACGCGCGGTTTGACCGGGTTGGCGATGGCGTGGTCCCACTTGGGCTGAACCTGCTCCGGCGCCGCGCGCATACCGATGCAGTAGATCGCGCGGTTGCCAGCATAGGCGCCAACCACCACGGGAAACTTGTACTTGCGGCCGCGCCCGTCCACCACTTTGGTGAACAGGAACGCCTTGCGCTCGTGCTCCTCGACGCCGCCGACGTACTGCCACCGAACCAGCGGATGCAGCTCCGCATCCTTGTCGACCGGGCGGTCGATCGTGAGCAACAAGCCCGCTTTCTTCAGGGCGGCGAGATGCTCGTGGAGATCGGGGTAGCCGCGATTTGACTTGGAGCCGTGACTCGCATCTCGCGACTCATGACTGGACTTAACTCGCTTTCTTGCCATTATTCTTCTCGTTTTTGACACGCATCCCGCATCCCGCATCCCGCATCCCGCATCCTTAGATTAGTCCGCCGTGATCTTTGCGGCCTTCACAACGCGGTCCCAGCGCACCAGCTCACGCTTGACCAGGTCGCCCATGCGATCCGGGGGGCCGCCGGCCGGGATCATGCCCTGCTTCGCGAGCAGGTCGCGAACGTCCGGCTGCTGGAGGATCGCGTTGATCTCGCCGTTCAGCTTCGCTACGGCAGCTGCAGGCGGCCCGGCCGGTGCGAACGAGCCATACCACGGATAGACGTCGAGTTTGGGCAGGCCCTGCTCCTTGAGCGTCGGGACGTCGGGAAACGCCGGCGAGCGCTCGGCGCTCATCACTCCGAGCATGCGCAACCTGCCGCCGCTGACGTAGGGATGCGCGGTTTGCAGCGCCGAGATCAGTGCCTGCACATGTCCCCCCATCGCGTCCGTAATCGCGCCAGCCATACCCTTGTACGGCACGTGCACGATGTTGATGCCGGTCTCGAGCTTGAGCAATTCCATCGAGAGGTGCTGTGGCCCTCCGTTACCCGGCGAGGAATACAGGAGTTCCCCGGGCCGACGCTTGGCGAGCTGGATGAATTCGCGCAGGGACTTCACCGGCAACTGGGGGTGGACGACCAGGCCAAGACCGCTGGTGGAGATTTGCACGACCGGGGCAAAGCTCCTGACCGGGTCGAATGGCAGCTTCTTGTAGAGCGCCGGGGTCATGCCAAAGGAAGTGGCCGTGAACAGCAGGGTATGCCCGTCCGGCGCGGCCTTCGAGACGAATTCCGCGCCGATGTTGCCGGTCGCGCCCGGCCGGTTGTCGGTCACAACGCCGACTTTCCAGCGCTCGGCAAGTTTAGGCCCGAGGATACGCGCCAAGATGTCGGCGCCTGTGCCCGGTGTGTACGGCACCACGATCTGCACCGTGCGCGACGGGTAGGCAGGCACAACCTGCGCCCAGGCGAACGCAGCGCAGCAGGCCGTTGCAAATCCGGCCAGCCCGTTCAAGCACCAACGGATACGCGGCATGTTCAGGCAGTCCATGATCGGTGAACGTCCTCGGAGCATGGTTGTTTTTTGGCAGGCTCTATTATGCAGAAAATGCGCGCTTTCCGGAGGGTGCGATTGACAAAAACGCGCTGTTGCGACTAAATCCGAGTTAAATGAGGGCGCACTCAGCGCCGCTTTAACTGCGCGCGTTGGAACGGACGAACCGGGCATGGGAGCTGCAATTCCAGAAGCATCGCCGTTCAACGCGCGCATGCGCAATTGCAGGAAGCAAACACCATGGATGATCGCCCCTACGTCATAAATGAGCCGGAAGCGATGCGCTTCCAGGTCAACCGTCTGACGCTGGTGGACCCGCAGATTCTGGAGCTCGAGCGGCGCAGGATATTCGACGTCTGCTGGATCTACGTCGGCCACGAATCGGAGATCCGCGCGCCCGGCGATTTCAAGACCCGCATCGTCTGCGAACGGCCCGTCATCTTCTGCCGCGACAGCAAGCACCGGGTCCGCGTATTTCTCAATACCTGCCGTCACCGCGGCAGCATCGTCTGCCGTGAGACCGAAGGCAACGCGAAGAGCCATACCTGCTTCTATCACGGCTGGAGCTACAACCGGGACGGCGAGCTGGACGGCGTTCCCGGGCAGGATGCGTTTCCGCCCAGCTTCAAGAAAAGCGATTTCGGCTTGAAAGAGCCGCCCCAGGTAGCGAGCTACCGCGGCTTCGTCTTCCTCAATTTCGACCCGAAAGCGATGCCGCTCGAGCAGTACCTCGCCGGCGCGAAGGAATATATCGACCTGATCATCGACCAGTCCCCTTCGGGGCAGATGGAAGTCATCCAGGGCGTGCAGGACTACGACATCCGCGCCAACTGGAAGCTGCTGGCAGAGAACAGCTTCGATGACTATCACCTTCTGAGCGTGCATGGCTCGTGGCTCAATTACCTCAAGAACTCCGGGGTCGAGATGAAGCGCCCCGAGAAGGGCCATCTGCTCCCCGCGCACGGCGTGGGCAAGGAGCTCGGCAACGGCCACGGCTGCACCGACAACGTGAACTTCCGCGGGCGGCCGGTCGCCTGCTGGATCCCGATTTACGGCGAAGCGGCCAAGCCTGAGATCGAGCGCATCCGCGCCGAGCTGGTTACCCGCCTTGGAGAGCAACGCGCTTCGCGGGTCGCCGATACCAACCGGAATCTGCTGATCTTCCCGAACCTGTTCCTGAACGACGGCTCCTCGGTGACCATCCGCACGTTCTACCCTCTGGGACCCGATCGCATGCGCGTGCTCGCCTGGGCGCTGGGACCAAAAGAGGAATCGCCCATCGCCCGCGCGGTGCGCCTCGACAGTTTCCTGACCTTCTATGGCCCGGGCGGGTTCGCCACGCCGGACGACATCGAGGTGCTGGAATCGGTCCAGGCCGGCCTGACCACCTACCGGGAAGTGCCGTGGACGGAGGTGACCCGCGGCATGGCGAAGGAAGGCGAGCAGCTCAACACCGATGAGCCGCACCTGCGGGGATTCTGGATCCAGTGGGACAAGCTGATGCGCACCCCCTCAAGAGCTTAATGCAGCCGCCGATGAACGCCGATGAACGCCGATAAAAACCAAATCCGACAATATTCAAATTAAATTGAATGTAATCCCGAAGAGAATTTAAGTCTTTTTATTTGGGTTTTGTTGATCCTGTTTATTTTTGTTTTGATCTTATCGGCGTTCATCGGCGTTCATCGGCGGCTAATATAGACATGAGCGAAGCGAAGAAAGTGACGCGCCAGCAGGTCGAGGATTTCCTCTACGAGGAGGCCGCCCTGCTCGACGCCTGGCAGCTTGACGACTGGTTGAAGCTGCTGACGGAGGACGCCGTCTATAACGTCCCGTCCAACGACCGGCCCGACGCCGATTCGAAGGACACGCTGTTCATCATCGCCGATGACATCCACCGCATCCGCGCCCGCGTGACGCGGCTGAAGGACAAGAGCGCCCACGCCGAGTACCCGCCCTCCCGCACGCGCCGCATGATCTCCAATGTGCGTATCGTCAGACGCAACGGCCCGTCGCTGCGCGTGGAAGCCAATTTCAGCGTTCATCGATTCCGCCGCAACGAAGGCATCCGCGCCTACGTCGGGCACTATCGCTACGAGCTGCGCGTCGAAGGCAGAAAGCTGAAAATCGCGAAGCGCGAAGCCGTCATCGACGCGATGGAGCTGGGGTCGATGGGGTCGGTGAGCTTTATACTTTAATGAAACCGCCGATGAACGCAGATGTACGCCGATAACTTCAAAAACAACTGGCCACAGAGAACACAGAGATCAAAGAGAAAAGCAGGAGAAAGAATTGAACCGCCAAGACGCCGAGAGAAACGAGAAGATACTCGAGTTCAGGGATCAGGACCCTAAGACGTACGCTTTCGTCCGCGCCCGCCCGCTCGGCTACTGCGCACTCGTCGCGATCGCCTGCGGCGCCCTCGCGGCGAACGCGCAAGTGGCCCCTCGCCGGCCGAGAAGGCGGGATACCGGGGGCTACACGCCGCCGCCGCGCGCGGCGATGCGGCGGGGATCAAGGCGCTGATCGCCAAGGGCGAGAAGCCAGATGTCCTCGAACGTTACGCTCGCACCTCGCTACACATCGCAGCCTATAGTGGGCAGCATGAGGCGATGCGCGCGCTCGTTGCCGCTGGCGCGAATCCCAATGCGCTGGAACGGGACCGCTACGACATCGTCACCATCGCGGCGGTCGCCAACGACGTGGCCACGCTCAAGATTGCGCTCGAGCTGGGATGCAGCGCGAAAAATATCACCAGCCGCTACGACGGCACTGCCCTGATCGCCGCGGCGCACCTGGGCCATGCGGAGGTCGTGCGCACGCTGATCAAGGCGGGCGCGCCGCTCGACCACGTCAACAACCTGGGCTGGACGGCGCTGATCGAGTCCATCGTGCTCGGCGACGGCGGCCGCCGTCACACGGAAACCCTGATAGCACTGGTCGAGGCCGGCGCAAACGTGAACCTGGCCGACCGCAACGGCCAGACGCCGCTCACGCTCGCGCGGCGGCGCGGCCATGGGGAAATGATGAAGTTGCTCGAGCGCGCCGGAGCACGTTGATCTCCTTGAACAGACAGCCATAATCAGGATCCGTGTAACTTTTCCGGGCGCGCGCGCTAAAAAGGGAAAGAAAAGTTTTACACTGACCCTGTTTACCCTCCCCCCGCTTATCACCCCATGACCACCAAGGTGAACATCGACTGCGGCGTAACGACCCGCAGCCGTCAGATCGCTTTCTATGTGGCAGAGGCGCGCAATCGCGATTTTCCGACCGAGGTGCTGAAGGCCGCGACGATGGCACTGGTTGATTTTGTCGGGGTTGCAGTGGGCGCGGCGAACGATGCGACGATTCGCCCCGTCCGGCGCGTGGCCGAAGCTTGGGCTGCCGGCGGAAATGCCCGCATTTTTCTGGGGCCGCTCACCACACCGGCACTTGCGGCGCTGGTCAACGGCACCATGGCGCATGCCATGAATTATGACGACTCCCATCAAATGGGTGGCGGTCATATCAGCTGCCCGTGCTGGTCGGCGGCGCTCGCACTTGCCGGCCATCTCGGCTCGAGTGAGAAGGAGACGCTGGCAGCTTTCATCACCGGATTTGAAGTCATGGCGAGACTCGGTGGCGGCGGTCCGACAGGCGTGGGACGTAATATGCAGCGCCGCGGTTTCCATCCCACGTCGATATTCGGCCGCATTGGTGCTGCCGTTGTGGCGTCGGTGTTGATGCGTCTGGATGAACCGAAGATCGAGCACGCGCTCGGGGTTGCTGCCACAACAGCTGGGGGCTTGAGGGGCTCAGTCGGAACCCCTGCAAAACCGTTCCACGGGGGGAAAGCCGCGATGGACGGCATCCTGGCTGCGGAACTTGCCGCGCAAGGCTTCGAATCCGCAACGCATCTACTCGAGAAGGAAAAAGGGCTGTTCGATGCCTTCATTCAGGACCGAATGGTCGACATTCCGCCCCTCGATTTCGCGGCGCGCTGGGAATTGCTGCGTAACGGCTACAAGCCCTATGCAAGTTGCCGCGCAACACATGCGTCGATACACGCCGCGCGCACGCTCGCGCCCTGCGTCCTGGGGAAGAAAATCACCAGGGTGCACGCGAAAGTCCATCCGCACGTGATGGTCGCGGCAGGAAACTTCAATCCGGCCACGCCGCTCGAGTGCAAGTTCAGCGCATCCTTCTGTATTGCTCTCGCGTTACGGGGCTACCGGCTCGTGGTGCCAGATTTCACCGAGGCGACAATGAACGATATGACAGTGAGGGAATTGCTACCTCTCATAAAGATCGATGTGGACCAGGAACTGCCGCCGTACGCGGCGCATCTGGAAGTGCACGTCGAACGTGAAGATTGCCTGCGTGCTTATACGGACGTCGCCTTGGGGCACGCGCAAAACCCCATGAGCGAGCAGGATTTTCACGACAAGTTTCACGGATTGGTGGAACCGGTACTCGGTCCAGAGAAATCCGGACAGCTATACGCATGCCTCAAGCAATTCGAGCAGGCAGGTACTATTCGCAGGATCATGGAGCTGCTGGACGGCGATGCACGACGCGGCGCTGCATAATCAGCGTATCCCAGGGGTCAAGCGAATCCCAGGGGTCAGACCCTAGTGAAAAACAGTTGAGCGTTGGAGTGATTGACAACGGTCGCGGATGTTGGCATTATCTCCAACATGCAGGCGGTGCAGCTGGTTCGGACCCGCATAGCGTTCTCCGCGTCGGCGTTCGCTGAGTTAGTGCTGTGGCAAACACCGAAGCCGGTTGCGGGCGCGGCTCACTACTTTAAGTACCGGCTCGCGTACGTAGTCAACGGCGTATGCGTGCTTCGCTACGACAACGAGGTCGGGAAGGGCGACCATCGACACTACGATGGCAAAGAAAGTGCGTACAAGTTCAGCACACCTGAACAACTCATCGCTGACTTCCAACGTGACATTGCGAGGTGGAACCATGAAAACCGTAACTCTTGACGTTCGCTCCCCCGCTGACGCGATGGGTGATTTCGTGC
>Ga0184637_10001272_pt1 | contig 17367 bp, 16 predicted proteins | sample PLM3_127_b2_FD_133143 | JGI IMG/M metagenome (GOLD analysis project Ga0184637, IMG submission 133143) | Groundwater sediment microbial communities from an aquifer in East River, Colorado, USA - PLM3_127_b2 | ecosystem: Environmental > Terrestrial > Soil > Riparian zone | place: USA: East River...
GAACAGCCTCTTGTACTCGGCCTCAAGATTGACCGGAAAGCCGGCCAACTGCCCGGCGTCGAGGAGACAACACACTCGGGTGACACCTTGAGCACGCATGAAGTCCGCCCATTCAAAGATACTGGTCGGCGACGCGTCAGGCGTCCGCGCCCCGTACGCTGTCCGCTCGCCGCTCCGGGCCGGCCCGAAGTGGAAGTTCGAGTCCATTACCCTTCGTGAAGTTGGCCGTCAGCCTAACGATAAAGCTAAGGGGCGCGGCGATTAGCCGCGTCCCCCTTCAGCGTTGTGTTAGATGTGGTCTTGGCCTTCCCTCGCTCACCCTTGACAAAGAATGCTCCGAGCACGGCTGCTACCAAGCCCTGAAGAGGCCCCAACCATAAATTCGATCGCTTCATCAGCTCAAGCGGCGACAAGCTGGTAAAAGGCTGAATGAGCACTGTTAGCGCCACTAGTGCAAGATAGACAGCCGAAAAGCAAAAAGCCAGGCGGAATATGAACGACTCAACCTCTTTCTCCGTGCCTCCGGCAGCGGTGGCGTCGAAGACCAGCACACCGATTACGAGCGAAAGCGTTGGCATGACGGTCGGCAGGAACCAACCCCACGCATCCTCCATCTTGGCGCCGTATTTTCCGAAGACGGATTGGAGAACCAGTAGTACGAAGAGGATTAGACTCGCAGTAAACCAGAGAATTGCTAGTCGTTTCTTGCAAGTTCTAGTCGAGATCATCATCGGCGTTCTTCGAGTACTTTCCAAATACCTGCCTTGACCAGGTGTGTACGACCAGGAATCACTCCGGGAAGGCGAATCCTCGGTTCCTCAGCCTCGGTCGGCCGCTCGAACTCATAAATGAGGGCAGTGCAAGCGTAACCTTCGCGCGAGAAATCAAGGTTCCCGATGGACGGCGGCAAACGATCAAGACCCCCTCTAAGCCATTCCCTCGCCTCCTCCGGAGTGACCTCTGCGGCCGACTGTGTAAAGGCGTAAGGTGTTACAACAAATACGATTACTCGGTAGTGGCCCGGTGTGGCATGGAACAGTGCTGCAAGATAGGCCCTGAGAGAAAAGGGAGCAAGAGGCAGAGCTTTAAGGATCCATCGTTGCGGTCCTTGCTTCGCAGTTCCATCAGCCTCCATCTGCTCCATCTTTGTCACCACCGCGAACCCTGCCGGGACGCCGTAGTAGCTGTTTTCGTAGTATCCATTCTCCTCAAGGGCCTCGCTTATTCTCCGGTCGACGTCTCGCAGCCACGTAGGGCCGCGTTCTACTTCCAATAGCTTGCGGGGGATCACCTCAGTAGCAGAAGCCTGAGGTGGAGGCCATGGGAAAACGGGCAACTTCTCGATGGGGAACGTAACGTTAACGGTTGCGCAGCTCGAGAGGAAGAACGCGCTCAAGATCAGGAAAAATGGAAGAGACCGGTACGCGGATACTTTAGTTCTCATCTCGGTTACTCCGCTTGCGCGGTCGGACATCTAACGCTGGCGATGAGCTGCGGCGCGGAGCGCCGTCAGCTCGATGGCCTTGTCAGATGACGGTTAGTTGCTGCGCTCACCGCGGACATCAGCGATTGCCCTACGTACAAGACCGAGAGTCGGCTGGTCTAAGTGGACCACGGACTTGTCAAGGTTCTCCATTGTCAGCCGTCGCGGACAAACACTGGTCAGCCTATTCCTGTTAGGGTCGCGCCGACGAAGGGAGGGACCCCTGCGTACTACCGGGGGCCCTTCAGCGGGTCGCCTGGGGGCGCGAGGGCTCGGAGATGCTTCAGTCGTCTGCGAGCTGTCCTCGGACGACGCCGGCGGGGAACGCGACGGAGCGCACGTTCACATACACGTTGCCGCTCCGCATCGAATCGGCCAGCACCGAAACCGTCGCGCCACACGCCGCGTTCACGATGCTGGTATTGGTGATACTTGCGTTGCTGATCCAATTGCCGTCGACGTCGAGGCCGGCCGGATGATTGCCGGCGAGGAAGACGACAAGCGGCCCATTGAGGCCCGCCGGAGCGCACTGCAGGGCGGCCTGCGTGATCCCTACGCCGTCGTTAACGGTGAGCGTGAACTCCGCTGCGGTCTCCGCCTTGTTGATCTGGATCTTGAACTTGCCCGTGGTGTCGGTCACCACAGGCGGGACTTCCTGGTCTCCAGTGAGGGTGGCCCTGAACGTCTCGTCGGCCATGGCGCCCACGGCCGGCGCCAGCGCGGCGATGAGGACGACGAAAGTGATGGCGAGCTTCTGCATGATCGACCTCCTTTTCTATGAGCATAGATGGGATGAAACGGCTGGCCTGCGGTGTGGCTGGCGACCAGTTCATGCTGGACTTCGTTTTCTCTTTAAACTCCGCTTCGACTCTTTTGTCAACGAGAAATTTTCCGTGCGCGCCCGCCTTTGTGAAGAGAAGTACAATTTCGGGATTTCTGGCGGAAGGCGACAGGTAGAAAAAGCCTCTTCGTACGCCTAACGCTCGCGCTAACCGGCGGGCCGAGCGGCGCGGCGCTTGCTGTCCTTCGCAAGCGCCGTGACGCGATGGACCGCCGGTTCAGCGCGCTGTTAGGGCGCATCCGGAAACACCTCCGTCGCGATCCGGCTCAACATTTGGAGGTAGCACCGACCGGCGAGGCAAACCGCATCACACAGCAGAGGGTGGTCGATTACCTTGCCAGACGGAAGCACGAGCACACCATCCGAACGCCTGAGCATGTTGTAAACCGATCCGGCGGGATCGCTGTGCACGAGCTTGTGCAGCAGCGTGCGCAGGACCTCCTGATCAGAATCCGAGACGTTGGGATGCAGCAAGTCGAGCAGGTTCTCGAAGGTGGGCTGCGCCTTCCTCGGCCAGCCGGCGCGCCACGCCTCGACCGCATTCGGGTGCTGCTGGAGGTACCGAATGGTTCCGGTCCGTTCGACCAAGGGTCGGATAAGGATGGCGGCTGAGTAGAGGTAGCCCTGCCGCACGAGCTCACGAATGCTCAGCGCGATGCTGACGCCTTGAGGAACGATCTCAGTGGCCGCCACTTGAAGGGGCGTGAGTGGGTTCGCAAACGTTCGCTTGCCGACCCTTGCATGGATCTCAAGCGCCGGGGGAATCGCCAGATCGAACGCAAGCAGCGAATCCCTGCCGAGATATGGCTCGTTGTGAGGAAGATAAACGGGGAGAGGCCCTCGCTCCTGCATGCCGTCCTCTCATGCGGCGTAACGGAGCCCGCGGATGAGCCGCGGGCTCCGTTCGGCCGGCCGCACGCGGCCGGCCGAACTATGAGTAGGCTGATCAACCTATCCCGTTCGTAAAACCCCCACTGGTTGCGGCGATTCTCTCGTCTTTCCACGGACTTGTCAAGGTTCTCCATTGTCAGCCGTCGCCGACAAACACTGGTCAGCCTATTCCTGTTAGGGTCGCAGACGGTCCGGATTTATTCCAAGCTGATCGGCGGGGCCATGGACACCCAAGGGCCGGCATCATTCGTTACCGAGACCGGGTGACGCCGATTTTGTGGCAGAAGCGCTCGACGGGGCAGCGGGAGCAGAAGGGGGAGTAGCGGCGGGGGAGCTTGGCTCGGAGCGCCATCTCGGTTCGTTCCGGCGTTTTCGTTCGGACGTATCCCAACCGATTAGCCGACCAGCTTGTCGTACTCCGCGTGGGTGCCAATCCAAAACCAGAGCAGGCCGTGAGGAGCCTCTACAGCGAGCGCTCTGTGATGCAGACCAACTCGAGCGGACCGGAAGCGCCCCACCTTCTTGAAGTGGAGGGACGGATGCTGCGGATCAGCCTTGAGCAGCTCGAAAGCTTTGTCCGCGAGTTCTCGGACGCTGCCCGGTAGCGCTCGGTAACACGCCCAGAAGTCTGGTGAAGCATGGTGCCGCTGGCTCAAAGCTCCGTGGACTGTCCCGCCGCATGCGCCCGGAGCGCGCGTTCGGCGAGTTTGTCGAGCTTCCCGGCCTTGACATCAGCCTCCAGCTGCCGATCCCACGCCTCGGCATCGAACTGCGCAAACCACTCTCGAAACCGGGCGAACTCCTCTGGGGAGAGCGCCCGAACCCGTTCCTCAAGGTTCTCGATCTTTCCCATCGCTGCCTCCCTGTTCCGTCATTGTAGCACCGTCCGAGACCGGTGTCGGTTGTCGGCTAACGGAGCCCGCGGCTGGAGGCGCTCGTCGTTCCAAGGGCTTGTCAAGGGTCTCCATTCCCAGCCGCGGCCGACAAACATTCGTTACCGAGACCGGGTGACGCCGACCTTGGTGCAGTGGCGCTCAACCGGGCAGCGGGAGCAGAAGGGGGAGACGGGCGCGCAGATGTTCTGCCCGAAGCCAACTAGAAGATCGTTGTATTCGATCCAATAACGCCTCGGCAGTTTTTCTCTTAGAGCCATCTCTGTTTGTTCTGGGCTCTTCGTTTTCACGTACCCGAGGCGATTCGAGATCCGGTGGACGTGTGTGTCCACGCAGATCCCCGCCTTGCCGAACCCCATCGTGACCACGAGATTGGCGGTCTTTCGCCCCACGCCCTTGAATGTCAGGAGGGCATCGAGGTCATCAGGGACCTTTCCTGCGAAGCGCTTGAGCAGATCGCGGCACACCCCCAGGATCACACGCGCCTTGGTCCGGTAGAAGCCAACCGGGAAGATCACCCGCTCGATTTGTTTCCGTTTGAGCCGGAGCATCGTCTCCGGCGTGTCGGCGAGCCCGAAGAGGCGGTCCGCCGCCGGCCCCGTCGTCTCGTCCTTGGTGCGGAGGGAGAGCAGGCACGCGATGAGGATTCTGAACGGATCGAGCCGCCGCTCCGCAACACGAGTCACGGCGGTGGGATCCCATTCTGGCATCCTCATCCGGATCGCGGCCAGGATGGGACCGATGGCGCGGGCGGGGAGGGGAGCGCGGAGGGCGTGGCGGAGCCATGCGGGGCGCCGGTCGGTGATCATCTCTTGTCTCGGATCGAGTCGAAGAGTTTCTGGGCGGCCGGGCGGTCCCTCACCGCCCAGTCGGCCCGCCAGCGCGGCTCCGCTTCGTTCAAGACCCGCTGAAGCTCTCGCCGCGCGTCGGCGTAGCGGTCGCGTTTGATCAGAAGCTTGGCGAAGTCAACCCGGATCACTGTCAGGCGCGGGTCCAACCGAATCGCTTCACGAAAGTGCGTTTCCGACTTTTCCAGGTCCCCCCCAAAGAACCCCGGGACCTCAAGATAGAAGTTGCCCGCAAGACCGTGTGCCCCCGCGTGCTTTGGGTTCAGCTCCAGTATGGTCTCCATCTCCCGTTTGATGGTCGGAAGGATGAAGAGACTCCGGAAGACCCCCTTGGTCTGCCCCCATCGGCCGTAATTGGCTGCGTACCAGAAATGGGCCTCGGGTTCTCGCGGTGCCAGCTCCACCGCGCGCTTGGCCACGTCCCGCCCCCGCTCGTAGGCCTGAAGCTTCGCCTCCACGTCGAGGCCCCGGACATCGCCCCAGGTGAAGTAGATTCGGGCGAGGAAGATGAAAGCGGGCACCTGGGGGTCCTCGCGGAGCATCTGTTCCAGCAGATCACGCGCCCGGTCCAAACGTGTCAGGTCTTCGTGGTAGGTCGCGTGCAGCGCGCGGGCCTCATCCAAAGCGCTCCCTTCGGCCATGGTCGCGGCCAATGCAGCGGAGAGCGCGATTCCCAGCAACGTCGCTCGCATCTGGTTCACCCTGCCTCCCTCCGAGTGAAAGAAGGAGGAGTGGTTGGGACTCCCCCCCTGACAATGAATTCAGTTCAGGGTGGCGAGGTTCTGACGAAGCTTTCTGAGGTTCTCTCGGACCAGGTCGGCGCTCGGGCCATCGGAATGCTCACGCAGATAGCGCTCCCAATCCGCGATCCCCCGCTGGAACTCTCCAAGGTTCGTAAGAACGAGGCCGCGGTCTCGAAGCTCTTCCGGGCTGTCCGGCTCCAGCACGAGAAGCCGGTCCAAGACTCGCGCTACCTTTTCCCAGGCCTCATTCCGCCAGTAGATCCCCTTCAGGTTTCCGAGCATGCGGGCAAGAAACTGGCGCTTCGTGACCGGGAGAAAATGCCCATCGTTGAGCGGCACCGGGCCGCCAAGCACGCGCGAGACGACCTCGTGGCAGCCGCCGCGCGTCAGGGAAGCCCCTTCATGAAATGGGTCCAGGAGGACCTCGGCTGCGTCGGCGAGAAACCTGACGATAAAATGGCCTGGCAACCCGATCCCCTCAAACCGAAGCCCCAGCCGGCGGCCGACTTCCATCACGACGAGTGACAGCGTGATGGGAATGCCGAGCTTCCGGTCGAGCACTTCGTTCAGAAAACTATTCCTCGGATCGAAATAATCATCGGCGTGCCCCCTGAACTTCTCTTCCTCAAAGAGGAATTCCCGGAGGCGATGGAGACGGCCCAGGGGATCAGGCGTCCATCCGCGGGCCTTGGTCTGGTCGGCGAGCTGATCGAGCCGAACCAGGTGGCGCTCGACGTCAAGGTCAGGCTCCTCGGCCTTCGCAATGAGGAGCGCGGCGCGACCCAAGTCAATGTCCGGGTCGGGCCGCTGGACCGCAGCGGCAAATGCCCTGAGGCTCTCGTTCAAGGTCTCAACACCCCGGCGCGTGGTGAACCCCGGCGGTTCTGAGTGCCGCGGCCTGTAGCTCCTCGGCCAGCTCCAGCGTCCGCGTCGAGGCCTGGCGGGCCTGCTCCTGCACTTCCGGGGTCGTGGCGAGACGCAGGAGGAGCTGCCGCCCAAGCTCGTGATGGTAGCGCTCGTCCTGCTCGATGACGTCACGGTAGAGGGCCGCCGTGACTGAGTCCCCTGCCTGGTCGCAGAACTCGATGAACTGGCGGTTCTTGACGACGGCGATCGCCTCCCTGGTGAATTGTCCGGCCGCGACCCGCTCCACAGTCGTCTCGAGGGTGTCGAGGTACTGGAAAAGCGGCCCGTACCCCTTGGCCAGGGGATTGAAGGCTTTGGCGTCAAAGCCAAGCTCTCTGAGGCGTTCAATGATCATCCGGTAGTGCTTGGACTCGTCCCCCACCTGGCGCGCGAACGCGAGCTTGACGTCCAGCTCGTCGGTGGTGACCATCCACCGGCCTGCAATCTCGGTCGCCTCAATCTCGTTCTTGAGGGCCACTTTCAGGAGGTTTACGATGTTCAGGTCCCCTTCGACTTCAGGCCTGAGGGTGTCGTCGGGGGCCAGGCGGCGAAGCCGCTCCTGGACCTGTGCGTCCAGCTCCTTGACAAACTCTTCAGCGGTCATGACCCTGCTCCTTATTCACTCGAATTCTCTGGCAACGTGATCCTCTCCATGATGAACGCTATCAAGGGCCTCCCGTCGTGTCAAGGGAACCTGCGGGTCCTTCAACCTCAAATTGGCAACTTCCGATTGGGAACTTCCGATTGGAGGTTGACTGAAGAAATGCTATGGTAGCGCCGTGATCAGGGGGATCGTCATTCGCTGGATCCTGAACGCGGTCGCCCTCTGGGTCGTGGCCCGGCTTATTCAAGGGATTTCGATCGCTGACCTTCCGACCCTCCTGTGGACCGCCGCGCTCCTGGGGTTGGTCAACGCGTTGATCCGCCCGATCCTCCTCATTGTGACGCTCCCCTTCAATATTCTGACCCTCGGGCTCTTCACCTTCGTCATCAACGCCGTGATGCTCCTTCTTGTGGCCGCCCTGGTTCCCGGCTTCCACGTGGCCGGCTTTGTGGCCGCCCTCCTGGGGGCGGTTCTCCTGGCCATCGTGGGCAGCCTCCTCAGTTGGCTCGTCCGCGGGTGAGGGTGGCACGGGCGCCGGGGTGTTCCGCGAGTTCGAGTGCTCATCGAGTCACCGGTGCGGCGAGACATCCATGGCCCTCATCCTTCGGAGCTCCATCTCCTCGTACCGCGTTGTAGAAAGGAAGGACGAACGGACGCCAGTCTGACGAACCCTTCAGGCTCTTCATGGGACCGGCCGCCCCGAGCGTTCTGGAGAAGTACCTGCCGTCGTATCGGACTTGCCCCCTGATCGCGTAGCGCGCGCTTGAGATGCCCGGACCCTCGAGGATCAGGACGGCCTCGGTCCGAGGCCGGCCCTGGGCGTTCTCAACTTTCAACTGCTCGAAGGGGGCGGCGCCCTTCAAGGGAAGGACCTCGCCGAGGCGCGGACCACCCGCTCGATCGGACTTTTGAGAGTTAGAGCGGCCGGGATCGCCGAAGGGCAGGCGGGCTGGCTACTCGTAGCGAAGGGCTTCGATTGGGTCCAGGCGCGAGGCCTTGCGGGCGGGATAGAAGCCGAAGAAGATCCCAACGGCGGCGGCGAAGCAGAAGGCGACAAGGACGGCCTGGCTCGAGAGGAGGGTGGACCACCCGGCGAAGTAAGCGATCAGAAGTGACCCGGCGATCCCGGCCGCGATCCCGATGGCGCCCCCGATCAAGGAGAGGGTCACGGCCTCAACGAGGAACTGGGTCAGGATATCCCGGCCGCGCGCGCCGACCGCCATCCGAAGACCGATCTCGCGCGTTCGCTCGGTGACCGAGACCAGCATGATGTTCATGATGCCGATCCCCCCCACCATGAGAGAGACGGAGGCGATGGCGGCCAGAAGCATCGTCATGACCCCGGCGGATTCCTCCTGGGCCGCGAAGACCTCGGAGAGGATCCGGATGTTAAAATCGTCGTCCTGATAGGGCTGGAGCCGATGACGCTGACGCATGAGCTCACCGACCTGAGCCTCGACCTCTTTCATGTCGCCGTCCGGCTTGACCTTTACCGCGATCGATCCCACGGTCCGCTGGTTGGACTGGTTCCTTCCGAGGACCTTCTTCTTGGCCGTGGAGAGAGGGATGAGGACAAGGTCATCCTGATCCTGCCCCCAGGCGGACTGCCCCTTGCGGTCCAGCACCCCGACTACGGTGAAAGGCACGTTCTTGATCCGGATCGTCTGCCCGATCGGGTCCCCCCCGCCGAAGAGGTTCTCCGCCACCGAAGCCCCGAGGACCGCCGACTTCGTGGAGGCGTCCACGTCCTCGGGGTTGATGAACCGCCCGACCGTGAGGTTCCAGTCGCGGGCCTCCTGGTATTCCGGGGTGGCGCCGAAGACCGAGGTCGACCAGTTGAGGTTTCCGGCCACGACCTGGGCGCCACCCCGCGTGCTCGGGGCCGTCACCTGGACGCCGGCCACCTCGAGGGCGATGGCCCGGGCGTCGTCCTCCGTCAGGGTCTGGACCGTGCCGAACCCCCAGCGGATCCCGCCGGCCGTACTGCTCCCCGACTGGACGATCATCAAGTTCGAGCCCATGCTCTGGATCTGCTCCTGGATCCGGACCTGCGCCCCGGCCCCGACCGAGACCATGGCGATGACGGCGCCGACCCCGATGATGATCCCGAGCATCGTGAGGACGGTCCGGAGGGTATTCACGCGCAGGGAGCGAAGGGCAATGCGGACGCTGGCCCAGATGTTCACTATCAGGTCTCCGTCTCTACGGGGAGGGTTCTTAGCACCTCCTCGGCCACTCGAGGCCGCGTGACGGCGTCATCCTTGACGATGCGGCCATCCTTGAAGGTCACGACGCGGGAGGCGTAGGCGGCCACGTCCGGGTCGTGGGTGACGAGGACGATGGTGATGCCCTTTCGGTTGAGCGCCTGGAAGATGGCCAGGATTTCCACGCTCGTGCGCGAGTCCAGGTTGCCGGTCGGCTCGTCCGCGAGGATGAGGATCGGATCGTTCACCAGGGCGCGTGCGATCGCGACCCGCTGCTGCTGCCCGCCGGAGAGCTGGCTCGGGTGGTGGGCTTCACGCCCTGTAAGCCCCACCTCATGAATCCGTGCGAGGGCTTTGGGCCTCCGCTCGCGCGGCGCGGTGCCGTTATAAAGGAGAGGCAGCTCGACATTCTCGACGGCGCTCGTCCGTGGCAGGAGATTGAAGGTCTGAAAGACGAAGCCGATCTTTTTGTTCCGGATCCTCGCAAGCTGGTCCCGGGTCAGGGCGGAGACATCCTTGCCGTCGAGCCAGTAGCGCCCCCCGGTCGGTGTATCGAGGCAGCCCAGGAGGTTCATGAAAGTGGACTTGCCTGATCCTGATGGGCCCATGATCGCGACGCACTCGCCGGCCTCGATCCTGAGAGAGACCCCGCGGAGGGCGTGAACGACCTGATCCCCGAGCCGGTAGTCTTTGGCGAGCCCCTCGATCTCGATCAGCGTCATGGCCGTTGCCTGGAATCTATCTCCCTATCGGAAACCGGCCAGGGGTCGGCCCGCGAGACTGGGTGCGTTCGTTCGACCCGATGATGACTTCCTGACCTTCTTTGAGATCCCCGCGCACGATCTCGGTGGACGTGCCGTCTGTCAGGCCGTAGAGGATCTGGACCGCCTGGGGCTTGCCGTCAGGACCGAGAGCGTAGACCCGTCCCGGGGTGACGACGGGCGCCGATCCAGGCCCGCCTCGCCCTCCCGGAGTGGCGAACAGCTCCTCGAACTTCCGCTTCTGATCCGGGGTCAGCATCTCTTTGATCTTCTCGCGACTCTCGGCCAGGAGCCGCTGGCGCTGGGCCTCACGCGCCTTCTCATCGAGGCCCTGCTGGGTGGCCGTCCGGAACTGCTGGCGCTGCTCATTCTGGATCGCGTCGAGCTTGGACTGCTGCTCCCGGGTGAGGGCAAGCTCGGTGATGAGCCGCTGGCGGAACTCCTCCTGCTGCCGGCCGCCGCCGGATCCCCCCCGGCCCTGACCGCCGCCTGGCCCGCCCTGGCCCGGCCCGGTCGCCGGCGCCGGTGGCGACCCGGAGTCCGGTGTCGGACGCTGCGTCACTTCGCGCGGCCCTTCGCCCTGGGGCCTGAACCGGAGCCCGGCGTTCGGGACCTTCAGCGTATTCTCTCGCCGATCAACCACGAGCCTCACGTTGGCGGTCATGCCGGGCTTGAGCGTCTTGTTCGGATTCGAGACCGCGATCACAACGATGTAGGTCACCACGTTCTGGACCACCTGAGGGGCCTGCCGGATCTGGACGACCTGGCCCTGAAAGGCCTCGCCGGGGAACGCGTCCACGGTGAAGGTCGCTTCCATTCCCTCCCGGATTCGGCCGATGTCTGCCTCGTCCACACTCGTGTCCACCTGCATCCGGGTGAGGTCCTGGGCGATCGTGAAGAGGACCGGCGCCTGGAGGCTGGCGGCCACAGTCTGCCCGACATCCACGTTGCGCGAGACGACGACGCCATTCACGGGCGCGCGAATGAAGGTATGATCGAGGTCCACCTGGGCTTGGGCGAGGGCCGCCTGCTTCTGCCGAACCTGGGCCTCGGCCGACCGAAGCTGCGCCTCGGCCACCTTCAATTGCGCCTGGGCGGATCGAACTGCTGACTGGGCGGCTTGCTCTTGAGCGCGCGTGGCCTCGAGCGTCGCGGCCGCGGAGTCATAGGCCGCCTGGGCCGTGTCCTTGTCGCTCTGGGCGACGAGCCCGCGTTGGAGCAGATCCGCTTGTCGGTCGAAAGTGCGCTTGGCATCCGCCACGCCTACCCTGGCCTTCGCAGTATTGGCCTGGGCGCCAGCCACCGCCGCAAGGGCATTGTCCACCTCAGCATGCTTCTGTTGCACCGCGGCCTGCTGATTGAGCACGGCGGCCTGACTCGACTCTAGATCCGCTCGGGCCTGACTGACCTTGGCCTCAAGGGTCTCCGGGTCGATCCGGGCGATCAACTGGCCCTTGGTGACCGGTGAATTGTAATCGGCCAGGATCTGCTTGACCATCCCCGAGATCTGGCTTCCCACTTGAACTGTGGTCACGGCGTTCAGCGTGCCGCTGGCCGAAACGCTCGCGATGAGTGAGCCCCGCTCGACCTTGGCGAGCCGGTACTTGGTCGCGCCGTTCTTCAGGGTCGTGGAGTAGACGTAGGCGCCGGTTGCCAGCCCGACGACGACGGCGGCCGCGACGATGATCAGGAGGGGTCGTCGCACGCGGCTCCACTCCGCCTAGTAGGTTCCCGGGGACGGACTCGGGGGCGGTATAGGAGCGGCCGGATCACGTTCGAGGGTCACCCGCATGGTAGCGGTCTGCCCTACGACGATCTGGACCTCCTGCTGGAAGGGTCGGTAGCCCCACGCCACCACGGCCACCTGGTAAGACCCCGGGGCGAGCGTGGCGGCCCCTCCGGCGAACTGCTGCACAGGCCCGAGGTACTGCCCATTCACATAGACGTGGGCGTCACGGGGCTCGACCTCCAGGTGGACATAGCCGACGTCCGGAGCCGGCGGGAGATACGAAGAGGCCGGGGGCGCGGGGTTGTAATAGTAGGGATAGTACGAATACGGATAGTACGGGTAGGGAGCCACGTACCAGGGGAACAGCGGAAGGAAGAAGTGAAAGCCGAATGACGCGCGGGAATGACCCCCGCCGTGGTGGACAGGTCGACCTCCACCCTGGTGGAAGCCTCCGCCTCCGCCGCGGTGGGAGCCTCCACCTCCACCCTGGTGGAAGCCTCCGCCTCCGCCGCGGTGGGAGCCTCCACCTCCGCCGCGCTGCGCCTGGACCGGCTGGCCGATCGCGAGGCTCAGGAGGCCAACAAGACCGATGAGCAAGACCTTCCGCATGGTCACCACTCCTTTACTCACGACTAATCCTACTACTCAGACGGAAGAACCCGATAAGACATTCTACTTCAAAGCTTATCGTCGGCCGAGCGCGTTGTCCAGCCGGGCCCGCGCGGTCTTGTGGTCGAAGAGTGCCTGGACCTGATCCACCTGCGCCTGCGTGAGGCTCACCTGGGCATCGGTCAGCTCCAGGATCGTGCCGATCCCCGCGTCGTAGCGTCCCTGCGCCAGGCGGAGATTCTCCTCGGCCGACTCCACGCTCTTGGCCGTGGCGGCGATCCGCTCCTCGGCTTCGTTCATGCCAAGCCATGCCTGCTCGACCTCGAGGCGCACCTGAAGCTCCAAGGTGTCGAAGTTCCGCCGGGTCGCTTCCAGGTTGGCCCGCGTCTCCCGAAGCCTCGCCTGGGTGAAGAACCCCTGGAAGAGGTTCCAGCTCAGGGTGACGCTCAACGACCAATTGTCGTCTTGAGGCGGGTAGTCGTCATTGGTCCGGCTCACGCTGCCGACGCCGTTCAGATCCGGGTAGTAGGTGGACTGAGCCCCTCGGATCTGGGCATCGGCTGCCACCACGCGGGCCCGGGCCTGGCGAAGCTCAGGGCGGCTTCGAAATGCCTCCTCGCGGAGCTGATTGAGATCGAACTTCGCCCCTTCGAAGGAGAGAATGTCCTGGACCTGGAAGGTCGGGTCGGTCGACAACCCGAGGGCATTGTTCAAAGTGGTCTCCGCGATCTTCACCGCGTTCGTGGTCCGGATCAGATTGACACGGGCCTGGGCCACCTCGACCTCGGCCTTGGTGACGTCCGACTTGGGTTTGGTCCCCACCTCGAAGAACCCCCGGGCGCTCCTCAGGTTGAGTTCGGAGCGGGCCAGCGAGGCCTCCGTGACCTTCACCAGCCGTTGGGCCCCGAGGAGACCGTAGTAGGCGGTCTTGACGTTGAGGACGACCAGGTTCTTGACCCGATCGACTTCCTCCTGGGAGACCGTGGCGTTGGCCTTGGCCTCGTCCACCAGCGCGCCGGTCTTGCCGAAGTCCCAGATCTTCTGCGTGAGCTGGAGCTGGGTCGTATTGTTCGTGGTCGTGGTCGAGGAGCCCGTCCCGCTGGTCCCGTTGAAGGAGGTACCGCCCCTGTTGAAGGAGGTACCGCCCTCGGAATAGCTTCGCGCGGAGGACAGCGTGGTGTCCACTTTCGGGAAGAAGCTGGATCGGGCCTGCGGGATCCGGGCGTCCGCCGCGACGAACCCGGCCTCGGCCGCCTTGATGGACGGGTGCTGCCTCAACGCGAGGGCCGTGGCCTCCTCCAGGCTGAGGGATTGAGGAGGCGGGGCGGTTTGGGCCCACGAGCGAGTCGGGCCAAGCAGAAAAACAAGGGTGAAAGTCAGGAGGGCATGGATCATCCACCGGGATGGGGTTCCCATCGAGAATTTCTCCATCATCGAGGAATTGGCGCTACGAGGCCCCGCCGGTCTCTCCCTGGTGGCTCTCCAGGCGGCGGGGGAAGCGTTCTTCGAGGATCGTGTAGAGGATGGGGATGAGGAGCAGGGTGAGGAACGTGGATGCCGTGAGCCCGCCGATCACCGCCCGGGCGAGCGGGGCATTCGATTCGCTCCCGACGTCGAGCCCCAGGGCCATCGGGAGGAGCCCGACGAGGGTCGTGATCGTCGTCATCAGGATGGGCCGGAGTCGCGTCCGCCCTGCTCGCACCACCGCGTCGGCCAGCGGTTGTCCTCGCCGCCGGAGCTCGTTGGTGTAGTCCACGAGGAGGACGCCGTTCGAGACCACGATCCCCACCATCATGATGATCCCCATGAAGGAGCTGACGTTGAGGGTGGTCCCCGTGAGAAAGAGCATCCAGAGCACGCCGATGAGGCCCATCGGGACCGAGAACATGACGACGAAGGGGTCTTTCAACGACCGGAACTGCGAGGCCATGACCATATAGACGAGCACGAGCGCGAGGAGCACCGTGAAGTTGAGGCTGCCGAACGCCTCGCGCTGCTCGCGGATGAGGCCGCCCATCTGGACGACGAATCCGGGAGGGAGCTGGAGCTGGCCCAGGTTGTCCTCGAGATCGCGGGAGATCGAGCCCAGGTCGCGCCCGGTCGGGTTCGCCGTGATCCGGACCATGCGCTGCTGAAACTTTCGTTCGATGCTGCTGGGGCCCGTGCTCTGCCGGATCTCGGCGATGTTCCCGAGGAGGATCGGTGGCCCTCCGTTCGCCGTGACGAAGAGGCGGCCGAGATCCTCGGGCTTGGTCCTGAACGGCTCATCGAGCTGAACGACCACGTTGTACTGGTTTCCGGTCCCGGGATCGGTGTAGATGGACGGGTTCTCGTTGATGTTCGAGCTGAGCGAGAACAGCGCGGCCTGGGCGATCGCCCGTTGGGTCAGCCCCAGGTTCCCGGCCTTGTCCCGGTCCACGATGATGTCGTACTGGGGATAGCCCTCCTCCCGCCGGATCTGGACATCGACGACGCCCGCGGTCTCCTGCATCGAGCGGGCGATCTGACGGGCCCCCTCGCGGGCCCCCCCGAGATCGTAGCCAAGCAGCTCGAGCACGAGCGAGGTCTCCTGGCCCTGGCTCAAGACGCGCCGAATAATGCCGCCGGTGGAGAACGCGATTGTCGTCCCCGGGAACTGGCCCCCGACCTTCGGTCGGACCGCGGCCACGATCTCCCGGTCCTTGCGTTTCCGCTGGTCGGGCGAGACCAGGTGGACCTGGACCTGAGCGGAGTGCGGGCCGGCCCGGTCGGAGAAGAGCCCCCCGCGTCCCGCCGGGATCCCGACGCTGGACACGACGGTGCGGTACTCTTCCTGGGCGAGCGTCGAGCGAATGATCTCCTCGAGGCGCATGATGAGCTTCTCGGTCTCCTCCACGCGGGTCCCGATCGGCGCCGTGACGTTCACGCGGAACTGACTCTCGTCGGATTCCGGGAAGAATTCGGTCCCGATCCGGAGGTTCTGGGGGAGTACCGCGCGGAGCCGGGACGCCAGCGGGTCGGGCAGGATCTCGGTGCTGATGAAGGTCAGGCTCACGAAAAAGATGAGGACGATGGCCACGATCACGCGCTTCCGGTGCCCGAGGGCCCACTCGAGGGCGTTCTGATACCGCTGGTCCAGGGCGTCGAAGAAGCGCTGGCTCGCGAGGAAGATCCGGTCGCGGAGACCGCGCCCGTAGGCGCGCTCGGGCTTGAGCCACTTGAGGCAGAGGAGCGGCGTCACGGTCCGCGAGACGAGGAAGGAGGCGAAGAGCGAGAACGAGATCGTGAAGGTGAGGGGGAGGAAGAGGAGCTTGGACGGGCCGACCAGGAAGATCGTCGGGAGGAAGACCACGATGGTCGTGATGGTGGCCACGAAGATCGGCATCGCCACCTCGCGGGCCGCGTCCACCACGGCTTGCCAGCGGCTCTTGGTCCCAAGGTTCAGGTGCCGGTTGATGACCTCCAGCTCCACGATGGAGTCGTCCATGAGCCGGCCCACGGCCAGGGCGAGCCCGCCCAGGGTAAAGATGTTGAGGCTCTGGCCGAGGAAGTACATGGGGATGAACGTCGCGACGATCGAGAGCGGGATGGCGACCGAGATGATGAGAGTGGAGGTGAGGTTCCTCAAGAAGACGAGGATCACGAAGAAGGCCAGGATCCCGCCGATCGAGGCCTCGTGCCAGAGGCTCGAGATCGATTGGCGGATGTAGAGCGACTGGTCGAAGGAGATGTTGAGGTTGACGCCTTGCGGCACGCCGATGAGCTTAGGGAGGAGGGCCTTCACCCGGTCGACGATCTCAATCGTATTCGCCCCTGGCTGTTTCTGGACCCGCATGAAGACCGCCCGCTGGCCGTTGACGCGGACGATGCTCACCTGCGTCTCGTGAGAGTCGGCCACCGAGCCCAGGTCGCGGAGGCGGATCGGGATGTCCCCGACCTGCTTCACGACGATGTGTTCCATAGGCTCGATGATCGGGAACTGCGAGTTCGTGAAGACGTTGTAGTCCATGCGGCCGAAGCGCACCCCGCCCGACGGGGAGAGGAAGTTGGCGTCATTGACGGCCCGGACCACCTCCTGGATCCCGATCCCCTTGGCGAAGAGGCGGTCGCGGTTCAGGTTGACCGTGATCTGGCGGACCTTGCCGCCATCCACATTGGCCGAGGCCACCCCGGAAAGGCGCTCGATCTGGGGCTCGATCACGTTGTAGGCGAGATCGTAGAGCTGCCGCTCGTCGAGCCCGCCGCCGGAGACGGTGACCAGGCAGACCGGAAAGTTGGTGAGATCGAACTTGAGGATAAAAGGCTGCCCGACCCCGTCCGGGAGTTGGCTCATGGTCGCCTGGACCCGCTGGATCACGTCGGTCTGCCCCGCGGTCATGTTGGCGTCCCAGTTGAACCAGATCTGGATCCCGGAGAGGCCGTTCTTGGACACGGACTCGACGTGGCGGACGTCGCTCACGGCCGAGACCGCCTTCTCGAGGGGATAGGTCACCGTCTTTTCCACATCCTGGACGTTGGCTCCCTTGTAAAGCGTGCCGACCCGGATGGAGGGGTAGTTGATGTTGGGGAAGAGGTCCACCGGGATTCGGTCGAGGGCCACCGCCCCGAGGATCACGACCGCGAGGGCCGCCATGAGGACGGCGATGGCGTTACGAAGGGCGAGGAGTGTCAGCCACATATTAGCAGCATGCTGAAAAACACCGTCCCGAGCGGAGGCTGATCAAAAAGGTCCAGATGCAAGGCGGCGAGGAAACGAGGAGTGAGCAACTGTCTTGGCGGTCAAGCGATTTGTGCTGGTTCATACCGCCATGGGGTCTGATGCTTCAACATCGCGTTGAGAATCGTCAGCAGCTTCCGCATGCAGGCGATCAGGGCC
>Ga0184637_10001274_pt1 | contig 17332 bp, 16 predicted proteins | sample PLM3_127_b2_FD_133143 | JGI IMG/M metagenome (GOLD analysis project Ga0184637, IMG submission 133143) | Groundwater sediment microbial communities from an aquifer in East River, Colorado, USA - PLM3_127_b2 | ecosystem: Environmental > Terrestrial > Soil > Riparian zone | place: USA: East River...
CCGAGAACCTGATGGCCTATGCCTTGGGCCGCCGGGTCGAGTATTACGACATGCCCGCGGTGCGAAAGATCGTGCGGGAGGCGAAAGCGGACGACTACCGGATGTCGGCGTTCGTCCTTGGAGTGGTGAGAAGCCCGGCGTTCCGGATGAAAGCGGCAGCGACCGCGGAAGAGACTGAAATGCACGGAGGCAATCGATGAAGATCCTCACCGGCAAACACATTCCCCGCAGGAAGTTTCTTCGAGGGGCTGGGGCCACGGTAGCGCTTCCGTTTCTCGAGGCGATGCTGCCCGCGCGGAGGGCGTGGGCGGCGAGCGCGGTTTCCGCCTCACTCGAGAGAACGCGGCTCGTCGCCATCGAGATGGTGCACGGCGCCGCCGGCAGCACCAAGTGGGGAGCGACCCAGAACTTCTGGGCCCCCGCCGCGACCGGCCGCGATTTCGATCTCGCCCCGACGGCGATGAGCTCGCTCGAGCCGTTCCGGAAATATCTCACCATCGTGAGCGAAACCGACGTCGAGAACGCCGAAGCCATCACTCCGCCGGAAATCGGAGGAGACCACTTCCGCTCGAGCGCGGTCTTTCTGACCCAGGCGCATCCCCGGCAGACGGAGAGCTCCGACGTCCTGGTCGGGACGTCGATGGACCAGATCTACGCGCAGCGCTTCGGCCAGGACACGCCGATTCCCTCGATCCAGCTCTGTATCGAGAACGTGGATCAGGGCGGCGGGTGCGCCTACGGCTACTCGTGCGTCTACACCGATACCGTGAGCTGGGCCTCACCCACCGAGCCCCTTCCCATGATCCGGGATCCGCGCGCGGCGTTCGATCTTCTGTTCGGCGCCGGGGGCACTCCCGAAGAGCGGGCCGCCCGGAGGCGGACGAGCAAGAGCGTTCTCGACTTCGTTCTCGGCGAAGTCGATCGACTGAATCAGGAGCTCGATCCCGTCGACCGACGCCGCATGGATCAGTACCTCTCGAACATCCGGGAGATCGAGCGCCGGATCCAGAAGGTCGAGGAGCGCAATCTGAGCGGGGACACAAGAGAACTGCCGACGGCTCCAGCCGGGGTTCCCGACTCCTTCGACGAGCACGTCAAGCTGATGTTCGACCTCCAGGCGCTCGCGTTCGCGGGAGACATGACGCGCGTGTTCTCGTTCAAGATGGGGCGGGATGCGAGCGGCCGCGTCTACCCCGAGAGCGGCGTCGACAAGCCGTTCCACCCCGCGTCCCATCACGGTGACAAGGAGAAGAACATCGAGGAGTTCTTCCGCATCAATCGGTACCACGTGGGCCTGCTTCCGTACTTCCTCTCGAAGCTCGCGAGCGTTCAGGAGGGGGAGAAGACGCTCCTCGACAAGACGATGGTGATCTACGGATCGCCGATGGGCGACCCGAACGTGCACAACCACAAACGGTGCCCGCTCCTCATCGCCGGAGGCGCCAACGGAAAGCTCCAGGGCGGAGTCCATCTGAGAGCGGATGCGGGAACTCCCATGGCGAACGTGATGCTGACCCTGATGCACATGCTCGGCCTCGACGATGTGTCGAGCCTCGGCAACAGCACCGAGCCTTTCTCTCTCTCTATCTAAGGAGGCGGTATGCGAAAGAGTGCGATCCTGTTGAGCGCGGCTCTCTTGCTGGCTGCGTCTCCCTCGACCGAATTCCTCTACGACGCGGCCGGAAGCGACGACGTCGAGAAAGTGCGCGCTCTTCTCGAAGAGGGCGCCGATGTGAACGCCGCCTCGGGCGACGGCATGAGCGCCCTTCACCGCGCGGCGCGAACGGGAAACGTGGCCATGGCCGAGCTCTTGATCGGCGCCGGGGCCAATCTCGAGGCCAAGACCCGGCTCGGCTCCCACACGCCGCTCCACGTGGCGAGCGCTTCGGGGAGATCCGGGGTCGTCGCCTTGCTGGTCGCGGCCAGCGCCAACGTGAACGCCCTGACCACAACCGGAGCGACGCCTCTTCATTTCGCCGCGGCGTCGGGGAGCGCGGATGCGATAGCCGCGTTGTTATCGGGCGGCGCCGAAGTCGATCCCCGGGAGCCCGTCTGGGGACAGACGCCTCTGATGTTCGCCTCTGCTTCGGGCCGGACCGAGGCGATCGAGGTGCTGCTGGAGAAGGGCGCCAATCCCGCGCTCACCGCCAAGGTCGTGGACGTGGTCGCGCGGGACAAGGCGGATCGGGCCGAGCGCCGGAAACGCAACGAGCGCATCGCCGCTTCTCGCGACCCGGCGGCGGCGGAGAAGCAAAAGGAGCGGGAAGAAGCGGAGAAGCGGGGGAACGAGCCCGAGCCCCTCAACTACGCGGGCCAGGTCGGATGGCAGGGAGGACTCACACCGCTTCTCCTCGCGGCGCGCGACGGCCACGTCGAGGCGGCGCTCGCGCTTCTCAAGGGAGGCGCCGGCATCAACCAGGTGAGCGAGGCGACGCGGATGAGCCCGATGCTCGTCGCGACCATCAACGGATATTTCGATCTGGCGATGCTCCTCTTCGAGAAGGGGGCGGATCCGAAGATTGCGAGCGAGGCGGGGGACACGCCTCTCCATGCCGCTCTCAACATGTACTGGGCGCCCAAGGCGCGTCATCCCCAGCCCGTCGCCTACATGCAGCAGAAGACGACGTACCTCGAGATGATGGAGAGGCTCCTGAAGGCGGGCGTCGATCCGAACGCCCGGCTCGAGAACACGCTCTGGTACACGACGTACAACCGCGATCTCCTGGGGGTCGACCGAACGGGCGCGACGCCGTTCTGGCGCGCCGCCTACGCCCTCGACATCGAAGCGATGCGCTTGCTCCTCCGGTACGGCGCCGACCCGAGCCTCCCGACCCTCAAGGTGCCGGAGCGGGTCGATGAAGAGGCGGGTGGAGCCGGCGACGGCAAGGATCACTCCGGACTTCCGGAGATTCCTTTCGGTGGCCCGGCGGTCTATCCCATCCACGCCGCATCCGGAGTCGGCTACGGCCAGGGCTTCGCCGGAAACTCCCACCGGCACGTGCCCGACGGATGGCTTCCCGCAGTGAAGTTCCTGGTGGAAGAGCTCGGAGCCGACGTGAACGCGCGAGACCACAACGGCTACACGCCGCTCCACCACGCGGCGGCTCGCGGCGACAACGAGCTCATCCATTACCTCGTGTCGAAGGGCGCCGACGCGACCCCGGTCGCGCGAACCGGCCAGACGACGGCCGACATGGCGAACGGGCCCGTACAAAGGATTCAGCCGTTCCCCGAAACGGTCGCGCTCCTCGAGAGTCTGGGATCGAAGAACAACCACCGCTGCATGAGCTGTTAGTGTCTTCTGAGCATCGCGCTCGAGGACGATGAGAATCCTCCTCTGAACTGGAGCGTTTCTCGGACTGACCAAAGTCTCGACGGGTTTGCCACCTGATCTCCGCCAGTGGGTCGTTCTTGCCGTTCGGTCCGGGCACCGATATAGTCATCCATATGGCGACCCTCAAGGTTGAGTTGCCCGAGCAGCTGCATGAACGTCTCCGCGAGCTCGTGGCCCAAGGTTGGTTCTCGAGCGAGACCGACATTGTGCAGGACGCCATACGCCGGTTTCTCGAAGCGCGCGCCCCTGAGATGATGTCGCGTTTCATCAAGGAAGACGTGGAGTGGGGCCTCAGGGGTAGTCACTGAGCTCGTAGTTTGCAACGCCGGGTCGCTCATCCATCTCGATCAACTCAAGTGCATCGACCTCCTCTCCGATTTTCTCACTCTACTGGTGACCGGATGTGGTCTGCTGTTAGGTTAGAAACTTATCTTCCCGGAACTCCGATGGCGACCGGCCGCACCGGCGAGCCCGCGCTTCCTTTCTCGCGCAAGGGCAGGATCATCGTGCACGAGGTCCACACCTGGTCGCGCGCGAGCTCGTCGAGCTTCGCGTTCTCGACGAGGTGGATTCCCATCTGGGTGAGCAAGTGGTGGTGCGACGCGAACGCGAACCCGGGAGGCGTCCCCGGCGCGGGGCCAACCTTGCCCGCGAGCTGGCCCTCGGCCATCGCATCCACGAACGGCGTGTCGAGCGCGACCACGACGACGCGCTTCTCCCCTAGGTACTTCACCGCGTCGTAGGAGAGCCCGGGGGCCATCGCGTAGTAGACCTTCTCGGTGTCGGGATCTTTCCAGCGGTCGCTCCAGCCGGTGTAGACGTAGACCGCGTCGCCGGGAAGGATGCCTCGCTTTTGAAGCCCTTGAGCCTCGACCATCTCGGCGACGTGCTGGGCGGTCACGACGTCGCCGGCCTTCATCGCCAGTCCCTTGCCTACGTGCCGCTTTGCATCGAGCAGTACCGCGGTGGTGACGATGGGTGGCACTTTGTCGATGCCGAGCCGGAGCAGGGGCGACTCCGGAGTGGGCTTTACGTCCTTCTGCGTGAACCCGCCGTAGTAGCGGGCGGAGTCGGAGGGAAGGGGTGACGCTCCGTCCCAGGGTCCCTCGAGGTAGCCGAAGTGCCCGAGGGCGTCCATCTGCGTCCCCTGCTGCGCAGGGTTCGCCCCCTCGTTCAGTACGTCCATGTTGAACACCTGCGTCGAGCCGGGAAGACCGCCGGTAGGGAGGGGCTTGGGGGTATAGGGACCCGCGAACGGAGACAGCGGCATGGTGCCCGTGCGCAGCTGCGAGAGCTCGTAGACTTTCGAGCTCGATTGCGAAAGGAGCGCAGCGCAGCGCGCCCAGGTCTCGGGGCCGATCGCGTTCGCCATGCCGCGCTCGTCGCCCGCGGGCCAGGGCGGGGCCGACTCCTGCGCGGTTGCGACCGACGTCGCGAGCGTGAGACCCATCAGGGAAATCAGGAGCTCTCGGTTCATGATCCTCTCCTCTCGAGATCGAAGGCCGGAGAATATCCCGTCGCGAGCGATTCCTCAACGTGTAAAGATCGCGGAGCAAAATGCCCGCGCGTCGACGCGCGATAGCTGGCGTCCGAGCGCTTGTGTTAGGCTCGCGGTCAATGACGACGACTCCAGAAGACGAAGACGAAGACTTCGCTCGAATGCTGGAGGAGTCCCTCCAGCCGAAACGCTACCGGGAGGGCGACGAGATCGCGGGGAAGGTGGTCGCGCTCGGCGCCGATGTGGCCTTCGTCGACGTCGGCGGGAAGGGCGAAGCGACGATCGAGCTCGAGGAGCTGACCGACCCGGATGGCAAGATGCAGGTCTCCGTCGGCGATACCGTCAAGGCGATCGTGGTTTCTACGGCGGGCGGGCTGAAGCTGTCCCACAAGCTCGCCCGGCATGCCGCGACGCGGGAGGCGCTGCGGGACGCGTTCGAGTCGGGCCTTCCCGTCGAGGGCCGCATCGAGGCGGTCATCAAGGGCGGATACGAGGTTCGATTCTCGGGCCAGCGCGCGTTTTGCCCCATCTCCCAGATCGGGACGACGTACACCGAGGATCCCGCGATCCATCAGGGAAAGGTGTACCTCTTTCGCATCGTCGAGTACAAAGGCGACGGCAAGAACATCGTTGTGTCGCGCCGCGCGCTTCTCGAGGAAGAGGAACGAGAGCGAGCGGTAGAGGTCAGGAAACTCGTCGTGAAAGACGCGGTCCTCCGAGGACGCGTGGTGTCGGTGCGCGACTACGGCGCTTTCGTGGATCTCGGAGGGGGAATCCAGGGGCTCCTCCACGTCTCCGAAATGGGCTGGTCCCGGGTGACGGATCCCGCGACCGTGGTGCGGCCGGGAGACGAGATCACGGTCAAGGTCCTGGGGGTGGACGAGGAGAAGGGCAAGATATCGCTCGGGCTGAAGCAGCTTTCGGCGGATCCCTGGTCCTCGGTCGCGAGCACCTTCGAGGTCGGTCAGGTGTTGATGGGGCGGGTCACGCGCTCGGCGGACTTCGGCGCCTTCATCGAGCTGGTCCCGGGCATCGAAGGCCTGGCGCACGTGTCGACCTTCCCGCCGACCGGGAAGGCGGATGGCTGGAAGGCCCTGGTACCCGCCGGCGAGCGGCTGGCCGTCGAGATTTTGAGCATCGATCCCGACCGTAAGAGGATCGGAGTCGCGGTCATCGAGCAGGGCTCCGCGAGGGCGGAGAAAGCGGAGCCGATACAACCCGGCGCGCGGCTCATGGGCAAGGTCGAGCGCCACGAGAGCTACGGCGTCTTCGTCTTCCTGAAGGCGGGCAGCACCGGGCTCATCCCGCTCGAAGAGACCGGAGCGGAACGAGACGGTGACCTCCGGAAGCTCTTTCCGGTGGGAAGCGACGTCGAAGTCATCGTTCTGGACGTCGACCCTTCCAACCGCCGGATTCGCCTGAGCCGCAAAGCGCTCCGGGAGACGGCGGAGAGGGAAGAAGCCCGGGATTACGGGGCGCGGCAGAGCGCGGCCGAAGCCCAGGCAGGCGGATTCGGCTCCCTCGCCGATACGCTCCGCAAAGCGATGGAGAAGCGCGAGAAGTAAGGCCGCGGACCCTCATGAGTGTTTCGATCATTCAGCAGTTCGGATCCTCTCAGCGTCTGAGGGTCCACGAGCTCAGCCACGCCTTTAGCCTGCTGTCACGTCAAGGAGGAGCGGATGCCGTCCGCGGTGATGGCGGATCCGCCGGGCCGGACGGCGGCGGGCCGCTTCAGCGAGCTCGAGCTTCAGGCTATTCGGGCGGTTTATGCCTCGGGTCTCGAGCCCGGCGCGACGCGGGCCGATTTTCAGAGGGTGGGGCTCGTCCGGTGACGCGTCGACGAATCGCTCAGCGGGTTCGCGAGCCGCTCAGAGCACCGGCGACCTCGATCGCTTCAAGAAGAGCCTCCTCGATGCGGTTCTCCTCGCGTTTCAAACGGACCTCGAGGAACCGGGCCTCGTCGCTCTTGCGGTCGAGCGTCGAGAGCTCGGAAGCGATCTCGAGCCCGGGAAATCGCGGGATGAGCTCATTCGTGTCCTGATCGTAAGGACCGCTGCGGCTGTAGTAGACGGAGTTGAGCGCGCGGCTGATGAGGATTAGCCCGTCGTTGAACGCGCGCGGATCCGCGACGGATTTCTCCGCGAGAGACGCCAGGGTCTCGGCGTTTGCGCCGAACCGTTCCACGAGCGAGACGAGGTTCCCCGTGTCGTAAGGCGCGATGCTTTCGAGCTTCTCCTTCATCTCCTTCGCCGTCGCGCGGAAGTCGTAGGGGATGAGAGCCGGGCTCGCCAGGCCGTAGGTCTGCGCCACGAGGAGATCCGTCTCCTCGGTTAGAAGGTCGAGGTCCACCTTGTCCCGGCTGTCTTCCCGCGAGTGCCACCACCAGGACCCCCCGCTCCCGTCGGCGACCCCGCGATCGGGAGAGCCCTCGGGAATCGACTTCGAGAACCGCACGCTCGGAATTCCAAGACCGACGAAGGATTCGTCCCCGATCTTGCCCGGCCGCGACCCTTTGGGCTCCTGTCCGGTCTTCGCCCGGATGAGGCCGAGATTGAAACTCTCGAGCTCCGCCATGTGCGTCGCGGAGTACCGGGTCGCGCTCCTCGTTCCGATGGAGTCGATGTTGATGTGAGCCACGGCGTTCCGCCGGAGATCCGAGAAGAAATGGTCGGCATACCACGCCGAGCCCGCGTAACGGCCGGGTGAGTGTCCCGGCCACCAGGCGATGCGCACGCTCCTCAGGAGCCGGTCCCGGCTCCGATGGAGAAGGCGCGCCGCCTCCAGCATCGCGGCATTGCCGGTTGCGTTGTCGGTGACTCCTTCGTGCCAGGAGTCGATATGGCCGCCGATGAGGACGAACTTCTCCTTTTCCGCGCTCCCTTCGACGCGGGCCACGACGAGCTCCGTCTTCCGCCAGCGGGTATCGACGACGCCGTCGACTCTCACCCGCACCTTCTCTCCCCGCGCGAGCCGATCGCGAAGGGCGTCGCCATCGGGCCTCTTCATGGCGACGATGGGATTCCGCGGGAGAAGCGACGCCGTTTCCGGGGTCGGCGCTCCCCAGATGGTCGTCACCGTCATGTTGTGGAGCCGGTCGTCGGGGTTGATGTAGATCTGGGCGAGGGCGCCCGCTCTCTCGGTCGCGAACGCCCGATAGGGAGCGGGAAAGCCGTCGTCGAGGACGATCTTGCCTTTCACGTCGATGGCCTCGTAGTCGACGAGCGGAGCGTCGAACGGGTCCGCCGTCATGTTCCGGCCGATGTACACGAGCTCGCCCTCGACGCCGCCCGCGGGAGTCGACCGGGAGAAGGCATGGTTGATGGCCTCGAGCTTCGCGGGCTCCGGGGTCAGGACGGTGACCGAGGCGCTCATCGGGTGGCTGAGGTAGAGCTCCATCTCGTAGGAGTCGAAGGGCACTCCGTACTCCATGAGCTTCCTCTTCAGATACGCGTTCGCCTCGCGCTCGCCATCGTTTCCGGAGATGCGGTCGAGCACCGCGAGACGTTCCACGGTCTCGGTGAGCTCCGTTCGAGATACTTCTTCGGCGGGGGCGGCGAGAATGGCGATGAGTATGGGGATCATGGACACCTCTATTTCTTGCGCGTCAGCTGTGGAATCGTGACGCCTTTCGCCGAAACCTCGATCAGTTGTTCGAGGCGTTTCAGCCTGGTCTCTTCTTTCTTCGCGCTCACCACCCACCAGGTTACGGTTTTCCGGTACCAGGGAGGCTGCGCCTGGAACGTCTTCCAGGCGGCGGCGTTCTGTCGGAGCCGCTTCTCGTACACCGCGGGCAGCGTCTGCGGCCGGTTCTCGTAGGAGTAGATTCCGGACCGATTCTCCTTTCGCTTCTCGAACGCTCTCAGGCCCGCGGGATGCATCCGCCCCTCTTCGATGAGCGCCGTCGCGGTTCGTATGTTGATGGTGCTCCATACGCTTCCTGGCTTCCTCGGGGTGAAGCGGATGGTGTAGCTCGACTCGTCGACCGACTTCCGGATTCCGTCGATCCATCCGAAGCAAAGCGCTTCGGAGACGGATTCGGGCCAGGTGATGCTCGACTTCGTGCCCTTCTTGTAGAAGCCGACCCAGAGCTCCGCGGCCTTCTCGTGATTCGGCTGGAGCCACTTTCGGAAGTCGGCGGGGGTTTTGAAGAACTTGAGCCGCACCGCGGTAACTTAACACGGTGCCCTTCGTTTGACACCGGGCCGGGAGAGCGTTACTCTCCCATAGGTAGTCTATGGGAAAGTCCGAAACGCCCGTAAGCAAATCCGAACTCCTTCCGGGCACGCTCGAGATGCTCATCCTTCGATCTCTCGAGCGTAACGGCGAGCCCATGCACGGCTACGGCATCGCCCACTTCATCAGGAACATCTCGAACGACGTGCTCCACGTGGAGGAAGGCTCTCTCTATCCGGCGCTCCAGCGTCTTTCGCTCAAGGGCTGGGTGAAGGCCGAATGGGGCCAGTCGGAGAACAACCGCCGGGCCCGCTTCTACCGGCTGACGCCGTCGGGAAGAAGAGAGCTCCAGAAGGAGGTCGCCGACTTCGAGAGAGTGATGGAGGGGATCCTTCGTCTGATGCGGCCCGCGCGAGGTGCCCGAAGTGAATGAGGTGTATGAGTCATGGACGTCCTCCGGAGATTGCTGTTCTACTTTCGCCGTGAAGAATTCGAGCGCGATCTCGCCGAGGAGATGCGTCTCCACGTCGAGATGAAACGCGAGGAAAACCTCGCTTCCGGAATGCCTCCCGCGGATGCGCGCCCGACGGCCGAGCGCGATTTCGGCCGGAGCAGCCGGCTCATGCAAGAGAGCCGCGACACCTGGAGCTTCGCGCTCCTGGACTCGCTCTGGCAGGACGTGCGCCTCGGTCTTCGGGCGCTCCGGATGCGGCCGGGGTTCACCGCCGTCGCCCTCGTCTCGCTCGCCCTCGGGATCGGAGCCAACACCGCCGTTTTCACAATGGTGAACGAGGCTTTCCTGCGGCCGCTTCCGGTGAGAGCACCCGAAGAGCTCGTTTCGCTCGAGAACGCCGCCAGCCACCAGATGTTCCCCGCGTTCTCCTACCCGAACTACGAGGATTTTCGAGACAGGAGCGACGCGTTCTCGGGGCTCATCGCGTACCGTTTCGCGCCCTTGAGCGTGAGCCACGACGGCGTCGCCGAGAGGATGTGGGGCTACCTCGTCAGCGGAAACTACTTCGAGGTTCTCGGCCTCGAGCCGTCGCTCGGGCGGCTGCTGTCGCCCGAGGACGACCTTCTTCCGGGAGGCCACCCCGTGGTGGTGCTGAGCCACCGCTCCTGGCTCTCCCGGTTCGGAGGCGCGCGCGAGATCCTCGGCGAAGACGTCCTCGTGAACGGGAGAAGCTACACCGTCGTCGGCGTTGCCGCGCCCGGCTTCGACGGCACCGAGATCGTCGTCGCGCCCGAGGTTTTCATTCCCATCGCGATGCAGGCGGCGATCGACCGCGGGCGTGATTGGCTCGACGACCGGGGCGCCGAGGGTATCTACGTGCAAGGCCGCCTCCGGCCTGGCGTCGGGCTCGAGCTCGCGCAGGCTTCGCTCGACGCCGTCGCGCTCGAGCTCGAGCGCGAATATCCACGAGTCAACGAAGGCAAGAGGGTCTCGCTCTCGGCTGCGGGCCTCATGAGCGGCCGCATGCGCTCGGGCTTCCTCGGCTTCACCGGTTTCTTGATGGGAGTCGTTGCTTTCGCTCTGCTCCTTTCGTGCACCAATCTCGCCAACCTGCTCCTGGCGCGCGCCGCCGAGAGACGCCGGGAGATCGGCATGAGCCTCGCTCTCGGTGCGGGCCGGCTGCGTCTCGTGCGGAGGCTCCTTACGGAGTGCGTCGTGCTCGCCCTTGGAGGCGGGGTGCTGGGATTTTTTCTGGCCTTCTGGCTCGTGAGGCTCGTCGCCGCGTTCCGGCCGCCGGTGGACTTTCCGCTCGCGTTCGACCTCAACATGGATCTCCGCGTGCTCCTGTTCACGTTGCTCGTCTCGCTCGCCGCGGGTGTCCTCTTCGGGCTCCTGCCGGCGCTGAGAGTCACGAGCGTCGGCCCGCGCGCGGCCTTGCATGACGAGCTATCGGGACAGAAAGCGCGGAGGTGGTCGAAGGGCGGAGGCCTCGTGGTGTTCCAGGTCGCGCTCTCGCTCGTGCTCCTCGTCGGAAGCGGTCTCATGGTGCGAGGCCTTTCGCGGGCGCAAACCATCGAGCTCGGATTCGATCCCGAGAGGGCGGTCGAGGTGTCCTTCGATCTGGGGCTTCAAGGCTACGAGAAAGCCCGGGGGCAAGAGCTGCAGAAGGAGATCCTGGAAAGCTTGCGCGCCCTTCCCGGAGTGGTGGCGGCGGGAATCTCCGACTTCGTTCCCGTCGACCTTCATTTCTCCCGAACCCGGCTATTCATCGAGGGCGAGCCCGTGCCCCAGCGATTGGACGAGGCGCCGATCGCCTTCTTCAGCCGCATCAGCCCCGGCTACCTCTCGGCGATGACGACCCGGGTTGTCGCTGGCCGCGATTTCACCGACACCGACGACGAGGCCGCTCGTCCGGTCGCGCTCGTCAGCGAGGCTCTCGCCCGCCGCTTCTGGCCGGGAGAGGACCCGATCGGAAAGCGCCTTTCGTTGAGAGCGCCGGATGCGGCCCGAGTGGAAGTGATCGGTGTCGCCGCGGACAGCAAGTACGCGGGGCTGAACGAACAGCCCCAGCCCTTCGTCTATCTTCCGATCCGCCAGTCCTACTCGGGAACGACGACGGTCATCGTTCGCGGCGGCTCCGACCCAGGCCGGCTCCTGCCCTCGATCCGCGCGGAGATCCAGAGGATCGACCCGGCGATCGCCGTCTTCGCCGCGAGGGTGCTCGCGGACCGGCTGGCGCTTCCGCTCTTTCCCGCACGGATCGCGGCGACACTTCTCGGTGCTTTTGCCGTCCTGTCGCTCTCCCTCGCGGCTATCGGCATCTACGGGGTCATGTCTCAGATGGTGTCCCGGAGGCGACGGGAGATGGGGATTCGAGTAGCGCTCGGGGCCCGCCGCGAGGACGTTCTCAAGCTCGCGATGGCGGCGGGGATGGCGCCGAGCTTCCTCGGAGTCTTCGTGGGCGCGATCGCCGCGATGGTCCTCAGCCGGAGGATGACGAGCCTCCTCTTCGGGGTGAGCCCCAAAGACCCGTGGACCTTCGCCGCCACCGCGGGGCTCCTTCTCCTGGTGGCCGCCCTCTCCTGCTTCCTTCCTTCGCTCCGCGCCGCGACGGCCGCCCCCATGGTTTCTTTGCGCACCGAGTGAAGCCCGGCGGCCGCGCGGTCGCAACCGCCGGCAAGCGAGATCAAGTGGGCTGCGGATTCAGGAGCTTGATGATGGCGAACGACGCTCCCTGAGGATCCATGAGAACCGAGAAACGGCCGATTTCCGGAATGTCCCGGGGCGGAACCCGAACCTCGGCGCCGTCCCTGGTTGCCTTCGCGACCGAGCCGTCGCAGTCGGAGACCGCGAAGTACACGGCCCGGTGGCCCGCAGAATATAATGAGCGGAGCGGAGGTTCAAATTCGGGCCGAGGGGATCTCGATCTTCTTCAACGGCAGGGAGATTCTCCTCGAATCTTCGGGGCGCTTCGCCGGCGCCGCTCTTCTCGCTGCCTCGGGAAAATCGGAAAACCTCCCCGGGCCCGGCGCGCCTCCTTATCTCTTCTGCGGCAACGGAGCCTGCCGCGACTGCAATCTCCATGTCGACGGCATCGACGACATCGCCTCGTGCGGGCTTCCGCTCACGCCTTGGATGTCGTTCCGCCCCGGAGAGGGCGCGGGCGAGGAGAACGCGCTCTCGAGAAACCTCCGCGGGCTCGAGCGAGGGGCGAAAGACCCCTTGAGTTGTGTGCTCCTGATCGTCGGAGCGGGACTCGCCGGGTCGGCCGCTTTCGAGGCGGCCCGAAGTCTCGGGATCGAGGCTGTCGTCCTCGATGCCCGGAGCGACGGGGGCTCGCCGCGTCCGGTCTCGGTGCGGGAAGGGAGGCTCGCGGTGGCGGAGGACGGCTTCGTTCGCGAGGTGCGCGCCGGGGTGGTGATTCTCGCGACCGGCGGAGGGAGAGGGCGCGAGCCGCAGCTCGCGATGGCGAAAGCGCTCGGCTGTCGAACGACCTACGACCGAGCCCTCCGATACGAAAGGCTCGAGCTCGATGGCGACGGCAGGACCACCGTTGCCGGCATTTTCGCGGCGGGAGACGCGGCCCGGGTCGGAAGCGAAAGCGAAGCCATCGAGTCGGGCCGCCGCGTCGCGCGAGCCGCCGCCGCCCACGCCAAGAGGCCGTCGTGACCCAGATCCTGCTGCTCGTCGCCGTCATCATCTGGGGCTCCACGTTCGTCGCGTCGAAGATCTGCCTCGGGGTCATGAGCCCGATCCAGCTCGTAGCCGGACGCTTCCTCATCGCGGCGCCGGCCCTCTTCCTCGTCGCGCGGCTTCGGGGCGCTTCGTTTCGGCTGGGAGCTCACAAGAAGGTTCTTCTGGTGGCAGTGATCATCTTCTCCTCCCATTACCTTCTTCAGACCTGGGCTCTCGAGTTCACCACCGCGACCAACAGCGGCTGGCTCGTGACGGTCTCTCCTCTCGCGATCGCTCTTCTCGCTGCGGTATTTCTCCGCGAGCCGGCGCCTCCCGCCGCGGGAATACTGCTGGCGACCCTCGGCATCGTGCTTCTCGTGTCGAAGGGAGACCTGAGGAGCCTTGGAGCGTTGTCCTCGGTGGGCGATCTGATGGTGCTCGCATCGACCTTCACCTGGGCCGTCTTCACCATCATCACGCGCAATCCGAGCCGATCCCTCGATCCCGTCGTCGTGACTTTCGTGATGACCGTTCCCCTCGCGGTGTCGGCCCTCGTCCTTCCGTTCGTTCTCGACCGCTTCACCCCCTGGAGCGAGCTCGGCCTCGAGACTGCGCTGGCGCTCGCGTTCCTCGGCCTCGCCGGAGTCGCCCTGGCGCAGTGGTTCTGGCAAAGGGGAGTGGCGAAGCTCGGAGCGGCTCAGGCGGGGGTCTTCCTCTACCTCGAGCCCCTCGCGACCACCGCTCTAGCAGTTCCCTATCTAGACGAGCCGTTCGGCCTCTTCACCGCCCTCGGCGGAGCCTTGGTGATCCTCGGGGTGTTCTTTACCCGTCGAGGGGCCTAACGACTTTTTTCTACGGCCACGTCCTGAACCGAGGCGGCCGTAGCGTAAAGAATCCCGCTCGCCCGCCCAAATTGATGCCGATAAGAGAGGGCTTTACAATAGGCGAGAGGTTTTTCAAGGGTCTTATTGATCTACACAGCCTCCACGCGCAAGATAGCCTTAGAGGGGCCATTGGTTCGTCGGCACCAAACCCAAAGCGCAATGCGATTTGAAGGCCCAACTCCGTCCGCACCGTCCCGGATACACGGCATTCCCTGCGACCCATCAGAACTATAAGGCTGGCGTTCCATGGAACCTTCGAATTAGTGTTAGGCTCCGCGATGTCGGTATCCGAGTTGATTCGCGACGCCGAGGCGATCCTGCCGGGGACACCAGCCCCTGAGGGCGCTGACGATCCCCGCTGGCAAGCGATCATCGCTATCGGTGAGTACATCGAGACCCACCCCGAGGACGTTTGGCCGTTTGTTGCCCGTTGGGGGGCTGTCGAACCAACACTCAGGAAGATCTCCGTGACGCCATCGCCACCTGCCTTCTTGAGCACCTCATGGAGCATCACTTCGAACTGATCTTCCCGCGTGTCGAGCAGTTGACGAAGACAGATCGAATGTTTGCGGACACATTCAGCCGTTGTTGGCAGTTCGGTCAAGCCGAGTTGCCTGAGAATGCTAAGAAGATCGACGCACTCCGCGCTTGGTGTTCATCGAGACGCGGAGCCTAACCCGCGGATGGAGCGGACGTGGCCCTCGTTTTCGGTTAGTATAGTTGCAGGATGAAGCGTCGTCGCCTTCGGTCGGGACTGTTCTGTTACCACAGGACTGGCCACGCCGCTCATCCGCAGTGTTAGGCGGCAAACCCTGATCATGGACGAAGTAGCCGAACACGAGAAACGATCTCGGGAAGTTGCGGACAGCCTCCGCAATTTCTTGATCGGTATCCATACCGGGGGCATTGGCGCGATGCTGGCTGTCGCAGCGTCGCTTGCTGACCGACGGGTTCATCCTCGATGGGCATTTTGGCCGGTTGCGATCTTCACGCTAGGGTTGGTGGTAATCGGTCTCAGTTTGATCCTCGCGAAGACCCGTGAAATTAAACGTCGGGATGCGGCAACTCGAGGGGAATCGGCCCCAGTATTCACAGCGCTCCCTTGGCGTAGTCAAACGTGGGATGCGCTGTCGCTCTTTCTGTTCGTCGCGGCCGCGATTGTCGGTCTAGTCAAGTTGTCCTCAATTCAACTTGACCCATGAGCGAAATAATGCCGCCTAACTTCGCGATGGAGCGGACGTGGCCCTCTTCGTCAGCGGACGGAGTTCAGATGACCCGCGACGCCTTCGGCGAGTTCGGTGATTTGCTCCAGGCTGGCCACGCCGCTCATCGCCGGTGTTAGATGTCCTCAATGGAAACGACAGCGCCTCACTATCCGGAGTTGAACCGCCGCTATCTTTGCAGCTTCATTGACGGGATGATCGTGTTCACGACCGCAATGGCCGTTGGACTTGCTCTCCAGGGGGAGAGACTCGTTGGTGTTCGTATAACCGCAATTCTGCTGGTCATCCTTACCTACGAACCCGTCTTGACGAGCAGGCTTTGCACGGCCGGCCAGTTCGCGATGGGCCTAAGAGTGCGTCGCCACAAGTCCGTCGACGACCGCATCAGCCTACCGGCGGCGTATATTCGATACGTGGTCAAATTGATTTTCGGGTTCTACTCATTCTTTGCGATGAGCTTCAACAAGGAAAGAAGAGCTCTTCACGACCTCGTCGCGGGGTCAATTGTCGTAGAAAGTCGAGCGGGGCGCGATCGTTCGGACATCTAACTTGCGGATCGAGCGGACGTGGCCTTCCCTTCGTGTGACAATGCAGCTGGGATCAGAGCGGGCAGCCTTCGGGGAACAGCGTGCTGCTGCCGAAGGCCTGGCCACGCCCGCTCATCCGCGGTGTTACCCTTCTTGAGTCGACGGGAGACATGGAGCCGCTACCTACGTTCCGGTATCATCCCGAACCACTGGTGACCGGAAGCATTCGCGCCAGTCGCGCCGTGTGCAGGTGCTGTAGTCGGGCACGTGGGTACATCTATGCAGGCCCTGTGTACTGTGAAGATGAGCTCCGAGAGGCTTTGTGCCCTTGGTGCATCGCCAGCGGTGTGGCCGCGGAACAGTTCGACGCTGTGTTTTCGGACGACCATCAGCTCCTGCAGTCTGCCTTGGACGACGAGATCGTTCGCGAGGTCACCCGCCGCACACCTGGCTTCAACGGCTGGCAGCAAGAGGTGTGGCTTTCACACTGCAACGATGTATGCGCGTTTTATGGCGACGCGCCTCGCGAAGCGCTCTCGACTAGATCCGCGCAGGAACAGCTTGCTTCACGTTCCATAGTCCCGTTTGGGCAATGGAGCACCTTCGTCGAGCGCTACCACCCCGGCGGGAATCCCTCGATCTACCTCTTCGTGTGCCTTCATTGCAGCGAGCGACTTCTTCAGTTGGACTTCACGTGAGAGAAACGGGGCGAAGGCTAACTCGCGATTGGAGCGGACGTGGCCCCCTTTTCGAGTAGCATAGAAGCGGGAATGAATCGGCGTCGCCTTCGTCTGGCAGAGTGCTGCTGCTCTGGGACTGGCCACGCCGCTCAATCGCAGTTTTAGCCAGCTCGAGTGAGGCATCCTCCAGAATGAAGAAGAGAGACTTTCCGACGTTTGACGAGTTGATGAATCCGACGCTTCAGGCATTGAAGCGGCTCGGAGGCAGCGCCTCGATCGACGAACTCGTCCCCGAGATTGTCCGTCTCCTCGAATTGCCGCAGGAGGTGGCCGAAGTGCCTCATGGCACCACCGGTCGGACGGAGCTTGAGTACCGTTCGGCTTGGGCTCGGACCTATCTTCGTAGGGCTGGCCTGATCGAAAACTCCGAGCGCGGGATTTGGGCCCTTACTGCTCTGGGCTCTCAGACGGGGTCCGTGGACGGTCGTAAGATCGCCCGTGACGTTGCCAAGCAGTTTCAGGCTGAGCGGACTGATGCCGGGGAATCTGGTGAACCCCCAGCAGCCGACGAAGCGCAAGCGATCACTTGGCAGGACAAGCTACTCTCCGTTCTGCAGGCTATGGATCCGATCGCCTTTGAGCGTCTGTGCCAGCGCATTCTCCGCGAATCCGGATTCATCGAAGTAGAGGTCACGAAGAGCACCGGAGACGGTGGAATCGACGGTCATGGAACGATTCGAATTGGCGGCTTGATCAGCTTCAACTGACTTTCCGCAGGTCAGCGGCCGGATATCTGCCCCCAGCGATGGCTTTTTGGTGAGCCGTTTCATCCCGGCTCCACTGAACCTGCCTCGGCCCTGCGTATCTTGACCGCAATGGGGGCG
>Ga0184637_10001275_pt1 | contig 17325 bp, 16 predicted proteins | sample PLM3_127_b2_FD_133143 | JGI IMG/M metagenome (GOLD analysis project Ga0184637, IMG submission 133143) | Groundwater sediment microbial communities from an aquifer in East River, Colorado, USA - PLM3_127_b2 | ecosystem: Environmental > Terrestrial > Soil > Riparian zone | place: USA: East River...
GCGAGTGGGCGACGAGCTCGTTGTCCGACGGAAAGATGCAGTTGTCGCCGTCGTAGCTCACGAGCAGCGACGGCAGCGTCATGCGCGCCCCGGCGTGCGCGATCTCGGCGCGCGACGAGAGGCCCGACCAGGTCGAGAGCCAGGCCTCGGGCGAGACGACGCGGCCGAAGCCCACGGCGCCGTAGTTGATCGCGTCGGGCCGCACGCCCCAGAGCGAGCCGTAGCTGCGCGCCGAGGGGTCGAGCGAGAGGTCGACACAACGCGGGTCGGCGTCGGTGCGGTAGACGACCAGGAAGTCGGTGGCGATCGAGAGGCGCCGATCTTCGGCCGAGCCGGTCTTCTGCCAGCGCGCTCGCGCCGAGCGGCGGCGGTCCACGCGCCTGCGAGCTTCTGTATCCAGGCGCTGGATGCGCGCGCGCTGCGCCGCGCGGTAGGTCGCCAGGAAGCCGGGCGCGTAGCGGCTCGGCTTGGGCGGCTCGGCGAAGCCGTTGGCAGGGTCATAGAGGTCGAGGGCGGGATCGCAGGCGACCGGGTCGCGCTCGTCGCGGACCGACGGATCGATCGCGTGCAGCAGGTAGTGGCCCTCGCCCGGATGCGCAGCCAGGTAGACCATGGCGTCGGCCACCGGGAGCTCGAAGCGGTTCAGGTCGAAGGGGTCGCTCGCCGCCGTGTCGAGCAGGCGCGCGCCCGGCGGCGCCAGCGCCTGGCTCAGATAGAAGCTGAAGAGCGAGCCGCCGCCCGAGTTTCCGAGCAGCACCACCCGCGGATAAACAGGCCGGATGGCGCGCAGGGCGGCCGCGACGTCGAGCAGCACCACCTCGTGGATCAGGGTCGAGTCGTTGCCGAGCCAGCGGCTGTTGATGCAGAGCACGGCGAACCCGGCCTCGACCAGCCCCGGCACCAGGTAGTGGCGCGAGAAGTTCGCGCGCGGGTGCATCAGGCACACGACCGTCCGCTCGCCGCCGCGCGCGTACAGCCAGCCGTGCGCGACGGCGCGGTCCTCGGTCAAAAACTGGAGTGGGGTGCACTGGGTCCCTGGCGGCGGCTCCCGATGCCACTCGGCCACCAGCCAGGGATTCTCGTAGCGACCGAGCTTGCCGGAGGGCGGCTTTGCTTGGGACATCGGACCCCGCCTCAGACGATCCGCGACTCGCGATTGCCCCAGTAGCGGTCCCGGAGCAGGCGCTTGTAGAGCTTGCCGGTCGGATGGCGCGGCAGCTCGGCCTGGAAATCGATGCTGCGCGGACACTTGAGCTTCGCGAGCTGGCTCTGGCAGAACGCGATCAGCTCTTGCTCGAGCTCGGGCCCCGCGTCGCGCATGTCGATCGGTTGAACCACCGCTTTCATTTCCTCGCCGAAGTCCTGGTTCGGGATGCCGAATACCGCGACGTTTGCGACCTTCGGATGCGTCACCAGCAGGTTCTCCGCCTCCTGCGGATAGATGTTGACGCCGCCGGAGATGATCATGTTGGCCTTGCGGTCGGTCAGGTAGAGGTAGCCCTCGGCGTCGAGGTAGCCGATGTCGCCGAGCGTGCTCCAGCCCTGCGCCGTGCGAGAGCTCGCCGTCTTCTCGGGCGCGTTGTGGTACTCGAAGGCCGTGGCGCCCTCGAAGTAGATGGCGCCGGGCTGGCCGGGCGCGAGCTCCTTGCCCTCGTCGTCGAGGATGTGGACCTTGGCGTTGAGGGCCCGGCCGACCGAGCCGGGGTGCGCGAGCCAGTCGGGCGAGGTGATCGAGGTGAAGCCGTTGCTCTCGGTGCCCGCGTAGTACTCGTAGAGCACCGGCCCCCACCACTCGATCATCTGCCGCTTCACCGGGATCGGGCAGGGTGCCGCGGCGTGGATCGCCACGCGCAGGCTCGAAACGTCGTGACGGCGCCGCTCCGCCTCGGGGAGCTTGAGCATGCGCACGAACATGGTCGGCACCCACTGGCTCACGCTCACGCGGTGGCGCTCGATCAGCTCGAGCGCCGCGACGGCGTCGAAGTGCTCCATCACGATGCAGGTGGCGCCGAGTCTTTGGGCCGACATGCAGAAGCGCAGGGGTGCGGCGTGATAGCTGGGCGCGGGCGAGAGATAGAGCGTGCGCTCGTCGACGCCGTACAGCCCCTTGAGCAGCGCGACCAGCACCGGCGGCGTTCCGATCGGCTGGCCGAGTTGCGGGAGCTTCACGCCCTTCGGGCGGCCGGTGGTGCCGGAGGAGTAGAGCAGGTCCGAGCCCTCCTGCTCGTCTGCCACTGGCAGCGCGGGCTGGCGCGCGATCGCCGCCTCGTAGCTCGGGTAGCCTTCGCAGCTCCCGCCCACCAGGAAACGGCCCGCGAGATCGGCGAGCCGGGGCCCGAGCGCGGCGGCGACGTCGCGCGTGGTCGCGGAGGCAATCAATACCTTCGCGCCGCAGTCGCGCACGATGTACTCGACCTCGGGCGCGGTGAGCTGGTAGCTGATCGGCGTGTAGTAGAGGCCCGAGCGCTGCGCCGCCCAGCAGATCTCGAAGAAGCGCGGGTGGTTCTCCAGCAGGATCGCGATCGAGTCCCCGGCTCGAAGGCCCAGCGACCGCAGCAGCTGCGCGCCCTGATTCGAACGCTCGTCGAGCTCGCGGTAGGTCACCCGCTCGCCGCCCGCGGCCATCAGGTAGGCGGGCTTGTCGGGATGGAGCTTCGCGAGCGTTCCCGGATACATGGCATCTCACCTCTCGAGCGGATTCGAGGGCGGGCGCCGAGCCCGTCCGGGCGATTCTACGCGCTCGCGCGGGCCCGGTGGAAGCGATTCCCGCGCCGGCTCAGGAATCGCTCGCGTAGGAATGTGCCGCCTGGATGTCGGCGCCCGCGCGCGGGCGCTCCGGCGGGTAGTCGATCCACTCACGGCTCGCCGGGTCGCCGTAGCAGGCGAGCAGCGCCAGCGAGCGCACGCCACCGAAGAGCAGTCGCTTGGTCGCGAGGCGCGAGTTCATCAGCTCGCGCAGGATCGCGTCCTGTGCAGCCGGCGCGAGCGCCGTGAAGGGGCGGAGCTTTGCGAGCAGCGGCGGAATTCCGAACTCGAGCACCAGCAGCGCCTGGCGCAGCGTGCCCGCGAGCGAGGGAGCGCTGGCCAGGAACGCCTCCGCGCGCGCTCCGGGCTGGAGCCGCCGCGCCGCGATCCGCTCCGCGCCGGCGGGCCCGACGATGCGCGCGCTGGCGGCCGTGAAGACCGCCCAGGTGCGCGGTGTCATGAAGCGCAGCTCGAGGCCGGGCGGCGGGAGCAGCGGAGCCGGGGCGGAGCCGCAGCCGGCCGGGAGCAAACCGGACGCCGCCGCGAGACCGGCCAAGCGCAGGAACGCCCGGCGATCGAGCGCCGAGAGCGCCGCCACCGCCTGCGCATGCCGCGCGTCGCTCATGCCCGCGGGCCCCGCTCCGCCAGCGCCGAGGCGATCCGCAGCGCATTGGCGAAGATCGTCACCTGTGGATTCACGCCGGTGTTGCCGGGCAGCGCCGAGCCGTCCGTCACGTAGAGCCCGCGCACGTCCCAGAGCGCGCCGTCGGGGCGGCAGGCGCCGGTCGCACGCGACCCGCCCAGCGAGGCGCCGCCGAACAGATGCACCGCGTAGAGAAAGGCGAAGCGGGTGGGATCGAGCGGCGCCGCATCGAGCTGCGCGAGACCCGCCTCGTCGCGGATCGGCGCGAGCCCGTGGACGGGCAGGTACACCTCGAGCGCATCCGCCGCCAGGTAGGCGCGCGCGAGCTCGCGCAGCGCGCGCCGCAGGCGTTCGAGGTCGCTCGCCTCGAGCGCGTGCTCATACCGGGCGCGGCCCTCCGAGTCGATCGCGACACGGCCTTGGCTGTGATCGCGCAGCACCACCACGGCGCGCGCGAGAAAAGGCAGCGCCTCCATCACGCGCTCGTGCTCGGCACCGAAGCCGGGCAGCGAGGCGGCCGTCACCAGCGGGTGGACGGCGGTGTTCTCGAGCATGAAGCCCGGGCCCGCGTGCCCGTTCACGTCGCTGAACTCCGTCACGGCCCAGGACATGGTCGGGCCGAAGTAGCCGTGCACCGGCTCGGCGAAGCGCGCGGTTGCGATCGCGCTCGAGTGCAGCTGGAGGCCGCGGCCGACCGCGCCGCCTGCCGTCAGCCCGCTGCGCAGCAGCAGCGCCGGGGTCTCGAGCACGCCCGCCGCCAGCAGCACGAGGGGGGCGTCGACGCGCAGCGGAGCCGGCGGCTGCTGGCCCGAGGCGTCGCGGCGCAGCGCCTCGACCCCGGCGACGGCGCCCGCTTTGGTGCGCACGCGCGTGACCTGCGTGTCCGCAAGCACGCGCGCCCCCGCGCGTTCCGCGCGCGGCAGGTAGCTGACCAGAGCCGACTGCTTCGCGTTGCTGGGGCAACCCCAGTTGCAGCGGCCGAGCCGGGCGCAGCCGCGCACGTTGCGCGCCATCGCTTCGCCGCTCCAGCCGAGGCGGCTCGCGCCGAGCTCGAGGCGGTGGGCGTTGCGATTCAGGTGGCTGCGCGGCGTCGTCTCGGCGTGGATCTCCTCCCAGACCGCCTGGACGAACGGCGCGAAGGCGGCGTCCGTGAGACCTTCGAGCCCGTGCTCGCGGCGCCAGCGCTCGAGGACCTCGGGCGGGGTGCGCCAGCAGAGCGCGTCGTTCACCACCGTCGAGCCGCCGACGCAGGCGCCGGCGTAGAGGTTCTGCGCGCCCGAGGCGGTGGCGGTGGTGCGACCCAGGCGCGCCGTCATGGCGGCTTCGTCGGGCTGGAAATCGGCGGCGGAGAGCCGCGGGCCGGCCTCCAGCACCAGCACCTCGAAGCCCGCCGCCGCGAGCCGCGCCGCGGCCGGCGCCCCGCCCGCACCCGATCCGACCACCACGGCGTCGGCCCGCAGCACGGGGCCCGCGGTCGCCGTCACGCCGGTGCGATCGCGTCGATCCGGGCCAGCAGCTCGGCGGGAAGCTCGACGCCCGAGGCCTTGGCGTTCTCCTCGAGCTGCGAGGGACGCGTCGCGCCGACGATCACGCTCGCGACGCTCGGCCTGCGCAGGCACCAGGCCAGCGCGAGCTGGGCGGGCGTGATCCCGAGCTCGCTCGCGATCGGTCGCAGGCGGTCGACGCGTCCCAGCGTCTCGGGCGCGAGATACGTCCGCATGAACTGGTTGCGCTGGACATCGGCAGCGCGGCTGCCGGGCGGCTTCGCCCCGCCCGAATACTTGCCCGAGAGCACGCCTTGCCCGAGCGGGGAGAAGACGATCTGCGAGAGCCCCTCGTGCTCGCAGGCGGGGAGCAGCTCCGATTCGATCTGACGGCGCAGCAGCGAGTACTGCGGCTGGTTCGAGACCGGGCGGTAGGCGAGCCGGCGGTCGGCGACGCGGCAGGCCTCGCCGATCTGCGCGGCGCTCCACTCCGAGACGCCCCAGTAGAGGACCTTTCCCTGCCGGACCAGGTCTTCGTAGGCGCAGACCGTCTCCTCGACCGGCGTCGCGGGGTCGGGGCGGTGGCATTGGTGCAGATCGAGGTAGTCGGTGCCGAGGCGGCGCAACGAGGCTTCGACGCTCTCGAACAGGTGCTTGCGCGAGAGACCGCGGTCGTTCGGGTGCTCCGACATCGGAAAGCAGGCCTTGGTCGCGATCACCAGGTAGCGGCGGGGGATCGCGCGCAGGGCCTGGCCGAGGACTTCTTCGGCCTGGCCCGCGGCGTAGACGTCGGCGGTGTCGAAGAGATTGATGCCGAGGTCGTAGGCGCGGTGCACGATCTCCCGCGTCGCCTCGCGGTCGACGCTCGAGCCGAGCGTGAGCCAGGAGCCCAGAGAGACCTCGCTGACCTGGAGTCCGCTGCGTCCGAGGGGCCGGTATTCCACCGCGCGGCATTCTACCGCGGGGGCTACCCGGTCGAGACCCGGCGGTTACCCTGTCCCGTCATGCTCGAGCTCGCCGCCGCCACCGATCCCGCCTGGGCGCCGCGGGCGCTCGCGCGCCTAGACGAGCTGCTGGTCGATCACGCGCACTGCGAGAAGAAGGCCGCCGGCACGGCCGTGCAGCTGCTGTTCCGCTATCCGCAGCACGCGGGCCTGCTGGCCCCGCTCTCGAAGCTGGCGCGCGAGGAGCTGGTGCACTTCGAGCAGCTGCTCGCCTTGCTCGCCGAGCGCGGTCTCGCGTTCGGCCGCCACCGCCCCAGCCCCTACGCCGGAAAGCTGCGCGAGCGCGAGCGCACCCGCGAGCCCGAGCGATTGCTCGACACGTTCTTGTGCTGCGCGCTGATCGAGGCCCGCAGCTGCGAGCGCTTCGGCCTGCTGGCGGACGCCGCCTCGGAGCCCGCGCTGGCAAATTTCTGGGCGCGGCTGCTCGACGCGGAGGCGCGTCATCACGGCGTCTACCTGGCGCTGGCGCGCAGCCTCGCCCCCGAAGCCGAGGTGACGGCGCGGCTGCGCGAGCTCGCGCGGCACGAAGCCGCCGTGCTCGCCGAGGCGCGCTTCAGCCCCCATCTGCACAGCGGCATGAACTGAACGTCTTGGAGGACCCAATGGACATCGCCACCGAACGCGTCTCGATCCCCCTGGCCGGCGGCGGCAGCATGGGCGGGTATCTCGCGCGCCCGAAAACAGCCGGGCCGTTTCCCGCCGTGCTCGTCTACATGGAGATCTTCGGCGTGAACGCGCACATCCGCGACGTCGCGGATCGGGTCGCGCGCGAGGGCCACGTGGCGCTCGCGCCGGATTACTTCCACCGCAGCGGGCCGGGCGTCGAGTACGGCTACGACGAGGCCGGCATGGCCGGCGGCATGAAACTACTCGGCGCGCTGCGCGCAGACGAGATGATCGCGGACGCGAAGACGGCGATCGCCTGGTTGCGCCAGCGCCCCGACGTGCGCGGCGATCGGATCGGCGCGATGGGCTTCTGCATCGGCGGCCACATGACGTACCTCACCGCCTGCGAGACGGACGTGCGCGCGGCCGCGAGCTTTTACGGCGGCGGGATCGCGGCGCCGGCGGGGCCGGGCGGGGCTCCGTCCACGGTCAGCCTTACCGGGAAGATCCGCGGCAAGCTGCTCTGCCTCTTCGGCGGCAAAGACGGGCTGATCCCGAAGAGCCAGGTCGACGCGATCCGCACCGCGCTCGCGAAGCACGGCGTCCGGCACGAGGTGGTCGTGTACCCGGAGGCGGACCACGGCTTCTTCTGCGACCAGCGCGCGACCTACCAGAAGGCCGCGGCCGAGGATGCCTGGAAGCGCGTCAAGCAGCTGTTCCGCGAAGAGCTCGCCTAGCCCCGAAGCGTCGATCGCAGGCGTCAGGCGAGCTCGCGCCGCAGGGCGGAGAGCAAGGACTCGACCGAGGTGAGCCGTGCGTTCTCGCCCATCAGGCCGATCCGCCAGATCTGGCCGGCGAGCCGGCCGAGCCCGCCCCCCACCTCGATCCCGTAGCGATCGAGCAGGCGCCGCCGAAGCCCGGCCTCCTCGCCCGGCGCGAAGCGCGCCGGCACCCGCAGCGAGGTGAGCATCGGGAGGCGGTGACGCGCCTCCACCAGCGGCCGGAAGCCGAGCCCGTGGAGCCCCTCGACCAGCGCCTCGCCCGCCCCGTGGTGTCGCTCGATGCGCGCCTGCATGCCTTCTTCCTCGATCATCGCGAGCGCCTCGGCGAGGCCCAGGATCATCGAGATCGGCGCCGTGTGGTGGTAGACGCGCTCGCTCCCGAAGTAGCCGCCCAGCAGATGGATGTCCAGGTACCAGCTCTGGACCGGGACGCGGCGCGCGCGCACGCGAGCGACGGCGGCCTCCGAGAAGCTCGCGGGCGAGAGGCCGGGGGGGCAGGAGAGACACTTCTGCGTGGCGCTGTAGGCGGCGTCGATGCCCCAGGCGTCGAGCTCGACCGCGAGCCCCCCCAGCGAGGTGACGCAGTCGAGCACCACCAGCGCCCCGGCATCGCGGGCCGCGCGGGCGATCGCCTCGACCGGCTGCGCCACGCCGGTCGACGTCTCCGCGTGCACGAACGCCACCAGGCGCGGCCGCGTGCACGCGATCGCCTCGGCCATGGCGTCGCCCTCGAGGATCGTGCCGGGCTCCGCATCGACGCGCGTCAGCCTGGCGCCGGCGCGCCGGGCCACCTCGCACATCCGCTCGCCGAAGACGCCCGCCACCCCGATCACGACCGGATCGCCGGGCTCGAGCAGGTTCACGAGGCAGGCTTCCATGCCCGCGCTTCCGGTCCCGGAGAGCGGCAGCGTCATCCGGTTCTGGGTTCCGAACAGACGCCGCAGCCCGGCCTGCACGCCGTCGAGCACGCTCAAAAAGACCGGATCGAGATGGCCGAGCATCGGCTGCGCGAGCGCCCGCCGGACGCGCGGGTGGACGTTCGAGGGGCCCGGTCCGAGCAGCAGCCGGCGCGGAGGGGCGGCGGTCGACACGCCGGCCATGGTAGCGGCAGCGGACGCGAAAACGCTGCGGAATCCAAAGCCTACGGAGGCGGGAGCGTTGACACCGCGGCACCGGCACGACACTCTTGCGCCAGCCCCCCTGGCACCGCCGCTCCGCTCCGACCGGGGCGTTCCCACGACTCGACCGACCCCCCCGCATCGGGGCCGCAAAAAACGGGGCCGCGCCCAACGGGGCCGCACCCAACGGAGACGCGTGACGCGCTGGCTGGCACTCTTGCTGGGTTTTGGAGCGACCGCCCTCGCGCTCTGGGCCCTCGCCTCGCGCCGGCCGGCGCACCCGCTCGACGACATCGACGCGGCCTCGCGCGCCCAGCTCGAGCAGGTGCTGCGCCAGGCCGAGGCCGAAAAGGGCGCGCCGCCGTGACGATCTACCGCACGCGCGAAGCCTTCGAGCGCGAGGAGACCCTGCGACTCGCGCCGGCGGCCGTGAAGAGCGCAGAGTCGCGCGGGCGCCTGTTTGCCGAGCCCGAGCATCCCTACCGCACGGCCTTCCAGCGCGACCGCGACCGGATCGTGCACGCGCGCGCCTTCCGACGCCTCGAGTACAAGACCCAGGTCTTCGTCTACCACGTCGGGGATCACTATCGGAACCGCCTCACGCACACGCTCGAGGGTGCCCAGATCGCGCGCACGATCGCCCGTGCGCTGCGCCTGAACGAGGATCTCGCCGAGGCCGTCGTGCTCGCGCACGACCTCGGCCACACGCCCTTCGGCCATGCGGGCGAGCGCGTGCTCGCGAGCCTGATGAAAGGCGAAGGCGGCTTCGACCACAATCGCCAGAGCCTGCGGATCGTCGATTGGCTGGAGGACCGCTACCCGGATTTCCGGGGGCTCAACCTCACCAGCGAGACGCGCGAGGGCTTGCTCAAGCACGGCTCGCCGTGGCAGCACCCGGTGCAGCTGCCCCCGCCTGCCGCCCAGCCGAGCCTGGAAGCGCAGGTGGCCGACACCGCCGACGAGATCGCGTACATCAATCATGATCTCGACGACGGTCTGGGCTCGGGGCTGCTGGCGCCGGAGCGGCTGGAAGACGTCGCGCTCTGGCGCGAAACGCTGCGGGCCGTGCGCGAGCAGCTCGGCGACGCGCCCGAGCGCGTGCTGCGCGCGCAGGTGGTGGTGGCGCTCATCAATCGACTCGTCACGGACCTGATCGAAGCGGTGGCGACACGCGTCGACGCCCGCAGCCTCGCCTCGGTCGCCGCGGTGCGCGCCTGCCCGGAACGACTGGTGCAGTTCTCGCCCAAGCTCGAAAAGCCGAAGCGCGAGCTGAAGAAGTTCCTCTACGACGAGCTCTATCAGCACCCGCAGGTGCTCGCGATGAACGAGCGCGCGGTGGGGATCCTCGGCGATCTCTTCGCGGCCTTTCGGAGCGATCCGGGGCGGCTGCCCGGCCACGTGCGCGCGCGCATCCCCGGCGATGGCGAGGCCCGGGCGATCGCCGACTACGTCGCGGGCATGACCGACCGCTTCGCGATGGGCGAGCACGAGAAGCTGGGGGCGCGCCGTGGCTGAGCGCAAGCGCGCGCCGGCGCGCGCGCCGCGGGCTGGACGCCGGGCGAGCCCCGAGGTCCGGGTGGTGCTCACGACCGTGCCCGACGCCGAGATGGGCGCGCGCCTGGCGCGAACGCTGATCGAGGAGAAGCTCGCGGCCTGCGTCAATCTCGTCCCGGGCGTGCGCTCGTTCTACCGCTGGCAGGGGCAGCTGGAGGACGCCAGCGAGGTGCTGCTGCTGGTCAAGACTCGCGCCGATCGCTGCGCGGCGCTGGCGGCGCGCATCCAGGCCCTCCATCCTTACGCGCTTCCCGAGGTTCTGGAGCTCGCCGCGGGCGGCGGGAGCGCGGCCTACCTCGACTGGGTGGGGCAGGAGTCGTCGCCATGAGCACGAGCGTAGGGCTGCCGGAGGCGCTGGAACGCGCCGCGACGGCGCTGCCCGGCGACGCGGACGCGATCCGGCCCGCCAATGGCGACCCGGCGGCGCTGCTGCGCGCGCTCGACGCCGAGGCCGCCGTGCGCGTGCTCGGCTGGCTGCTGACCTTTGAGCCCGAGGCCGGAGCCGAGCTCGCCGACACCTGGGCCGAGGACCCGGAGGCGGCGAGCGGTCCGCTGCCGCGCCTGACGGGCGAGGCACTGCCCAAGGCCGGTCGCAAGGCGCTGAGCCGCGCCCGGCACCGCCTGCGCTCGCGCGGGATCGAGGTTCCCGACGCCCAGCCGGCGGCGGTGGTCGCGAAGCTCCCGCCGATCGAGGAAGAGCTGCAGGCGGCCTTCGTCTCCGCGGTCGACCCGCGCGGCACGCGCCTCGCCTATCTGGTCGAGTCCAATCCGGCGGGCGGCGTACGCCTGTTCGAGCTGGTGCTCGACGAGGAGCGCGGCATCGTCGAGTTCGAGGTCTACGCGACCGGTCGCAGCAAGGCTCGCCAGTTCCTGCGCGACCTGCGCGCGCGCGAGCGGTTTCCGGCCGTCGAGGCGCCGGCCGAGGCCGTGCGTGCGCTCGTCAAGCAGGTCGCCGAGGGCCAGCCGGCCTCGCGCCCGTTGCCGCGCGGCTTCATCGAGTTCCGCGCCCACGTGGCCGAGCCCAAGCCCGGCGCGCAGACGCCGGGCGCGCTCGCGCGCGAGGCCCTGGGCGCGGCTTTGGACGCGCAGGCGCTCACGCGGGCGACAGAGCTGGTGCGGCGCCACGAGATCGGGCCCTGGCCCACGGCGACGCCCGTGCTCGAGAAGGTCGCCGAGCGGATCGGCGAGCTGGCCAAGAGCCCCCTGGTGCTCTCTCCGGCGGCGCGCCGCGAACAGGCGCAGTCCCTGCTCGCCGAGGCGCTGGGGGAGGTCTTCGCCGACCCGGTGGGTGCCTACACCACGCAGCGATTCGAGGAGAGTGCCTACGTGCTCTGGAAGACGGGCCGTGAGGAGGACGCCAGGGCCTGCCTCGCCGCGGCGAAGGCGTTCCGCGCGGGACCGGTGACGGAGAACCCGGTCGCACGCGCCCTGCTCGAGGTGGTGCTGGCTCCCGTGCTCGCCGGTCTGGAAGAACCGGCGCCGCGCGAGGCGGAGCCCTCGTTGCTCGTGAAGCCTTGAGCGGGAGGGGAGGTCGCGTTGCTGCTCGCCCAGGGTCGGTATTGGCGCGCCACGCTGGCGAAGGGACGCGACACGGTCGTGCTCGACGTGGTGCGCGCGTCGCTCCCGGCGGATCTACACGAGCTGCGCGATCTGCAGATCGAGATCCCGCTCGCGAAGTGGAATCGGATCGCGAAGAACGTGTACTCGGACCGCAAGCTGGTGGGGGGCCTGTTGCTCGACTTCGCGAAGAACAAGGACCGCGTGGGCGCCGCCGTGAGCAGCGACCGCCTGCTCGGGGAATACCAGCGCGTGGTGCTGGATGCGACCGCCGCGCTGATCGAGGGTGGCGTGCTCGTGCTCGAGCGCGCCGCGGAAACCGAGGAGTGAAATGAGACGCCGATTCGGCCGGGGACGAAACAACCGAGGACAGGGCGATGCGCGCGGCGCGCCGATCGACGCGACACGCTGGTTCGAACGCATCGTCGCGGAGGGCGTATTGCCCGTCGCCGCGCTGGAACGCGTCGCGGCGGAGGACGTGCCCGACAGCTTCGCCGCGCTCGCCGTTGGTACAACGGAACAAGGCGTCACGCTGCTGGTCGGCTTCTCGCCCAAGAGCGGCGGCGACGCCGCGCTCGCGACGCTCGCCCATGCCCAGCGCCTGCTCGCCGAGCAGGGCTTCACGGGCGAGTCGGTGGCGCTGTCCCCCGACTGGTCGATCGCTTCGCGCCGCCGGCTCGAGCTCCTGCGCGCCCCCGCGCTGCGCTTTCGCGCGATGGCCGCCTCGGGACTCACCGAGGACGGCGGCGAAGTCGGCAGCGAGCCCGCGGAGCCGCCCGTCGTGGTGGCGCCCCGCCAGCTCGCCGCGCAGCTCACGCGCGGCGAGGATCGCGAGATCTTCCTGCGCGGGCTGGAGGCGTTTGCGGGGCTCGCCGCGAAGCATGGCGGCGCCGTTCGCGGTACGCGGGTGGGCGCGGAGCTGGTGCTGCTGGCCCGCCGGGTGGCGGTGCTGCACGCACGCGATGGCGGTGTGCTGCTCGAGACCGTCGAGCCCGAGCGCTCGAGCGTGCCGCTCTCGGCCGAGAGCATCGCCACCGCGATGGACCGGCTCGAGGGCCTGCTGCGCAAGCGCCTGAACGACCGGCGCGTGCGCGAGGGCGAAGAAGGCATGCGCGCGCAGATCGCTCCGCAGCTCGCCAGCCTGGCGAAGCTGCGCGGAAGCCTGCTCTGGCCGCTGGCGGGCTCGGATCCCGAAGTGCTCGACCTGGCCGCGGTGGCAGAGGACGGGCGCTGCGTGGTGGCCGCCATACGCGAGCGAGTGACGCTTCCCGTTCTCGCCGAGATCCTCGACGCGACGCTGGCCCTGCGACCGGCGCTCCCGGCGCTGCTCGCCGCGGCGCCGCCGCCGGTGCTGGTCGGCACGCCGCGTCTGCTGCTCGCGGCGCGTGAGTACGACCCGCTGGTGCTGCGCGCGTTGCAGCTGCTCGGCCTCGAGACCGCCGCCTTCGACGTGCGTCCGTCGCGAGCCGGCTTCGAGCTCGCCCGGCGCGACGTGCTGCCGGCGGCGGCCGCCGCCGCCTCGCTCTCGCGCGAGTCCCTTGCCGAGCCGGTCGCAGCCGAGCCCGTCGCCCGGAGTCCGCGGGCCGACCGGTTCCCCAGGGAGCCGGTCGCTCCCGCGCCCCCGCCGAGGCGCGAAGAGCCGCCGCGGCGGCAGGAGCCGGCTGCTGCCCCCGGTTCGGCGCCGCGCTTCGAGGCCGTCTCCCTGTTCGACCTGGAAGACGAGTCGCGGCCCGCCGGAGCCGAGGCCGAGGGCGAGGATTCGCCGCGCCGGCGACGCCGGCGTGGGCGGCGGCGCCGCGGACGTGGCAGCGCCGGCGGACCCCCCGGTGATGAAGTCACCAGGCGCGAGGATCGCCCCTGGGCACCGGCGCCTGCGAGCCCGCGCGCAGCCGAGCCGGACGAGGGTCCGGACGGCGACGCGCCCGGCCCATGGGAGGCGGGAGCCGCTCCCAGCGAGCCGGAGCCCAGCGCGCCCGCGGATGACGTCGCGCTGGTCGAGCCCGACGACGTCGACGAACTGGGAACGGGCCTGCAGCCGCTCCCCGAAGACGTACCCGAGATCGAGGAGGAGCCGGTCCCGAGCTACGACGACGAGGAAGAATTCGTCGGAGAGCCGCTGGGGGACGACGAGCGGCAGCAGCGCGAGCGCGAGCTGCGCCGGCGGGCGCGGATCGCAAAGGCGGCGCCCGAGGTGGAGCCCCCCCCCGCGCCGCAGCTTCCCCGGCGCCGCGCGGCGTTCATCGCGCACGCGGATCGCGACTCGCTCGCGTCCGCGATCGTGCTGGCGCGCGACCTGCGCCTGGTCGAGGGCTTCTGGGTCTACCCGCAAGCGGATCTGATGACATTCTTCCGTAGCGTGGCGACCGATCTGCGGGGCGAGACTCCGATCTATCTGGTCGGCTTCACCGCCACGCCGGCGCGCGACACGATCGGGGCGGCTGCGCTCTACGCGGGCCGGATCGCCTGGTTCGACCATCACGACTGGCCGCCCGAGGATCTCGAGAGCCTGCGCCTGGCGATCGGCAAGGAGAACGTCCACGTGCAGCAGGGAGCGGGAAGCTCGCTGCCGCTCGTGCTCGACGTGCGCTCGCGACGCAGCCGCTTCTCCGACAAGCTGGTCGAGCTAATAACAGCTCGCTTCTCGCTGCACGATCACGAGCGCTGGGGGCGGGTCTGGTGGCAACGGCTCGGTGAGCTCGCGGCTCGTCCAGGGGACAAGCGCGCCGCGGTCGAGCCGCTGCTGGTCGGCCGCCCGAGCGACCTCGCCCACGAGGCCACCCGCGCGCCCAGCACGTCGCTCCCGCCCGAGGTCGACTACGTGGCCGGTCGCGACTTCCGCGTCGTCCACTTCGGCGGCTACACCCTCGCCGTAGTCCCCGTGCCGCGCGACCTCGATCTGCACCTCACCGCCCGCATCGCGCGCGAGCGTTACGAGGCGCAGCTCTCGGTCGCCCACACGGATGGGAATGAGCTGGTGGTGCTGACCGGCGAAGACGGACTGGGACGGCGCAGCCTCGACCTCGGGCGCCTGGTGAGCCACCTCGCGTCCATGCACGAGTGGATCGAGGCGCTCTCCGACGAGGATCACGTCGCGCGCATGCGCGTGCGCGAGCTCCCGTCGCGCCCCGATCGCCTCGACGACGTGATCGCCGAGATCGCGATGGGGCGCTCGTTATTCGAGGCGTAGCCCGACGCAGACTGCGAACCTCGTCGAAATCTTCTCCTCGGTGCAGGGCGAGGGGCCGCATGTCGGCCAGTCGACGCTCTTCGTGCGCTTCGGCGAATGCGACCTGCGCTGCCGCTGGTGCGACTCCCCGCACACCTGGCAGCCGGCGAAGGAGTGCCGCCTCGAACGGGTCCGGGGCGGGGGCGAGCACCGCGTCGTCCCGAATCCGGTCCCGATCGCGGACGCGGTCGCGGCCTGCGAGGCGCTCGAGCTCCCGGCCCACCGCTTTGTGAGCCTCACCGGGGGGGAGCCCCTGCTGCAGCCGGCGGCGGTGGCCGCGATTGCGCGCGGGCTCCGGGGCCGCGGGCCGCGCATCCTGCTCGAGACGCACGGCGCGGCGGCCGACGCGCTCGAGCAGGTGATCGACGTGATCGACGTGGTCTCGATGGACTGGAAGCTCGCGAGCGACGTGCGCCGCCTCTCGGATCCCCGCCGCGGCCGCGTGGAGCCCTTTCACGCCGCTCACGAGCGATTCCTCCGGGTCGCCCGGCGCGCGCCCGAAGTGGTGGTGAAGCTGGTCGTGACACCGGCGAGTGAGGACGCCGAAATCGACGAGGCCGCCGCGCGCATCGCGGGCGTGGATCCCGGCGTGACGCTCATCCTCCAGCCGGTCACGCCCTTCGGCGGCGTGCGCGAGGCGCCTGGCCCCGAGCGTCTGCTCGCGCTGTTCCTGCGGCTCTCGCGAGCGCTGCCGGACGTGCGCATGATCCCCCAGACCCACAAGCAGATCGGGGTGCCGTAGCCGCGCCCGGCGAGGGCGGGGCGTCTCAAGCCGGCGGCTGGTCCTGCCGAAGACCGACGGAGGCGCAGTGCCCTGAGGCGGTATGGACCACCGTCGTGAGCCGCGGATGAAGAAGCGGATCGCGTGCGCGCTCTGGATCAAGGGCGTTCGCCAGCACGGGATCGTGCTCGACCTCTCCTCGAAAGGCCTCTTCGTCCAGACCAGCGCCAAGCCGTCTCCCGGCGAGAGCATCCGGATCGAGCTGACGCTGCCGGGTCAGAAGCAAGCCACCACGCTGATGGCCACCGTCGCCCGCGTGCGCATGGTGCCCCCGGCGCTGCTCACGGTCGCGCAGGGTGGCATCGGACTGATGCTTCAGAATCCGCCCGAGGAATACTTCGTGTTCGTGGGCAAGGTGGCCCACATCGAAGAAGAGCCGGGCAAGAAGACCCGCATCGGCTAGCTCCTGGTGCTCCGCATCCACGAGCTGTGCCTGGTCACGATGCCCGCGGCCGGTGCCATCACGGGCACGTACGCGCTGCGCCCGTACACACCGGGCATTTACCGGAGCGCCGGCTGCTTATAGCCCCGGCCCGGGCCGCCGACCTGATCACTGCCCCGCCCGGGGTCAGGATCGGAGCCATTCCCTCCTCTATACTGATACCTCCCGTCAGCGACGAACAGTCACCTATACAGCCAGCGACCTGAACGCCGTTCTCTTCGGCATCCGCAAGCGCGTCGGCGACGCTTCGGATGCCCGCTGTTTCAAGCAGATCCGCCAACTCTTCGGCAACCAAGTTCTCAGCTGAGGGCTGGCGCCCACTCTGGGACCATTGCTCCGCCTGAAATGGTCTTCGCCGCCTAGCGCTCAACTTCCACGTCGAACTCGCCAGGTTTCCCAAGTGTAACCGTGGCTCTCGCTTCACCTTCTGGAATGCGCTCGCTAAAAGTCAGCTCGAATACCCCCGTGCCGCTCTTACTCCGCGTGTAGTCGAATCTCACGTTCTGGACAACCGAAGCGAAGCGCTTGTTGATGGAATCGATGGGCTCTGTCTCGACCGCCTCTATCTCGTGCGTCGACTCCTCGATCGACAGCCACTGTGCATAAACGTACGTGCCTGCGTGCTCAACTCCTTCAGTCACGACGATGAGGCGATACCTCCCGAAGCGCCCATCTCGTTCCCAGATTCCGCCGGTCGCCACGTAGCTGATCTTGGATGCGAGAGAGGCCGCGGTCTTAGTGCCGTCGGCGATGCCGTCGGCCCATGATCGCGCAGCTGACAAGACCACAAGGCAAGCCATCACTCCGGTAAAGCGCCACCGCCGAGTACGCGCCAGCCTAGGTACGTCGTTCACTGCTCGGGTTCGCGCAATCATGGGAGCTCCACGTGCGAAGGGTCCGGGAAGGTTCTGAAGCGCCGCCCACTTCTCAGCCCGTGCCTTTCAGCCGCCTTCTGAAGGGCTTCGAAGAATGGATCCTTATGTCCGAGCGCGTAACCTCGCCGCCGATCTATCACATCCGCCGCGCGGCCTTCGAGGTGTTTGCTCTTGAGCGTGAGGGAGCGGCCCATTTCGACCAGGTCCTTCTGTTCTTCGCGCGTTCTCAAGCCTGAGGCAACGCGAGGTTGGAAACCCTCGGTTCGCAAGTCCTCGAAGGTTTTCCCGAGCTTCTCCTTGAAGACCGGGTCCAGCCCCTCGACGCGATCATCAGTCGCGAACGGACTGCGGGTGTCGACCGGGAGAAGGGGACCGATGAAGTCGTGGTCGTGTCCCGATTCTGGTGGAAACGAGCTGTGACGCTTCTTCCGGAGGAGCTTCCTTCGTATAGCACGGGACCCTCAGGCGGCTTTATCGAGGACGATCGTCTTGGCCAGCACCGCTCGGA
>Ga0184637_10001276_pt1 | contig 17322 bp, 17 predicted proteins | sample PLM3_127_b2_FD_133143 | JGI IMG/M metagenome (GOLD analysis project Ga0184637, IMG submission 133143) | Groundwater sediment microbial communities from an aquifer in East River, Colorado, USA - PLM3_127_b2 | ecosystem: Environmental > Terrestrial > Soil > Riparian zone | place: USA: East River...
CCACGAGCGAACTGGGGTCGAGGGTCGCCGTCCACTCTCCCACGAGCCGGTCGAACTCGGGGTTCGAGTAGCCACCTGTGTTGGCACTGCGCCAGCGATTCGACTCGGCCGAAATCTGTGACGTGAGGAATCGCTCCCAATAGGTGGCGTCCGAGATGGCCGGCCGGGCGATGGCGTTCGCCCTGGCGCGCCGCTCGTTCTGATCGGTGGCGGTCTCCGGGATTATGTCGGGCTCTGCGCTGATGCCACCGCCTCGCAGGCCGTCAACCAGCACGAGCGTCTCGTCCTGGTCCGACTCGCCGACGTTGCCCGGGTTGAACCTGAAGACGACGCCGGCGGCGTTGCGCCTGATGCCATCGGCGCCACGCGGCCAGCCGGCCGCGTCCAGGAGGCGCTCCGCCTGGGCTCGGTCGTACGGGAACATGGGCAAGCCGCGCCGCTCCAACAGCGCGTAGGCCGGGTCGTTCGGGAGCAGCGCGGTGTGGCCGACCGTCGACATTCCCGAGACGACGCTATCGACCAGTCCCTGACGGTCGAGCAGGTGCAGCATGGCCTGCCTGACCCGGACGTCGCTCGCCCACGGCTGCGTCGGATCCCGATATTGCAGCTGCATCTGCCGCAAGCGGGTCGGCACGGAAACGACGGTGCCGCGGCCCGCCGATTCCCACTGTTGCCGCAAAACGGCGGCCTGAGAGGCCTCCATGTTGTTGGGCACCATGTCGACGTCCCCAGAAAGGACACGCGCGACGAGGGCGCTGGCGTCATTGGTCGCCTTGATGATGAGGCGATCGATCTTGGGACGGCCGAGCACGTACTCGTCGAACGCGGCGGCGTCGATCTGACTCCCCAGGGCGCGGCTGGTAATCTTGTACGGCCCCAGGCCAACCCAATCCAGTGTCCACACCTGGTGGTTGGAGATCCCCGCGACACCAGATTGCTTGAACTGATCGTCGAGCAGATGGCGCGGGATCGGGGGCAGCTCCACCGTTCCGACGACTGCTGCCCCGTTATTGAGGCGGGGATAGCGCAGGATCAGTGTCTGAGGATCCGGCGCGAGCGCCTCACCTATGAAGCCGACGGCGCTGGGGATGGCCGCCGGCCAGGCTGGATCTTTGAAGACCCGGTACGCGAACGCGAGATCCTCAGAAGTGAACGCAGCGCCATCGTGCCATTTGAGGCCCGGCTTGAGCTTCCAGGTCACTTCCATGCTGCCGTCTGGCGCCACCTTCCAGTCACCGTCGGCGACCGACGGGACCTTCACCGCCAGCTTCGGCACCAGCTCCCCCGTCGCGGCCCAAGAGGTGAGGCCAGCGTTCAGGAGCTCCCCGACCTCCCGTTCCGGCGTGCCACTCGAGCCTCCGTGAATGGCGGTGGGGTCTTCACGGAAGGCTATCTGGAGCGTTCTGGGCCCGTCGCTGCTGCCCGAGCGTGGAGCGGCCTGTTGCTGGGGGCTCGCAGCGGGGCCCGTGCACGCGGCAAGGAGGAGGGCAAGGCCGACGATGCTCGCCACCGCGCCATGCACCTGACGGCTCATCCGATCCGCGTCTCTGTTCATTCTGATCACCTCCACTGGGGGCTTCGCCCCCAGACCCCCAACGGATAACCGGGGGCTTCGCCCGCAGACACCCAACGGAGCGCCCGGCCTTGCCGCACTCTAAGACTCGGGTCAAAGAGATGTCAATCACGGAGCATTGACATGTGACTATATAGTCACCTATAGTCTGGGTATGGATGAGGTGTTCAGAGCTCTCGCCGACCCAACTCGACGCAGCCTGCTTGACGAGCTGTTCCGCGAAGACGGGCAAACCCTGAGCGCGCTGGAGGGGCGCTTGCCTATGACCCGTTTTGGCGTGATGAAGCATCTGAAGCAGCTCGAAGAGGCGGGCCTGGTGGTGACCAGGCGGCGCGGGCGCGAGAAGCTCCACTTTCTGAACCCCGTTCCAATCCGGCTGGTCCACGACCGGTGGGTGAGCAAGTACGCCGAGCCCTGGGTCGAGGGCCTGAGCGAGCTCAAAAATAGATTGGAGGAACGCGTGGAAAAGGTTTTCGAGATCTATATCAAGACCACCCCGGAGCGCCTCTGGCAGGCGATCACCGACCCCGAGATCAGGAGCAAGTACAACTTCGGCTCCCGGCTCACCTCCGACTGGACGCCCGGCTCGCGCTACGAGATGAGCCACCCAGCCGCGAACGGACCTCTCGGCGAGGGGGAGAACCTCGAGGTCGACCCGCCGCGCCGGCTCGTCCAGAGCATGGTCGCCCTCTGGGACGACGACGTGAAGGCCGAGGGCACCTCGCGGATCACCTGGGAGATCGAACCGATCGGCGACTCCTGCCGCCTGACCGTCACCCACGACCAGCTGCGCGAGGGCGCGAACGAGCAGCTCTACGGCGGCTGGCCGATGATCCTCTCCGGCCTGAAGACGTACCTGGAGACGGGCGAGCTGTTAACCACGCCGGGATCGCTGATGTACGCCACCATGGCTGAGCCGCAGGCCTAATCCCCCATTGTGGGGGAGGGGAGAACCTGTCCCCTCCCCCCTTGCGGGGGAGGGTTAGGGAGGGGGTTATGACAGAGGAAAAGGTCCTCACCAGGCACCCGTGGGGTAAGAACAACAAACCTGTCGACAGACAGAGCTACGAATTGTTCAAGGACGCAATCGTCTCAGCCTTGCGAGGCAGAGAGCTCACCCATACCGAGCTCGTCGACGAACTCATCAAGAGCGTGCAGGGCAAGTTCTCAGGGAACGTCAGCTGGCACGCCATGACCGTCAAGCTCGACTTGGAAGCCAGAAACGTCATAGAAAGGACGTCTTCGAAGCCCCACAAGTATCGGCTGCGCCCTTGACGATCCAGCCGTCGTCGACGAGGTACAGGCGTTCGAGCAGCCGGTCGTACCCTATTTGGCGCTGGAGCTGCTGCAGAGTCCAGCTGCTCGTGTCCGCTTTCGCCTTGAGCTTGTCGGTAAGGGCGCGGCGGAAGGCGGCCGGGCTACCGTAGGAGCGGGCATGCGTCATCGGGCCCGGAGCTCTCCGGCCAGAGCTGGTACTTTGCCCGGCTCCTTCTTGTCCAAAGAAGAGCGGGCCACATGAGCGCGGGCTTCCTCCATCCATCGGGACGTGTTGGGATCGCCGACCAGGTCGAGAAACCACCGTAGGAGCGCCAGGCCGTCATTGCGCCGGAGCCCAAACCGGCCGGCATGAGGCGCCAACGAGTCGGCGAATGTCCCCGGGTAGTCGTACACGGCGCGGATTGCATCGGCGACCACGTGGGCCACTGCCTCGGGGTCCTCCCTATCGTCTAGGAGGTCGGAGGCGATTCGAGAGGGCCGGGTCACCGGTAGGCCGCCGAGGGGAACCCACTCCCCCTGGCTGATTGGCCGCTGGTGGAGGCGAACATCCGGCCGGCGAGACTGCCGCCGCGTGGGCAGTGTGAAATCGTGCCGGTCCGCAGGCAGGTGGCTGAGGCTGGATACCGCCGCGGCAGACCGGTGCGAGACCACGCCCTGCTCCGGTGTCCGGTCCCACGCGGGGACCGCGGGTGCGAGCTGGAGCCAGGCCGCTCGAAGCTGAAGGTGATCCGAGGTGGGCGCGCCGGCGAGATGGTAGACGCCATGCGCCACGCGCTCGAGAACTCCCTCGGATGGTAGCCGTTGCAGGGTAGCCCGAGAGACACCGGCCAGCTCAGCTTGGCTGCGGGTGACGAGCCCCCACTGGTCTTCGGCGATTGGCGCGAGGCGGGTGATTGTCGAATAGCGGGTCATTACTGCATAATATATCATGAATGAGCGATCCCGAAGTGCCTATATCTCAATCATGCTGCACTTTGCCTCATTATTGAGATGTTTGCAGTAGCTCCAACCGTTCTCTCCTATTACATTGCTTAAGCAACCGTATACAGCGACGCCGGGGGATAACAGGCGACATAATCCGACAAGCGAGAATCCACGACTTAGCCGCCCAACCACCGCAGGGGGGGCGCCTAAAGAGTAGCCGCGGCCCGCGTCGTCACCTCCATCGGCTTGTTCCTCACAGGTTCTCTGGGCTCTGAGCGGCGGCCGCGTGAAGCTGAAGGCCAAGTGCTCGGATCACCTTGAGCACCGTGCTGAGCTCTGGGTTGCCTTCAGGCGACAGCGCCTTATAGAGGCTCTCTCGTCCGAGACCCGCGTCCCGTGCGATTTGGGTCATGCCCTTAGCTCGCGCAATGTCACCCAAAACAGCAGCCACGAGCTGCGGATCGCCGTCTTCGAGGGCTGCTTCGAGGTAGGCAACCATGTCTTCCTCGGTTTCCAGGTGCTCGACAACGCCCCACGTTCGCGTCTGGGTCCTTGCCATCCAGTCCCTCCTAGACTCGGTATCCGGGGCCGTTAGGCCTCGGTCTGGCGGATCTCAATCACTGGGCCTATAGTATCCTTTAGGATACGGTCCTGTAAAGGATGGGGAAGACGCTTATCAGATTGAGTTCTGGTTCTCCGTCCCGCCACGTCGACTCCTCCGCGGTGCCAGCTGCCAAACCCTGGCCGACTTGGAAGCTCGCATTTCGCATTTCATCCACCAGTACAATGCCCGCGCACGCCCCTTCACGTGGACCTGGAAGGGCTACCCGCTCGTCGCATGAGGGGTCACGAATTTCTGCGACGCTCTGTTAGGTACATGTCTCAGTCCGGTGGACGAGCTAATTGCTACCGTTCGAATTCACGGTGCCCGGGCCTCCGCTGTCTCACCAAGCCAAGAACCGCCAGCGACTGGCAGCGTGGCGCCAGACGGTGCTCGCGGCGGCTCTGGCAAAGTGGCCGCCAGCCGATCCTCCCCTGGACATCCCAATTAGAATCACCGTGGTCTACTACCATGAAGGTGAGACAATTCGGTTGGACAACGACAATATGCTTAAGCCGATTCAGGATGCGATGAACGGGCGCATATACGTCGACGACCGACTGGTCGTTAGCGCGAGAGCCAGCAAAACGCCGGTGGATGGCCCTTACCGGGTTCGACGCATGTCCCAGGTTATCGCCGAAGCTTTTGTGCGAGGCGACGAATTCATCTACGTCCGCATTGATGACGTGGTGGCCAACGAGCTAGTGCCATGACCGTTGCCATCCCAGACGAGATCAGGGAACGTCGCAAAATCAGGGAGGTTGCCCGGGAGTACCGGCGCGCAGGATACGAGGTCCTCGTTGAACCGGCCGGCGCCCAGGTACCGGCGTTCCTTGGCGATTGCCGCCCAGACTTGATCGCCGTCGGCGATCGGGAGTCTGTGGTTATCGAAGTGAAATCGACCCGCGGCTTTGACCGTTCCGAGGCGAACCGTGAGATCGCGGCGCGTGTCGCCAAACAACCAGGCTGGCGCTTCGAACTCGTGGTGACGGGCCCGCGCAGGGAGCGACCGATTGAGGAACAGACGCCCTGGGACCTTCCGGTCGTCGACAGTTACCTCGAACAGGTCCGGAAGCTCTTGGAAACCGAGAACCGTGAAGCCGCGTTTCTGCTGCTTTGGGCTAACACAGAAGCGCTGCTCCGCCGCATGGCCCTAAAGCAGGGTGTCCCAGTACGCCGGCTTTCTCCTTCTCAGCTAGTTAGGGAACTCGCCACGCAGGGCGTGCTCGGGCGGTTGGACTACTTTGCTCTCGAAAAGGCTGCCACATTCAGGAACGCTTTTGCTCACGGCGTGGGCGGCCCCGAAGTCGAGCCGGAATTGCTGGACAAGCTCATGGGAGTGATCGAGGGGCTACGAGAGGATGCTGAAAGCCTGCGATAGGTTTGTGATGTTGATTGCGCGTGAAAGGGGGACCCACTTTTGCGTCTGAAAAGGGACCCACCCCGCCGGCGAAATCAACAGGAGATGCTTGTATGCCAGTGAACTGGCCTCCGGTTTACTTGCTTGGTGGCCAGTGGCGGCATTATGCGAGAGTGGCGGCACGATCCGGCAGGACCCTGATCGGATTTGGGAAATCGGTGAGCCGCCAGGGGCTTGAACCCTGACCCGCTGATTGAGGGGCATTAGCGCGCAAGCGCCATGCTTGACGCCTAAGAATAGCCGCGAAATCAGTTCAGTTATCGGGTATAGTGCAGGCCGCATATAGGACTCCCGTTCCAAACATTTGTGCGGCCACGTCGCCCGCACCGTGAGGGTGGGGGGTTGAACAGTGCCCGACGTACGAATCGGCGCGCAGATCTGCAGGACACTAAAGGCAGCTCTCGCTCGCTATCTTCCAGACATCGACGACTACATCAGGGAAATCAATAAGAGCGCGGCCCTAGTGGGGCTTCGTAGCGAGGACTATGTTCCCGAGGATCTCGCGAGGGAGCGGGAGTCGATCGCCCGTTGCATCCGGATCATCGACCTTTTCTTAGAGCACGATGGATTGGTCGGGAGGCCGGTCAGCCGGGATGACCTTGCCACCATGGGCTCCGCCTTACTGCTCTACCGTGACGAGCTGCAGTTAGAAATAGACCGAGTTACGGCCAACCCGCTTGCTCCTCCCCAGGCAGCCCTCCCGATAGCGGAACGGATCGCGCAGATCGATAAGGACCGCGAAGCGTTCTGGAAACAGTATGGTGAGGCCCCGTCCCTATCTCTCGTACGTGAACTCCGTGCGCGCAAGAAGGGCCTTCTCTACCCGCGGCCGCTAACCCTTGAGGCCCTTCTAGACGACGGCGAGGGGCAGGAAACTGAATTCATTGAGAGCTTTCCGAAGAATGCGCACGACCTCGCGAAGGAGGTCGCGGCCTTCGGGACCAGCAACGCTGGGACTATCCTGCTCGGTGTCACCAACGCGGGAAAAGTGGTCGGTCTAGCCGACACGGATAAGCCGGAGGGACGCGACAGGGTAAGCACACGGATCGAGGGCGTCTGCTCGAACGTCGTCACGCCAAGTCTCGTAACGAGGATCAACTTCGAAGAGCATCCAAACGGGCGAGTCGCGAGAATCTCGGTCCCGAAGGGCCCGGAGGCCGTGTACTACAGTCACGACACACCCTACTTCCGCCATGGCAGCCTGTCGAGGCCGGCCCACTGGCAGGAGGTACAGGAGCTCATTCGCCTCAAAAGCGGTGTGGGGCAGAGACCTCAAGAGTGAATTCGCCGTTGACCGTCGATACCTTGGCCCACGAGATCCGGGACTTCATCAACCAACGACGAATCCAGTACGTCCTACTTCAGGATCGGCGGCGCTGGTTCCAGTTGTGCACTTGCCTGGACGTCATTGAAGACTGCGAGCTGGCGATCGCGGCGTATGCTTCGCCGTCGGCGCCACGAGGACCGGATCCGGACAAGGGCGAGACTTACCTCGTCCTGTTTGGGCTCCTTCAAGCCTTCTTCGTGCAGCAGGACGCGGTAGAGAATTTGGCTGAGAGCCTAGGCATGACGTCGAGCCTCGAGAGGCAGCCCGGTCTCACGAGAGTTCGGGACGTGCGAAACATGACCTCAGGGCACCCCACCAAACGGGGGAGAGGTGAAGCGGTATCGTTCCATGCGATTAACCGAAGCTCGCTCAGCATGGCAGCGTTCGAGCTGGTCACCGCCTCGAAGGACGGCACCCAGGGCTTTCAAACCTACTCGGTGCTCGATCTCATTGCCGACCAGAGGCATGGGATCCGCGCGGCACTCGCGGTCATCCTTGAACGGATAAGGGAGAGGGATCGATTGCACCGGGAACAGTTCCGGCACGAAAAGCTCGAAGAGATTCTGGATGGGCACGTAGGGTATTCGCTTGAGAAACTCGGAGAGGGGCTGAGCCCGCTCTCACCGTCCGGCGGTCCGCTCGCTCGAATGAGCGTCGACGAGCTAGCCAAAGCACTCGATGATTTCCAGGGGGCGTTGGAGCGACGCGAGTTGAGTCTCGACACGTACGAGGCTGTCCGTGATGTCGTCTGGCGGATCCGCTACGCATTGATTCAGCTGGCGCGCTATTTCGAGGGGCTTCCAGATTCGGACATTACGACGATTCAGATCGCGGAGATGGTGATTGCCTACGTCCGCCACGGGATACGGGGGCTCCGCGAGATGGCGGCCGAAATCGATGCCGACTACCAGTCTTAGGCCCGTCTTTTGCCGTTGATCGCGATCCTCGGGCGGGCGCGTCCGGCCCTTGAGCCATGTGTCTGTTCCTCCCTCGATATGAGACCTTGCCTCCCGTGAAATAGAATGGAGCCAGCAGCGCCGCCGCCTGTCGCGGGGGCAGGTCTGGAGGAACTGCCATGCTCTCAAAGGAAGACAACGAGCTGATTACTGGTGTTGGGCCGGACACCCCCATGGGCCAGATGCTGCGGCGCTACTGGATGCCGGCCGTGCTGTCCTGGGAGCTGGCTGAGGCGGATTGCCCGCCGGTGCGCGTCAAGCTGCTGGGCGAGGACCTGGTCGCTTTCCGGGACACCAGCGGCCGCGTCGGCCTGCTGGCCGAGCTGTGCCCGCATCGCCGCGCATCGCTCTGGCTGGGCCGCAACGAAGAGGACGGGCTGCGCTGCGCCTACCACGGCTGGAAGTACGACGTGACCGGCCAGTGCGTCGACCAGATGAACGAGCCGGTGAGCTTCGCCAGCAGGATCCGGGCGCCCGCCTACCCGACCGCGGAGCGAGGCGGGATCATCTGGGCGTACATGGGGCCGCCGGCGCAGCAGCCGCCGTTCCCCGACTTCGAGTACCTCCGCGCGGACGATGCGCATCGCAGCGTCACCAAGGTCTTCGAGGAGTGCAACTGGGTGCAGGCGCTCGAGGGCGGCATCGACACGTCCCATGCGCCGATCCTGCATCGCGCGTTGACCGGCGACTCCGGCGTGGGCAACCCGATCACCTCGCCGTTCGTCCGCAGCAGCGCGCCGGTCCTCGAGCTCGATCCGACCGAGTACGGCTACCGCTACTACGGCGTGCGGAACCTGGACGAAGCCGACCTCTACGTGCGCGGCTACCATTTCGTCATGCCCTTTACCCAGATCCGACCCAGTCAAGTCGGCCGCGGCGGGCCCATTCGGCCCATCATCTCGGGGCACCACTGGGTACCCGTGGACGACCACACCTCCATGGTGTGGAACTGGACCTACAGCTTTGGGCCGGAGCCACTATCCGAGTCTGAGATGACCCAGAGCGACAACGGCAACGGCCGCGAGGCGGTCGATTGGGAGAACGGCTTCCGCTCGTTCGCGAACATGCACAACAACTGGAACATCGATCGCGAACTGCAGCGCACCGGCAGCTTCTCCGGCATCCGGGGGACGAACGCGCAAGACCGGGCGGTGCAGGAGAGCATGGGACGCATCGTGGACCGCAGCGAGGAGCACCTGGGCCCCGCCGACCGCGCGATCATCACGACGCGCCAGATGCTCCTCGACGCAGCCCGATCCGTGCAGCGAGGCGACGAGCCGCTCGGCGCACAGAGCACGGCCTACGGCCGCGCCCGTGCGATCGATCGCATCCTGCCGCGCGATGGCGACTGGCGGGAGGTCATCCTGCCCGCGATGAGGTCTGAGGAGGAGCGCGAAGCAGCGCTGGCGTAGGGGTCAGTTCCTGTGAGCATGGCCTTTCGGCCGGCAGGGGAGGGGCTTGTCACCTCCCGCCCGGGCGACCGCAGACACGGCCACGCGGCGGGGGACAAGCCCCCGCCCTACCCGCTTCGCCAGCATAGCAACGGCCAGGAGGACACATGCTGACCAGAGAAGACAACGAGCTGCTGACGAGAGTCGGGCCCGGCACGCCCATGGGAGCCCTATTTCGCCAGTACTGGCTGCCGACACTGCTGCCCTCCGAGCTTCCGGGCAATGACTGTCCACCGACCCGCGTCAGGATCCTGGGCGAGGACCTGGTTGCGTTCCGCGACACCGGCGGGCGCGTGGGCATGCTCGCCGACCACTGCTCGCATCGCGGCGCATCCTTGTTTTTCGGTCGCAACGAGGAGCACGGGCTGCGCTGCGTCTACCACGGCTGGAAGTACGACGTGGATGGTCGGTGCCTGGACATGCCGAACGAGCCGTCGGAGAGCAATCCTTCGACCGGGCTCAGGACAAGCTTTAGAGAGAAGATTCGCCAGGTTGCCTATCCGTGCGAGGAGCGCAGCGGCGTGATCTGGACCTACATGGGCCCGCGCCGGAGTCCACCGCCATTCCCGGCGCTCGAGTGGGGCTGGCTCCCCGAGGATCAGCACGTCGCTGCCAAGATCACCGAGCGCTGCAACTGGCTGCAGATCCTCGAGGGCGATGTCGACACGGTGCACACCGAGTTTCTCCACAGCCGGATCGACGCTGGCGACGGTCCCGGCATGCGGCCGATGGACCGGAACCCGCGCATCGAGATCGCGCCCACCGCGTGCGGCTTCGCGAAGGGCGCGCGCCGCAACCTCGACGCCGAGCGCTACTACTGGCGGATATACCAGTTCATGATGCCGGCGTTCGTCCTGCTGCCGGCCGGCGGTAACACGATCACCTACCGCGTAACGGTGCCGATGGACAACGAGCACACCATGTTCTGGAACGGCGAGTACAACCCTCTGGCGCCGCTCACCGACGAGCAGCGCGCGAAACACCAGGAGAGCAGGGCCGTCGGAGGATACGCGCCGGCGACGAGCGATCCGCTGACGAAATGGCGGACCATCGCGAGCCGGGAGAACGACTACATGCTGGACTACGAGGCGCAGCGCACGAAGACTTTCTCGGGCGTGCCGCCGATCAAGCTGCAGGACGTCGCGATGACCGAGAGCATGGGTCCGGTCCTCGACCGCACGAACGAGCATCTCGGGACGACAGATGCTGCCGTCATCCAGATGCGACGCTGCATGCTGAACGCGGTCCAGGCGCTGCGCGACCAGGGTACCATCCCTCCTGGGGTTGATAACCCTGAGGGCTACGCCGTGCGCTCGGCGACGGCGTTCATCCCAAGGGACCGGAGCTGGCTGGACGCGAGCGGCGAGTCGCTTCGCGTGGCCCCCGATCGTCCGCTGCTCACGGTCGGTTTGTAGTCTCGAGGAGGTACGACATGGCACGCACCCCCTCCCTAACCCTCCCCCGTCGAGGGGGAGGGGACAGCGACTCCCTCCCGCATCAAGGAGGGACCAACGACTTCCTCCCCCGTCGAGGGAGAGGAGGCAACAACCCCCTTAAACACCCCCTCCCCCCTTGCGGGGGAGGGTTGGGGAGGGGGGTAGTAGTCCTCAGCCTCCTCCTCCTCGCTGCCTGCGCCCCCGCTTCAACATCGTCGCCCCAGCAGGGTGGCGCCCCGAGCAGCCCGCAGCGGCCGACCCGGATCACAATCGCGGTCCGCGCCGATCTGCCGACGCTGAGCAAGACCTTGAACACGATCATTCCCGGAGCCACGGCCCTGGATCGGCTCGTGTCCGCGGGCCTGACGGGCACCGACGATAAGGGCGTCCTCCACCCAATCCTGGCGGAAGCGGTCCCCAGCCTCGACAACGGCCTGTGGAAGGTCCTTCCCGACGGCCGGATGGAGACGACCTGGCGCCTCAGGCCAGGCGTGCGCTGGCATGACGGGTCACGCCTGACGGCGGAAGATGTTGTATTCGGAGTGAGAGTGGGGCAGGATCGCGAGGTGCCGCTGTTCAACCACGCCGCGCTCGCGTCGCTCGACAGGGTTGAGTCCACTGACCCCTCCACCATCGTTGCCCACTGGAAGCAGCCCTACATCGACGCCGACACGATGTTCGGCAAGGCGCACAACGACGACATCGTGATCCCCCTCCCGAAGCACGTGCTCGAGCGCGTGTACGACGAAGAGAAGACAACGTTCACGGACCATCCGTATTGGAGCACGGAGTTCATCGGCAGCGGTCCCTACCGGGTCAGAGAGTGGGCCAGAGGAAGCTCGGCTCTCCTCGTGGCAAACGACCACTACGTGCTGGGTCGCCCGCGGATCGACGAGATCGAGGTCCGCTTCATCCCCGATGGCGGCACGCTCCTCGCGAACCTGCTGGCCGGCTCGGTGGATATGACGATGGGCGAGCGGAACTTCTCGCTCGACGAAGTGACCCATGTGGCGTGGCCCGATGGCAAATGGGTACCGGGCGACCGCAGCCCGATTGTCGCCTTCCCGCAGCTGCTGACGCCGAATCCGCCGGTCATCGGCAACGTCCAGTTCCGTCGCGCGCTGCTCCACGCCGTCGATCGCCAGGAGATGGCGAATACCTTCCAGCCCGGCCTGGCGCTCGTGGCCCACGCCGTGATCAGCCCGGACCTCCGCGAGTATTCCGAGATTCAGGATGCGGCCCCTCGGTATGAGTACGACCCGAGTCGCGCCGCCCAGATGATCGAAGGGCTCGGCTATACACGGGGCGCGGACGGGACTTACGCCGACAGCGCTGGACGACGGCTGGGGATGGAGATCCGATCGACCACGCTCACCGAGAATAACAAGACAATGCTGTCCGTCGCGGACAACTGGCAGCGGGCGGGGATCGCCATGGAGCCGCACACGGTGCCGCTCGCCCGGTCCCAGGAGGCCGAGTACCGGGCGACGTTCCCCGGCTTCGAGCTGATCCGCCAGCCCCGTCTCGAGGTCATCACCCGCATCCACAGCTCGCGGGCGCGGCTCCCCGAGAACAGCTTCCGCACCACCGGTGGGTTCAACTACCCGCGCTATCTGAACCCGGAGTACGACGGGATGATCGATCGCTTCTATGCCACGGTGCCGTGGGAGCCGCGCATGGAGACGTTGCGCCAGGTGGTCCGGCACGCCACCGACCAGGTGCTCGTCATGGGCATGTTCTATAGCACCGAGGCGAACATGGTGAGCAATCGCCTGGAGAACGCGCTGCCCACCCGCGCGTGGGCAGCCCACACGTGGACAGTGAAGAATTAAGAGTTGAACACGATGTCATTTGGAGGAGCGAAGCCCTCTGTCATTTCGAGGAGCGAAGCGACGAGAAATCCGTGGCCGGGGCGCGGATTTCTCGCTGCGCTTCGGAATGACACCCAGGTTGGAGGCGCAGTGCTGACAAAAGAAGAAAATGATCTGCTAACCAGGACGGGCGCTGGCACACCCATGGGCGACGTGCTGCGCCGCTACTGGATTCCGGCCCTGATGGCGGACGAGATCGAGTCCGACGGACCGCCCGTGCGGGTGAAGCTCCTCGGTGAGGAGCTCGTGGCCTTTCGCGACACGAATGGCGAGGTAGGCCTGCTCGACGAGTTCTGCACGCACCGCGGCGCGTCCCTGTTCTATGCACGGAACGAGGACTGCGGGTTGCGCTGCATCTACCACGGCTGGAAATACGACGTCAGAGGCACGGTCCTCGAGACGCCGAACGAGGTCGGGGTGCGTGCGTACGAGGGTAGGCTCAAGCTGAACGCCTATCCGACGCGCGAGGCGTGCGGCGTCGTCTGGGCCTACATGGGCCCGCCCGACCGCGAGCCGGCCTTCCCGGAGTTCCCCTGGAACGTGAAGGCACACGTGCACGCGAAGAAGGTCTATCTCGAGTGCAACTACTTGCAGAGCATCGAGGGCGGCGTCGACTCGTCCCACGTCTCGTTCCTGCATCGCTCCGGCATCACCGCCAATCACGGCGAGATCATCATGCGCGACCTGTCACCGCGGCTCGAGCTGCAGGACATGCCGTACGGGTTCCGCTACGGCGCGCTGCGCCAGGCGGGGGACGGGCAACAGTACGTGCGAATCACGCCGTTCATCATGCCGTGGTACACGATCGTGCCCTTCCAGAAAGAGCAGACGCAGGCCGCCCACGCGTGGGTGCCCATCGACGACGAGCACTGTTGGACGTTCACGTTCAACTTCACCTTCGAAGATGGCCCACTGCCGCCCGAGAAGTGGACCCACCCGTACGAGTTCGACGGCCGCTTCACGAAGGCTCGCACCCGCGCCAACAACCACCTGCAGGACCGCGCCGCGATGAAGGTCGATAGCTGGTGCGGCATCCCCCTCATCCCCGACCAGGACGCCGGCATCCAGGAGGGCATGAAGCCGATCCTCGACCGCAGCAAAGAGCACCTGGGGCGGGCCGACCTGGCGGTCGTCCACATGCGCGCGACGATGCTGGAATCGATCAAGGCCGTCCAGCGCGGCGGCGATCCCGTCGGCATCGGCAGCAGCTTCCCGGCGGATCAGATCTGCTGCGTGGTCGAGGTGGTCCCGGGGGCCGTGGATTGGCGAGAGCTGGGGTTGCCGGCCGGAGCCGGTGTTCCGGCATAGGCGGGCGCTGATAGAGCCATAGCAGGTGCGGTGACGTTCGGCGTGGGTTGGCGCCCGATACGGGGCGGCGCCCCCGAGACGAACCCCGACGTCACTAGCCACGCTTGCGGCCCGGCTAGCTGAGGCCCAGGCTGACCCGGATGCAGTCATCGACGGCGCTCATCGCCGAAGGGTTGAGCCGACCGAGGAGGCGCATCACGGCGGGTTTCGGCACAGTCAGTATGACCTCGGCCTGGACCACCGAGTCACGATCCAGCCCCGCTCCCTCCGCCTCGGAGGAGCCGAGTCGGAGGATGACGTTCGTCGGATAGGAGCGAGCCGGGAGCTGAGACGAGATCGCGGCAACGATCAAGTTCGGACTGAAGCGGTTGCCGATATCGTTCTGGATAATCACGGATGGACGCGGCTTCCTTCCCGCGGGATCGGTGACGAACGGAAGATCGACTAGGACCACGTCTCCGCGTCGGTGCTGCGATTGGTCACGCATCCCAGCGCCACAGCGTCTTTCCGGCTTCTGCCTCTGCTCCCTGGAAGTCCGCCGCCAGCTGTTCGAGCTCCGCAGCCTGCGTCCGGTAGCTCTCCTCCAGCAGCGCTTCGATCTCGCGCCGACGCTGGATCTCGAGCCACTCAGTCAGTGCCTCGCGAATCACGCGGCTCCGCTTCCGCTCCAGCCGCTCTGCCACCGCATCGATTTCTCGTAGCAGTTCGCCCGGCAAGGTGAGAATGATGCGTTCCATGGACCCTTCCCAACTACTTTTTCGCTCGATTCTATATCGTTTCGTTCAACGTTTATATGACGAGTTTCTCCCGATCCGGCATATCTGGTTGTCTCGTCCATGCCTACATAGGCGTCGGGCCGTCCCCGGCGGTGCAAGACCAGGCCGCGATCGACGACGAGCGCCAACTGGGCGTTCACCGTCAACTTCCCGTTCGAGGACGGGCCGCTGCCGCCCGAGAAGTGGACGCATCCATCCGAGTTCGACGGCCGCTCCACGAAGGCTCGCACCCGCGGGAAACCACCTGCAAGACCGCGCCGCGATGAAGGTCGATAGCTGGTGCGGCATCCCGTTGATCCCCGACCAGGACGCCGGCATCCAGGAGGGCATGAAGCCGATCCTCGACCGCAGCAAAGAGCACCTCGGCCGCGCCGATCTGGCCGTCGTCCACATGCGAGCGACGATGCTCGAATCGATCAAGGCCGTGCAACGCGGCGGCCATCCCGTCGGTATCGGCAGCAGCTTCCCGGCGGATCAGATCTGCTGCGTCGTCGAGGTGGTGCCCGCGGATGTGCCGCGGGGGGAGCTGGGTTGCCGGCGGAGAACGCGGCTGAGCTCTCTACCGTCGGGAACAGCTAGCAGCTCAATACGCCGCGGCGGCGCCGGGCGGATCGCCGCTTCCCCTCTGGGGCCAACTCGCTGTACGAGCTCTTTAACCCACTCGACGAGTTATGCGTGTATGCTTGCGCCTCACGCTAACTCCGGAGCCTATCTGGGTCGCCCAGATTCCCGCCAGGGTTCGGCACTGGCCCCTTGCGTAGCGCACTGAAGGAACAGCCATGAAGTCGTCGGTAATCGCCGCCCTGGCGCTCGTGCTGGCAGGGGCTATAGCTTTCGGGTCGTTGTCGGCTCCCCGCCCGGCCCGCGCCACAATTCTCATGGTGAACTCAACAGACGACGCGTTCGACGCCAGCCCAGGCGACGGCATATGCGCCACGATGGCCGGTCTGCGCACCTTACGGGCAGCCGTCATGGAAGCGAACCACTTTCCTGGAGCGGACACGATCACGCTGTCAGCCGGGACTTACACGCTTACCGACACGGCGGCAGGACCTCTTCAAATATTCGGGGACCTCTCCATCGTTGGCGCAGGCGCGTTGAATACTATCGTGGATGGCGCAGGGGGCCCCGAAGCTGTGTTCCGCAACGGAGGCGGCGCGCTCAAAATCACGGGCCTAACGATTCGGAACGCTGCCAATGGAATCATAGCTAATGGGCAGGTATCCGTATTCGATTCGAAGTTGATGGACAATGGTCATGGAGTCGTGACGACGGGCAACTCCCTGACCATTGCACGGACCACGATCAGTGGTAATTCGGCACCGTCCAATGGGGGCGGCGGAGCGGGGATAGCCATAGGGTCGGGCATCGTGACCGTGACGGACTCGACGCTGTCTAACAACGCTGCGACGGGCTCGAACTCAGGCGGTGCAGTTTTCGCTGGCGGCGGAAAAGCATCCTTCGTTAACGTAACTTTCTCGGGAAACACTGCGTTCCGAGGCGGAGCCATCTCAACCGACAATTCCTCCGCCGGTTCACTCGATCTAGTCAATGTCACGATAACAAGCAGCAGCGCCCAAAGCGGCGCCGCCATTTCTCATTTCAACACCAACAAGCCTGTCCGCTTCATAAACACCATCGTTGCCAACAGCGGCTCGGGTGGGAACTGCTATCTCGAAGGCAGCACATCCCTCACTTCTTTGGGACACAACCTCGATAGTGGCGCAAGCTGCGGCTTTGCTGGACCGGGCGATCTAAACAACACCAACCCTCAATTGGCGTCGCTGGCCGACAATGGCGGGCCCACCCAGACCCACGCTTTGTTACCTGGCAGCCCCGCCATAGACGCCGCCTCAAATCTGGGTTGCCCGTTCGCGGATTAGCGAGGCATCGTCCGGCCCCAGGACGGTGATGGAAACGGTTCGGCCATCTGCGACATCGGGGCATACGAGTTGGCTGGCGCGGCTCCACCCGCTACCACACCTACCTCGACGGCGGTTGCAACGCCAACGGCCACCGCAAGCCCCACTCCCAACGCCACAGCCACCAGTACCCCCACTCCAACCGCGACTCCTGGCGCCGCGAACAGCCTGCTACTCAATGGGACGACCGCCTACGCGGAAGCACCGCATGCCGCCGAGTTGAACGTCACCGATTGGACGTTCGAGGTCTGGTTCAGAGACGAAAACAGCAGCTACAACCACGCGCGGGCGCGGATCCTCACAAAAGGCGACATCGCTTCGACCGAAGTCCCGTACTTCGCTTCAATCGAGAACAATCTCTTGACGGTCGGGCTGCGCTCTGCGGGGAGCCCTTACACATTGACGTTCAACCTGGCGACCGGCGCCGTTACTCCCGCCGCCTGGCACCACCTAGCGGCGAGCTTCCAGGCCAACTCTCG
>Ga0184637_10001277_pt1 | contig 17307 bp, 15 predicted proteins | sample PLM3_127_b2_FD_133143 | JGI IMG/M metagenome (GOLD analysis project Ga0184637, IMG submission 133143) | Groundwater sediment microbial communities from an aquifer in East River, Colorado, USA - PLM3_127_b2 | ecosystem: Environmental > Terrestrial > Soil > Riparian zone | place: USA: East River...
CCTTCCCCCGCCCCGCGGACGAATGTCCGCATCCGCGGACGGGCGGGGGAAGGAGCAGAGCGAGTCGGCTGTTCCGCCCGCCGCTCATGCCGCCCTCGCGCCCGTCATCAGCAGGCCGACCTGGCGCTCCACCTCGGGGCCGTTTTCGACGATGCCGACCAGATGGCCCTGGAACATCACGCCGATGCGGTCGGAAAGCTCCAGCAGCTCGTCGAGATCGGTGGAAATCACCAGCGTCGCCAATCCCGCATCCGCGCCGGCCAGGATGCGTTCATGCGCCAGCCGCGTGTTCTGCAGATCGAGGCCGTAGGTCGGCTTGTTGAAGATGACGACACCGGCATCGGCGTTCAGCTCGCGCGCCAGGATCACTTTCTGGATATTGCCGCCGGACAACTTGCCGAGCGGCGTTTTTTCCGACGGCGTGCGGATATCGCTGCGCTTGATGTGATCGCGGGCACTTTCGTGGATCGCATCCCAATCGCTGAAGCCCTTGCGCCAGTATGGCGGCGCGCCGATCTCCTTCAGCACCAGATTGGTCGCGACGGAAAACGCGCCGATCGTGCCTTCGCCCAGCCGCTCGTCCGTGACATAGCGGATGCCGCGCCTGCGCCGCTGCGGCACCTGATCGGCGCTGATGTCCTGGCCGTCCAGCAAGATGCGCCCCGACAAAACCGGCCGCTGTCCGGCCAGCGCTTCGGCCAAATGCTTCTGTCCGTTCCCATCGATGCCGGCGATGCCGAGCACTTCGCCCGGCCACAGGTCGAACGCGGCGCCGTGCAGCGGACAGGCGCCGCGCGTGGCCTCCGTCTGCAAATCCTCCACCTTCAGTCGCGGCGCAATGGTGCGATCCACCTTGTGCGCGCGATGCGCCTGACGGCCGCGCCCCACCAGAATCGCCGCATCGCGCGCATGTTCGGTCGTCGCGCCGAACATCATGCGAATGACGGCATCGGTGACTTCGGATTCGTTCATCGCCTTCAGCCGCTGCGGCGGCAGGTCGCCCACGACGCGACCCAGGCGCAGGACCGAGATGCGGTCGCCGAATTCGTACGCCTCGGCCAGCTTGTGGGTGATCAGGATCAGCGCCACGCCTTTGTCGCGCAGGCGTTTCATCACCTGGCCCAGATCCTTCACCCCCCGCGGCGTCAGCATGGAGGTCGGCTCGTCCAGGATCAGCACCTTTTCGCCGCGCCACAACGCGCGCATGATCTCGACCTGCTGCTGTTCGCCCAACGACAGGCGGCCGACCTGCGCGTCCGGATCGATCGCCACGCCGAGCAGCGCGGACAATTCGTGGAACCGCGCCAGGGCCGGCGCCCGCAGCAGCTTCTGCCACCAGGGACCGCCCAGCATCAAATTCTCGATCACCGACAGGCTCGGCACCAGCAGCACATGCTGGAACACGGTGCCGATGCCGAAATCCAGGCTGGCGCGCGGCGATGAGATCACCACCGCACGTCCGTCGATCAGGATTTCACCCGCGTCAGGCTGCTGCATGCCGGCCAGGATGCCGATCAGGGTCGACTTGCCGGCGCCGTTCTCGCCGAGCAGGACATGAATCTCGCCCGCCCGGAATTCGAGCGAGACATCGTCATTGGCGAGCACACCGGGGAAACGCTTGGTGATGTTTCGCACGGCGGCGACGGGGACTTGCCCCGCCGCCTGTTCTGCGCGTTGCCCAACCAATGACGACGCCTCTTGCCCACTCATCTCGCCACTCTGCCCGCGGCATTGCGGCCTGTCCATATAGTCAAATGCGGGCGGCGCTTACTGCGCCGGCGCATCGGTGACGGAGGTCATGAGCGCGCGGACCGCGGCCGCTTCCCACACCGGCTCGATCTTCAGCGAACCGCCGACGATCTCGTCCCGCACCTTCGACACGTCGGCCCAGACGGCGTCCGGGATGTGCTTGGAGTGCAGCAACTGCACCGAATCATCGGACAGTTGGATCGAGTAGCCCTTGGTGCCGAACTTGTCGGCCTTCAGGTCTTCGACCATCGCCGAATAGACCGGGACCAGGTTCCAGATCACCGACGAGAGCAAATTGCCCTTGTCGATCGAGGTCTTGTCGCCGATCACGTCGATGAACCACACCTTGCCGCCGCTGGTCGACTTGGCGGTTTCCACCGCCTGCAGCATGCCGAAAGTGGCGCCGTCGCCTTGGCCGAAGATCACGTCAGCGCCGGCGCCGATCAGCGACGCGGTGACGCGATTGCCGCCGGCCGCATCCGCGTAAGCGGCTGGGCCGATCACGGCATAGAGCACCTTCAGGCTCGGATCGGTGGCTTTCACGCCCTGCGCGAAGGCGGCCGATTGCGAGTTCCATGACGGCGGCTCGCCCGAGACGACGATGCCGACCGACTTGGTCTGCGTGGTCTTGGCCGCCAGGATGCCGGCCAGATAGGCGCCCTCATGGCCGCTCAGCGTATAATCCGCGACCGCGCCGGCCTTGTTGGCGTCGGGCCGGTCGACGATCGCCACCGGCACGCCCTTTTCCGCGCCGATCTCGGGTGCTGCCGTGTTATAGCCCGAGGCGTGGGCGATCATCAGGCTGGCGCCGTCATCGGCCAGCTCGCGCAATTGCGGATGCACGTCGCCATAACCCAGGCCGGTCGCCGGCATGAATTCCAGGCCGAACTTCTCAGCCACCGCCTTGGCGGCGTCATGGCCTTGCTGGTTCCAGCCGAAATCGGTCGGGTCTTCCGGCGTCAGGACGGCGATGCTTTTCACATCCGCCGCCTGAACCTGTGTCGCGATCCCACCCAAAGCGAGCGCCAGCATGGAAACTTGCGCCAGCCGCTTCAACAATCTCTTGTTCATGGTCTGGTTTCCTTCCTGTTTTCTTTCGCGTGATAAGCCACGCATGCTTGCTTTCGTTCAACTTTTGCCGGGTTGCTTCCGGCTTTTCTGTTCTTGGCCGCTCCTGCCCGATCAAGAAGTCAGGAGGGGCGGCGAGCCTCGATAAACCCTGCGTCAGCTTTCCAACGCCTTGCGCACGGCAACCAGGCGCTTGGCGCGCAATTGCCGCAGCTCGGCGATCTTCTCCGGCGTGTAGCTGAAAACGCCGCTGCCGGTCTTCATGCCCAGCTTGCCGGCCGCCGTGCGTTCGGTGACATAGGGGCTGAGGTCGCCCCGGTTGCACAGTTCCTTGTTCAGATAGGAGCCGACCGCCTGGTAGATGTCGAGACCGGCCATGTCGAGCAGCGCCATCGGCCCGATCACCGACAATTTGTAGCCGATGCCCCAGGAGACGCAGGTATCCAGCCCCTCGGCATCGATGACACCCTGATCGACCAGATCCACGCATTCGCGCAGCAGCGCATAGAGCACGCGGTTCTCGACGAAACCCGGCACGTCCTTCTGCACTACCACCGGCAAGAGGCCGAGCGACTTGATGGTGTCGACCATCCAGGTCACCGTCGCCGGCGAGGTCTTGTCGCCGGCAATCACCTCGATCATCGGGATGATGTGCGGCGGGTTCGACCAGTGCATGCCGACGACGCGCTCGGGCGCCGAGATATTCTCCTGCAGCTTGGTGATCGGAATGCCGGAGGTGTTGCTGGCCAGGATGCATTTCTTGTCGACCAGCGCGTCGATCTCCTTGAACACCGCCGCCTTGATCTCCAGCCGTTCCGGCACCGTCTCAACCACCATCGTCGCGCCGTCCAGGCATTCCTTTAAGGACCCGGCGATCTTCACCGGCACCTTGCTCTTATCCGGCACGCCCAGTGCGTTCAACACATTGCCTGCCATGGTCAGGCCGTCGCCGGCCTTCTTGCGCTGATCCTCGCTGACGTCGAACGCGACCACTTCCATGCCGGTGCGCGCCAATGTCTGGGCGATGCCGGGGCCCATGGTGCCCAATCCGACCACTGCTGCCTTGCTCATACTGCCTCCTTCACATTCTTTTCTATTTCGTCATCACCGGGCCGGCGCGAAGCGACGAGACCCGGTGATCCAAATTCCTCAATGCCGCTCTGCCGCCAACTTGGATCGCCGGGTCCCCGTCTTGACCATTGGGGCCCGGCGATGACGGCAGAGTAAGGTTGCTCACAGTCCCGCCGCCTTCTTGAAGGCCGGCCGCTCCGCCAGCTTGGCGCGCCAGGTCTTCAGATGCGGCAGGGCCGGCAGCGTGATCGGGAAATCCAGACAGCGATGCATAATCGGCCCCAGCGCGATATCGGCCAGCGTCAAATTGGCGCCGGCGATCCAGGCCTTCCCCGCCATGGCGCTTTCCAGGATCGACATCTGCGCTGCCAGTTCCTTGGCGTCGGCCTCGAAGCTCGCGCCGCGTTCATTGGCGGCCTTCTTGGAATCCTTGAACACCGCGACATAGGGCGTGTTGACCGACGCCAGCAGCCAATCCATCCAGCGCTCCACTTCGGTGCGCGCGGCAAGATCGGTCGGATAGAGCGATGTGTTTTTCTGCTTGCCGCAGAGATAGCGCAGGATGGTGTTGGATTCCCACACGACTGTGTCGCCGTCGATCAGGGTCGGCACCTTGCCGTTGGGATTGAGCTTCAGATACGCCGCGTCCTGCGTGTTGTTGAACTGGCGGCCGTAATCCTCGCGGTTATACGGAGTGCCCAGTTCCTCCAGCAGAAAAATCACCTTTTGGACGTTGCCGGACGTATTCCGGCCCAGTAATCGCAGCATCTCCCATCTCCCTGCCATTGCGGCGTGTTCTTGGGCGGTTGCGCCGGTTGCCGCTTGCAGCCGGTCCACCCGCATTCTTGTCAGCGCGGCTTGTAGGCCACCGCGTCCATCTCGATCTTGCATTCGATGGCGGCGCGCGCCTCGACCGTGGTGCGTGCCAGGCGTCCATCGGGGAACATCTCCGCGAACACCCTGTTGTAGCGGCCGAAATTGCGCGCGTCCTCCAGATAGACGGTCACTTTCACGACATCGCTGAGGTCGGCCCCCTCGAGCGCCAGGATGCGCCGGATCGATTCGATGGTCCAGCGCGTCTCTTCCTCGATATTGCCGACGCACATGTTGCCGTTCTCGTCCTTGGCGACTTGTCCCGAGACAAAGATGAAGTCGCCGGCGCGCACCGCCGGATGGAACGGCAGGTTCGGGTTCTTCTTCCCGATTGTACTGATACCCTTCTTGTCGCTCACCGAAACCTCCCCAACGTTCCACCGCTCACCACATCACGCCCAACTACATCACAGTGGTCTCGATGATGTCCACGCCGCGCTGCCGGTCGATCAGATAGCAAAGCCCGCGCTCGTCGATGGTCACGTCGTTCGACGAGGCCAGTTCGAAGCCCTGCGGCGCGTCGGTTTCGTAGCAACCCACCTCGCGCGGCGCGAAGGGATCGGCGAAATCGACCAGCCGCAGCCCTTGCGCGAACCAGGCGAAGGGGATGACCGTGCCCTTGAACCGCTCGGAGGGCTGATGACAGCCCATCATCGGCGGCTGGGGCGATCCGTCCTTGTCCAGCCCCTCGACCTGGAAGGTCGAAATCGGGATCGGGCAGTTTTCGTTGGTGATGTCATAGACCCAGGCGAAAGCCGGCGCTGCCGGCCACAGCTTCGCCACATCCTCATCCGCCACGATCATGATGTCGCGGCCCTTGAGCCGCATCGGCATCGGCAGGCAGGTATGGGTCGGGTGCGGCCAGGTGGGCGAGGTGTTCACCGCCGAGATCAGCTTCGGCTTCGACATGTCGGCAATGTCGAGAATGAAGAAGCCGTGATGCCAATAGCTGACATAGAGCCGGTTGCCGCGGCGCATCGGGTGATGGCAGCGCGGCGGCGTCCAGTCGGCCCAGGGATATTCCTCGCCGCCGTCTTTCCACTGGCCGGGGATCCACCAGCGCCCGACCTCTTCCGGCCTGGCCGGATCCTTGAGGTCGAGGATCATGCAGATATTGCCGACATAGCCCTCGGCCGTCGGCGAGATATAAGCGTAGCGGCCGTCGAAATCGTAGCGATGCACGCCCTTGCCGTGGGTGCGCCACTTGGTGATCAGCTTCGGATCGCTCGGCTTCGACACGTCATAGATGCCGAGTCCACCGCCGAACTCCGCGACGCCTTCGGTGCCCTGGCGTTCGTGATTGACCACCATGATGTCGTTGGCGACGCGGACCTTGTGCGAATGCCAGCCGGGCGGCACATCGACCCGCGCCAGCAGCTTGGGATTGCGCGGATCGGCCACGTCGACGATCGAGGTTCCGGTCGGCTGGCGCATATGGCCGACGTAAAGAATCGTGCCCTCGACCCAGACCTGGCCGCCGCCCGGGCAGTCGAAATTGGAAAGCAGCTTGGTATTCTTGGATTTGGCCATGATGCTCGCGAGAAGAAAGCGGGTAAGCGGAGCGCGTCGGTGATGGTCGAGGGTCAGAAGAGCCGCTTCACCTCGCCGCTCTTCAGCTTGCCGTGCTTCTGGTAGAGCGCCAGGGCCTTCAGGGTCGGCTCGTCGCTGGCGACGAACAGGATCGCCGGCTTGTCCGAATTGTTGACATGCTCGCACCAGGTGCCGCCCGGCACCGCGAAGGTGTCGAACTGGCTCCATTCCATCTTTTTGTCGCCGACCATGCTGTAGCCGCTGCCTTCAAACGGCGAGCAGACCAGGCTGGCGCTCTGCTTCAGGGCCAAGGTCTTCTCGCCCGGGCGCAGCATCTGCATGAAAAAGGTGATGGTCTTGAAGATGCCCTGGCCGGTGGTCGGGTCGACATACTCGATCATCAGCGCTTCGTGCGGGTCGCCGTCCCAATCGCGGAACTTCTCCAGCAATTCGCGCATCATGTCGTAGCGATAGACATACATGGGCGAGGCAGCGCCCGCGCCGCGATGATGCGAGACGAAGCGCGGCAGCAGCCCACCCTGGCCATAGACGCGCTGCGAATAATCGGGCGGGAAGCGCTCCGACTGCATCGCCTTGCGCACCCGCTGGCCCTCCTCTTCCTCGGTGTAATCATGCTCGAAATACATCGAGTTCAGTGTCTCGACCAAGGGCAAGTCGAGGACGCTCAGATTGATCGCGTTGTCGTCGCCCTGGTTGCCGTGATTGTGCCAGGTGTCGTGCGGCGTCAGCACCAGGTCGCCCGGACCGAAGGTGATGTTCTCGCCTTCAACGCCGGTGAAATTCTGCTTGCCGGTCAGGCCGAGCCGCACCGCGTTTGGCGAATGGCGATGCGGCGGCATGATCTCGCGCGGATCGTTCAGGCGATAGGCCACATACATGGTGGTGACCACGGCGCGCTTCGGCGCCAGGCCGGGATTGACCAGCACCAGCGAGCGGCGCTCGGACGTCTCGGTGTTGATCAGCTCCGCCGAGCGGTACAGCAGCGGTTCGATGTCGGTCTTATATTTCCAGATGAAGGGGATCGCCTTGCGCGTGTCCAACACCTGCCGGTCTTCGTCGTTCTTGACCGTGCGGTCGAGCACCCAATAGGGCGCCATGTTGTGGCTGTGGACATCGGCATGCAGTTGATCGAGCGCGGCCTGCAGATTGTGGCCCTCGAGCTGCGTCCGCGCGTTCATCCGATCGCTCCCTGCCTTGCCGGAACCAATTTTCCGATATTGGTTCTTTATTTCGTCGTTTGCTGCGCCAAGCGTAACCATTGTGCCGGAGCGCCGTCAACAGCGATCCTTTGATTTGCAGCCGGCGGCAACATGGTTCGCCGGCCGCGTCGCAGCATCGCGCCGTCGTCCGAGGACTGCCATAGGCCGACATTCCGCGCATCGGAAACAGTGCGGTTTACAAGCAGGCGAATCCCCATCATCATATTGGCCGGGGACGTGAGCACCGCTTTGAACCAAGGGAACCATCTGGCCGCGCAAGGCTGGAACGCCGAGCCAATCGTGCACCAATTGGCGCAAGCGGCCCATGATCGATCGGCGCGGACCCGCAGGGAAGGATTTCGATTCCGATGTTGCAGCATTCCGACCAGACCTTGAGCAAGCTCCGGCAATTGATCGCCAATGGCGGCATCGGCGCCGATGGCCGCATGCCGCCGGAGCGCACCTTGGCCAGCGAAATGGGTGTCGGCCGCCGGTCCCTGCGTCGCGCGCTCGAAATCCTGGAGCGCGAGGGCGAGATCACCCGGCATCAGGGCCGCGGGACCTTCGTCCATGGCAAATCCGGCAACGGCAAGGGGCCGCACCATGCGGGGCGCGCACAGAACGGCGACGCGCAGATCGCCGGCGCCCAACTTGCAGGAGCGATGGCGGCGATCCCCTTCGATCGCATCCTGGAATTCACCAATCCGGTGGAAGTGATCGAGGTTCGCCTGGCGATCGAGCCGGTGGTGGCGCGGCTGGCGGCGCTGCGGGCGTCGCAGGCCGATATCCGTCGCCTGGAAGGTCTGGTGACGGCGACCAAGGACGCCGCCGATCCGCTGATCTATGAAAAGGCCGACGAGCAATTCCACCGCGCCGTGGCCGAGGCGGCGCGCAACGCGCTCTTCCTCTCGCTGTTCGACATCTTGAGCGCCAGCCGGCGCGACGCGGCCTGGCGCCGCCTGGGCGAGAACGCCCATTGCTTCAAGCGCCAGTCGGTGCATACCGCCTCGCACCAGGAAATTTACGAGGCGATCGCCGCCCGCGACAGCGAGAAGGCGTTCGACTGCATGCATCGCCATTTGAGCGACGTGCAGCGGCACATCTATACCTACGCCTTTCCAGCAGAGCAGGCGAACTGAGCCGCGCTGCTCTCGACCGCAGGAATCGCGCCGCTGCCGCGTTGAAAGCGGTGGTATGAACGATTCACAGGTAAGAGATGCTTCGATCGAATATGTCCCGGCGAGGATTGCTCGGCCTTGGTTTGGCCGCGGGCGGCGGCATTCTGCTGCCGCGAGTGTCCCTGGCCGATGCTACTTCCCTGCCCCTGACTCCCGTCTGCGCTGACGGCGACGAGCCGACCCCGGCACAGACCGAGGGGCCGTATTTCACGCCCAATTCGCCGGAACGGACCAATTTTATCATCGACGGAATCGATGGTGAGCGTATCTCACTGGTCGGCTTCGCGCTCGACCGGCAGTGCCGGCCGATCCCCAACGCGCTCCTGGATCTGTGGCACGCGAACGATTCGGGCGAATACGACAATCAGGGCTATCGCCTGCGCGGCCACCAGTTCACCGATGCCGCGGGCCGTTTCGCCTTCGAGACCATCGTGCCCGGCCTCTATCCCGGCCGCACGCGCCATTTTCATGTGAAGGTGCAGGCGCCGGGCGGCGATATTCTGACGACGCAGCTCTATTTTCCCGGCGAAGCCGGCAATGATCGCGACGGGATCTTCAATTCCGCGCTGTTGCTCGATCTGCAGCCGGCGGATGCCGGCCAGATCGGCCGCTTCGATTTCGTGCTCGATCGCACCTAGAACACGATAGTCGCTCGTCGAACCAGAGCCTTATTCGTCATCCTCGTGCTTGGCACGAGGACCCACGAGTTTGCCTGCGACGATATGGTGTTGCCCATCGAAACTCGTGGGTGGTCGGGCCCCGCTTGTAACTATTGGGCCCGACCATGACGATGGAGCGTGTGTTTCAATCCGAACCTATAAGGCTCTAAGGCCGCACCGTCGGCGCCGTGTTGGGCGGCGGCAATTCTTCGATCTTGTCGCGCGAGGGGACTTCCTTCGGCAGCATCGAATCATCAATCGGCAGCGGCGTGCCCAGCCACAGCGCATGCACCAGATGGTCGTCCTTCGGCCATGACGTATTGGGATGGATCAGCACACTGAGTCCATCGCGGTTCAGCATCAGCCAGGGCACGAAGCGCGGAAATTCCTCGATCGCGAAGGCCACCTGATACATCGCCTTGGTGTGCGGGCCGATCGGCTTGTCGTGCCACGACCCGACGCGCGCCAGGAACCGTTCCGCGATCAGTTCGCGCAACCTCGCCGCTCGGTCGCGCTCGCTCGCCTCGAAATAGATGTGCGCGTGATAGCTCGCAATCTCGCCAAGCGCGCGCGGCGGGCTGCCGCCAGGCGTAGGCATCAGACGAAGCGCCCGGATTGATAATCCGCGATCGCCTGGCGGATCTCCTCGGCCGTATTCATGACGAAGGGGCCGTATTTCGCCACCGGCTCGCGCAGCGGCTTGCCGGCGACCAGGATCAGCCGTACTGGTCCCTTGTCGGCGACGATGCGAACTTCGCCGCCCAGGCCCAGCACCGCGATCTCGCCGCGCGCGATCTCCCGCGCCGCGGCACCCGCGCCGAGCGTCGCCCCGCCCTCGAACGGATAGGCGAAGGCGTTGTGCTCCGCCGGCACTGGGACGCTCAGAATCTTGCCCGCCGGCAGAGAGATATCGAGATAGAGCGGCTCGGTCGCCACGGCGGAGACCGGACCATCGACGCCATTGAAGTTCCCCGCCAGCACCTTGACCTTGATGCCGTCCGGCAGCTCGACGACCGGGATCGCCTCGGGCTCGATATCCTGGTAGCGCGGCTTGGTCATCTTGTCCTTGGCCGGCAGATTGACCCAGAGCTGGAAGCCCTGCATCAGGCCGTCCTCCTGCTCCGGCATCTCCGAATGGATGATGCCGCGGCCGGCGGTCATCCATTGCACGCTGCCCGGCCGCAGCAGGCCGACATTGCCCTGGTTGTCGCCGTGGCGCATGCGCCCGGCCAGCATGTAGGTCACGGTCTCGAACCCGCGATGCGGATGATCCGGGAAGCCGCCGATATAATCGGCGCCTTTGTCGGAGCCGAACTCGTCCAGCATCAGGAACGGGTCGAGGTCGGGCAGCGACGGCTGGCCGATGATTCGGGTCAGCTTCACCCCGGCGCCATCGCTGGCCGGGCGGCCGCGCAGGGCGGTCACCACCTTGCGGCAGCCTTTGGATTCGGAAGCTGGGGTTTCGCTGGCGGGCTTCGGATTGGTCTGGGTCACGGGCATGGCTCCTCAGCCTTGGGTCTGGCCAGAATATGGGGCGTGGGCGGCGACGCAAGATCGGTCTGCCGCCGAACTCATTGTCAACCATGGGTAAACAATCGCAACCGGTCAACCGCCTGGTTTGGCGCGCGGACCGGCCAGCTCGCCGATCCGGTTGGCAAGGTCGCGCAGATCCTGGCCCAATTGCTCCAGCGCGAAACGCAGCGCGAAGATGCGCCCCGCCTCCTCCGCCGCCAGCGCCCGGATGACCTCGTTCGACCACAAGGCGTCCATGGCGGCACCGTAGTTGCGCAAGGCCGCCTCCGCCGGCTCCAGTGACGGCGGGTTGCCCCGTTGCCGCAGCGCGGCGCTGCCGCCGCGCAGAAAATCCGGCAGCACCGCCCGCAGCTCGATCAAGGGCGCCTGCAGGCTGGGCGCGATGACCGCCGGCAAGGCGCGCACGGTGGCGCGGCCGATCATCACCAGATCGTGCCGCACCCGGTAGAGCGTGCGCACCATGGGCTCGGGGTCAGGCAATTCGGTCAGGTGACTGCGCCGTTCGCGGATCGCCTCTTCCGCCGCCGTTTCCAGTTTCTTCAGCGCGGCGCGGATCGTGGCATGGGTCGCCTGTAAAGACGGCCTGCCTTCGCCCGCCAGCAGGCTTTCGATGATCAGGTTCAGCAATGCGGCGTTGAGGTCGATGATCTTCGCCGCCGATTCCGCCATCAGATTGTGAGCCCGCGCCGGCAGCACCACCAGCGACACCGCGACGCCCACCAGGCTGCCGATCGAAATCTCCAGGATGCGGTCAAAGGCGAAGGCCAGCGGCGGCAAGGTCTGACCGGAGAGGGGCACCAGGACGATAAAGGCGGTGATCGGCGCCGCCTTGAAGCTGGGCTTGATCGCCGCGAGCAGCGCCAGCGGCGCGATCGCCGCTACCAGCGCCAGGCCGAGCTCCCAGCCATCGGCATGCGGCATGACGATGGCGACCACCGCGCCATAGAGCGCGCCGGCCATGGTACCCAGCAACCGGTCGATGGCCGCCTTCAGCGAGCCGCCGAGACTGCTTTGCATGACGATGATGGCGGTGATCACCGCCCAATAGCCGTGCGCGAAGCCGAGCAGCCTGGCCAGCGCGAAGGCCAGCAGCGCGGCGCTGGTGACGCGGACCGCCAGGCGCACTTCCGAGGCGCGGCCGCTCAACAATGGCAGCGGGAATCTCCCTGATCTCTTGTCCATGGCATTCGACGGATGCTATCGGCCGATCGGCGGCGGGACCAGCCTGATGATCGCCGCGGGCCGGCCGCGCGGCGCCGGGCCTGTCACCAATGGTTGTGATTCATCAATGCGGCTCTAGCGGCTGCGCGCAAATTGAGATATGATGCCGCGCATTGTCGATGGTCGCATCGCAAAATCAAAGAATCATTTGCCGGCGAGCGGCCGGGATCGCAAAACGGTCGGAAGTCTGGGATATTCTTGGTCGCGTTCGGCTGATCGTTCGGCACGCAGGTGCCGACGCGGTCTATGCCGGTGCGCTTGTCGGACTTGTTTGCCATGGGCCGCCCCCCCGCGAACTCTCTCCATGGCATGAGTTGGTTTGATCGACTGCAGGTAGAGCGAGGCCCTCCATGTCTCAGTCGCCGCGAGTCCGCAAGCTTACCATTCTCGCCCAGGATCCCGGCGTGCGGTTCGGGGGCCTTCTGGCCTTCGCGCAGGTCGAGGTTCCGGCGGAAGATCTGGCCGACGGTCCGACCGGCTACCGCGTCAAGGTCGTGGATTTCGACGCCACCGCCGGCGTCGCTTATACGGCGCTCGCCCGCTACAGCGCGGACGACCGCCAGGCCATGGTCGATCCGTTCGCGCCCAAAAAGAACAGCCGCTCGAAGCGCGCCGCCCGCGCCTACGAAAGGCGGCTGCTGAGCGATCCCAATTTCCATGCTCAGAATGCCTACGCCATCGTGATGCGCACGCTGGCGCGATTCGAATTCGCGCTCGGCCGCAGGGTGGCGTGGGGCTTCAAAGGCCACCAGCTTCATGTCGCGCCGCACGCCTTCGAGGAGGCCAACGCCTTCTATTCCGAGGCGGATCGCGCGCTCTTGTTCGGCTATTTCCGCGGGCAATCGGGTCAGATCATCCATACCTGCCTGTCGCACGACATCGTGGCGCATGAGACCGTTCACGCGTTGCTGGACGGCCTGCGCGATCGGCTGACCGATCCATCGGGACCCGACCAGGCGGCCTTCCACGAGGGATTTGCCGATGTGGTCGCGTTGCTGTCGATCTTCTCGCTGCCTGAGATCGTCGCCGCGGCTTTGTCCAAGACGCCGCCGAAGCCCAACCAAAAGGCCGTCCGGCCGATCAAGGCCAACCTTCTCACCCTGGAAAAGCTGCAAGAATCCATCCTGATGGGTCTGGCCGAACAGACCGGCGAGGAATTGCAGGGTGTCCGCGGCGAACCGCTGCGCCGGTCGGTGGGCCTTCCGCCCAGCAAGGATTATCTCGACGATCCGGAGTTTGACGAATCGCACCGCCGCGGCGAGATCCTGGTTGCCGCTTTCATGCGGACCTTTCTCGAGATCTGGATCCAGCGGATCGAGGCCCTGGGCATGTTCCCGGGCGGCAATCGCAACCTCGACCTGGTGATCGAGGAAGGCGCCAAGGCCGCCGAGCATCTCCTGACCATCGCAATTCGCGCGCTCGACTATTGCCCGGTCGTCGACATCACCTTCGGTGACTATCTGGCGGCGCTGCTGACCGCGGACTTCGAGATGGTGCCGGACGATACCGCCCATCATTACCGCCGCAAGCTGCGCGACACGTTCGGCAGCTATGGCATCATGGTCCCAGCCGACCGCTGCGATGCGGAAACCGGCACTTGGGCGGCCTTCGATCCGACTCAGGCGATCGCCTATCACAAGACCAACTTCGAATCGATGCTCCGCGACAAGGAAGAGGTGTTCCGCTTCATCTGGGAGAACAGGCGCACTTTGAAGGTCGACCCGCGCGGCTACACCGAATGCATCTCCGTGCGGCCCTGCATCCGGCAGGCGCCCGACGGTTTCATCCTGCGGGAGACGATCTGCGAATATGTCCAGATCGCCAGCATCTTCGGGGCGGAGACCAAGGCGACGCTAAATATCAACCGGCCGAAGGGCATGTCCACCAAGACCGCCTTCACCGTCTATGGCGGCGGGACGCTGATCTTCGATCAATATGGCCGGATCAAGTACCATATCGCCCAGCCGCTCGACGACAAGGAGCGGCAATCCAAGCGCCTCGCCTATCTGTGGGAGAACGGGTTGATCGGCATGCCGGTCGACAAGCGCAACCGCTTCGCCATGTTGCATCGCCGGCGGGCGCAAGGTTGAGGAGGGTCGGATGGTGAAGTCCCCGAGTCGTGTCACGATCTTCTCCTATCAGGTCGGCTTCGGCGATTGCTTCCTGCTGCGCTTCGACTATCCGGACCGGCCGCGGCATGTGCTGATTGATTTCGGCACCACGAAGCTGCCCGACAGCGCGCCGAAGGATCAACTCAAGCAGATTGCGCTCGACATCAAGAAGAAGGTCGGCGGCAAACGGCTGGACGCCGTCGTCGCCACGCATCGCCACGCCGATCACATCAGCGGTTTTGCCACCAACGCGGCCGGCAGCGCTTCGGGCGACATCATCGCGGAGCTCGAGGTCGGCGTCGTGCTGCAACCCTGGACCGAGCAGCTCGACCTGAAGGCCAATGCGCTGGGACCGAAGGTGGGAACTGGCAAGCAATTGCAGAGCCGTCGGCTTGGCCTCATGGAAATGCATGAGACTTCGGCCAGCATTCTGCGCATGCTGGACAGCAAGGCGATGTCCAGCATGCCGAAAGCGCTGGCGGCGCAGATGCGCTTCATCGGCGAGGACAATCTGAAGAACAAGCCGGCGGTGGAGAATCTGGCGACGATGGGCAAGAAGCGGGTCTATGCCTATCACGGCAGCAACAGCGGTCTGGGCGCCGTTCTGCCGGGGATCAAGGTCCATGTGCTCGGCCCGCCGACCTTGAAGCAGAGCGAGAAGATCAGGAAGCAGCGCGCGAAGGATCCGAACGAGTTCTGGCATCTGACGCTACGTCGCCTCACCGCAGCGCAGGCGAACCTGGACCGGTCCGCCGCCTTGTTTCCCGGTCATCCGACCATGCGGGCCTCGAAGCTGCCGCTGAGCCTGCGCTGGATCGCCAGCCGCCTGAAGGCCGCGCAGGGCGAGCAGTTGCTGGGGATCCTGCGCGCGCTCGATGAGCAGATGAACAATACCAGCCTCATCCTGCTGTTCGAGGCCGGCAAGAAAAAGAAAAAGCTGCTGTTCCCTGGCGACGCGCAGATCGAGAACTGGCAGCACGCGCTGGCGAGCGAAAAGTACATGAAGCTGTTGCAGGACGTCGATCTATATAAAGTCGGACATCACGGCAGCCTCAACGCCACGCCGAAAACGATGTGGGCCGCCTTCAAGAAGAGAGGCCCGAAGACCGCCAAGGGCCGCCTGACCAGCATGCTCTCGACCCTGCCCGGCAAGCATGGCCACGAAAAGTCCGGCACGGAGGTGCCGCGCACCACGCTGCTCAGCGCGCTCAAGACCGAATCGGAGCTTCACTCCACCCATACGATGAACCCGAATCATCTGTGCGAGGAGGTCACGATCGATCTGTAACCGGCGCCTGAGCCAGGTTCGGCGTCAGCCGACGAATCCCTTGCACATGATGTTCTTCTCCCGCGCTTCCCGCTCCAGCGGCTCGCGGAAGTTCGGATGGGCGATGGAGATCAGCGCTTGGGCGCGCTCCGCCACCGATTTTCCTTTCAGGTTCACGATGCCATATTCGGTCACCACATACATGACGTCGGTGCGCGGCGTGGTGACGACGTTGCCGGTGGTCAGCGCGCTGACGATGCGGCTGCGCGGTTCGCCGCGCTTGTCGTAGGTCGAGGACATGCAGATGAAACTCTTGCCGCCCTTGGAGGCATAGGCGCCGCGCACGAACTGCAACTGCCCTCCGGTGCCGCTGAGATGACGGTGGCCGTCGCTCTCCGAGGCTGCTTGCCCCTGCAAATCGATTTGCGTGGTGTTGTTGATCGAAACCACGTTGTCGTTCTGCATGATGTTGTGCGGCAGGTTGGTGTAATCCACCGGATAGGAATTGATCATCGGATTGCGGTGGATCGCCTGGTACTGCCGCTGCATTCCGGCGGCGAAGGTGAAGACGACCTTCCCGGGATTGAGCCGCTTGCGGGCACCTGTCACCAGGCCGGCCTCGATCAAATCGATGATACCGTCGGTCAGCATCTCCGTATGGATGCCGAGATCCTTCACGCCCGCGTCGCGCAGCATGGTGCAAACAGCGTTCGGCATGCCGCCGATGCCGATCTGCAGACAGGCGCCATCCGCGACCTCGGCGGCGATCAAGGCCGCGATCTTGCGGTCGACCTCGCCGATCGGCGGGTTCTTGATCTCCGGCAGCGGGTCGTCGTTCTCGGCGGTGATGAAATCAACATCGCTGATATGAACCGCGCTTTGCTCGCCGAAGACCTGCGGCATATGCGGGCAGACCTCGACCATGACGCAGCGCGCGCGTTCGATGATCGCCTGGGTATAGGTCGAGGAACCGCCGAAATTGAAATACCCGTTCTCGTCCGCGGGCGACGTCTTGAACACCGCCACGTCGACCGGTTCGATGAAGCGGCGGTACCAGTCCGGCACCTCGCCGAAATTCATCGGGATATAGTTGCAGCGCCCGAGGTCGTGCTGCTTCCGGTCATAGCCGGAGAAATGCCAATTGAACGACAGGAAGTGGTCGCCGGTGGGGTCGCATTCCAGGATCGCGCGCGGCCGCATGCTGAGGCAGGCGCGGATCTTGACACCTTTGAGCTCGTCCTTGCGCGCCGCCAGGGCCTGGTCGAACTTGTCCGGCTGGATCACGCCGAAGCCCCAATCCAGCCACATGCCGGAACGGACCTGGGCCGCCGCCTCCGCCGAGCTGACCTCCCGCGCCGTTCGCGGCCCCCCAGATCGCACGCCATTGGGTCGAACGCTGTGAACCGCCATGACCAACCTCCCCTGACCCGCGACGGCGCAGAACCGGGCGCCGCTTCTCGCGGACGGCTTACCCGCGCCGCGCCATACGCGCAAGGATGATGGATGTGAACCTTATCACAGGTCCAGGGGAGTCGCGGCAGGGTGGCCCGGGAAGTCCAGTCGGGCTGAATCAAGGGGGAATTGCCGGCCGCGCCGGCGAGGGGGGGATTGCCCACCGCGCCGGCGGCGGATCAGGCGCCGGCGTCGCGCGTACGGCGTCGGTGGTCCCGCATGCGCTCGCGCAGCGATGCGACCATTGCCCTGCTCTCCGCTTGCGCCCGGAACAGGGCGCCGGCCGAATCCCGCATGGCGCGAAGGGCGAGCCGCAGATCCTTGGCCGCAATCTGCGCAGCCGCACTGTCCCGCGCCTCGCGCCGGGCCTTTAAC
>Ga0184637_10001279_pt1 | contig 17299 bp, 15 predicted proteins | sample PLM3_127_b2_FD_133143 | JGI IMG/M metagenome (GOLD analysis project Ga0184637, IMG submission 133143) | Groundwater sediment microbial communities from an aquifer in East River, Colorado, USA - PLM3_127_b2 | ecosystem: Environmental > Terrestrial > Soil > Riparian zone | place: USA: East River...
AACGAGAGATACGGTGCGAGCCCGAGGCTCGCCGACTGTCCGGCATAGTCGGCGATCGTGACCGGGCCGGAGAGGTTTCGCCACGAGATCTCGCCCACGATCATCTTGCCGAGCATGCGCAGGCTGAAGACCGACATCTCCCAGGTCTTCGCGAGCGCCTTGGTCGCTGCGTCGAAGGGTCCGTAGCGAACGTCGAGGAAGTACTCCTTGAGCGACTCGGCGTCGACGCGCGGCGCGGCGCCGATGCGCCCGATCGTCTCCGCCGCGCCTTGCGTCGCCGCCTCGGGCGTGAGCTCGACCCGCCGCAACCGGCCGTCGCGCTCGATCTCGAGCACGAGCGCGCGTCCGGGACTTGCGCGGACTTTCGCGACCAGCGCCTCCCAGCTCGCAACCCGCGCGCCGTCGATCGCGACGACCCGGTCGCCGGCCATGATCCCGGCACGCTCCGCTACGCTCCCCGGAACCACCTTGCCGATCACTGCCGGGACATCGGGGCGGAAGAGCCTCAAGCCCAGCTTTGCGAGCAGGTCTCCCTCGAGCTCGTCGGCCGTGACGCGGGTGAGGTCGAGCGTCCGCCAGTCGATCGCGCCGCGCGCGTCGACCACTTCGAGCCGCGCGCTCTTCCGGTCGAGTGCGAGCTGCAGCAGACGCCAGCGGGCGTCCTGCCAGCCCGCGACCGGTTCGTCGTTGATCGCCCGGATCGTGTCGCCGCGCGCGACGCCCGCCTGCGCGGCGATCGTCCCCGGGTCCGGCGCGGCGACGATCGGTTTGGCGTCCTGCACGCCCGACATGAACAGCGCCCAGTACAGGACGATCGCGAGGAGGAAGTTCGCCACCGGCCCGGCCGCGACGATCGCGACCCGCCGCCACACGCTCTGCCGGTTGAACGCGCGCGGCAGGTCCGCGGGCGCCACCTCCTCCTCCCGCTCGTCGGCCATCTTCACGTACCCGCCGAGCGGCACGGCGGCGACGACCCATTCGGTCTGGTCGCGTCCGACGCGCCGCGCGAACAGCGGGCGACCGAACCCGACCGAGAACCGGAGCACCTTCACGCCGCACCACCGCGCGACGAGATAGTGGCCGAGCTCGTGCACGACGATCAGCACGCCAAGCGCGACCACGAATGATGCGACGGTATGCAGCAGGCCCATGCGTCTTCAGGCGGTCCGGACGATCGCGTGAGCGAGCGCGGTGCCCGCCGCGCTGCGGGCCCTGGCGTCGGCCTCGACCACGTCCTCCAGCCGACCGACGGCCCCGGCGGGGACGTGCTCGAGCGTCGCTTCGATTACCTCCGTGATGCGCGGAAACGCGAGCTCTCCGGAGAGGAAGGCTCCCACCGCGACCTCGTTCGCGGCGTTGAAGATCGCCGGCGCGGTGCCGCCCGCCGCCAGCACGTCGTACGCGAGCGCGAGGGCGCGGAACCGATCGAAATCGGGCGCTTCGAAAGTGAGCGCTGCGAGGCGTGCGAGATCGAGCGATGCGACGCCGGCGTCGATCCGATCGGGGTGAGCGAGCGCCTGCGCGATCGGCGTACGCATGTCCGGGTTGCCGAGCTGCGCGATCACCGAGCCGTCGGCATACTCGACCATCGAGTGCACGACGCTCTGCGGGTGGACCAGGATCTCGATCGCGGACGCGGACGCCCCGAAGAGCCAGTGCGCCTCGATGATCTCGAGCGCCTTGTTCATCATCGTCGCGGAGTCGACCGAGATCTTGCGGCCCATGCTCCAGGTGGGATGCGCGCAGGCCTCGGCGGGCGTCACGTGCGCGAGCGCTGCGAGCGGTCGGGTGCGGAACGGCCCCCCGGACCCGGTCAGGACGATCTTGCGCACGCCGCAGCCCTGCACGCCGCCCCTGGCGCGCTCCGGAAGGCACTGGAAGATCGCGTTGTGCTCGCTGTCGATCGGCAGCAGCGTTGCGCCGGAGGCCCGGACCGCGGCCATGAAGATCGGCCCGGCCATCACCAGCGCTTCCTTGTTGGCGAGCAGCAGCTTCTTTCCCGCGCGGGCCGCGGCCAGCGTGGGTGCAAGCCCCGCCGCGCCGACGATCGCCGCCATGACACACTCGACGTCCGGGTGCTCGACGGCGGCGATCAGACCCCGGCCTCCGGCGAGCACCTCGGTCGGCAGTCCGGATGCCGCGACGCGGCTCCGGAGCACCCGCGCCTGGGCTTCGTCCGCGAGCACCGCGAGCGCCGGACGGTGGGCAACGCAGAGCTCGAAGAGCTCGTCGCCCTGGGTGTGCGCCGTGAGTGCGAAGGCGCGGAACCGCTCGCGATGCCGCGCGATGACGTCGAGCGTGCTGCGGCCAATGGAGCCGGTCGCCCCGAGGACCGCGACGTTCCGGGGGCCGCTCATACCAGGCTCACGAGCGCCGCGGCGGGCAATACCGGTGTCAGGGCGTCGATGCGGTCGAGCACGCCGCCGTGACCGGGGAGCAGTCCACCGCTATCCTTGAGTCCCGCCTGACGCTTCATCGCCGACTCGAACAGATCGCCGATCACCGAGAGCGCGGTGAGCGCCGCGACGAGGGCGAGCATCCACACCGGACTCCACGGGACGTCGCGCACCACCGCCGGGCTCGCGCCGCGGGCGAGCGCGATCCAGGCGAGAGCGTACACCCCGGTCGCCACGACCGCAGCACCGAGCCCCTCCCACGTCTTGCCGGGGCTGACGCGCGGCGCGAGTTGGTGCCGCCCGAAGCGGCGGCCGACGAAGTAGGCGGCGATATCGGCGATCCAGACGATGGCCAGGAACAGCAGCAGCGACCGCGGATCGAGGTTCCGCAGGTGAATCAGCGCGAGCGACGCCGGCAACAGCACCAGCCAGCCCACCCCGAGCACGAGCGCGGCCGGCGGATTGGCGGGCCGCCGGGCGAGCCAGAGCGGCGCCCCGACGACCCAGAACACCGCGGCCAGCCCGTAGACCGGCATGAGCGTAATCGTGCCCGCTGCGCCGGTTGCCAGGTTGAAGGCGTGGGCGGCGAAGACGAGCCCCGCAACGGTGACGGCCGCGTACACGAGGCGACCGGCGTTCGCGCAGCGCGCGAAACCGGCCCACTCCCACGCCGCCACGGCGAGGATGGCTCCGGCCAGCGCGGTCCAGCCGAGCGGCGGCAGCCAGAACAGCGCCGCGAGGAAGCCGGCCGCCAGCGCGATTGCCGTGACGACCCGGTCGCGGAGCGTCGCGCCGGACTTACGCCAATCGGCGGCGTGCGTCGGAGAGGTCGACAACGGGGACTTCTTCGGTCGGCGCGGCCGCAGCGATCTGCTCGCTCGTGCGGCCGAAGCGGCGCTCGCGCAGTCGGTAGGAGGCGATCGCCGCGTCGAGCGCCGCGGCATCGAAGTCGGGCCAAAGGGTGTCGGTGAAGTACAGCTCGCTATAGGCGAGCTGCCAGAGCAGGAAGTTGCTGATGCGCTCCTCGCCGCCGGTGCGGATGAAGAGATCGGGCTCCGGCGCGTAGCTCATCGCGAGGTACGGCGCGAGATCGTTCTCGGCGTACGAGCCCGCCTTCTCCGGCCGGTCGCGAATCATCGCGTTGATGGCCTGGAGTAGGTCCCAGCGCCCGCCGTAGTTGGCGGCGATCGTGAGCGTGAGCCGCCGGTTCGCGGCCGTGAGCGCTTCGGCGCGGCGGACGAGATCGGCGATCGTGTCGCCGAACGGCGCGACGTTGCCGACCACGCGCAGGCGAATCCCGACCTCGTGGAGCTTGCTCACTTCCTGCTCGAGCGCCACGCGGAAGAGCTGCTTGAGCACCGAGACCTCCTCCGCGGGACGGCGCCAGTTCTCGGAGCTGAACGCGAACAGCGTGAGGAACTCGACGCCGCGTTCGCCGCACGCCTTGACGACCCCGCGGACCGCCTCGACCCCGCGGCGATGTCCGGCGACGCGGGGCAGCAGGCGGTTTCGCGCCCAGCGTCCGTTGCCGTCCATGATGATGGCGACGTGCCGCGGGACCAGGCCGGTCGATGGGATCTTCTGAGTGGTGCTCTCGTGCATAGTGGCGCGCCGCGGGCTAGACGTGCATCAGGTCGGCTTCCTTCTGCTGCAGGAGCTTGTCGACCTCGGCGACGTAGCGGTCGGTGAGCTTCTGGACCTCCTCCTGCGCCCGGCGCTCCTCGTCCTCGGGAACTGCGTGCTTCTTGAGCAGCTCCTTGAGGTGGGTGTTGGCATCGCGGCGGAGGTTCCTGATCGCCACGCGCGCGTTCTCGCCCTCGTGCCGGACGACCTTCGTGAGCTCCCTGCGGCGCTCCTCGGTGAGCGCCGGCATGGGCACGCGAATCAGCTCGCCCTGGGTCGCCGGGTTCAGCCCGAGGTCGGATTCGCGGATCGCCTTCTCGACGACCGAGACCATCTTCTTCTCCCACGGCTGGATGCCGATCGTGCGCGCATCGACGAGCGTCACGTTCGCGACCTGGCCGATCGGCACCTGCTGGCCGTAGTACTCGACCCGGAGGTGATCGAGCAGGCCGGTATGCGCCCGTCCCGTGCGGACCTTTGCGAGGTCCGCCTTGAGCGCCTCGATCGACTTCTTCATCTTGTCTTCGGCCGCGTTCTTGATCTGTGCGACGTCCATGGATTTCCTCCCGGCTAGAGATGGACGAGAGTCCCCTCGTCCTCCCCCATCACGATGCGCTTGAGCGCGCCGCGCTTGTACAGGCTGAACACGATGACCGGAAGCTTCTGATCCCGGCACAACGTCAGCGCGGTGGCGTCCATCACGCGCAGGTTCTTGGCGATCGCCTCGTCGAAGGTGACGCGCTGGTAGCGCTTCGCGTCCCGGTTGGTGTTGGGATCGGCGGTATACACGCCATCGACTTTCGTCGCCTTGAGCATGACCTCGGCGCCGATCTCGCTGCCGCGGAGCGCCGCGGCGGTGTCGGTGGTGAAGAACGGGTTGCCCGTCCCGGCGGCGAAGATGACGATCCGGCCCTCCTCGAGATAGCGGATCGCCTTCGGCCGGATGTACGGCTCGACGATCTGCTCGATATTGATCGCCGACTGCACGCGGGCGATGAGACCCTTCTGGCGCATCACGTCGGCGAGCGCGAGGGCGTTCATGACCGTCGCGAGCATGCCCATGTAGTCGGCGGTGGCGCGGTCCATGCCCGCAGCGCCGAGCGCCACGCCGCGAAAGATGTTGCCACCGCCGATCACTGCGCCGATCTCGACGCCGAGCTCGGCGACCGCCGCCACCTCGTCGACGATCGTCTCGATGGTCTGCCGGTTGATACCGAAGGGGTCGTCCCCCATCAGCGCCTCGCCGGACAGCTTGAGCAGGATCCGCTTGTAGCGCGGTTCGGCCATGGGTCGTCGCCTCTAGCGCCCCGCCCCCGCCTGCGCCATCACTTCGGCGGCGAAGTCACTCGCTTTTTTCTCGATCCCCTCGCCGACGACGAGGAAGCGGTAGCCTCGTACCCGGGTCTTCTTCTCGGCGAGCGCCTTTTCGACCGTCAGCTTGTCGTTCATCACGAACGGCTGGCCGAGCAGCGTGGCCTCGCCGAGAAACTTGTTGAGGGCGCCCTCGATCATCTTCGCCGCGATCTCGGGCGGCTTGCCGGACTCCTTGGCGCGCGCCTCCTGCACGGCGCGCTCGCGCGCGACGATCTCGGGCGCGACGTCGGCCCTCGACAGGAACTGCGGCTTGGCGAACGCGACGTGCATCGCGACCCCCTTGCCCGACTCATCGTCGCCCTCGTAGTCGACCAGCACGCCGATCTTGACGCCGTGGAGATACCGCACGAGCTTCGCGTCGGTCGGCATGCGCGCGAACCGGCGGATCGCCATGTTCTCACCGAGCTTCTGGATCAGCGCCTGCCGCTTCGCTTCCACGTTCTCGCCGCCGACTCTGAGCCTTGCCAGCGCCGCGACGTCGGCGGGGTTGTCCCTCGCGACCACCTCCGCGAGCGCGCGCGCAAAGGCGAGAAAGTCCTCGTTCTTCGCCACGAAGTCGGTCTCGCAGTTCAGCTCGACCAGCGCCCCCAGCTTGCGGTCGGGCGAGAGATACGACCCGATCACGCCCTCCGCAGCGATGCGGCCGGCCGCCTTGCTCGCCTTCGCTCCGCTCCTGATGCGCAGCAGGTCCTCCGCCTTCTTCAGATCGCCGCGCGCTTCCTCGAGCGCACGCTTGCACTCCATCATGCCGAGCCCGGTGATCTCGCGCAGCTCCTTCACCAGTGCCGCGGTGATATCGGCCATGTTTTCAGCTCCTACTGATCGTGAAAAAGGGGGCATGCCCGCCCCCTTTGCGGCTGGCCCTCGGCACGGCGCCTCACGCCCCGCCCGCCTCCTCGACCTCGACGAATTCGTCCGCCGAGGCCGAGACGATTTCCTGGATGGACTGCGTGCGCCCCTCGAGGATCGCGTCGGCGATGCCGCGGGCGTAGAGCCGGATCGCACGGCTCGAGTCGTCGTTGCCTGGAATGACGTAGGCGATGCCGTCAGGTGAGTGGTTGGTGTCGACCACGGCGACGATCGGGATGCTGAGCTTCTTCGCCTCGGCCACGGCACCCTTGTGGTAGCCGACGTCGATCACGAACAGCGCGTCCGGCGGGCCGTCGATCGTCTTGATGCCGCCGAGGCTCCGCTCGAGCTTGGCGAGCTCGCGCTGGAAGTGCAATCCCTCCTTCTTTGACATGCGCTCCACGCTGGCGTCCGCGATCTGCGCCTCCATCTCCTTGAGGCGCTTGATCGACTGCTTCACGGTCTTGAAGTTGGTGAGCATCCCGCCGAGCCAGCGGTGGTCGACGAACGGCATCCCGCAGCGGATCGCCTCCTCGCGCACGATCTCGCGCGCCTGGCGCTTGGTGCCGACGAAGAGGACCACGCCCTTGTTCGAGGCGAGCTTGCGGACGAACTTCGCCGCCTCGTTGTACAGCACGAGCGTCTGCTCGAGGTTGATGATGTGGATCTTGTTGCGGTGGCCGAAGATGAAGGGCGCCATCTTCGGGTTCCAGTAGCGGGTCTGGTGGCCGAAGTGGACGCCGGCCTCCAGCATCTGGCGCATCGTCGTGCTCATGCGAAGCTGCTCCGTATTAGGGTTGATCACAGACGCTCTGCCCGCATTTGACCCCGCGTGCGGGGCACCCTAAAGGGCAGGCGCGAAACTCGGGTCGGGTCTCGGCGACGGTCTTCCGTCGTCGGACACGCCCTGCCTTGCGCTCGGCAAGCGGTACCGCCGATACTGCGCAAGATGGTCGTGGAGTGTATCACGGGCATCGCGCCCGGCTCAAGAATTGCCTTGCCAAACAGCGAATTAATGCGGTCCGCGCAACCCTCGTGCCGCCGCTGCGGGCAAGCCGTCCGCGGTTTGCCTCGCCCGGAGCGTTCCACTATCCTCACGGCTTTTTTCAGCCGGTCCGAATGGCCGTCGTCCTGAAGAGCGCGGAAGAGATCGAGAGGATGCGGGTCGCCGGGCGGCTTGCCGCCGAGGTCCTCGATTTCGCCGCCGAGCACGTCCGGGCGGGCATCACGACCGACGAGCTCGACCGCCGGTGCCACGACTACATGGTGAACGTGCAGCGCACGGTCCCGGCGCCGCTCAACTACGCGCCGCCCGGTTACCCGCCGTTCCCCAAGTCGATCTGCACGTCCGTCAACCATCAGGTCTGCCACGGCGTGCCGGGCGACCGGGTGCTGAAGACCGGCGACATCCTGAACGTCGACATCACCGTGATCCGGGACGGCTTCCACGGCGACACGAGCCGGATGTTCGGGATCGGGGCGCCTTCGATCCAGGCCCGGCGCCTGTGCGAGGTCACCTACGAGTGCATGTGGCTCGGCATCCTCGCCGTCCGGCCCGGCGCCTTCCTCGGCGACATCGGCGCCGCGATCCAGCGGCACGCGGAGAGCCGCGGCTACAGCGTCGTGCGCGAGTTCTGCGGGCACGGCATCGGCCGCCGGTTTCACGAGGAGCCGCAGGTGCTGCACTACGGCCGGCCCGGGACGGGGCTACGGCTCGAGCCCGGCATGATCTTCACCATCGAGCCGATGATCAACGCCGGAAGGGCGGCGATTCGCGAGCTCGCCGACGGCTGGACCATCGTGACGAAGGACCACAGCCTCTCGGCGCAGTGGGAGCACACGGTGCTCGTCACCGACACCGGCTACGAGGTGCTCACGCTGTCGGCCGGCGCGCCACCGGTGCCGCACTCGCTCAAGGCGGCCTAGGAGGGTCGGCGTGGCCTCGGTCCCCGCCCGCCGGCTCGAGGCGCCGGGCCGCGTCGCCGAGCTCCGGCAGCGTCTGGCGCGCGAGCGCGCGGCGTTGTGGCAGGCGCCCGCGGCCGCCCCCGACGCCGCACGGTGCCTGCGGCGGCACCGTCAGCTGGTCGAGGCCTGCCTGCGCGAGCTCTGGCGAGACGCCGGCCTGCCCCGCAGCCTGGCGCTCGTCGCGGTGGGCGGCTTCGGCCGTGGCGAGCTCTATCCGCACTCCGACGTCGATGTGCTGTTGCTCCTGCCGCCCGGCCTCGACGCCGGCGGCGAGGCCGGCGTCGAACGGTTCGTGGGGCGTCTCTGGGACATCGGGATCGAGCTCGGCCACAGCGTGCGCACCGTCGAGCAGTGTCGCGAAGAGGCCGCCAAGGACGTCACCGTCCAGACCTCCCTGCTCGAGGCGCGGCTCATCGCCGGAAGCCGCGCGCTGTTCGGTTCGCTCCACGATCGGCTGCAGCAGAGCTTCGATGCCCAGGCGTTCTTCAAGGCGAAGCGGCTCGAGCAGGAGCAGCGGCATGCGAAGTACCAGGACAGTCCTTACAGTCTCGAGCCCAACCTGAAGGACGCCCCGGGCGGGCTGAGGGACCTCCAGGTCATCCTCTGGGTGAGCCGCGCGAGCGGGCTCGCGCGCGACTGGCGGGCGCTCGCGGCGCGCGGACTGGTCGCGCGCGAGGAGGCGGTTCAGCTCCGGCGCCATGCGGACTGGCTCGCCCGCGTTCGGATCCGGCTCCACCTGCTCGCCGGGCGGCGCGAGGACCGCATCCTCTTCGACTACCAGGACGCGCTCGCCCGCGCGTTCGGCTTCGCTGCGACGCCGACGAAGCGCGCGAGCGAAGTGTTCATGCAGCGGTACTTCCGCACCGCCAAGGCGGTGACGCAGCTCAACACGATCCTGCTGCAAAACCTCGGGGCGGCGATCTTTCCCGCCTTCGATGCGCCGCCGGAGCCGATCAACGAGCGCTTCCAGGCAGTGCGGGAGCTGCTCGACGCGAGGGATCCCGCGGTGTTCGAGCGGGAGCCGCGGGCGATTCTGGAGAGCTTCCTGCTGCTGCAGCAGCATGCCGAGCTCAAGGGCATGACCGCCCCGACGCTGCGGGCGCTGTGGCGCGCACGGCACCGGATCGATGGGCGGTTCCGGCGCGATCCCGCGAACCGCGCGACGTTCCTCGCCACGCTGCAGCAGCCGCGCGGCGTCGTGCACGAGCTGCGACGCATGAACCAGTACGGCATCCTCGGTCGGGTCCTGCCGACATTCGGCAGGATCGTCGGCCAGATGCAGCACGACCTCTTCCACGTCTACACCGTGGATCAGCACATCCTCATGGTCGTGCGCAACCTGCGGCGGTTCACGATGGTCGAGTTCGCGCACGAGTACCCGCTCTGCAGCCGGCTCGCGGCGAACTTCGATCGCTACTGGCTGCTGTACATCGCCGCCATGTTCCACGACATCGCCAAGGGGCGAGGCGGCGATCATTCCCATCTCGGCGGGGTCGACGCGCGGCGCTTCTGCCGCGCGCACGGGGTCGCCGAGGACGACACCCGGCTGGCGGAGTTCCTCGTCGAGCATCACCTGACGATGTCGGCCGTGGCGCAGAAGAAAGATCTCGCGGATCCCGACGTGATCCACGGCTTCGCCGCGACCGTCAAGAACGAGCGCTGGCTCGTCGCGCTCTACCTGCTCACCGTGGCCGACATCCGCGGGACGAGCCCGAAAGTGTGGAACGCGTGGAAGGGCAAGCTCCTCGAGGATCTGTTCCGGCTGACGCGCCGGGTGCTCCGCGGCGACGCGGTCGGCTATGACCAGGACGTCCAGGCGAAACAGGCCGAGGCGGTCCGGCTCATGCGCCTGTACGCGCTGTCGGAGCACGCCGGCGAAGCGCTATGGCGCGAGCTCGACGTCGCGTACTTCCTGCGGCACGAGCCGCAGGAGATCGCCTGGCAGACGCGCACGCTGCACTACCGCGTCAACACCGACAAGCCGGTCGTCAAGGCGCGCCTGTCGCCGATCGGCGAGGGCCTCCAGGTGATGATCTACGCCCGCGACGAGCGCGACCTCTTCGCCCGGATCTGCGGCTACTTCGAGTCGATCAGCACTTCGATCGTCGACGCCAAGATCCACACCACGCGCCACGGTTACGCACTCGACACGTTTCTCGTGCTCGGCGCCGGCAAATCGCACCACTACCGCGACATGCTCAGCCTGATCGAGCACGAGCTCGCCGATCGCCTCGAGCGGCGTGCGCCGCTCGCGGCCCCCGCCCGCGGCCGCGTCTCGCGCCAGCTCAAGCACTTCCCGATCACACCCGAGGTGCACATCCGGCCCGACGAGAAAGGGCAGTATCACCTCGTCTCGGTCACCGCCGGCGACCGGCCCGGGCTGCTCTACTCGATCGCGCGGGTGTTCAGCCAGTACCTCGTCGATCTGCACACCGCGAAGATCGTGACGCTCGGGGAGCGCGCGGAGGACGTGTTCGTGGTGAGCGGAGAAGCGCTCGGCCGCCCGAAGCTCGTGCTGCAGCTCGAGCAGGATCTGCTGACCGCGCTCCAGTGAATGCGCGGGCTCAGTCGCCCTGGATGTTCTCGCCGGGGAACAGCGCCTCGGTGAACCCGAACTTCGTCAGATCGCGGATCCGCATGGGATAGAGGATCCCCTCCAGGTGGTCGACTTCGTGCTGCACGACCACCGCGTGGAAACCCTCGACTGTCCAATCGATCCCGGCGCCGGTCGCGTCGAAGCCACGGTAGCGCAGCCGCCTGAAGCGGGGCACGAGCCCGCGCATCCCGGGCACCGACAGGCAGCCTTCCCAGCCTTCGACCTGGTCGTCGCCGATCGGCTCGAGCACCGGATTGATCAGCACCGTGTCCGGGACCTCCTCCGCGTCCGGGTAGCGCGGATTGCGGTGCACGCCGAAGATCACCACCCTCAAGCCGACCCCGATTTGCGGGGCGGCGAGGCCTGCGCCGTCGCGGTGCGCCATCGTGTCCCGCATGTCGGCGAGCAGAGCGTGCAACTCGGGCGTCCCGAAGGCGGTGACCGGCCGCGCCTTCTCGAGCAGGCGCGGATCGCCCAGCTTGAGCACCTCTCTGATCATCCCAGCGCGACCACTTCCTCGACGATCCGCCGCGCGCGCGCGATCGTCGCGTGCAGCGTCTGCTCGATGCGCTCGAGGCGGATGCCGGCGCGGCTCTCGCCCCTTCCGGCGGCGTGATTGACGACGACCGCGATCGCCGCGTACGGGAGATCGAGCTCGCGCGCGAGCGCCGCTTCGGGCATTCCGGTCATGCCGACGACTTCCGCGCCGTCCCGCTCCAGCCGGTCGATCTCGGCGGCGGTTTCCAGCCGCGGGCCCTGGGTCGCGGCGTACACTGCGCCGTCGAGGACCGGTTCGCCGCACGCCCGCGCGCCGGCGAGGAGCTTCTGGCGCAACGGCTCGGAATACGGCGCGGTGAAGTCCACGTGAGACACGGGCACGTCGCCACCCTCGAAGAACGTCGACCGCCGTCCCCACGTGTAATCGATGATCTGGTGCGGGACGACGAGCGCGCCCGGGCCGAGGTCGGCACGGATGCCGCCGACGGAGGCGACCGATACGATCTCGGTCGCGCCCTCCTCGCGCAGCGCCCAGATGTTCGCCCGGTAGTTGACCTCGTGCGGCGGGATCGTGTGCCCGTAGCCGTGCCGGGCGAGGAACGCCACGTCGCGGCCCCGAAGCTTGCCGAACGTGAGTGCGCCGGAGGGTTCGCCGTAGGGGGTGCGCGCCGCCTTGCGGAAGGTCACCTCCAGGCTCGAGAGTTGCGTCAGCCCGCTGCCGCCGATGATCGCCAGCATCACTGCTTCAGGGCGTAGATGGCCGGAAGGTTGCGCCACAAGCCGTAGGCGTCCAGGCCACAGCCAAAGACGAACCGATCGGGGATCCTCAAGCCCACGAAGTCCGGCGTGATCGGTTTGCGCTTCGGCTTGATCTTGTCGGTGAGCACGGCGACCTTGCACGACGCGGCGCCGCGTTCGAGCACTTTCGCCTTGATGGCGGCGAGCGTGTCGCCCTCGTCGAGGATGTCGTCGACGACGAGCACGTGTCGCGCCTGCACCGTGTCGCCCGGCTCGACTTTCCAGTGGACGTGGCGGCCGTCGATCTCGTCGCCGTACCGCGAGGCGTGGACGTAGTCGAGGTGGAGCGGGAAGCGCAGCAGCGGGAGGAGCCGCGCGCAGAAGAACAGCGCCCCGTTCATGACGCACAGCACGAGCGGGTACCGGTCGCGGAACTCGGCGGTGAGCGCTCCCGCCACCTCCTCGATCGCTCGGTCGACCGCCGCGGCGGAGCAAATGAGGTCGGCCCCGTCGAGCATCTTCCACGCCTGTTCTGCGGTGAGCATCGCTCCGTTGGGCGACGAATATTAGAGAACACTAACTTAATCAGTATATCCGATGCCTGCGTGGCCGAGCCCGGATCAGCGCCCCTGCTTCGTGGCGGCGAGCCAGGCACTGAACGAGGCGCCGACCTCGGGGTGCCGGCGGCCGAGCGCCACCGTGGCCTGGAGGTAGCCGAGCTTCGACCCGCAGTCGTAGCGCACGCCCCGGAAGCGGTACGCCAGCACCCGTTCCTCCTGCAGGAGCGAGGCGATTCCGTCGGTGAGCTGGATCTCGCCGCCTGCGCCGGGGATCGCCCGTTCGAGGTGGGCGAAGATCCGCGGGGTGAGCACGTAGCGCCCGATCACGGCGAGGTTGGACGGCGCGGCCTCCGGGCGCGGCTTCTCGACAATCGCCTCGACCGATTCCAGGCGCTCATCGATCCGGGACGCCTTGACGATCCCGTAGCTCGCCGTCTGGTCGCGCGGGATTTCCTGGACGCCGAGCACCGATCGCCCCTCGCGCGCGAACACTTCGGCCATCTGCTTCATCACCGGCGGCTCGCCGTCGATCAGATCGTCGGCCAGGATCACCGCGAACGGCTCGTCGTAGATCACCGGCTTCGCGCACAGCACCGCGTGACCGAGGCCGAGCTGGTCGGGCTGGCGGATGTAGATGCAGCTCACGCTGCGCGGCAGGATCCCCTGCACGAGCTCGAGCAGGTCGCGCTTGCCGCGGCTCGCGAGCTCGCTCTCGATCTCGTACGCCTTGTCGAAGTGGTCCTCGATCGCGCGCTTGTGGCGGCCGGTGATGAAGATCATCTCGGTCAGGCCGGCGGCCACCGCCTCCTCGACCGCGTACTGGATGAGCGGCTTGTCGACCACCGGCATCATCTCCTTCGGGCTCGCCTTGGTCGCCGGGAGGAACCGGCTGCCAAAGCCCGCGACCGGGAATACCGCCTTCGTCATCGCTCGCATGGCGCCCTCACCCTTTCAACAGCTTCCGCAAGCCGGCCTCGTCGAGCACCGGGATCCCGAGCGCCTCGGCCTTCGCGAGCTTCGAGCCCGCCTCCGCCCCGGCGATCACGTAGTCGGTCTTCTTCGACACCGAGCCGGTCACCGTGCCGCCCCGCGACGCGATGAGCTCGATCGCCTCGTCCCGCGTCATGGTGGGCAGGGTACCCGTCAGCACGAAGGTCTTCCCCGCCGCCCGTCCCGCGGCGGGCGCGCGGCGCTTCCCTTCCTCCCACTGGACGCCGGCGTTGCGCAGCGCCTGGATGACCTCGCGGTTGTGCGCTTCGGCGAAGAACTGGCGGATCGACGCCGCGACGACCGGCCCCACGTCGGGGACCTCCTGCAGCGCGTCCTCATCGGCGTCCATCAGCGGCTCGAGGGCGCCGAAATGGCTCGCCAGGTCGCGCGCCGTCGCCTCGCCGACGTTGCGGATCCCGAGCGCGTAGACGAAGCGCGCAAGCGTCGTGCGCTTCGACTTCTCGAGCTCGTCGAGGAGGTTCTGCGCCGACTTCTCGCCCATGCGCTCGAGGCTCGCCAGGACGTCCAGTTTGAGCTTGTAGAGATCCGCAGGAGTGCGCACGAGCTCGCCGTCGACGAGCTGGTCGACGATCTTCTCGCCGAGGCCGTCGATGTCGAGCGCGCGGCGCGACGCGAAGTGGAGGAGCGCCTCCTTCCGTTGCGCTGGGCAATACAGGCCGCCGGTGCAGCGCGCAGCAGCCTCGTCGGGCAATCGGACGATGGCCGAGCCGCAGACCGGGCAGCGCCTGGGCATCCGGAACTCGGGCGCGTTCGGCTTGCGCGTCCCGGGGACCGCGCGCACGACCTCGGGGATCACATCCCCGGCGCGACGCACCACCACCGTGTCGCCGACGCGGATGTCCTTGCGGCGGAGCTCATCCTCGTTGTGAAGCGTCGCGTTCGTCACTGTCGCGCCGCCGACGAACACCGGCGTCAGGCGCGCGACCGGCGTGATCGCCCCCGTGCGACCGACTTGCACGTCGATCCCGATGAGCTCGGTGGTGGCTTCCTCGGCCGGATACTTGTGCGCGATCGCGAACCGGGGCGCGCGCGCGACGAAGCCGAGCTGCCGCTGCAGGTCGAGCCGGTTCACCTTGTAGACCACCCCGTCGATGTCGTAGGGCAAGCGCCCGCGCTCGTCTCCGAGCCGGCGGTAGTAGCCGAGCAACCCTCGCGCGCCCTCCACGACCTCGCGCTCCTCGCAGACGGGAAGGCCCAGCTCGCCGAGGAGATCCAGCAGCTCCGACTGAGTCCTGAGCGCTTTCAGCCTGTTCGACTCGCCGATCCCGTAGGCGAAGAAGCGCAACGGCCGCCCGGCGGTGATCCGCGGGTCGAGCTGGCGCAGGCTCCCGGCGGCGGCGTTGCGCGGATTCGCGAACTCCTTCTCGCCCTTTTCGCGCTGCCGGGCGTTGAGCCGCTCGAAGTCGCGCTTGTACATCAGCACCTCGCCGCGCACCTCGAGCAACGCCGGGGGGTGCGGGCCGCGGAGCCGGAGCGGAATGCCGCGCACGGTCCGCAGGTTCGCCGTCACGTCCTCGCCCGAATAGCCGTCGCCGCGCGTGGCACCCTGCGCGAGCGCGCCGCGCTCGTAGGCGAGGCTGATCGCGAGGCCGTCGAATTTCGGCTCGCAGCAGTACTCGACCGCGTCGGCGTCCAGCGTTTCGCGAATCCGGCGGTCGAACGCCTCCACCTCCGCCTCGGCGAACGCGTTGTTGACCGAAAGCATCGGCACGCGGTGCGTGACGGAGCCAAACGCCTGCGCCGGCGCGGCGCCGACCCGCTGCGTGGGCGAGTCGGGCGTTGCGAGCTCGCCGTGACGGGCTTCGAGGTCCTGGAGGTCGCGAAACAGACGGTCATACTCGGCGTCGCTGATGGTCGGGGCATCGAGCACGTAATACTGGTAGTTCGCGTCCTCGAGCCGCGCGCGGAGCCGCTTCGCGCGCTCGGCGATCTCGCGGGGCACCGCCATCTAGCCAAAGAGTCGGAGCGCAAGCGGCCCGCCGGCGGGCATCCCGCGCGCCTGCATCGTCTGGTGGATGCGCTCGAGCTGCTGGCCGATCGCCTCGAGCGCGGCCTGCCCGATCGGTTTCCGGTTGTCGTCGACCAGCACGCCGCCGAGCGCCTGCTCGAGCTGGTGCGCGAAGTCGATGAAGCGACGGAACGCCGCCGCGCTCGCCGGCACGCGCGGCACATCGAAGAGCACGGTGACGCCGCGGGTCTGCAGCGTCCCGATCGTCTCGGGGTGAAACGGCATCGGCTCGAGGTTGGCGAGCGAGAACAGCTCCGTGCCGTCGTCGCCGGCGCGGTGGAATCGCCCGTCGCGTCCGATCGCGAGCCCGGCGCTCTCGGCGAGCGTCCGGATCTTGCTGCCGGAGAACGTGTGCGATTCGCTGCCGATGACGCTGAGCCCGATCTGCAGGTCCACCTCGGTGCAGAACCGATCGAGCGCCTGGGCGCGTGCGAGCGCCGCGTCGGTGTCGGGGAAGTCGGGCTCGGCCGCGAGTGCGAGCGCCACCTCCTGGACTTCCCCGCAGAACGCGAGGAGATCGTCCTCGGTGACCGGGCCGGTGCGGTTGGCGAGCTGCAGCCCGACCCGCAGGCGCAGATACCGCGTCTCCGCGCTGACCGGTCGCCAGACCGCGCGCGCCGCATCGTAACCCTCCCAGTGGATCGGCTTGATCAATACCTCGTCGACCATTGCCTGGCCATGACTAGCCACCGTGGCGCCGGCAACCGCGCGCGCGCAATCGAGCTCGACGACGTAGTCGACTTCGGGATCCAGGGTCACCGCGGGCAGCGGTTCTGCCGGCAGCTCCCGCGGCGCCGGGGGCGCCTCGTCCTCGGTCAGCGTGTGCTCGATCGTGCGGGCCGCCGGGGCCGGTGCCGACGCCGCGAAGGGCCGAGGTGAATCTCCCTCATCGTCCGCCGTCGCCCCGCGCAGCAGGACATCCCCGCCCCGCGAGCCGAAGGCCGCCTCGGTCCTCCGCCTGAGCTTCGCCTCCTGCCACTTGTTATAGGCGATCACGCCCGCGACCACGGCGACGCCGATCGCGAGGAGGCCGAGCTGCAGATCACTCATGGTGCGTCGTTACCTTGTGCGACCGGCCGGAGGGCGTCGCCCTCCCGCTCCTTCAGGGCCCTGGTTCAGGCAGCAGCCGCCTCCCGGATGCGGAGCGCCTCTTCGATATCCACCGCGACCACGCGCGACACCCCCTGCTCGGGCATCGTCACGCCGATGAGCTGCCCGGCGAGCTCCATGGTGATCTTGTTGTGGGTGATGAACAGGAACTGCGTCGGGTCCGCCATCCGGCGCACGAGGCTGCAGAATCGCTCGGTGTTGCTATCGTCGAGTGGCGCATCCACCTCGTCGAGCAGGCAGAACGGCGCGGGGTTCAGCTGGAACAGGGCGAACACGAGCGCGATGGCGGTGAGGGCTTTCTCGCCGCCGGAGAGCAGGTGAATGGTCGAGGTCCGCTTCCCCGGAGGCTGGGCCCGGACCTCGATGCCGGCGTCGAGGATCTCCTCGCCGGTCATCTCCAGGCGCGCCTCGCCGCCGCCGAAGAGCTCGGGGAAGAGCGCGCCAAAGTGGCGGTTCGCCTCCTCGAACGTCTGGCGCAGCATCTCGCGGGTCTCGCGATCGATGCGGCGGATCGCATTCTCGAGCGTCTCGAGCGCCTGCCTGAGGTCGGTGGCCTGCGCGTCGAGAAAGC
>Ga0184637_10001281_pt1 | contig 17268 bp, 18 predicted proteins | sample PLM3_127_b2_FD_133143 | JGI IMG/M metagenome (GOLD analysis project Ga0184637, IMG submission 133143) | Groundwater sediment microbial communities from an aquifer in East River, Colorado, USA - PLM3_127_b2 | ecosystem: Environmental > Terrestrial > Soil > Riparian zone | place: USA: East River...
CATGATGCTCTGGATCTCGCCGCGCATCTCGGGCTGGCGGGTCACGGACTCGATCGTCTTGCCGAAGATGTAGCCGACGCCGACTCCGGGGCCGATCGCCCCGAACCCGGTGCCGAGCCCGAGTGCGATCGCCTTCGCCGCGTCGACCGACTCGGTCGATGCCTGGGCGATGGGAAGAAGCGCGTCCATCGGCGAGATACCTCCTTAGTGCTCCTCGGCGACCGCGCCGCCGAGATAGATCGAGGACAGAATCGCAAAGATGAATGCCTGCAGGGAGGCCACCAACCCGACCTCGAAGATGAAGAACGCGACCGCGACCGGCATCGTCGCCACGCCGATGTACGCAAGGCCGAGCAGCACCGCCATGCCGCCCCCCATGATCAGGATCAGCAGGTGTCCCGCGAGCATGTTCGCGAACAGTCGGGCGCTGAGCGAGATCAGGCGCACGAAGTGCGAGAGCGCCTCGATCATGAAGATCGGGATCGCGGTGAAGCCGGTGATCCCCGCTGGCACCCAGCTCTTCAAATAGCCGAAGGGCCCCTTCTTCCGGATCCCTTCGACGTGGTAGCTGAACCACACGATCAGCGTCAGGACGAGCGGAATGGAGAGGTTCGCGGTGGCCGCGTAGAGCGCGAACGCGGGCAGCTCGATGCCGAACACGTCGACCGGCTCCTCGGTGTTCACGGGCAGAGGTATGAAGCCGATGATGTTCGAGAACCAGATGAAGAAGAACACCGTGGCGATGAACGCGAACCAGCGTCCCGCCATCCTCGTGTCGTGGATGTTGTCCCGCGTCATCGTGTTTGCGGTGAGGTCGTACGCGGCCTCGACCGCGGTCTGGACGCGGTTCGGCTTCGTCGCCATCCGGTTGGCGACGTAGGTCATGGCCCAGCACGTCGCCGCGGCGGCGAGAAAGAGGTAGAGGACAGCCTTGTTGATCGACATGTCGATGCCCCCGATGTGGATCGAGACCCAGGGATCGAGCTTGAACTCGTTCTGCGGCTTGAACTCGTTGTTCTCCTCCCCCGAGGCGCCGAACAGCACCACCATCAGAACCATGAGCCCGAAGTAGATCCCCAGGGAGATCAGGAGCTTCGACAGCCCGCTAAGACCCTTTTTCTCCCGGGGCGCGCCGGGACGCGTGGCCGCGGCGGTGCCGGCTTCCATCAGCTCGCTCCCTGCTCGGCGAGCCGCTCGATGAGGCGGCTCGCGAAGTAGACCGTGAACAGAACCAGGATCAGGACCACCGCGGACAGCCCCACGTCGTCGCCGGCCAGGATCCCGATCACGAGCACGGCGAGGGCGGCGAGCCAGCCGCGCGCGATCGCGCCGCCGGCCGTGTAGCCAACCACAGCCTTCGGGTCATCCGTCCGGCGCACGCGGCTCTCGAAGAAGAGCTGGAGCGCCTTCTGGACCAGCCACACTCCGGCCCCCAGCGCCCAGCCTCCGAGCGGCAGCCCGGCGAGGGTGAACACGGGCAGCGCCAGGGCCAGCGCGATCAGGTCGAGGTGCCTGAGGACGGCCACCTCAGATGTCCCGGAAACGGTTATAGACAAGCCACAGGCCGGCGGCGAGGCCGACGCCACCTCCCAGGATCGCCACCGGGGCGGCTGCCCCGAGAAGCGCGCCGACGCCGAGCCCCAGAAGCGCGCACAGCAAGATCGTTCCGACCAGCAGGCCGCCTGCGGCGGCGGTGTCCGCCCGGCGACGTCTCGTTTGGCTCAATGGGGCTCTGCACGTCGAGTCGCGGGGATGGCCCGAACCCAGCCACGCCCGCGGCGAACGCGAGGGGCCGGGCCCTGAGTCGAATATATCCGAATCAGCCTGCGTGTCCGCGCCTTATGCGGATCAACCAAACCGAGAGGCTTAGCCCCGGTCGAGGCTCTCGAGCTCGCCGGTGTCCGGGTCGACGGCGGGGAACTCCCCCGTCTCAAGCTCACGTGCCACGCCTGCGTCGACCTCCGCCGGCGCGGGCGGCGGCTCGCCCGCGCGCCGTCGCACACCGATGATCTGATGGAGGCGGAAGCTGCGCAGCTTGAGGATCTCGAGCACGAGCACGAGGTAGACGCTCGCGGCAAACGCGATCAGGCCACAGCCGATCATCACCGCCGTCCAGGCGGCGTCGAGATTGCCCCGGTCGTCGCTGTAGGGGACGAATCGGAGCGCCAGCGCGAGGCCCGCCATCACGAGCGCCCACCCGTACAGGTAGGCGAGGGTGCGCCGCTGCGAGAAGCCGATGTTGGCCATCCGGTGGTGGAAGTGGGAGCGGTCCCCGACGTAGATCGGCTGGCGGTACTTGAGCCGCTTCGCGATCACGAAGCTGGAGTCGAGGATCGGGACCGCGAGGATGATCAGGGGAAAGAACAGGGCCACGACGGCGTTCGTCTTCAGCGCGCCCTGGACGGCGATCGTGCCGAGCAGATAACCGAGCAGGTTCGACCCCGTGTCGCCCATGAAGCTCGAGGCGGGCGGAAACCCGTGGCGCAGGAAGCCGAGCGCCGCACCGGCGGTCAACGCCGCCAGCACTCCCGCGGCGTTGCGATCGAGCGACAGGGCGATCACGGCCAGCGTGGTCGCGGCGATCGCGCACACCCCCGCCGCGAGACCGTCGACGCCGTCGATGAAGTTGATCACGTTGACGATCGCGACGATCCCGACCACGGTCAGCACGAAGCCGAGGTCGACCATGCCGATCAGGGGCAGCTCGAAGAGGTCAACCGAGCTCGGCTTCAGGCCGCCCAGGAACGGGAACGTGAAGGTCTGCACTTTGACGCCCTCGGAGACCGGGATCACGACCGCGACGACCTGGCCGAGGAGCTTCCAACCCGGCGCGAGGTCGAACACGTCGTCGAGGACGCCCACCGCGGCGATCACCGTCGCGCCGGCGAGGATCGCCTTCGTCTGGTCGTTCCACGGCAGCCAGTCGAAGAGCACGGAGCCGACGAGCCCGGCCGCCAGGACCCCGGCGAGGATCGCGAGCCCGCCCAGCTTCGGCGTCGGGACCGCGTGCAGGCTGCGCTCGTTCGGCCGGTCGAGCGCGCCGATGCGGCGGGCGAGGCCCTCCGTGAACGGGACGAGGACCCAGGCGAGGACCCCGGCGGCGAGGAAGGCGTAGAGCGCGTCAATGGTCTCGGGCATTTGCTTGGCCGCTGCGGGCGCGAGGACCCGCCACCGTTTGCACCGATCCTGACCGCGGCGAGACTACTCCACGGCGCCGAGAATCCCGTCCACGAGCAGCTGCGGGTCGCGCGGCGTCCGCACGCCTGGCTCGTCCCGGCGCTTCTCCAGCTCCAGGTCACCGGGGTCGCCGAGGGGGCGCAGACGCCCCTCCGCGATCAGCCGCTCGTCGACGGCGCCGAGCCGGCCGCTGAAGATCGTGTACACGGGGGTGCCGAGTGCCACCGCCTCCCGGTTCATGGTGCCGCCCGCACCCACGACCAGATCGCTGAGGGCGATCAGGCTCTGCGCGTCGATCGCGCGCCCGGGGACGATCAGGGAGGGATCGCCGCGTCCCCGGACCGCCACCTCCTGCGCCTCGGTGCGCGGGATGATCACGGCCATCGCCTGCGGGTCGGCGGCCACGCGGTCCAGGACGCCCGCGTAGAGGGGGTTGTCCGCGTGGTAGGCGGAGGTCTCGGGCGGCGGTCGGACGACGACGATGACCCTGTCGCGCAGCATCCCGAGCTGGTCGAGCACGGCGGGGTCCGGTTCGAAGTCGGCCAGGTAGTAGTCCTCCTTCAACCCGGGGTAGCGGTACAGCTTGCGGGGCGCGGCGCCGGCCCTGCTCATGCGCTCGACGGGGATCGCGTCGGGAACGATCACCCGCCGCGCGAGGCGCCAGCTCAGCCTGCGCTGCAGGCCGGCGAGCTCGTAGTCCTGCATCTGGACCGATGGGATGCGGAGCACGGCCGAGACCACCGCGAGGTCCACCGATCCGTGGGCGAGCGCGAGCTCGAAACCGCGCCGGCGCGCCCACCGCGCCAGCGCCGCGCTGCGCCGCGCGACCGCCGCGCCCTTCGCGGCCGTGCCCGCCCCCGCGTGGCGGCCGACCGCCTCGTAGGAGATCCGGAGCCGGTCGAGGATGCCCAGCGTCTGTCCGTACTCTCGCGCCGTCACGCTGACCTCGTGCCCGGCCGCCGCGAGGCGCTCGATCAGCGGCCGTAGGACGAGCGGGTGCGCGGCCGCCGTGCAGTCCACCCAGATCCTCATCGCAGCGCATCAAAGCAGGCGCCGGAACGAGACCGGGGGCCCCGTGGGGCCCCCGGTGAACGTGACGGATCGGCTCGCGCTAGTCGAACAGCGCGAACTGGATCCGGGCTGCGAGGGCGGCGCTGCCCGTCGCCGAGTCGGTGGTCCGTGCCGATGCCTGCGTGTCCGCCGGGCAAGAGGACGGGATGTCCGGCGGGATCGTCGCGGTGCGGACATCGATGTTTGCGCTGCTGGTCCAGACCACGTTGGCGAGCAGGACCTTGGGCGTGAACGGGAGCCCCCGGAAGCAGTACAGGGTGTTGCCGTCGGACATCGTGACGTTCGGGGAGGTGATGCCCTCCGAGTTCGCCGCGATGACGGTCCCGTTGTTGTTCACCTGACCGAAGGCGCGCGGCTGGAGCACGCCCGCATCGATGTCGCCGACGCCGATCGGGAACTTCTTGTCGACTTCCTTCTTGGCGATCTTCTTCGCCTTCGTCTTGGTCACCGGCTTGGCGCTGGTGGTCGCTTCCTCGGCCACCGCCGTGCCGGCCACCGCGGCGACGAGCGCCAGCACGGCGACGATCAGCGCCGGCGAGCGACCCTTCATACGTTCGTTCATCGATGTTTCCCCTTTCAAGCCCGCCACGGGCGCACTCCCCTGGCACATCCCCGTGCGGCCGCATTGCTCGGCGGTAACCTACCCGCTCCGACAGTGTCGCCAGCCCGGCAGGCCGAGCGAGCCGCTCGCAGGTAGGAGGAAACGCCGCTCAGGCGGGCGTCGCCGCCAGCTGCGGGTAGAGCGGATAGCGCTCCATCAGCGCGCGGCTTCGCTCCAGCAGCTCGTCACGCTCGGCCTCGAAGCGATCCGACAGCGCCGCGCAGATCACCTGCGCGATCTCGCGCATGTCGTCCTCTACCAGGCCGCGGGTCGTCAGCGCCGGGGTCCCGATCCGCAGCCCCGAGGGGTTCATCGGCGGGCGCTCGTCGAACGGGATCGCGTTGCGGTTCACCGTGATGCCGACGTCCTCGAGCCGCTGCTCGGCCGTCTTGCCGTCGAGGCCGGTCGGGGTGAGGTCGACGAGCACGAGGTGGACGTCGGTCCCGCCCGTCAGCACTTCCATCCCGCCCTGCTGGAGCTCGTCCCCGAGCGCCTGCGCGTTGGCGATCGTCTGGCGCTGGCGCGCCCGGAACGGCTCCGTGTGCGCGATCCCGAGCGCCACGGCCTTGGCGGCGATCACGTGCATCAGCGGCCCGCCCTGCTGTCCGGGGAACACCGAGCGGTCGATGTCCTTGGCCAGCTCCTCGCGGCACAGGATCATCCCGCTGCGCGGGCCGCACAGCGTCTTGTGGATCGTGGTCGTGACCACGTCGGCGTGCGGGACCGGGCTCGGGTGGTCACCGGATGCCACCAGCCCCGCGAAGTGGGCCATGTCCACGACGAGCCTCGCCCCGACCGAGTCCGCGATCTCCCGGAAGGCCGGGAAGTCCAGGTGCCGGGGGTACGCGGACCACCCGGCCATGATCAGCTTCGGCCGGTGCTCGTGCGCGAGCCGCTGCACCTCCTCCATGTCACAGCGATAGTCCTCCCGCCGCACGTGGTAGGCGACGACCTCGTACAGCTTCCCCGAGACGTTGAGCTTCATACCGTGGGTGAGGTGGCCGCCGTGGTCGAGCGCCATGCCCATGATCGTGTCGCCCGGCTCGAGCAGCGCCATGTAGGTCGCGTTGTTGGCCTGCGCCCCGGCGTGCGGCTGCACGTTCACGTGCTCGGCCCCGAACAGCGACCTGGCGCGGTCGATCGCGAGCTGCTCCGCGACGTCGACCTCCTCGCAGCCGCCGTAGTAGCGGCGACCGGGATATCCCTCCGCGTACTTGTTGGTCAGCACCGTGCCGGTCGCCTCGAGCACCGCCTGGGGAACGAAGTTCTCCGAGGCGATCATCTCCAGCGTTCCCTGCTGGCGCTCCAGCTCGCGCTGCAGCACCCGCGCGATCTCCGGATCGACCTCGGCGAGCGGCGCGGAGTGGACGTCCTCGGGCGGCTCGGCCATCGCGGGCGACGATACCAGCGGGAGTCGGGAGTGGCGGCCCTCAGGAGTCGATCGCAGCCAGCCGCCGCTCCAGCTCGGCGCGGGACAGGGCACCCTCGCGCAACACGCGCCGGCCCCCGCCCGACTCGATCTGGGTGAGATCGACAACGGTTGACGGCTCGCCGCCGAGCTCACCCCCGTCGATCGCCAGGTCGGCCCCGGTGAGGATCGATAGATCGATGTCCTCGAACCGATGCGGCGCCCGCTCGCCGCTTCGGTTGGCGCTCGTCTGGAGCACGGCGCAACCGGCGCCGGCCAGCGGGCCCTCGATCAACCGCACCCCGAGCCGCTCGGGATCCTCGCTGCAGGCGAGCGGATAGCGGCGCTCGGGGTTGTGGACCACCGCCGTCACCGGGCCTGGCAGAAGCGCCGCGAGCGCGTCGCGGGTGCGCGAGCCGAGCGTCGCGACCAGCTCGCGCATCGCGAGCGGGGAGAAGAACATCACTGCCGACGGCTTGCCCTCGTCGCGGCCCTTCAGCGCGTGGATGCGCGCGATCGCATCCGCGTTCAAGGGGTCGCACGCGAGCCCGTACAGGGTGTCGGCCGGGAACAGCGCGATGCCCCCAGCCGCGACGCAGCGCTCGAGCTCCGAGCGCGCGACGGCCTCGCCGGCCTGCGCGACGCTAACCGGATCGCTCATGCTCGCCCCACGACGACCCGCTCGATCCCGGCCAGGTCCGTGCGTGTCTCGGTGCTCTCGAATCCCGCCCCGCGCAGCAGCGCGGCGACGTCGGGCGCCTGGCCGGCCCCGACCTCGAGCGCGAGCACGCCTGGGCCGACGCCCTGGACGAGCGCCCGGATGGCCTCGAGCCCGCTCGGCCCCGCGACCAGCGCGTCGCGTGGCTCGTAGCCGGTGATCTCGGGCGCGAGGCGCTCCCACTCGTCCTCGCGCACGTAGGGAAGGTTCGCAAGCACGAGCTCGAACTGCTGGCCTTCGGGAACGGTGCCGCGCAGGAAGCGGATGCGCTCGCCGAGCCCCAGCCGAAGTGCATTCGCCCGCGCCACCTCCAGCGCCGCCTCGGAGACATCGGTGGCCATCACGACCACATCCGCCAGCTCATCGGCGACCGCGAGCGCCACCGCCCCCGACCCGGTGCCGACGTCGAGCACGGTCCGCGGTCGCAGCTCGAGAGCGACCTCGACCAGGAGCTCTGTCTCGGGACGCGGGATCAGCACCCGCCGGTCCACCGCGACCTCGATGTTGCGGAACCCCGTGCGTCCGAGTATGTACGCGACCGGCTCGCGGCGGACCCGCCGGCGCACCATGCCGCCAAACGCGCGCGCGGCTCCGGGCTCGACGCCGGCCTCGGGCTCCGCCGCCAGTCCTGCCCGATCGCGACCCGTGGCCTCGGACAGCAGCAGCTCGGTGTCGAGCCGCGGCATCTCCACCCCAGCCGCGGCAAGGGCATCGGTCGCCGCCGCAAGCGCGTCGCGGACGGACGCGGCCGCGATCGGCATGCTCAGGCCTCGGCCGTCTGCGCCTCGAGCCGGCGGCGCCTCTCCTCACCGGCGAGCGTGTCGGTGAACTCGCGAAGCTCGCCGGCCAGCACCTCGTCGAGGTTGTGCGAGGTGAGCTTCACCCGGTGGTCGGTGACCCGGCCCTGGGGGAAGTTGTATGTGCGGACCTTCTCCGAGCGCTCGCCGGTCCCGACCTGTGCGCGGCGCTCCGAGTCGATCTCGGCCCGCTGCTCGGCAAGCGCCTGCTCGTACAGCCGCGCGCGCAGCACCCGCATCGCCTTGTCGCGGTTCTGGAGCTGCGACTTCTCGTCCTGCATCGAGACCACGATGCCGCTCGGCCTGTGGGTGATGCGCACCGCCGAGTCGGTGGTGTTCACCGACTGCCCGCCCGGCCCCGAGGAGCGGTACACGTCGATCTGGAGATCGTCGTCGGCGATCTCGACCTCGACGTCCTCGGCCTCCGGGAGCACGGCGACGGTCGCCGTCGAGGTGTGGATCCGCCCCTGCGACTCGGTCTTCGGCACGCGCTGCACGCGGTGCGTGCCGCCCTCGTACTTGAACACGGAGTAGGCCCCCTCGCCCTTGATCGCGAAGGTGACCTCCTTGAAACCTCCGACGTCGGCCGGCGACTGCGAGATCACCTCGGTGGCGAACCCGTTCCGCTCCGCATAGCGGGTGAGCATCTTGAACAGGTCGCCGGCGAACAGCGCCGCCTCGTCGCCCCCCGTCCCGGCCCGGATCTCGACCAGCACGTTCTTGGAGTCGTTCGGGTCGCGCTCCACCATCGCGAGCCGGATCTCCTCCTCCAGCTCCTCGAGGCGGGCGGGCGCATCGCTGATCAGCTTGCGAAGCTCCGGGTCGTCACCGTCCTCGGCGAGCAGCTCGCGCGCTCCCTCCAGGTCGTCGCGGAGCTTCAGGTACTCGCGCGCCAGCTCGTGGGCGGGCTCCAGCTCGCGGTACTCACGCCCCACCTCCGCGTAGCGCGCGCGGTCGCCGATCACCTCGGGATCGGACATGTGGCGCTCCAGCGCGGCGAAACGGCTCTCGATCTGCTCGACCAGCTCCTCGATCACACGTTGATTGTGACCGCAACGGCGGTCCAGACGAGGTGTTCTAATGGGGGCGTGACAGCGCGGACCACATCGATCGACGCGGTGCGGCGCCTTGCCCTGGCCTCAGGAGTGGTGGTGGCGCTTAGCGCCGGATACCTGCTGATCGCGACCCCCGGCTCCGAGGCCGCCTCCAAGTGCTTCGGGAAGAAGCCGACCATCACGGGCACGAACGGGAAGGACAACATCAACGGGACGAAGAGCAGGGACGTGATCGTCACCAAGGGAGGAAACGACAGGGTCCAGGCCGAGAACGGGAACGACCTGGTGTGCCTCGGCCCCGGCGACGACTTCGTCGGAGCCAGGGGCGGCAAGGACAAGCTCGACGGTGAGGACGGGGACGACGAGATCCACGGCGGGGGCACGTACAAGGTGGACCCGACCGACCGCGACACCATGATCGGGGGGCCCGGAGACGACTTTCTCGACGGGCGCCGCGGGGAGCTGTACGACAAGCTGGACGGCGGCCCCGGGGACGACCTGCTGCTCGGCGGCGAGAAGGTCGAGGGCGGTGACGGCAACGACGAGATCGACGGCACCGGCTACGTCAAGGACAAGGGCGACGACGTGCTCGACGGCGGTCCCGGGGAGGACTCGATCACCGGCGACAACAAGGGGACGGGCGAGAGCCTGATCCGGGGTGGCCCGGACAACGACTTCCTCGACGGCTCGAAGCTCGACGACCAGATCTTCGGCGACGAGGGCGACGACCTGCTGTTCGGCAACGACGGCAACGACGACCTCGACGGCGGGCTCGGCACCGACAGCTGCAACCAGGGATCGGGGACCGGCACGATCCTGGGCTGCGAGATCGTCTCCTAGGCGACGATCTCGATCTCCGCGTCCTTCTTGGCTTCCTCGGGCTTCTCGACCGCCAGCACCGCCTCCAGCGCGGCGATCGCGACGTCGAGCTGCTTGTGGTCCGGCTCCCGCGTGGTCAGCTTCTGGAGCATCAGGCCCGGCCACATCAGCGCCCGCACCCAGCGCCGCTGCCGGTTGCGGCCCGCCCACTTGATCACCTCGTAGGAGAGCCCGGCGATCAGCGGGATCCCGAGGATCCGCGACAGCAGCAGCAAGTACCACTCGGGCAGCCCGATCGGCGCGAAGACGAAGATCGCCAGCACCATCACGATCAGCAGGAAGCTCGTCCCGCAGCGCGGGTGCAGGCGCGAGTAACGAGCCGCCCGCTCCGGAGTGAGGCGGTCATCCGCCTCGTAGCAGGAGATCGTCTTGTGCTCGGCGCCGTGGTACTCGAACACGCGCCGCAGGTCCGGCAGGCGGCTGATCAGCGCGATGTAGCCGATGAAGATCGCCGTGCGCAGGATCCCCTCGACGAGCCAGAACAAGAGCGCCGACCCGAGCTCGTCCTTGATCAGGCTCGTGGCCCCGACTGGGATCACGAAGAAGAGGCCGACCGCGAGCACGAGCGAGAGGGCGATCGTGAGCCCCCACGTGAACCCGCCGATCGGCTCCGGTTCCTCCCCGTCCTCCTCGACGAGCTGCGCGTTGGCCGAGATCGCAAGCGCCCTGAAGCCGATCTTCAGCGACTCGGCGAGCGCAACGACCCCGCGGATCACCGGCAGGCGCAGCACGCGGTGGCGCTTCGCCCACGACACGAGCGGCTCGGAGGTGACCTCGATCTCGCCCTCGGGCTTGCGGACCGCGACCGCCCAGGTCGAGACGCCGCGCATCATCACGCCCTCGAGCACGGCCTGGCCGCCGATCGGGGCGTCGCGCCCCGCTACGGGCATGCCGTCCGGCATGCGGGCCGGCTCGATGTCCGTCCCCTGCAGACGGTGGCCGTCCGGCCCCGGTACCTGCATCAGAGGCGGCCTAGCCCCGCCTGGCGCGTCTGGCGGCCCGGCGCTTGAAGCGCTCCACTCGCCCGCCCGTGTCGACCAGCTTCTGCTTGCCGGTGTAGAACGGATGGCAGGCCGAGCAGATCTCCACGTGGAGCTCCGGCTTCGTCGAGCGGGTGTAGAACTCGTTCCCGCACGAGCAGCGCACGTGCGCGAGCACGTACTCGGGATGGATCTCGGCCTTCATCGGTTCGATTCTAGCGGCGGGTGATCGCTCACCGGTTGGCCTGCGAAAGCAGGAACAGCCCCAGGCAGGTGAAGGAGATCATCACCGCGAGCATCCAGTACTGGGAGCGGGTTGCGGATCGGGGATCCCTGTACACGGCCAGCGCCCGGTCGTGCGCCAGGGTCAGCCCGATCACGTGGCCGACGACGAGCGCGGCGACCTGCACGTACCACACCTCCGTCGCTCCGATCAGCCCGTAGTCGATCCCCGCGCCCGCGGTGCCGAAGTAATCGGACGCGTCCCCCAGCGGGTCAGAGAGCAGGAAGCCGAACTGAGCCTGCTCCTGGAACAGAAACAGGCTGAAGTAGTGGGCGACGAGGTAGGCGAGCGCGATCGGGATCAGGGTGTGGCCGAAGGCGCGCCGGAGCCGGGCCAGCGACGGCGACTCGGCCACCGTTCGCATGCCGCGGATCCCGAGCGCGAACAGGGCCGTGACCGCGAGCAGGGCGAGGGCAAGGAACACGGTGTCGGTCAGCCGCAGCGCGCCGGCGAAGCCGAGGCCGCGCTCGATCAGCCAGTCGAACACCGTCTTGATCGGCTCGGTGAGGGCTCCCTCCTGCGCGCCGTCGAAGCTCGTCCCCCCGATCGCCACCAGCACCAGGGCCACCGAGCCCGGGACCTCGGCCACCCAGCGACCGGCCGCCGAGAGCGGCCGCCGCACCCCGAGCCTCCCCTCGCGCGCCTCCAGCGCGGCCAGCCGCGAGAACATCCCGAAGTAGACCGAGAACGCCTCGCCGCGTTCGAGCCACCGCTCGGTCCCGAAGGCGGACATCGCGAACAGGGTCAGCGCGGTGTAGACGAGCGTGGCCAGCGCGACGTCCCTTGGCGCGACGCCCCCCGACTGACCCCCCGCGAAGGCCAGCTCGAACCACAGGAACCCGAGGATCCCGGCCACGGCGGGCCAGCGGCCTAGCCGCTCCGGGTAGGGAAGCGGGGGCGGTCGCGGGCGGCGAGTGATGAAGCCATACGCGCCACCCGCGGCGCGCGCGATCGCCCGCCACGGGTTCAGCGCCCGGAAGACGTCGCCGAGCAGCACGCTCAGCAGCACGAGGCCGAGCCAGAAGGTGACGAACACGAAGGTGACGGAGAAGTTGGCGTTGGGCTGCTCGGTGCCAGAGAGGCCCGACCACACCACCACGCCGAGCAGCGCGACGCCCGCCAGCCCGGCGAGCGTCTCGACGGCGGGGTTGAGCGCGAGTCGCGACACCCAGATCGGGAGCGGCCGCCACCGCTCCTCCTCGAGGCGGGGCGTTCGCCAGGCCAGCGCGAGCACGGCGAAGGAGACGATCAGGACGACCGAGGCTCCCCAGGCGAACAGCCAGGCCGGGATCGGCAGGTCCTGGCGGCCGACCAGCGCGTGAGCGAGCGGTATCACTAGCCCGGCAGCACCGTCAGCTCCGCGATCTGCTTGGCCGAGCCCTCCAGCTCGACCTCGAAGCCGCCCTCGATGTCGGCCGGAAAGCTGAAGCTCGCGAGCCTGCCCGGAGCGACCTCCTCGATCAGGTCGTAGCCGTGGACGTGCACCTCCTCGGCGACGTCGGACTTGACCTGGAGGCGGACCTGCTCGCCACGCGTGTACTCGAGCTCCTGCACGCCCCCGGCCGGCTCGCCGCCCTTGACGACGATCGTCGCGACCGCGGGCTCCGGCGTGCTCGGCTTCTGATCCTGCTTCTCCGTCGCGGTGGGGGTCGTTGTCGTCGCGGCCCGCTCGGTGTCGCCGCCGTCGTCGCGCAGGACGACGAACAGCACAACCGCCGCCGCGACGAGCACGACCACCACGACCGCGCTCAACGTTCTCGACTGCACGCTTCCTCCTTCCGTCGCATGGCTCCGCCATGCGAACGCCCGCCCGTCCCCCGGGCGGGGTCAGTGGCGTTCGATCTGCGTCAGACCGAAGGAGGAGCGCGCGCGGCAGCGCCTCCGGCGAGGGCCGGCGGTGCGAAGAGCGAAGTGCGCATGGGCCGCGGTGTCGAGCGCCGGGTGCGACGCACGATCGGTGCGAACCGCGCCGCGAGCCGCTCCTCGACGGCCTCCAGCCCGCGCACGGCGAGCCAGGCCAGCGCCCCGAACCCGAGCGCGAGCGGGATCGCGGCGGGGCCGACCGGCGAGGCGAACAGCCCGATCGGTCCGGGGTGGCCCGCGACGAGCAGGCCCTCGGCGATCTCCTGGACCGCGAACACCGCAAGGATCGCGGTCGCATAGGTCAGCGCGCGGCCGAGCGGCGAGCGCAGCCGAGCGGTCGCCCGCACGCGCGAGACGCCGCCCTCGACCGCTGCAAGCAGCGTCAGCGCGGCGAGAACCGCAAGGACCGGGACGAATCCGGTCAGGTAGCCGTGGCCGTGGTGCTCGAGCGCATGCGCTGCGCCGCTGCCGTAGCCGGCCAGGTAGCCGAGCTGGTGGACGGCGAACGCCCCCGCGGCGACCACAGTCGCCGGACGCAGGGCCGCGATGATCCGCCCCGTCCCGCTCACACGACCAGTGTAGTCAGGGAATCACGACACCAAGCTGCCTGTCGCCTCGCCGTTCGGCTCGGCGCCAGCACTATTAGGTCTCCTGATACAGCGGGCCGTCGCCGCCCTCAGGCAGCGTGAGGCGTCCGCCCTTCGCCGTGATCGCGCCGCACTGGACGCAGTTCGACGGCGTCACCTGGAGGTCGATCGCCTCCGCGCCGGACTCGAGCTGCTCGTCCGGGATCTCGTAGACCTGCGCCGGGCACATCGACGCCCACGTCTGGGCGAGGTCGCGAGGCACCCTGGTCTGGAGCCGGATGTGGTTGGGGGCGTCGTCGCGGGTCGCGTTCCCGGAGGCGAACACGGACGAGAGCTTGTCGAACGTGTACTTGTTGTCCGGCTTCGGGTAGCGCGAGGCGGCGCCGTCGCTCGACATCGCGTGCTCGGCGTCGGGCTCGTTGCGCCAGTGCCCGCCCGGAAAGGCGCCGCGCGTGATCGTCATCATGCTGGCCAGCGCGCCGCCGACGAAGAACCCGTGCGAGAAGGGCTGGCGCATGTTGCGCGAGCGGTACATGTCCTGCTCGATGACGCTGTTGCGGACCTTCTCCTCGTAGGCCTCGAAGTTGATCGAGTCCTGCTGCAGCGCGTCGACGATCGCCTCCGCCGCGTACATTCCCGCGTGCATCGCGTAGTGGATGCCCTTCAGCTCCGGGATGTTGACCATTCCGGCCGCGTCGCCGGCGATCACCATCCCCGGAACCGCGAGGTGGGACGGCATCGACCAGTAGCCGCCCGAGGGGATCGTCTTCGCGCCCCAGGCGACCCGTTCCCCGCCCTCGAGGATGTTGCGGACGAACGGATGCGTCTTCAGCTCCTGGAGCGCGTCATGGCAGGGGAAGGTGGCGTCCGTGTAGTCGAGGCCGACCACGAGCCCGATGCATACGTGGTCCTCTCCCATCGGGTAGATGAAGCTGCCGCCGAACTCGTTCCACTTCGCCCGCTTGCGAAGCGGCCAGCCCATCGTGTGGATGACGCGATCGAGCGGCTCAGGGACCTTCCACACCTCCTTCACGCCCAGCTCCCAGCGCTGCGGGTCGCTGCCGTGCAGGTCGTAGTAGTCGAGCGCGGCCATGGTCAGGTGCCCGAGCGTGCCCTCGGCGAGCACGGTCGCCTTCGCGATCACGTCGGAGCCGGGCTCGAAGTTCGACAGCTCCTCGCCGTCGCGCCCGCGGCCCTTGTCGCCCGAGCGCACGCCCTTGACGATCCGGTCCTCGACCAGCAGCCTGTCGGCCGCGGTCTCGGCGAGCACGTAGACCCCCGCCTCCTCCGCCTTCTCGCCGAGGAAGCGCCCCAGCTTCGCTACCGAGGTGACGTAGTTGCCGTGGTTGCGAAAGTTCGGCGGCATCGGCTTCAGCGGCAGCGCCAGCCGCTTGGTCAACAGGTAGACGGCGTCCTTGGTCACCTCCTGGTAGACGGGCCACTCAGACGGGTCGAGGTCGGGGAACAGCTCCCGCATCGCGGAGGGACGCATGTTGGCGCCCGACAGCAGGTGCGCGCCCGGGGACTTGCCCTTCTCGATCACCGCCACGGGGACCTCGCCGAGCCGCTCCGTCAGCTCCGGGTCGTCCTCCAGCAGCTGCATGATCCGGATCGCGCAGGCGAGCCCGGCGGGGCCGCCGCCGACGATCGCGACCCCGACCTCGATCCGCTCGTCCTCCGGATCGGTCGGCGGGCCGATGAACTCCTCGGCCGGCTGTACGTGAGGAGGGAACTCCTCCGGGGCGACGGGGGGCACCTAGCCCCCCTTCTTCGCCTTTACGGCCTCGGTCAGCTTGGGGAGGATCTTGTGCAGATCGCCGACGACCCCGAGGTCGCAGAACTCGAAGATCGGCGCGTTGGGGTCCTTGTTGATCGCGAGGATGTTCTCGGAGCTCTGCATCCCCACCTTGTGCTGGATCGCGCCGGAGATCCCGGCCGCGAGGTAGAGGCGCGGTGCGACCGTCTTGCCGGTCTGGCCGATCTGCGCCGCGTACGGGTACCAGCCCGCGTCGACCACGGCGCGAGTCGCCGCCACGGCGCCGCCGAGCGCCTCGGCCAGCTGCTCGCAGAGCTTGAAGTTGTCCGCCTCGCCCAGCCCGCGCCCGCCGCCGACCAGCAGCTCGGCGTCCTCGATGTTGACGTCCTCGCCGCGCGCCTCCCCGCGGGTGACCATCGTCGCCTTCGTCGACCAATCCGACAGCTCTACCTCGACGTCGGCAAGCTCCGCGGAGCCGCCGTCGCGTTCGGTCGCGTCGAAGGCGTTCAGCCGCCCGATGATGATTCCCGGCTCGTCGACGTAGCCGACGTCGACGATCGCGGAGTCCTGGAGCACGGGTCGCACCGCGACCAGCTTCCCGTCCGCGACCTTGACCTCGGTCACCTCCATCGTCACGCCGGCGCCCAGCCGCGCGGTCAGGCCGGCCCCGATCTCGAACCCGAGCAGACCGCCGCCGAACAGCGCGTAGGAGTAGCCCTCGTCCTCGATCAGCTTCGCCATCACGTCGACGATCGGCTGCGCGAGCCCCTCGGGCACGGCCTTGGCGCGCCACACCTTCGCGGCGCCGTAGGCGCCGAGGCCCTGGCAGGCGTCGTCCGCGACGTCGCCCACGACCACGGCGGCCGCCTCGGTGCCGAGCTCGCCCGCGAGCCGGGCCGCCTCGGAGATCGCGGCGAGCGAGTTCTTGTTGAAGTCGCCCTCGTCGTCGTGCAGGGCGTAGACCAGGATGCCCGGCATCAGATCAGCTTCCTCTCCTCGAGCCAGGCCACGACCTTCTCGACGGTCTCGTTCGTGTCCTCGTCCTCGATGATCTCGCCCGCCTCCTTCTGCGGCGGCGGATTGATCGCCAGCACGGCGGTCCGCGAGCCGTCCTCTCCGACCTGGCCCGCCTCGATCCCGACGTCGGAGGTCGACTTCGTGTCGAGCGGCTTCTTCTTCGCCCCCATGATCGCCTTCAGAGACGGGTAGCGAGGCTCGTTGATCGCGTCGCCGACGCTGATCACGGCCGGCAGCTCGACCTCAACCGTGTCGTAGCCGTACTCGGCCTGGCGCTCGCAGCGCAGCTTGCCGCCCTCCGTGTCCATCTTGATCACCTGCGTCAGCGAGGGCATCTTCAGGTGGTCGGCTACGACGGCGCCGATCGTGTAGCACTCGCCGTCGTCCGACTGCTGGCCGAGCAGCACCAGGTCGGGGCTCTCGGCCTCGAGCACCTTGGCGAGCGCGTACCCGGTCGCGCACACGTCGGAGCCGGTCAGCGCGTCGTCGGTCAGATGCACCGAGCGGTCGGCGCCGAGCGCAACCGCCTTGTGGAGGGCGCGGACGGCGCTCTCGGGGCCCATCGTCACCGCGACGATCTCCTCGACGTCGCTCCCGCCCTCCTTGACCTGCATCGCGGCCTCGAGCGCGTGCGTGTCGAACGGGTTGAGGTTCTTCTCGCCGCTGCGGTCCAGGCGCTTCGTGGAGTCGTCGATCCGCTTCTGGACCGAGGCGTCCGGAACCTCCTTGCAAAGGCAGCAAATCTTCAAGTCAGGGCTCCCTCGAGGTCGTTGCGGGCGGGGATTCTAGCCACTCCGCGGCCTGGTTGACTGACCAGTCAATCGCCCCTCTTATACCTGAATACGTCGCGGGGAACCCCCTTGGACGATTCGTCGCCCGAGGCGACCGGCCGACTCACGAGGAGCGAGCGGCCACCGCACCGCGAATGAACTCGACGATCTCGTCCGTCGAGGCGCCCGGGGTGAAGATCTCGGCGACCCCGAGCTGCTTCAGCTCGGGGATGTCGTCGTTCGGGATCGTGCCCCCCACCGTCAGCACGACGTCCTCGGCGCCCTGCTCGCGGAGCAGCTCCACGA
>Ga0184637_10001283_pt1 | contig 17254 bp, 13 predicted proteins | sample PLM3_127_b2_FD_133143 | JGI IMG/M metagenome (GOLD analysis project Ga0184637, IMG submission 133143) | Groundwater sediment microbial communities from an aquifer in East River, Colorado, USA - PLM3_127_b2 | ecosystem: Environmental > Terrestrial > Soil > Riparian zone | place: USA: East River...
CGCCGACATCTATCTTGGCCATCCCTATTTCGACCTGATGGTCGCGGGCTTCGCCGGGATCATGGCCTGGGAATGGACCCGGATCTGCGCCCGGCGGCGCAATCCGCGGGACCCGGCCCCGACGGCGCGGTTGGGTTCCGAGAAGTGGGTGTTGCCGAGCCTGTTCGCGATTGCCGGGGCCGTGGCGGCCGTTCTGGGCGCGGGGTTCGTCCCCGAGCCACCCTCCCTGGAGTGGCAGATCCTGTGTGCCGCCGCGCTGCTCTCCGGCGCCAGCGCCTGGCCGCATCATCGCAACCGCGCTTTGTGGTTCGTTGCCGGAACTTTCTATGTCACGCTGCCGGCCTTGGCGCTGCTCGCCATCCGGTCGGAGCCGGAATTCGGCAGAGCCGCCCTGCTATGGACCATCGCCCTGGTCGTCGCCGCGGATACCGGGGCCTATATCGCCGGGCGGTCGATCGGCGGGCCCAAACTGGCGCCACGCATCAGCCCGAACAAGACCTGGGCCGGACTGGCCGGAGCGGTGGTCGGCGCGGGGTTGGTAGGACTATCGACGGCATTTATGCTAAATCACACGAATGTGTGGGTTTTGACCCTGTTGAGCGCGGTCTTGGGCATCGTCGAACAGGTTGGCGACCTTGTGGAGTCCACCTTTAAGCGGCATTTTGGCGTCAAGGATGCCAGCCGCATCATCCCCGGTCATGGTGGGGTTCTGGATCGCGTCGATGGCCTGCTTGCCGTCGCCGTGGCGGTGCTGGTCATCGGCGAATGGACGGGAGGAGGCGTGCTGTCATGGTCATGAAAGAGGCCCTCAGGCCCGTGCCGGAGCAGCGCCGCGTGACCATCCTGGGCTCGACCGGATCGGTCGGCCGCAACACCATCGACATCATCGCCCGCCAGCCCGAGGCCTACGCCGTCGAGGCGCTGACCGCCCATGGCAATGCCGCCCTGCTGATCGAGCAGGCGCGCCTGTTGAAGCCGCGCTTTGCCGCCATCGGCGATGAGAGCCGCTATCAGGCGGTCAAGGACGGCTTGGCCGGCACCGGCATCGAAGTCGCGGCCGGCCGCGCGGCCGTGATCGAAGCGGCGGCGCGGCCGTCGGACTGGGTCATGTCGGCGATCGTCGGGGCGGCCGGGTTGGAGCCGACCCTGGCCGCGATCAAGCGCGGCATCCTGGTCGGCCTCGCCAACAAGGAGACCTTGGTCTGCGCCGGATCGCTGGTGATGCGCGAAGTGGCGCGCTGCAAGGCCATCATGCTGCCGGTCGATTCCGAGCACAGCGCCATTTTCCAGGTGCTGGAGCGCGACCATCTGGACGCCGTCGAGAAGATCATCCTGACCGCGTCGGGCGGCCCGTTCCGCCAACGCAGCCTGGCCGAGATGTCGGAGATGACGCCGGAGCAGGCGGTGGCGCATCCGAACTGGAGCATGGGCGCCAAGATCTCGGTCGATTCCGCGACCATGATGAACAAGGGTCTGGAACTGATCGAAGCCTATCATTTGTTCGGCCTGCCGGAGAGCCAGATCGAGATCCTGGTGCACCCGCAATCGGTGATCCACAGCATGGTCGCCTATCGCGATGGCTCGGTGTTGGCGCAACTTGGCAGCCCCGACATGCGCACGCCGATCGCCTATGCGCTCGGCTGGCCGAAGCGGATCGAGGCGCCGGCTGATCGGCTGGACTTCAGCAAGATCAGGCAGCTCACCTTCGAAGCGCCGGATGCGACGCGTTTCCCGGCGCTGCGCATCGCGCGCCAGGTGTTGAAGGCGGGCGGCGGAACGCCGGCCGTGCTCAACGCCGCCAACGAGATCGCGGTCGCCGCGTTCCTGGACCGGCAGATCCGTTTCACCGACATCGCCGCCATCGCCGAGCAGGTGCTGGACGAACTTCCGGGCGGTCAGATCGATCGCCTGGACCAAGTCCTCGCCCTTGATGCGGAGGCCAGGCGCCGGGCGACCGAGGCCGTCGCCCATCGACGCCGGAACGCGGCCCAGTAACAACCAGCATAAGGCGAGCCACGACATGGAATTCCTGGCGGCAATACCGAAATACGGCTTCTGGTTCCTGTTGCTGCTGACGATCCTGGTGTTCGTCCATGAGCTGGGCCATTACCTGATCGCGAGGCTGTGCGGCGTAAGGGTGGAAGTGTTCTCCATCGGCTTCGGCCCGGAATTGTTCGGCCGCACCGATGCGCACGGCACACGCTGGAAGTTCAGCGCCATCCCGCTTGGCGGCTATGTGAAGATGTTCGGCCAGGGCGCCAACCTGTTCGAAGGCGAGGCCGGCAAGGCGATGAGCCCGGAGGAACGGGCCGTCGCCTTCGATTTCAAGAGCGTCTGGCGGCGCATGGCCATCGTCTTCGCCGGGCCGGCCGCCAACTATGTCTTTGCCGCCCTGGTCTTTGCCTTGATCTTCGCCACGCATGGCAAGGACATTGCCGTGCCGGTGATTGCGGAAGTGACCCCCAATTCCGCGGCTGAGCGTGCTGGTCTGCAGGCCGGCGACCGGATCGTCGCTTTGAACGGTTCGGGGATCCAGTCCTTTGACCAGATCGCACAATTCATCGGCCTCAATCTGGATCAGGAAATCACCATCCAGTATGAGCGTGCCGGCGTGGTCGCGACGACTTTTGCGAAGCCTGACATCGTCCTCGACAAGGATTTTCTGGGCAAGGACGTGCGGGTTGGCCGGCTCGGCGTGCGCAGCGGCGACGCGGGCGAGCGTGTCGAACTCGGGATCGTCGATTCGCTGACCGAGGGCACCAAGCGCGTGTTCGAGATCAGCGGCCTGATGCTCAAAGGCATCTGGCAGATGGTGACCGGAGTCCGGCCGGCGGACGAGATCGGCGGCGTGATCCGCATCGGCTACATGTCGGGCGCGCTGGCGGAGGCCAGCTTGTGGTCGCTGGTCATGTTCTCTGCGATGCTCTCGGTCAATCTCGGATTGGTCAATCTGTTCCCGGTGCCGCTGCTCGATGGCGGTCACTTGGTCTTCTACGCCATCGAAGCGATCCGTGGCCGGCCGCTTGGCGAGCGCATGCAGGAATGGGGGTTCCGCGTCGGCATCGCCTTTGTCCTGGGGCTGATGCTGTTCGCGACCTGGAACGACTTGGTTTATTTCGACGTGATCGATTATATTAAGGCCCTCGTTACCTGACAGGGCTCATAAAATGGCGTTTTTTCAACGGCTTACGCTGATCGCGGGGGTGATCTGCTGCACCTTCCTTGTCAGCGTGGTCGGCGCCTTGGCCCAGTCGATTTCGTCGGGCGACCCGATTCAGGAGATTCGAATCGAGGGCAACCAGCGCATCGAGCCGGAAACGGTTCGGTCTTACATGCAGGTCAATCCCGGCGATCCCTTCGATGCGCAGCGCATCGATCAGGCGCTGAAGAATCTGTTCGCCACCGGCCTGTTCGCCGACGTTAACTTCCGTCGCGACGGCAATGCGCTGGTGGTCGCGGTGACGGAGAACCCGATCATTAACAAGCTGGCCTTCGAGGGCAACCAGCGCCTTGATGACGAAGCTCTGCAGCAGGAAGTGCAGTTGCGGCCGCGCGTGGTCTATACCCAGGCGCGCGTGCAGGCCGACGTGAAGCGCATCCTGGACCTCTATCGCCGCAGCGGACGGTTCGCGGCGACGGTCGAGCCGAAAATCATCAATCTGGACCAGAATCGCGTCAACCTGGTGTTCGAAATCAACGAAGGCGAGGTGACCGAGGTCAGGCGCATCGATTTCGTCGGCAACAAGGTGTTCAGCGACAGCGACTTGCGCGACGAAATCATTACGCAGGAATACGCCTTCTACCGGTTCCTCAGCACGACTGACACGTATGATCCCGACCGTTTGACGCTCGACAAGGAAGCGCTGCGCAAGTTCTACCTGGCCGAGGGCTATGCCGATTTCCGCGTCGTCTCGGCGGTGGCCGAGCTGTCCCCCGATCAGGAGGCATTCTTCATCACCATCACGGTGGAAGAGGGCGAGCGCTATACGTTCGGCACCATCGACATCAAGACGACGCTGAAGGATCTGGATCCCGAATCGTTGCGCGACGCGGTCGAGACCGACGAAGGCGACTGGTACAACGCCGACCTGGTCGACGAGAGCGTGCAGGCGATCAGCGATCGCGTCGGCAGCCTGGGCTACGCCTTCGTCGACGTGCGCCCGCGCATCGACCGCGACGCCGAGAACAAAATCCTGAACCTGACCTACGACATTCAGGAAGGCCCCAAGGTCTATGTCGAGCGCATCGACATTTCCGGCAACGTGCGAACCCAGGACAAGGTGATCCGCCGCGAATTCCGGATCGCGGAAGGCGACGCCTTTTCGACCTCCAAGCTGCGCCGCACAGAGCAGCGGCTGAAGAACCTCGGATTCTTCGAGAGCGTCGACATCCAGGCGGTGCCGTCCGACAGCCCGGACAAGACCGTGATCAAGGTCAAGGTGGCGGAGAAATCCACCGGCGAATTGTCGTTCGGCGCCGGCTTCTCCACGGCCGACGGTCCGCTGGGCAATGTCGGCCTGCGCGAGCGCAACCTGCTCGGCAAGGGCTACGATCTGCGCGCGCAGTTCAATATCTCCGGCCGCCGGTCGACCATCGACGTCAGCTTCACCGACCCCTATTTCCTAGATAAGGAACTGTCCGCCGGCTTCGACGTGTTCCATAGGCGCTTTGACCGTCGGGAGAGCTCCTTCAAGGAGCAGAATACCGGCTTGGGCCTGCGCATGGGCTATGACCTGGCCGAGTATACGCGGCACACGATCAGCTATCAGGTCTCGTATGACAAGGTGACCGGTGTTGACGACGACGACTCCGACGTGTCCGACGTGATTAAGGGCGAAGAGGGGTCCGACGTTCGCTCGATCATCGGGCACGATATCACCTATGACCGCCGCGATAACCGGCTCGATCCGCGCGAAGGCTATTACGTGTCGGTGGGCATGGATTTTGCGGGGCTCGGCGGCACCGTCACCTATCTGCGCAATACGCTGGGCGGTGGGTATTTCTACACCATTAATAAGGAAGTTACCCTGGGGGCCACCGGCGAGGTCGGCTATATTCGCGGCCTGGGTGACGAGGTGCGGGTCACCGATGCCTTTTTCCTCGGCGGCCAGAACCTGCGCGGTTTCGCCACAGGCGGTGTCGGACCACGCGATTCCGATACGAATGACTCGCTGGGCGGCAAGTTCCGCTTCGAGGGCACGCTCCAGGCGGCCTTTCCCCTGGGCCTGCCGGAGGAATACCAGATCAGGGGCCGGGTCTTTAGCGATTTCGGTACCTTGACGGGAACCGATTTCGAGGACGATATCGATCTGAACGACGATGCGTCGCTGCGTATGTCATTGGGTGTGGGCGTGACTTGGGTGTCGCCATTTGGCCCCCTCGCCGTGGATCTGGCCTATCCGATCCTCAAGGAATCCTATGACGAGGACGAGCTTTTCCGTTTCAGCGTCGGGACGACGTTCTGACCGGATTCTAAAACCGCAGATTTGGAGTTGATAAAGTGCGCTCGATGAGAACCAGGATCATCGCCCTTGCCGTTGCCGTCGCCACGGCCGCGGCAGGTTCCGCAATCGCCCTGCAGTCGGCAGCGGCACAGACGGCCGCCAAGGATATCCCCATTGTGGTCGGCACTCTGGACGTGCCGGAGCTGCTGACCCAGTCCAAGGCGGGCAAGTCGCTCGCCACGACGCTGCAGCAGCGCAGCAAGACGATCAACGCCGATATCGGCAAGAAGGAACAGAACCTGCGCGCCAAGCGGCAGCAGCTTGAACAGCAGCGCAGCTCGCTGCAGCCCGCCGACTACGAGGCCCAGCTGGCGACGCTGGAGAAGGAGTTCGCCGCGTTGCGAAAGGAAGCGACGGGGAAGCGCAAGGAGATCGAGAAGGCGCAGAATTCCGGCCTGGAACAGATCCGCAAGGCCCTCGACGGCGTCATCCGTGACGTTGCCGACAAGCGCGGCCTGACCCTGATCATCAACCGCTCGGCGGTGGTGCTGGGAGCCGACGATTGGGATATCACCAACGAGGTGAAGAAGGCGCTGGACGCCAAGCTGCCGGCGGTGAAGATCTGACCCGGGCGCGGCGAGCATGAACGAACAGACGATCGCTAAGGGTCTCGACATCGACGCCAAGGGCGTGATGCGGATGATTCCGCATCGCTATCCGTTCCTGATGATCGATCGGGTCGAGAACGCCATAGCCGACAAGGGCGCGGTCGGCATCAAGAACGTCTCGATGAACGAGGCGATCTTCCAGGGCCATTTCCCAAGCGATCCGGTGTTTCCCGGCGTGCTGATCATCGAAGCGATGGCGCAAACCGCCGCGGTCCTGGTGGTCTATACGCTGGGCGCCGCCTTCGAGGGCAAGCTGGTCTATTTCATGAGCGTCGACAGCGCCCGGTTCCGCCGACCGGTGATGCCGGGCGACCAGTTGCGCCTGGAAGTGACCAAGGACCGCAATCGCGGACCGGTCTGGAAGTTCAACGGCGTCGCCAAGGTCGTCGACCAAGTCGTGGCCGAAGCCGATTTCGCCGCCATGATCCGTGACGTTTGATGGAGCGTGGAATGCAAGCTTCCGGTCAATTGCTGCACACCATGATCCGGGTGTTCGACCTGGACAAGTCGATCGACTTCTACACCAACAAGCTCGGCATGAAGCTGCTGCGCAAGAAGGACTACCCGAGCGGCGAGTTCACGCTCGCCTTCGTCGGCTATGGCGACGAGGAATCCAACGCGGTGATCGAGCTGACCCACAATTGGGGCCAGAAGGAGCCGTACCAGATCGGCACCGCCTTCGGCCATCTCGCGATCGGTGTGCCTGACATCTACGGCACCTGCGACAAGCTCGCCAAGGACGGCGTGAAAATTCCGCGCCCGCCCGGACCGATGAAGCATGGCGGCTCGGTCATCGCCTTCGTCGAGGATCCGGACGGCTACAAGATCGAACTGATCGAGAAGCAGGCCTAGAGGCTCGGTCGCCAAAACGACAAGGGGGCGGGCCCGGTCGGACCCGCCCCCTTTGTCGTCGGGACGGTGGAGCCGGCTGTTTGCGCTTCTCGATCGGCCGGTAGGGCGGCTCGCCGCGGCAGACCTCTGCCGACCGCCGCGACGACGCGCATCTGGCAAGAGATTTACACTCCAGACCGGGATGCGGACTCGGGCGCGAGCTGCGAGCTAGTTGCCGGTCAGATACATCTGATCCGTCACGACCAGGTGCGCCGGCAGACGAACCATCACGTGCGTGCCGCGGCCGGTCTCGCTCTCGATGTTGACAGTGCCGCCGTGGCGTTCCACCAGCGAGCGGACCATGGCCAAGCCGAGGCCGGTGCCCTGGAACTTGCGCTCATAAACACTGTCGAGCTGGACGAAGGGCTGCATGAGCTTGGGGATGTTCTCCGCGGCGATACCAATGCCGGTGTCGGCTATGGACAGCTCGATTTCTCTGGTGGGCGCCTGGCACAAGCCGACGGTGACCGTCCCGCCGCTCGGCGTGAACTTGATGGCGTTCGACAGCAGGTTGAAGAGGATGCGGCGGAGCGCCTGGCTGTCGGCGTGGATTCGCGGCAGATCCGGCGTGATCCGGTTTTCCAGAGTGAGGCCGGCGGATTCGGCCTGCGCCTTCAGGATGCGCAGCACATCCGTCGTGATTTCGCCAAGGTTGACCACGCGCAGATCCAATTCCATCTTGCCGGCCTCGACCTTGGCGAGGTCCAGAACTTCGTTGATGATGCCGAGCAGATGCTGACCGCTGGTGTTTATGTCGCCGGCATATCCGCGATATTGCGCGTTGCCCACAGGCCCAAGAATCTCGGCCTTGATCATTTCCGACAGGCCGATGATGGCGTTGAGAGGCGTTCGCAGTTCGTGGCTCATGTTGGCGAGGAAGCTGCTCTTGGCACGACTTGCCAGTTCGGCTTGCTCTTTCGCGTCGCGCAACGCCATTTCGGCGCGGACCGCCGACGTCATATCGCGCCCGACGCCGCGATATCCCAGGAACCCTCCGGCATTGTCGAACACCGGCTTGCCGCTCGTTTCCGCGAAACCGTCCGAGCCGTCCTGCAGCTTGATCCGGTAGACAAGCTGACGGAACGGTTCCCGCCATTCGAGTGCCCGGAAATGCCTGTGCCATTTTTCGGACTCATCTTCCAGATCGGTGGCGGCATCCCAGCGATGCCGACCGATCAGCCCGACAGGATCGAACCCGAAATCGACGGCGCGTTCCGACACGTAGGTGAAGCGGTGATCCGGGCTGGTCTCCCAGAACCAGTCGGATGCGGTCTCGGCAAAGTCGCGGAAGCGATGCTCGCTTTCGCGCAGCGCGCCTTCGGTCCGGCGACGCGTGGCAATGTCGCGCTCGAGCTCCAGGTTCCCCTTGCGCTGCTTGTCGTACGCACCCCGCAATTGAGCGGAGACGCTGTTGAACGCCGACACCACGTGATCGAGTTCGTCAGGTTCGTCCCGCGATTGCCGCCGCAACGAGAGCGGCGCCGCCGGGCGTGTAAGATCATATGATCGCAGAGCGCCCGCGATCGACGTCAGATGACGGGTGACGAGCCGATGGAAGATATAGACGATGAACAGAGAGACCAGGAACGTCTTTGTGCCCTGGCTGATCAGGATTACAAACGCCTTGTTCATCAACGCGCGGTAGACCTCTGTCAGCGTTGCCTCGACATAAAGCGTCCCGATCGGCTGCATCGCGCCGCGAACCGGGTGGATGATCGGTATTTCACGAGCGAGAACCGAGTGGCTCTGGCGCTGCCCGACCTGGACCACCAGCGGGTCCGTGCGCTGGATCAATTCACGCACCTCGACGGCGCGGACATCCGGCAGGCGAAGAATGCCCTCGAGTTGCAGGAGGAGTTGTCGTTCGTCCAGTTTCCACAGGCTCTCCCCGATGCTGTCGAGGTAGCTCTGTTCGATCTCGGCCAGGCGCCGTTCGATCACGTGCACGTCGTGCTGGTAATCGAGATAGAGTTGAAGCAGCGTGAGGATCAGCGTGATGGCGGAGCTGAACAGCACAACGCGCACGAGTAGGCGAGCACCGATGCCGCGCTCTATTCCAGCCAAGACGCGGTATGGCCATCGCACCTTGATCATCGGCGCGCTGCCGCTTGCCACCTTGTCATTCTCGCCAGCCATGCCCGGCGCGCCTTGTGCTTGCGCGCCTTGTGGGGGTACGGCGTTGGTATGATCCCCGACAGCCATGACGGTCCTAACCGTAGCACAATTTTGCCAACCTTCATGGTGCCATCGGCATAGGAATCCTGCCGGCGCCAGTTTTCGACTCGCATGCACAGATAGGAGTGGTAGTGTTGAGCGATGCTGCCAGGCATCGGACCGCGTGCGTCTGATCGGAGTCCTAAGCCATGTTCCTGACCGTGTGGCGGTGGCGCGGTGCGCGACGGCTCTTTGTTGGGTTCGGGTTCGGCGCTTCGTGGCTGGCTGCCGTGCTTGTGGACCCCGCCGGCGCGCAATCGGCTGCTCCGCAATCGACCATCGTCCTGGCTAGGTTGGCCGCGGTCCCCGATCAATTCGTGGGCGGCGAGATCTTGCGGGAGGTTTATGCCCGGTTGGGCATTTCGGTCGAGTTCGTCGACGTCGAGGCGAAGCGCGCATTGGCCCTCAGCAGCTCCGGCCAGGTCGACGGCGAAATCCAGCGGATCGCCGGCATCAGCCGCGCCTACCCGACGCTGATACAGATTTCGCCGCCGATCAACTACATCGAGCCGGCGGTCTTCACCACGGGGCTGACCTTCGAAGTCCAGGGCTGGGAGTCGATCAAGGATTACGACATCGGAATCGTTCGGGGTGTCGGTTCTTCCGAGGCTGGCACGCGTGATATGGCACGCGTCCAGCGCGCAACCAGTCTTGCGGAGTTGATTCGCATGCTCGACCGGAGCCGCTTCGACCTGCTCGTGACGGATCTGTTCAGCGGCGAAGTAGAGGTCAGGCGATTGCATCTCGACGCTCGTGTTCGGCCGCTCCTGCCGCCGATCGAGCGAATCTATGTCTATCACTATCTACACGAGCGGCACCGCGATCTTGCCGTGAGGGTTGAAGCGATGCTGAACTCGATGACGGTGGATGGGGATTTGGCCAGGATTCGCGAAAAGCTGGTGACCCAGGAACTCGAAAAAAGCGGCCAACCGAGCGGCTAGCGCGGATCGGACGCGATTGAAGCACATCCCGGTTTGCTGGATTGGTTTCGACGCTCTTGGGCGCGGAGGTCGAGGATGGTTCCGATCCGATGGTGGGGATCCGTAGGGTGGTCGTGGCTGAAATAGCAGCGGGCGGATCAGCCGACCCGCCCGTTGCCGTCGGGACAGTGGTGCCGGCTACTTCCGCTTCTCGATCGGCACGAAGGGCCGCTCGCCATAGCCGGTGTAGAGCTGGCGCGGGCGGCCGATGCGTTGGGTCGGATCCTCGATCATCTCCTTCCACTGCGCCACCCAGCCGACCGTGCGCGCCACCGCGAACAGCACGGTGAACATCGAGGTCGGGAAGCCGATCGCCTGCAGGATGATGCCGGAATAGAAATCGACGTTGGGGAACAGCTTGTGGGAGACGAAATAATCGTCCTCCAGCGCGATGCGCTCCAATTCCATCGCCAAGCCAAGCAGCGGCTCGTTGCGCTTGCCGAGCGCGTCCAGAACTTCGTGGCAGCTCTGCCGCATCACCGAAGCGCGCGGATCGTAGTTCTTGTAAACCCGGTGGCCGAAGCCCATCAGGCGGAAATTGTCGTCCTTGGACTTGGCGCGCTTGATGAATTCGGGGATGCGCTCCTTGCTGCCGATCTCGCGCAGCATGCTCAAGACCGCCTCGTTGGCGCCGCCATGCGCCGGGCCCCACAGGCAGGCGATGCCGGCCGCGAGGCAGGCAAACGGGTTGGCGCCGCTCGACCCGGCGATGCGCACGGTCGAGGTCGAAGCATTCTGCTCGTGGTCGGCGTGCAGGATGAAGATGCGGTCCATCGCCTTGGCGACCACCGGATTGATCTCGTAATCCTCCGCCGGCACGGCGAAGTGCATGTAGAGGAAGTTCTCGGCGTAGGACAGGTGGTTGCGCGGATAGATGAACGGCTGTCCCACCGAATACTTGTAGGCCATCGCCGCGATGGTCGGCACCTTGGCGATCAGCCGGTGCGAGGCGATCATGCGCTGGCGCGGATCGTGGATGTCGGTGCTGTCGTGATAGAAGGCCGACAACGCGCCCACCACGCCCACCATCACCGCCATCGGATGCGCGTCGCGGCGGAAGCCGCTGAAGAAGCGGGTGATCTGCTCGTGCAGCATCGTGTGATAGGTGATGTCCTTCTCGAACTGCTTCTTCTGCATCGCATTGGGCAACTCGCCCTCGAGCAGCAGATAGCAGACCTCCATGAAATCGGCTTTCTCCGCCAGTTCCTCGATGCGATAGCCGCGGTGCATCAGGATGCCTTCTTCGCCGTCGATATAAGTGATGGCGGATTGCGTCGAGCCGGTGGAGCCATAGCCGGGGTCGTAGGTGAACAGGCCATGCTCGGTATAGAGCTTGCGCACGTCGACCACGTCCGGGCCGATCGTGCCCTTCAGCACCGGCAGATCCCAGCTCTTGCCGTGATTGTCCGTCACCGAGACAGCGGCATAGGCCCTGGGCGGCTGCGGCACAATCTTGGAATCGGCGACCTTGATCTTTGCCGCAGCCGGCGTCGCGGACGCCTTTGATGTCTTGCCCTTGGCTGAAACCTTGCTCTTCGCCATGACGCTGTTCCCTGCTGGCTTGGGTCGAACGGGAAGTGTTAATGCCGCAAACGTAGCATCATAAATGTTAAGGGGCGATGACCTATTTTGCTATGCAGCATAGCTCGGAAACCTAGCCTGGGAATACTAACCCCGGCTGTTCAGCGCGTCATCGATTCGGCCGAGAGTCTCGTCCTTCCCAAGCACCTGCATCACTTCGAAAATCGGCGGTGAAGTGGTGGCCCCGCTGAGCGCTGCGCGCAGAGGCTGGGCGACCTGGCCCAGCTTTATGCCCTTGGTCGCCGCCAGGGTTCTTGCCAGCGCTTCGAGGTCGGCTGCCGACCAACTCGCAGTACTGCTCAGCTCGGTCCTTGCGGCGGCGAGAATTGCCCGTGCATCGGCATTCATCTGAGCCCGCGCCTTGTCGTCCAGGGCGAGCGGCCGCGACGCCGCGTAGAATTTCGCATTCTCCGCCAGTTCCTTGAGGGTCTTGGCGCGTGCCTTCAGTCCAGCCATGCCAGCCCGGACGCGCTCGAGCACAGCCGCATCTCCTGCGGCGCCGAGGCGCTTCGCGACCTCGCCGGCCAATCTGGCATCGTCGGACTGACGCAAATAATGGCCGTTCAGATTGTCCAGCTTGGCAAAGTCGAAGCGTGAGGGCGCGCGGCCGACGCCGTCCAAATCGAACCATGCGATCGCCTGTTCGGTCGGGATGATCTCGTCATCGCCGTGACCCCAGCCGAGGCGCAGGAGATAGTTGCGCAGCGCCTCCGGCAAATAGCCCATGTCGCGATAGGCCTCGACGCCGAGCGCGCCGTGACGCTTCGACAGCTTGGCGCCGTCGGCGCCGTGAATCAGGGGAATGTGGGCGAAGCTCGGCGGCGCCCAGCCGGCCGCCTGATAAATCTGCAACTGCCGGAAGGTGTTGGTCAGATGATCGTCGCCGCGGATCACCTGGGTGACGCCCATGTCGTGATCGTCGACCACCACCGCATGCATATAGGTTGGCGTGCCGTCGCTGCGCAGCAGGATCATGTCGTCGAGCTGGTCGTTGGCCACCTTGACCTCGCCCTGCACCTTGTCCTGCACGATGGTCTCGCCGCTCTGCGGCGCCTTGATCCGGATCACCGGTTTGACGCCTGCGGGCGCATCCTTGGGGTCGCGGTCGCGCCAGCGGCCGTCATAGCGCACCGGCTTGCCGGCGGCGCGCGCCGCTTCGCGCATCTGGTCCAGTTCCTCGGGCGAGCAATAGCAGTGATAGGCTTTGCCGGCCGCCAGCAGCTCGCGCGCGACCTCGGCATGACGGCTCGCCCGCGAAAACTGATAGACGATTTCGCCATCCCATTCGAAGCCGAGCCATTTCATGCCGTCGATGATGGCGTCGATCGCCTCCTTGGTGGAGCGCTGCCGGTCGGTGTCCTCGATCCGCAACCGGAAGACGCCGCCGTGATGCCTGGCATACAGCCAGTTGAAGAGAGCCGTGCGGGCGCCGCCGATATGCAGGAAGCCGGTCGGCGAGGGGGCGAAGCGCGTGACGATACTCATGATCCGGGTAATCCGTTCGACAAGGGGTTTGGACGCTTCTTAGCCATCCCCCGGCCCCTTGGCAACTGACAGGGCGCGCGCAGTCTGCTACAGCTATCGCGTGTGGGGAGAGGGCTCCATCTCGCATGGTCTGGCTTGACTTGATTCTGGCCGAGCAGCGCCGGTTCTGGCCGGTCTGGCTCACCATCGCCTTCGGCACCGGCATCGCCATCTATTTCGCGCTGCCGATCGAGCCCGGCTGGGTCGTCGGGATCGAGGCGATGGCCTGCAGCGCCATCCTGGCGGTGCTGCTGCGCGGCCGGGACGCGCTGTGGTGCGCGGCCATGATCATCTGCGCCGCGGCGACCGGCTTCACCGCGGCGCAAATTCGCACCGCGCTGGTAGACGGCGCGATGCTGCCCGCCGCGATGGAGCGCGCGCTGTTCGTCGGCATTGTCGATCAGATCGAGCTGTTGCCGGCAGGTCAGCGGGTGACGCTGCGCGACGTCGACATCAAGGACTTGCGGCGCGACGAAACCCCCAATCGCATCCGCGTCAAGGTGGTGCGCAACCAGCCGGAATTGCGCATCGGGCAGAAGGTTGGCGGCGTCGCCAGCCTCAGCGCGCCGGCCGGACCGGCGGCGCCCGGCGCCTTTGATTTCCGCCGTCAGGCCTTCTTCAGCGAATTGGGCGCCATCGGCTTCGGCTACGGCAGATTGAAGGTCCTGAAGCAGCCGGAGGAAGCCGGCTATCTCGGCATCGCGGCCGATGCAATCTCGTCCACGCGCGCCGCCATCGCGCAGCGCATCCGCGCGCAGCTTCCCGATGCCGTCGGCGCCGTGGCCATCGCGCTCACGGTCGGCGATCAGACCGCGTTGCGCAGCGCCGACATCAATGCGATGCGCGATTCCGGTCTGGCGCATCTGCTCTCGATCTCGGGATTGCATATAGGTCTCGCCGCCGGCCTGTTCTTTTTCGGCCTGCGGTTCGGCCTGGCCTTCGTGCCGGCGATCGCGCTGCGTTACCCGGTGAAGAAATGGGCCGCCGTCGCGGCCATCGTTGCGGCCTTGCTCTATGCCGGACTGGCGGGTTGGACCACGCCGACCCAGCGATCGGTCATCATGGCCGGCATCGCTTTCCTCGCCATCATCCTCGACCGCTCGCCGATCTCGCTGCAATTGGTGGCGTGGGCGGCTTTCCTGGTGCTGCTGTTCCAGCCGGATTCCCTGCTCGGCGCCAGTTTCCAGATGTCCTTCGCCGCGGTCTTCGCCCTGGTCGTTGTGTTCGAGCGGCTGGGGCCATGGTTCGCCCGGCGTCGGCAGAATTGGGGCGAAGGCGCCACCTGGGACGCGAAGCTGTTCAATGCGTTGAGCTGGCTGTTCGTGTGGCTGGCGGCGACGGTGGCGACCAGCTTGGTCGCCGGCCTTGCGACGCTGCCCTTCGCTTTGTTCCATTTCGATCGCATCTCCGTCTACGGCATCGTCGCCAATGCCATCGCGGTGCCCTTGACCGGTTTCTGGATCATGCCCTTCGCCGCGCTGTCCCTGCTGCTGATGCCGTTCGGATTGGAGGGTTGGGCATTGACCGCGATGGGCTGGGGCTGCGACGCGCTGCTGGTTGTCGCGCATTGGGTGGCCGATTGGCCGGGCGCGATCGTTGTGCTGCCGGCGCTTGCCGGTTATGCCCTGCCGGTGATGGCACTTGGATTGCTGTGGCTCGGCCTGACGCGTGGTCGATGGCGTTGGGCGGGCCTGGCGGCGCTGGCGTTCGGCGTCGCAACCGTCTGGATTGCCGAGCGGCCGGACCTGCTGGTTTCTCCCAGCGGCAAGCTGGTTGCGTTCCGTGCGCCCTATGGCGATCTCATTCTGGCATCGAACCGCGCCGAGCGGCTGGTGCGCGACACTTGGCTGCGCCGCAACGGGCAGAGCCGGTTCGACGACATCGCGGATCTGGGGGGCGACGAAACCTGGCTGCGCTGCGGCGAAACGAGCTGCGACTATGGCGGCGACATCAAGATCCGCGTGCTGCTCGGCGACCTTGCGCCCAATCCGGAGGATTGCGCCGGCGTTGCGCTGTTAGTCGCAGGCCGCAGCTCGAACCGGATTGATTGTCCGGCTATCGTGGTGACGCGCGCCGACCTGCTGCTGCGCGGCGCGCACGCGGTCTATCTGGAAAAGAATGGCGCGCGCATCGAGACCGCCGCGGCGCTGATTGGCGCGCGCCCATGGGCGGTGCGCGGGCGGACGGAACTCAACGACGATGGGTCGGAAGATCTGGTCGGCGACGCTCAGTAGCGCCGCATCAAGCCGACGAGGCGGCCCTGGATGCGCACGCGATCAGGGCCGAAGATGCGGGTCTTGTGCGCCTGGTTCGCCGGCTCGAGCGCGATGGAATCGCCCTTGCGGCGCAGGCGCTTCAAGGTGACTTCGTTGTTGTCGATGAGCGCCACGACGATGGTGCCGTTGTCAGCGGTCTCGCAGCGTTCGATCACCACGGTATCGCCGTCCTGAATGCCGGCATCGACCATGGAATCGCCATCGACCATCAAGGCGTAATGCTCGCCGCGCCCGACCAGGGTCGCGGGCACGTCGATGGAATTGGAATTGTCGCGCAGCGCTTCGATCGGGGTGCCGGCCGCGATCTTGCCATAGAGCGGAAGCTGTATGGCGCTGCTGGCCTGGGCCGCCACCACGGCGCCGGGCAAGGAGGGCGTGAAGTCGCCGCGGATGACGTTGAGGCCAGCCCGGCGGTCATCGCCAGCGGGCCGGGCGGCCTGCGCCTTGGCGGTCTGATCCTCCGGCAGGCGCACCACATCCAGCGCGCGGGCCCGATGGGGCAGGCGGCGGATGAAGCCGCGCTCCTCGAGCCCGGTGATCAGGCGATGGACGCCGGATTTGGATTTGAGACCCAGAGCCTCCTTCATCTCGTCGAAAGAGGGTGAAATCCCTGACTCGCCCAGGCGTTCCTGGATAAATTTCAGCAATTCCCGCTGCTTGCGCGTCAACATGGTCATCCCCGTTCGCCATCGCGCAAGGGCCGCTGCGCCCTGCGGCACAAGGGCTTGCGCTGGAACAAATCACAAACACAGGATGTTCTATTTTAGTTCCAGTGGCGCGTCAAGGCCGTCGTTGGGAGGGGCGGCTCGCCCCTCCCGACCCTCATCGCCCAGGGCCTTAGCCGCAGGCGGCCGTGACCATGATCTCAACCTTCCACTTGGGGTCGGCCAGCTTGGCCTCCACCGTGGCGCGGGCCGGCGCCTGGCCCTTGGGCACCCATTCGCCCCAGGCGCGGTTCATCTCGGCGAAGGTCGAGATGTCGCTGAGCCAGATATTGGTCTTCAGGATGCGGGTCTTGTCGGATTTGGCTTCGGCCAGCAGCGCATCGATCTGCTTCAGGATGTTCTTGGTCTGCTCATAGACCGACGGCGAAACCGGCTCCTCGGCCACCTGGCCGGCGAGATAGGCGATTCCATTGTGAACCACCATGTCGGCGATATGGGTTGCGTCCCCGAAACGTTTGATTGTCATTGCAAACTCCTACGATCTGATAGGGCCCGGCATGGGCGGCGGCATCATAGCGATCCCGCCGCGCAGCACAATTCCCACCCAACTTGAATTTAATCCCCTTTGCTGATCCTCTGGCGCCCGCGTTGTTAGCACGATCATTTGGGCCCCATGGCGCCGGTCATTCATATCGAGAAGTTGTGCAAGGACTACGAAGTGCACCAAAAGGAGCCGGGCTTGGCCGGCTCTTTCCGCTCGTTCTTTCGCCGCAAGTTCCAGATCGTCGCCGCGGTGAAGGATGTCAGCTTCGATATCGCGCCGGGCGAGATTGTCGGCTTTCTTGGGCCCAATGGCGCCGGCAAGACGACGACGCTGAAGGTGCTGTCCGGTCTGCTGTATCCGACCTCCGGCAAGGTCGACGTGCTGGGCTTCACGCCGCAGGAACGCAAGGACGAGTTCCTCAAATCCATCACCATGGTCATGGGCCAGAAGCAGCAACTGGCCTGGGA
>Ga0184637_10001284_pt1 | contig 17254 bp, 16 predicted proteins | sample PLM3_127_b2_FD_133143 | JGI IMG/M metagenome (GOLD analysis project Ga0184637, IMG submission 133143) | Groundwater sediment microbial communities from an aquifer in East River, Colorado, USA - PLM3_127_b2 | ecosystem: Environmental > Terrestrial > Soil > Riparian zone | place: USA: East River...
AGCAACATCAAGAAGCACGATATTCAGTGCGGATTGCTGCGACAGGATTCTCTGTTCCTCGGGCTCGGCGCGCGCGGCAAGGAGGCCGTTGCTTCGGAGCTGGAGTGCCGGGAGAGCGTCGGTTTCAACGATCAACGTACCTACGACGTGAATCAGTTGAAGGGGATCCTCGGCGCGCAGGGGTACACGGCCGGGATACGGTACGGCGGCACTTACGGAATCAACCCGCTGATGTGCCTGCAGGGGTTCAAGGATCTGTTGATCGAGAACGGCATGCAGGTCTTCGAGAGCACCGAGATGGAGAGACTCGAGGATCACACGGCCTATACGCATGCCGGAAGCGTCACCGCCGACAACATCATCATCGCGGTCGACAAGCTGAGCAACTCGATCAGCCCGCTCGCCGACGAGATCTTCCATGCACAGACATTCATGAGTGTCACGGAGCCACTGACCGACAGGGAGCTTCGGACACTGTTTCCTTCGGGCGAACAGATGCAGTGCTGGGACTCCAAGCTGGTGTATTCGTACTTCAGACTCACTGGCGACAATCGCTTGCTTCTCGGGGGCGGCAGCCCCATCACCACCTATCTCAAGGATGCCTTCAACAATCCGGGCGTCATCAGGCGGGTCATCAAGGACTTCAGGAGTCATTTCCCGGGATTGAACAATCTTTCCTTCATGCAGTTCTGGCCTGGACAGATCGATACGACCCGCGATCTGCTGCCGGTCATCGCGAGGCCCCCCGAGCACCCGCACTTGCGCTTCATACTCGGCTGCGTGGGGATTCCGTGGGCGACTTTCTGCGGAAGTTTCGCGGCGAGGAATGTCCTTGGAGATGCGGACGAGGATTACAAGAAGTATTTCAACTACTTCTCGAACCGACGTCACTTCTCCGTGCCGAGCGGCTTGGGCAAGGTGTTAGGCAAACCCGTGCTCTTCTCCTTGGCCAACAGCTGGGCGAAGTTTTATCAGGTCGATGCGCTGCGAAGTCCTGACGAGACGGAGAAGGAATTCTGACCCCGCTGTGTTCCAATCCCAACATCGATTGCACACATGCAAAGCCAGCAGGAAGCGCTCGCACAGCTCAAGTCGCTGCGCGGTGAACGACCGCCGACTCCCATGGCCGTGCGCGAGTCTAGTCCCTGGGCCATGCACGGAGTTCGATGAAAACGCGGGCTGCGCGTGCAGCGGTGGGCGCTGCGATGGTCCTGCTCGCCAGCCAGGTCTTCGCCCAGGAGCGAACGCCCACCACTTCTGCGCCCGCGAAGGCGAAGCCATGGTCATTCTCGGCGACGGCCTTCGGCTATTCCGTGCCCGGCGGGCGCGATTACCTGGCGCCGATCCTCACCGCGGATCGCGACTGGCTTCACCTCGAAGCGCGCTACAATTACGAGAACCTCGATACCGGTTCCCTGCGGGCCGGCCGTAACTTCAGCGTCGGCGACAAGCTGGTGCTGGAGGCGACTCCGATGATCGGCGCCGAGTTCGGCGACACCGACGGAATCGTACCGGGTTACGAGTTCTCATTGAGGTACGGGCGCTTCGAACTCTACAGCGAGGGGGAGTATGTATTCGACACGCAGGATTCCTCACAGAACTTCTTCTACACCTGGTCGGAGCTGAGCTATTCGCCGCTGGATTGGCTGGGGGTGGGCGTGGTCGCGCAGCGCATCAAGGCCTACCAGGCGGACTTTGATATCCAACGCGGGCTGTTGGCCGGTTTCTCCTACGAACGGGTGGAGGTCACCGCCTATGTGTTCAACCCGAGGGCCGACACTTCGGTGCTGGCCCTGTCCGCCGGCGTGCGGTTGTGAGCGCCCTGGCGAGGATGCACTGACATGAGACCGATGCTCAAACCTTCAATCTACTGGCTCCTCGTCTGTATTCCCGTCGCCGTAGCGCTGGAACATGTCGCCGACATTGCCCCGCCGCTGGTGTTCTTCGCCGCGGCGCTCGCGATCGTTCCGATCGCGAGCCTCATCGTGCGGGCCACCGAGCAGATCGCCACGCGCACCGGCGACGCCGTCGGCGGGCTGCTCAATGCCACCTTCGGCAATGCGCCCGAGCTCATCATCGCCTTCGTGGCACTCAGGGCGGGTTTGCTCGACATGGTGCGTGCCTCGCTCATCGGCGCGATCCTTGCGAACATCCTGCTCGCGCTCGGTGTCGCGTTCCTGCTCGGCGGTTTGCGCTACCGCGATCAGGACTACAACCCGGCGGCCGCGCGCGTGTACAGTTCGATGATGCTGATCGCCGTCGTGAGCCTCGCGGTGCCGAGCGCGTTCAGCCGCTTCTTCGCCCCCGAGGAGACGATCCGCCAGGAGACGCTGCTGAACGTGGGTCTGGCCGTCGTGTTGCTCATCGCCTACGCACTGTATCTCGTGTTCATGCTGAAAACCCATCCGGGCGCCTTTGCCGCCAAGGGCGGCCACGGCGGCGAGAAAGCCGAGGGCGCACACTGGAGCGTGCCGCGTGCCGTCGGAAGTCTCGTGGGTGCCTCGCTGCTGGCGGCGTGGATGAGCGAGGTCCTGGTCGGGGCCGCCGAGGGCACCGGCGAGGCGCTCGGCATGTCGCAGGTGTTCATCGGCATTGTGTTCGTCGCGATTGTCGGCGGCGCGGCCGAGAGTCTCTCGGCGATCGTGATGGGGCGCAAGAACCGGATGGACATGACGATCGGTATCGCGCTCGGCAGCTCGATCCAGATCGCCCTGTTCGTCGCGCCAATGCTGGTGCTGGCCAGCTATTTCATAGCGCCGCAACCACTCGAACTGTCCTTCGGGCGCGCCGAGGTCGGCGCTCTTCTGATGGCGGTACTGATCGGCGCCGTGGTGTGCGGCGACGGGCGCTCCAATTGGTACAAGGGCGTGCAACTCATCACCGTCTACTTGATCATAGCGCTCATGTTCTACTTCATCCCGGACACCACGCACTCCGGTTCAGCACGGTAACCAGCGGCACGGCGACCGCCGGCAGTGCGGGCCAGTAAGGAGGCATGCATGTCAGAGATGGAAAACGAAAAGCGCGCGCCGGTGCTGGATCCGATCGACCGCGTGTCGGAAATCATCTTCGGCCTGATCATGGCGCTGACGTTCACCGGCTCGCTGAGCGCGGCGACCGCCGCGCGCGAGGAAATCCGCACGATGATGTTTGCCGCGCTCGGCTGCAACCTCGCGTGGGGGCTGGTCGATGCGGTCATGTACCTCGTCAGCACGCTGACCGAGCGGACACGTAATTTCACGCTGATACGCCGTATCCGCAGCGCTGCGGTCCCGCGCGAGGCGCAGGCAATTTTGGCCGACGCCTTGCCGGGGCGCCTCGGCACCGTAATCAGTGCCGAAGGCCTCGAGGACATGCGCCAGCGACTCGCCGCGCTGCCCGAGCCACCCGCTCGCGGGCGCCTGGGCCGGGACGATTACGTCGGCGCAGTTGGCGTGTTCCTTCTCGTCGTCCTCACGACCTTTCCGGTCGTGGTCCCGTTCATGCTGTTCTCCGAAACCGCGCTGGCAATGCGCGCCTCCAATGCGGTCGCCGTTGTGACGCTGTTCGCGGCCGGCTATACGCTCGGGCGCCATTCCGGCGGGGTCCCCTGGCGCTCCGGCTTGGTGATGGTCGCGATTGGAGTGGTCCTGGTGGCCGCCACCATGGCGCTCGGGGGATGAGCGTGCGTCTGCGGTCGCCAAGCGCCGCCGTGGCGGCCGCGCTACTTGTTTCAACACTGGCCTGCGCCGCGCAAGAGGGCGGAGATGCGCCGCCACCGCCTTCGCTCGTGAATGGGCCCGGCTGGGCATTTTCCGCGACGGGCTACTACTATTCCCTCAGTGATCAAAGCGACTTCCTGCTCGCCATCGCCACGGCCGAGCGCGGGCCGCTGCATCTCGAGGCGCGCTACAACTACGAGGCGCTCGATACCGGCTCGCTATTCGCCGGCTGGAAGTTCTCGGGCGGCGATACACTGACCTACGAGCTGACGCCGATCCTCGGCGCGGTGTTCGGTACGACGCAGGGAATCGCGCCGGGTTTCGAGGCAAGCCTGGCGTATGGCGTCGTCGATTTTTATGTTGAAGCCGAGTACATGTACGACTTCGAGGTCAAGGACGACAGCTTTACCTACGCTTGGAGCGAACTCGGCTTCAGTCCACTGGAGTGGCTGCGCTTCGGCCTCGTCGGCCAGCGCACACACGCCTATCGCAGCGATCGCGATATCCAGCGCGGCGGTTTCGCCCAGTTCATCTCCGGCACGCTGACGCTCGGGCTTTATGTCTTCAATCCCGATGACAGCGCCGACCGGTTCGCGACCTTGTCGCTCGGGGCGGAGTTCTAGCCAGGGCATGCGCTGCACCATGCCGGGCGCATGGCGTCGCGCGCAAGCAGTCTGCAAAAGCGGCTTTGCCCCGCTCCTTGCCGGAGACGATTGTTTTCGTCGCCATCAATCGCCCGCAACGTCAATAAGGTCAGGAGCATGAAGATTAGCGAACGCATCGGACGGTACTCCCCGGATTTGGGTGCGGTGTAGTGGTCGCGGAACCGGCATGGACAGAGGACACCATTCCGGGTCACCCGGCATTGCCGTACGCCGTCATGATCTATGCGCTGGTTCTGAGCGCCTGCGCGTCGCTGCCTGTCGACTACCCAAGGGAAGAATCGCGCTCGCTGCAGGATACCGGCGACACGCGGCTGGGCCGTGCGGTCGCGCCATTGGTCGATGCGCACCCGGACTTGTCGGGTGTGCACCCGCTCGTGCGCGGAACCGACGCCTTCGTGGCGCGCCTGGTGCTCGCGGCGGGGGCCGAGCGCAGCCTCGACGTGCAGTACTACATCTGGCGCAATGACACCACCGGGCGTGTTCTGCTCGACCATCTGGTACGCGCCGCGGACCGTGGCGTGCGCGTACGCCTGCTGATCGACGACCTGGGAACGGCAGCGGACGACGTGCAACTGTTATTGCTGGACGAGCATCCCACCATCGAAGTGCGGCTGTTCAACCCCATTGCTGCGCGCCGCGCGCGCGGGCTCGGCACCCTGGCGGAGTTTGCGCGTGTGAATCGGCGCATGCACAATAAATCGTTCACAGCCGACAACCAGGTCACGATCGTCGGCGGCCGCAACATCGGCGATGAATATTTCGAAGCGCAGCCCGACCTGGACTTCGCCGATCTCGATGTCATGGCGGTGGGGCCGGTGGTGCAACAGGTCTCCGACTCCTTCGACCAGTACTGGAACAGCGAGTCGGCCTACCCCATCGCGGCTCTGGTATCGGAAAAAGTAAAGAGCGAGCAGGTCGAGCGGGGCCGCGCCGCGCTCGGGGAGCACAGCGATTCGCAGCGCGGCAGCGCTTATGCCGAGGCGCTGTGCAACAGCGCGCTGGCGCGCGATCTCCAAGCCGGTGCACTGGGTCTGTACTGGTGCAGGGCCGAAACCCTGTACGACGATCCTGCCAAGGTGACAGAATCTCCGAAAGACCGGCGCACCCATCTGCTGCCCAGGCTGGGGCGGATCACCGAAGCCACGCAGCACGAACTGTTGCTGGTGTCACCCTATTTTGTGCCCGGCAAGGCTGGACTGGAATATTTCCGCGGCCTGCGCAGCCGCGGCGTGCAGGTCACGGTCCTCACCAATTCGCTGGCGGCGACCGATGTGTCGGCGGTGCATGCCGGTTACAGCCGTTATCGCCGGCCCCTGCTCGAAGCCGGTGTCTCCATGTACGAAGTCAAACCCACTGCCCGCCGGGCGGACGAGGAGGCGGAGCGCGAAGGCGGGCTTGGATCGGGGCTGCGCGGTTCATCGCGTGCGAGCCTGCATGCCAAAGTCTTCACCTTCGACCGCAAGGCGGTGTTTGTCGGCTCGTTCAATCTGGACCCGCGCTCGGCCGCACTGAATACGGAAATCGGACTGGTATTCGAGAGCCCCGAGCTGGCCACCCTCGTGGCCGAGGAATTCAGCGCGGCGTTTTCGCGATCGGCTTATCGCCTCGAGCTGGTTTCCGGCGATCCCCGATCGAGCGATTCGCGCAAGAAGCTGGAGTGGGTCGAGCGCGAGGACGACGGCGAGGTGCGATACGATGCCGAGCCGCAGGTTGGCGCGTGGCGTCGGCTGGGAGTGTGGTTCATGTCCTGGTTGCCGATCGAATCGCAACTCTGATGGGAATTGCTCGGCCATGAATTTCGGCAAGTCTCACAGGGGAGTCAGCCGGACGCTGCTGCTGTCCGTCACCGGGCTCGGCATCGTGGTCGTACTCGTGTTTGCGCTCACGATCAAGCTGCAGAGGAAGGTACGGCCGCGCAACGTGGTGATGAGCACCGGCCCGGAAGGCGGCGACCTGGTACGCAGGAGGTTGATGCAAAGACCCGGCAACTCGCGTCAACGCGCCGGCGCTTTAGCGACGACGTCCACCGACCGCAGCTAACGCGCGATGCGCATGCGATATTGGCGTCGACTGCGCTGCTGCCATCGGTTCCTGATATTGCGAATTTCGACGCGCGCCTTATCCGTGTGGTTGCTGGCCGGGCTGCTGGCGGCGCCGCCGGCACAGGCGCAGCAGGCGCAGCCGCGCTTCGTCCAGCAGCGGGAGGAACTGGTCAACTGGTACTACGCCGCCACCTTCGGCACCGGGATATATACCTCGGGCGATCGCACTGTTGCGGTGCTGCAATTGCCGCTGAGCCATACTCTGCGGGAACCCGAAGAAGACCGCTGGGGATTGCGGGTCACATTGCCGGTGTCGGTCGGCTTCTACGACTATCACTTTGACGACATCTTCGACGAGGGTCTGCCGGAAAGATTGGGCACATTGAGCTTCGTTCCCGGCCTCGAACTGGAGAAGCAGATTACCTCACGCTGGCGGCTCAAGCCCTATGTCTCCGCCGGGGCCGGCTGGGAACTCGAGGGCGCCGGATATGCGTGGATCTACGATGTCGGGTTACGCAGCCGGTTCCGTATCGGCGAAGACCAAGGGGTCGAGTTCGCTCTGGTCAATCGGCTGGCCCTGGCCGGATACAACGCCCACGACGGTTCGAGTCAGCCCATCAGCTATTTTGCGATCGGACTGGACATTGTCGTGCCGACCCAGGCCGAATTGCTGGGACGTCCCATCGTGTTCGGCATGACCCCGGCCTACTACCACTACTTCCGCCGTTTGCGCTATCCCGAGTTCGACGACGCAGACAATTCGATCGGAGAACAATTTGAGTTGGCCATCAGCGTGCTCACGCGCCGGCCATTTTCCATTGCCGGCATCGAGGTGGACCGCATTGGCATCGCGGTAAGCGGCGGCGAAGGCGTCACCGCCTATCGACTGTTTACTTCCCTGCCGTTCTGACCCGGCATGCGGCAGGGCAGGTTGTATCTTGATCTCAGGCACCATACCGGACGATCGACGAGGAAGTCACCGCGCACGCCCTTCGCTTCATGACCGACGCGAAGAAGGCGGACAAGCCGTTCTTCCTGTGGTGGAACTCCACGCGCATGCACATTTGGATGCGGCTCAAGAAAGAGAGAAAAGCAAGGCCGGCCTCGGCATCTATTCTGACGGCGTGGCAGCGCGCTAAAGGAAAGGTTGAGTCAACACAACGGGCCGCACCCGTCCTGTGGCATTTGCGGCTGTTCGGTCAGTAAGAGCCAAAAGGACTCGACAACGAAAACCCAGCGATTGTTTATTGCGACAGCCCTGATCGAGGTGGGAACCGGCCTGGCGCTAGTGTTGTCGCCGTCAGTGCCGGTTTCGCTACTTCTTGGTGTATCCCTCGACACGCCCGGCGGGTTGGTGGTGGGTCGTATAGCTGGAGCGGCGCTGCTGTCTCTTGGCGTTGCCTGTTGGCTGGCGCGTAACGACGCGCTGAGCGGCGCGGCTCGTGGCGTAATTGCCGAGATGTTGCTCTACAACGCTGGCGCGGTTGCGGTGCTCGTTTGTGCGGGCATTGGCTTGGGGCTCTCCAGCATCGGCCTATGGCCGGCCGTGCTTGTTAACGCCGCACTGGCGGTTTGGTGCATCGCGTGCCTTCGCACCAAGCGGGTGAATCAATCAATCACAGAAAGGACACAAGCATGAAAACCGCACGCATATGCGATCGTGCGCCTCTAAGGCCCGCTCGAACCGTGGTTCGATAAGACGTGGCGGCCGAGTGAGATCGAGTTGGTGAAATGAAAGAGTGCCAAGGGACCAGTGGCGAGGGAGGAGAAATGAAGCAGGTATTCGCTGCGTCAGGCGAAGGGGTCGAATACCTTCAGGCCCGCCTTCTTGAAATCGCGCGTGTTTCGCGTGGCAATAGTGAGGTCATGGTGGAGCGCGGTGGCCGCTATCATTCCATCCAGCAGCGGCATCGTCTTCCCTTTCTGCTTCAAGTCCACCACGAGTTTGGCCCAACGGCGGCTGATCGTGGCGTCCCAAGGAATGCACTCGATGGTCTGCATGAGCGCGTCAAACCACTGCTCGAGTTGTCTCCGCTTGCGCCCGGGCGCAAGCGCCAGAATGCCGATACACAGTTCGCCCAGGATGATGGAGTCCACGACGAGATTCCGCTCGTTGGCGCTCAACCAGTCGATGACCTTGCTGCTGGGCGCCGGCTTCGTGGGCTCGCTGAGCACGTTTGCATCGACCAGGTAAGTCATCCGAGTTTGGGAACATTGATGTCGTCCGTCGTTTTACTGCGATCCATCGGCTTGAACCAACCTTTGACTGGGCAAGCGAGCAGCAGCTTCACCAGACCTTCATTGCGCCGCCGCGCCTTTCGCTTCAGCCGGTATTCGCCGCGGTCCATTCGTTCGACTTCGAATTCTTGCCCCGGCTCGATGCCATCCCGTTGCCGGAATTCGGCAGGGAGAATGATCTGGCCTTTCGTGGAAACGGTGGTTTTCATACGAGTAAGATACTGTCTTACGGGCCTGCCGTCAATCGCTTTCGGTGTCGAGAGGAACTGGATTCCGACCGTGCCCGGCAAAGCCTGGTTTGCCTACCTTCGTCTCTACGGTTAGCTGCCTACTGTCAATACCTGCAAGCTGCGCATGCCCGCGTGCGCCCGTTCGATTCGCCGGCGGTCCTGCCACGGCCGTGCTCAGATCAGGCCCGCCTTCTTCAACGCCCCGATCACCGGCTTGGCGAAGCCTCCGGTGGCGGCACGGATGTCCTTCGAATCCATCGTCCGGGTCGTGCCGGACCATACCGGCTGCGGATTGGCGGCCACGAACAGCGTGGTTTCGGCAACGATGTAGTTGTAATGCTGCACGGTGGCCGGTTCGTAGTACCCGATCCAGGCGCCGCTGTAGTAGCCGTAATAGCTGCGTCGCGCGCCGATCGGCGGCGCCATCGCCGCCGCCGGAGTGACCGTGGTCTCGGTTTGCCTTTCCACCATGCGCGTGATCAGAACGCCGTCCGCGCCGGACTGCTCGACCGCGGCGCGCAGTTTGTCTTCCGCCATCTGGCCGTCTTCCGGAACTGCGGTGTGGCTCGGCACCGCCTCGACGCCGTTGGTCTTGAGGATTTCCGCAAACGCGTCCTCGAACGTGCGCCGCGCACTCACCTGGTTCGATATGCCCACCACCATGATTTTCTTCACCGGCCCGCCGCGGTACTGCGGGTCCTTCCAGGTGTTGGTCAGTTCGGTGGTGGCGCAGCTGCACAGCGCGGCAAGCAACACTGTTGCCAAAAACGGGATTCGAAGAGTACTCATGATGATCGTGACTCCTGTTGGGATGGGTGATGAGAGGGCTTCAGGAACGCAAGCTCGTGCGGGCAGGCGCCGACGCGAGTGGCGCGTCGCTCAACCCGCGGGAATGGTGAGTATCGGGAGGTTGCCGGGCGATCCGGATTCGAGCAGCCGGTAGAGGATCGCGAGGGCCATCAGCGTGGCTTTCGACTGGCGGTCCTGCTCCTCGATCCAAAACCAGGCGCCGGCGTAGTGCACCGCGACCGCCGCCCGTTCGAGAAAAGGTGTCAGGAACCTTTTTGAGCATTGGCGCAGACACCTCTTTTCATCGCCATCAAACGCCCGCAACTTTGCACTGGAAAGCGAACAATACCGCGGAGACGTCACCAGCCTCGGCCTTGTGGAAGAAAAGGTGTCAGGAACCTTTATGGGATGTCTTGGGACGCTGCGGCGGCCGGCCGCGTATCAAAAGGGTTCCTGACACCTTTTCCCCCTTTCCCCTTTTCCTAATAGTGTCGCCAGTCGAATGCGATCCGAACACCGGCGCGATAGATTGTCCGGAAATCCGGCGCCGGCGCTCCCGCCGGGCTGATGACCGAGCCGTCACTCGGGACATCGAATCCTGCGAAAAGCTGCACCATGACGCTCGAACTCTGGTCCAGCGAAAAGCTCCGGAACGGACGGTACTCGAGCACAGGGAAATCGAAGCCGATCGATCGAAAGGCGATCAGCCTGACTTCAGTTGCCCCGGGGGGGGCCGGGGGCAACAACAGACGATCCTCTTCCTTCCAGTAGCCGTAAAAAGACACGCCCACCTCGCGTCCCAGCACGAACTGGAACCGCCCAACCGGAGTCGCGATACCGGACTGCCATGGAATGAGCCCGCCGTTGCTGGCGGTCACAGCCATTTGGGCGTAGGTTTTGGGCGAGATTGCCAGGATCGGGAGCCCCAGCACGAGGTCTCCCGGAATGAGCCAGAACGGCATGCGCAAGCGAACCGTATAGGCGGTGCGCGCCGGAATCGCGGCACCAATTGCACCCGTCTGGACAAGCGCCGGCGCATCACTGAAGTTCATGGTCGATGCCGTATCCTGACGCAGGCCCAGTTCCAGGAACACGAGCCCGTCGCCGGATTCGTTCATGACGCCTTCGAGCCCAAGGCCCACCCGGACGGCCACTTCGAGTCCGCCGACTTGGCCCGGCGTGGTCTGCGTTTCATCGAACCCGCCATTCAGCTCGCTGCCGAATGCTGCTGCAGACAGCCCGATGAATGGGCCCAGTTCCGCTTGAAAGCGCGGAAGCGAGCCTACTCCTTCTGCCAGCGCCGGAACGGGCACGTTGTTGGTGACGTCGATCAGGAGTGGGATGACGCTTGGGTTCGCCGCGTGAGCGGGCATCGTGCTCGACTGGCAGACGTTCAAGGTCTCCGGCGAGGCGATTGCCGAGTCGTCGAAGGGAATCGAACCTTGGCCGCTCGCCGCGTCCAGCACCTGTTCGAGACTTGTGCGCACAGCTCCCGCCGCCCGCTGGGCGTCCTCCGGGCGCATGTACGCGTCGCCGTTCAGGACGACCGCTTCCCCGTTCCATGTCGCAGTCTGAACGCCATGCTCGTTGTAATAGTCGTGGGTCCCTTTGCGTACGGCCGTGTTGCCCCACGTGCCGGCAACGTGCCCGGCCGCAAACGTGTCTTCGAGAAAATGGAGCGCGAAGGCCTCGTCAGCGAGAGCGGCGAGCGCCAGCGCCGAACGCTGCTCCGGGCTCAGGCTGTCATTCGACAACCGCGACGCCTTCTTGAGCGCACTGACGTGGTACCAGGCGTAGGCGCCAAGCGCATTCAACTCCGTTCCCGCGCTGAGGCACTGCGTGACGTAGGGGACGCCTTCGATGCGGAGGCTCGGACGAGCGAGGAGGAAGTGAACATTGTTGGATCCTGCCCGCGTTGCGTAATCCGTGTCTGCGCGCTGCAGTTCGAGATCCGAATCACGCACGTAATTGACGCGCCTGGACCGGTTCTTCGCCTCCGTCAGATGCCGCTTCAGGCGGGCTGTGACATCGGCGACCTTGAGAATCCAGCCCGTCTCAAGGACGGTCTTTACCATGTCTTCACTCGAACAGGAGTGATCCCCCGCGATCGCCGACCACGCCGCCCAGTCAATGCAAGCCGTTTTCTCGCCCTGATCGGCATCCGCCACTTGCTCGCACAATCTCCTCTCAAAACCCATGCGTGCCTCGGCCCAGACACGGTCGAGAGTGGCGCGCCGCTCCGGATCGAGGTCCTGGACTCCGAGGATCGCGATGTCACGGTGCTCCGGATACACAAACGCGAAGGATTTGCCCGCTAGGAGCAAAAAAGCCATGAGTGCGAGGGTCCACACCAGGGAGCGCTTCAACAAGGTAAGCAACACGGATCGTTTAGACAACAGGCTGACTCCCATGAAGAAGATTCGCGGCTTTTGTTTAGTTGCCTGGAAGAAATGGAAAAGGTGTCAGGAACCTTTGTGACTTTAGAATCGGATGCCGAGGCCGAGATACAACCCCTCCATCGCCATGTCCCAAACGAAGCCATTGTCCTCAAAGTCCTGATAGAGGTAGCGATAGCCGGCCTTCGCCGAAAAGTTCCTGGCGAATTGCCAGTTCGCCCCGGCGATCGCCTGGTAGGTGAGGTCCGAACCCACGCCGAATCCACCGACATCGACGTAGCCGACCATGGACCAGTGCTCTGCGAAGGGAACCGTTATGCGCGCGCCGATAACCGGATCCCACCAGCTCTCGCTGTCGCTCAGGTTGCGCGTCCCGCCCGGCAGCAGAGGACCAGTGGTCACTACGAGGTTGAGATCGGTGTCGATCTGCGTATAGCGAGCCGCTCCGATGACATCAAATCTCGTCTGGCCATTGACGACACGGTAGCCCACGGACGGCTGGTAAACCTGCTGCTTTCCCGTGGTCTCGAGCTCGCCGGTGGCACTACCGATGCCGCCGGGCCCCTGCCATGCTCTGGACGCTTCGCCCGCGAGGCGAATGTACATGCCGTCGAAAGCGAACAGCCAATTGCCGTTGCGCGCTTCGAAGATTCCCATGAAAGCGCTGTCGAGCTGATCGAACAGCTTGTCGAAAGGCACTTTAATATCGGCCGTGACTCCGCGCACTCCGGTAGTGCCGTCCAGCCCTGCGGCGAATAGATAGGGGGTGAATTCGAACTGCCATCGCTGCTCGCCGTGTTCGGCCGCAAGGGCGCTGGAAGCAAATGCAGAGAGCGCCACACACGCGGCAACGATCGCAAGCCTGCCAGCCCCCGGATTCAATGGAATCATTTTGTCTCCGTGTGATTCGTCACCGCTTAGATCTCGACGACGCGTCCGTGGTGCAAGGCCGGCTGCGCATGATCGAGATCACAGCCTTACGTGTGAAGGAGAGTTCACGATGCTTCCAGTTGTCTGCTATTCCAGGATCATGCGCATCGCCGGCGATTCGGTGTATTCGACCGAAACGAGATCCCCGGCCTGGATTTGCTCCAGGCCCTGCACTTCGTCTCCTGCCGTATGGATCGCTCCGTGGTGTTCGCCAGGAACAAGGCTCAAAACATCAGTTTTCCGTAGAGGATTAGTCCGGCAAAGTCAATGTTGACGTCGCCCTCGAAGTTGACACCGGAGGATTCAGCCTCCGCCTCGAGCGACATGCGCACGGCATTGAGTCCGGCACCAATGGCAAAGTTTTTCCAGGCGCGATATTCGGCGGAAATGAGCACATCGCTGATCTGGCCCTTGAAATCGCCGAAAGCGAGGTACAGGAACTCGACCGATGATCGCGCATACCACTTTTCGGTCAGCGCCACGTCGAGTCGCGCGCCGATCAGGGGCAGCGGTGCGGTGACGTTGTCACCTGCCGTTCCTTGAGCCAGCGAATGGACTTTCAGCCCGATATCGGTTACATGAAGGCCGACCGATCCGGCCAGGTCCACACGATCGTCCTGCAGAAAGGAATAGCTGTAGCGCACATTGTAGAAGGCCAGGTCGAATTCGCTGTCCACCGTTGTGCCAAGCGGGTAAGTCGTGCCGTCAACATTGATATCCTGGGTCAGGGTTTTGGTGGCCTCGCGGGAGAGGTCGAACCAGGTGAAATCCCAGCGATGCTTGCGGCTCGAGCCAAACCGGTAGGCAGCATCGATCCGGAACACGGTGTCGGAACTCTCCATGCCGAGGGCTTCGTCGAGGTCGATGTCGGCGCCGACGCCCGGCGTGCCGATGCGCACGTCGGCGCCGAGAGTTGAGGCAAAGCCGCCGAGGCTGAGACTCCATTTTTCCCAAGGGCCGCCGCTTTCTTCGGCAACAGCGGGCTGCATACATACAGCCAGGGCGGCAAGCCAGATTCCTTTGAGCATTCGTGACATGATTTCCTCCCATTCGGTTTGCCTGGTCGCCATTTGTTCGAGGCTCGCAGGCGTTAGTCGGCTCACATCCGGGATGCCTGCATCATACCCAGAATCCGGCAACGCGTTCGATCGTCCAGTACGAGGCAGCCGTTCCAATTGCATACACCGGTACGCGCCATGCCCAGGCCGGCGTTTTCTGCAGCAAGTGCCGGAATGCGTGGAGTGTGCCGAGCACTGCGGCGATGAACAGCAACTGGCCGATTTCCACGCCGACGTTGAAGAACAGCAGCGCAAGCGGGATGGATTGCTCCGGCAGGCCGAGATCGCGCTCCGTTCCGTCGCCGCACAGCCGTCCGGAGAGCGTGCATCGATGCGTAGCCGCAGGTCACCAAGCGCCGGTACCCGCCCCAAAACCTAGTAGGTATCTTCCCCCAATCGCGCGCAGATCGAGATAGGCGGGACGCGTTTCGTGTGCCTCCGCTGCAGCACAGAGGGGAAAGATCATCAGAATGAGAAGGCGGGCGAACATCAGTTCAACGGGGCAGGAACAGGATTTACATGATTGGCTGGATTAAGAACAAGTTCGTATTGCTTTGAACTTTCAATCGTGTCCATCCCGTTAATTCTGTCCACTGTCTGGTTGACTCACTTAGGAAACAGCAAGGTCACGACGAAGCGCAAGCCGAAATCCTCCGGCCCGCTGTCAGGGCTCTCGGCCCAGTAGCGGACACCGCCGCCAATACTGACCAGTTGTTTGCCAAATTTCGTGACCTTGGAAACGTTGACATTGATCGGTACCGACCATCGCTCCGCTTTCCAATCGTAGGTCGATTCGGTATTCAGTGAATAGGTCCACGCGGTCTTGGTTGTATACGACATGAAGGGCTGGATGAAGGTGTTGCTGATGTCGCTGCGGCTGTCATCGCCGGCGACCGACCAGATGTGATTGGCGAGTGCGCCAAACGTCCACGGCCCCTGTTGCTTGAGCACCACGCCGGTCGGTCCGATCCCCCATTTTTCCGCGCCGAGCAGATCATCGCTCGCGATCGGCAGCAGGAACACCGGCCCTGCACCCCAGATCAGTCCCTTTGCCGTTGGCGCTTTTGGCGAGAAGAACACGCTCTGGACGATGTCGCCGATGCCCGACTCGCTCGAACCCGGCACGACGTCCTTCTGGTCGATGATCGGCAGGATGGTGCGCGAGATGATGTTCCACTCTTCGTTCAGGGTGATCGGGATGACCGGTTGCACGTTGATGGTCCAGCGTTCGCCGTCATTCGGACCGATGCTGTCGTCGTAATTGGCCTGAACCGGTACGCTGATTAGTGCGGCAACCGGGTTGCTCAGCTTCTTGGCGAGATCTTCGCTGCTTTGTTGTGCGATGGCTGGCAAAGCGTGAAAAACTGCGAGCAGGGCGGTCAACATCAGCGCCTTTGTTACAAAAATGTCACCTCGACAGGATGAGAACCGCATCAGAACTCGTAGAACGCGCTGATTGAAACCATCTCGACATTGTCCAGTTCGTCGATGTCTATTTTTTCGTACTCGGCGCGCACGCCGATGCCGAACAGGCTGAACCTTGCGCCGACCCCGTACACCGGTGCTGAGCCGTCAAAACTGGTCTTGACGCTGGCATTGCTCTTCTCCAGGTCGTATTCCATGCCGCCGAGGCGGGCGAACAGCTCCACCGGGCCGAGACCGACTCCGGCGAGTGCGGCGTAGTCAAACCCGTCGACCTTGTACTCGACCGCGCCGGCGTTGGGCTTGCCCAGATCTCGAAAGCCCACTTCACCGGAGAGGCTCACGATAGGCAGCAGATCGAAGCGATAGCCGCCGAAAATCTTGAACGCGCCGTCGGACTCATCGAATGCATTTCCGGCGGGATTGGCCGTGCTGTCCTCGGTGGCGGCGGAGCCGACACCGCCGCCTATGTAGATACCGCCGGCGAAAGCAGGGGTGGTGACGATAATGAAGAGGGCTGTTGCGATTGCAAGGATACTGGTGTGGCGCATGATGATCTCCTGGTTTGAAATGTTTGTCTGGCTGCGGACGCGGTGCGGGGCACTCTGGCTTGGTCCGGATTCAAGGTGTGACGATGGCGAAGGTAAATACGCGATCGCAGTTCGTCAAGCTACACTAAATCATTCGGCAGGCATCAATAATCCTACAGGCGACGGCATTTTGATTGCAAGACTGCGCAAGGAGCGGCATTATTGCCGGCCGGCGCGGCAAGAAAGATAAAGCCTCTCCGGCTGTGGCAGGCGCGAAGATGCGCCGCCTGAAAAGGGAGCTTCCGGATCATGATCCAGGCGACGGCGAAAAGGCCCGGCCGAGTATCGTTGAGATCGCCGTTTTTCCTGCCGGCGATCGGCGTGTTCGCCTTTGTCGTCGCGTTCGCGGTGCTGCTCGCCGTGCTCAGTCCGGCGCCTCCGCGCACCGTCATGATGGCCACGGGCGCGCAGGGCAGCGCTTATGCCGAGTTCGGCGAACGCTACCGCGAGCTGCTCGCCCGTCACGGCGTCAGGCTCGAACTCGTAGCCACCAACGGCGCCGTGGACAACATCCGCAGGCTGAGCGATGCAAAGTCGGGCGTAAGCGTCGCGTTTGGCCAGGGCGGAATTGCCGACGCGGCGCTGGCGCCTGAACTGGTATCGCTCGGCACCGTGTTCTATGAGCCAGTGTGGCTGTTCAGCCGCGGCGATCTGCCGCGCGCGTCTGCGGGCATGCTCAAGGGCCTGCGCGTATCGATCGGCCCGGAGGGCAGCGGGACGCGCAAGCTCGCCTCGGAACTGATCGGCGCGTTGGGTCTGGACGTGACCGCCACCGAATTGCTCGACCTGACCTCGCGGGATGCCGGGACGGCGCTGCTTCGCGGCGAGATCGACATGGCGGTGATGGTGGCTCCGTGGGAATATGCCGTGGTGCGCCAGCTTCTTGTTTCCGAGCGCATCAATGCGATTTCCTTCCCGCGTGCGGATGCGCACGTTGCGCTGCGTCCGTACTTGAACAAACTCGTCGTGCCGCAGGGGGTCGCGGACCTGGCCAGCAACCGGCCGCCCACCGATCTCGTGCTGGTCGCCCCCAAATGCAGCTTGGTGGTGCGCAACGATCTCCATCCGGCGATCCAGTACCTGCTGCTCGAGGCTGCCTCGCAACTCCACTCCAAGCCGGGGATTTTCCAGAAAGCCGGCCAGTTCCCCGCCGCCGAGCCGATCGATTTGCCGTTGAGCGACAACGCGCAGCG
>Ga0184637_10001285_pt1 | contig 17247 bp, 14 predicted proteins | sample PLM3_127_b2_FD_133143 | JGI IMG/M metagenome (GOLD analysis project Ga0184637, IMG submission 133143) | Groundwater sediment microbial communities from an aquifer in East River, Colorado, USA - PLM3_127_b2 | ecosystem: Environmental > Terrestrial > Soil > Riparian zone | place: USA: East River...
GACGGCAAGCCGGACACCGCATGGCGCAGCACGCGCGGCGGTGCGCAGACCTGGCAGGCCGACTTCAGCGTCCCCCGCGAGCTGAACGGGCTGCTGCTGCGATGGGCCGACGGCGCGCGCGCGCGCGACTTCGACGTGCAGTACTCCGACGACGGCAAACGCTGGCGCACCGTGCGCCGCGTGCGCGACAGCGGGCGCGACGTGGTGCCGCTGTGGTTGCCCGACGGCGAGACCCGGCACGTGCGCCTTGCGTTGCAGCGTGGGCCGCAGGCAGGCTATGCGCTTGCGGAGTTTCGACCGATCGGTCCGACCGAATGGGCGACGCCGAACGACGCGCTGCGCGCGCTCGCGCTCGCTGCGCCGCGCGGCCGCTATCCGCGCGCCTACGTCGGCGAGCAGAACTACTGGACGCTGGTCGGCGTCGATCGCGGCGGCGCCAACGCGGCGTTGATTTCCGAAGACGGCGCGATCGAGCCGCGCAAGGCGGGGCCCTCGATCGAGCCGTTCGTCATCGACGAGGCCGGACGCTTGTCGACCTGGGCGGACGTGCGCATCGATCACGCGCTGCGCGACGGCTACCTGCCGCTGCCTCAGGTGCGCTGGACGGGCAGCGACCACCTGCTTGCGATCGAAGCCGGCGCCGACGGGGCGCCCGAGCATGCACAGCTCATCGCGCGCTACACGCTCACCAACACCGCCACGCAGCCGCGCACGCTGACGCTGGCCCTCGTGCTGCGGCCCTGGCAGGTCAACCCGCCCACGCAGCTGCTGAACACCGCCGGCGGCGTCAGCGCCGTGCGCCATGTCGCGTGGCGCGGCAGCACATTGCGCGTCGACGGCCGCGACTGGCTGCACGCGGTCACGCCGCCGAGCGCGGTCGGTGCGGCCGCCTTCGACCATGGTGATGCGCTCGATCTCGCTCTGCGCAACGCGCTGCCGCCGCTCGACGAGCTGGGCGATGCACAGGGCCTCGCGAGCGCCGTGCTGCGCTGGCGGCTCGAGCTCGCGCCCGGCGAGTCGCGCAGCATCGCGATCGTGCTGCCGATGGCGGGCCGCGCGTTGCCGTCAGCCGACGCGCAAACACGGCTCGATGCGATTGCCGGCGCATGGCGCGGCCGGCTCAATCGCGTCACGCTGAGGGTGCCCCCCGCGGCGCAACCGATCGCGGACACCTTGCGCAGCGCGCTGGCGCAGATCCTTATTTCGCGCGATGGCGCGGCGTTGCAGCCGGGGACGCGCAGCTACGCGCGCAGCTGGGTGCGCGACGGCGCGATGATGGTCGCGGGCCTGCTGCGACTCGGCGAAGTGGACGCGGCGCGCGAGTTCGTGCAGTGGTACGCGGGCCATCTGTTCGCCAACGGCAAGGTGCCGTGTTGCGTCGACGCACGCGGCGCGGACCCGGTGGCCGAGAACGACAGCCACGGCCAGTTCATCTACGCGGTGGCCGAGCTGTGGCGCCACACGCGCGATCGCAACCTGATCGAGACGCTCTGGCCGAAGGTCGACGCGGCGGCACGCTACATGGAGCAGTTGCGGCTGTCCGAGCGCACACCGGCCAACCGCAGCCCCGGACGCGAGGCGTTCTACGGAATGATGCCCGCGTCGATCAGCCACGAAGGCTATGCCGCGAAGCCGATGCATTCGTACTGGGACAACTTCTGGGCGCTCACCGGTTACCGCGATGCGACCGAGCTGGCACGCGTGCTCGGCCACAACGAGCGCGCCGCCGAGCTGGCGCGCCAGCGCGCGCAATTCGAGTCCGATTTCGAGTCCTCGCTCGCCGCCGCGGTCGCGCAACACCGGATCGATCACCTGCCGGGCGCCGCCGAGCTCGGCGACTTCGACCCGAGCTCGAGCACGATGATCTTCAGCCCGGCCGGCATCGAGACGCGCGTACCGCGCGCGCTGCTCGAATCGACCTGGGAACGCTACTGGCAGGAATGCCTCACGCGGCGCGATGGACAGCGCGCATGGACCGACTACACGCCGTACGAGCTGCGCTCGGTGTCGGCGTTCGTGCGCCTCGGCCAGCCCGAGCGCGCGCACGCGCTGCTCGACTTCTTCCTGCGCGACCGGCGGCCCGCCGCGTGGAACGGGTGGGCCGAAGTGGTCGGCCGCGAGCCGCGCGAGCCGCGCTTTCTCGGCGACATGCCGCATGCGTGGATCTCGTCGGACTACATCCGCTCTGCGCTCGACCTGCTCGCCTATGCGCGCGACTCCGATGGCGCGCTGGTGCTCGGCGCGGGCATTCCGCAAGCGTGGCATCGAGCCGGGCCCATCGAGGTGCGCGGACTGCGCACCGCGCACGGAAAGCTCGACTTTCAGCTCGAGCGCGTCGAGCCGATGCAACTGCGCCTCGTCGTCGGTGCCGGACTCGAACCGCCGCCCGGTGGCCTGTGGTTCGCATGGCCCGGGGCGGGCGAGCCTCCATCGAGCACGGCCGACGGCAAGCCGCTCGCGTGGCAGGGCCGCCTGCTGCGTCTGCCCGATGGCGCCGTCGACCTGCGGATGCCGTGGCCCGCGGAACAAGCCGGCCGCTAGCATCGCGCTCGTCCGCTACCATCGCGTGGCACAGCCCTTGCGATCACGCACACCATCATGGAACTGACGCCCCGCGAAAAGGACAAGCTGCTGATCTTCACAGCCGCGCTGCTCGCCGAACGGCGCAAGGCGCGCGGCTTGAAGCTGAACTATCCCGAGGCCTCGGCGCTGATCAGCGCGGCCATCATGGAAGGTGCGCGCGACGGCAAGACCGTTGCGCAGTTGATGAGCGAAGGCAAGACCGTGCTCACACGCGCCGACGTGATGGAAGGCGTCGCCGAGATGATTCCCGAGATCCAGGTCGAAGCGACCTTTCCCGACGGCACGAAGCTCGTCACGGTGCACCAGCCCATCGCCTGAACACCCTCGCACATCGACATCGAAGGAAGAGCCAAGATGAAACGCCTGCTGCTCATCACGTTTATCACGCCGCTCTTCGCCACGGCGCACGACGGCCATGGCCCCAGCGGTGCGCACTGGCACGCGACCGACGCGTGGGGCTTCATCGCACTGGCGATCGCTCTCGCAGCAGCGGTCTGGTTCTCGCGGAGGAAGTGATGATCCCCGGCGAGCTCTACACCGACGGCGCCGACCATGCGCTCAATCCCGGCCGGCGCCTGCTTACGCTCGTCGTCGAGAACACCGGCGACCGGCCGATCCAGGTCGGCTCGCACTATCACTTCGCGGAGACGAATGCCGCGCTGCGCTTCGATCGCGATCAGGCGCGCGGCATGCGCCTGAACATCGCGTCGGGCACGGCGGTGCGCTTCGAGCCGGGGCAACAGCGCACGATCGAGCTCGTCGACTATGCGGGCGCGCGCATCGTGTACGGCTTTCGGGGCCTCGTGCAGGGGAGCCTGTGATGGCTCACATCCAACGACGTGCCTATGCCGAAATGTTCGGGCCCACGGTGGGCGACCGTATACGCCTGGCGGATACCGAGCTGATCATCGAGGTCGAATACGACCACACGCTGCGCGCCGGCGGCTACGGCGAAGAGGTGAAGTTCGGCGGCGGCAAGACGATCCGCGACGGCATGGGCCAGAGCCAGGCCGTCAACGGCCCGGCTTCGCATCTGGCGGCCGACTGCGTGCTCACCAACGCGCTGATCGTCGACCACTGGGGCATCGTGAAGGCCGACATCGGCATCAAGGCCGGGCGCATCGCGGCCATCGGCAAGGCGGGCAACCCCGATGTGCAATCGGGTGTGGACATCGTCATCGGCCCGGGCACCGAGATCATCGCGGCCGAGGGCATGATCGTCACAGCCGGCGGCATCGACAGCCACATCCATTTCATCTGCCCGCAGCAGATCGAGGAAGCGCTGATGAGTGGCGTGACGACGATGCTGGGCGGCGGCACCGGCCCGGCGACCGGCACGTTTGCGACGACCTGCACACCGGGGCCTGAGAACATCGCGCGCATGCTGCAAGCGGCCGAAGCCTTTCCGATGAACATCGGCTTTCTCGGCAAGGGCAACGCGAGCCGGCCCGAGGCGTTGCGCCAGCAGGTCGAAGCGGGCGCGATCGGACTCAAGCTGCACGAGGACTGGGGCACGACGCCGTCGGCGATCGACTGCTGCCTGGCGGTCGCGGAGGAGACCGACACGCAGGTCTCGATCCACAGCGACACTCTGAACGAATCGGGTTTCGTCGAAGACACCATCGCCGCGACGAAAGGCCGCACGCTGTGCGCTTTTCACACCGAAGGCGCCGGCGGCGGCCACGCGCCGGACATCCTGCGCGTGGTGGGCGAGGCGAACTTCCTGCCCTCGTCGACCAACCCGACGATGCCCTACACCGTGAACACGGTCGACGAGCACCTCGATATGCTGATGGTGTGCCATCACCTCGACGCGAGCATCGCCGAGGACCTGGCGTTCGCCGAAAGCCGCATCCGCCGCGAGACGATCGCCGCCGAAGACGTGCTGCACGATCTCGGCGCGATCAGCATGTTCAGTTCCGATTCGCAGGCGATGGGCCGCGTCGGCGAGGTCATCATCCGCTGCTGGCAGACGGCGCACAAAATGAAGCAGCAGCGCGGCGCACTGGCCGGCGACGGCGAGCGCAACGACAACACGCGCGCAAAGCGCTATGTGGCCAAGTACACGATCAACCCGGCGATCGCCAACGGCATCGCACACGAGGTCGGCAGCATCGAAGTCGGCAAGTGGGCGGACCTCGTGCTGTGGAAGCCGTCCTTCTTCGGCGTGAAGCCATCCCTCGTGATCAAGGGCGGCTTCATCGCCGCGGCGGCGATGGGCGATCCGAACGCGAGCATCCCGACGCCGCAGCCGGTGCACTACCGCAGCATGTTCGGAAGTTTCGGCCGCGCGCTCGCGCAGACCTCGATCACCTTCATGAGTCGCGCCGCGCTCGCGGCCGGCGTTCACGATCGCTATGGGCTGGCCAAGCGGGCGGTTGCGGTGAAGGGCTGCCGCAGCGTGCGCAAGGCCGACATGGTGCACAACGACTATGCACCGAAGATGGAGATCGACGCGCAGACCTACAGCGTGCGCGCCGACGGACAACTGCTGACTTGCGAGCCCGCGACGGTGCTGCCGATGGCGCAGCGCTACTTCTTGTTCTGAGCCGCAGTCGCCGGGGCGCTCGCGGCCTGCGCCGCCGTAGCGCCGGCTCCGGATGGCTTGATGGGCGCGGGCGTGGCAGCGCCAGGCGCGTTCTTCACCGGTACACCTTCGGACTTCGCGCGCGCGATCAATGCATCGCAGTCGCTGTCCTTGCCCGGGCCGGTTTCGATCAGCGCGAGCAGTGCGGCGATCGGCACTACCGAGCCGAGAAGCAGCGCGCCTCCGCCGCGAGCGAGCAGCTTTGCCTTGTCGGGCGTGATCTGCGGCTGCCGGAAGCTGCCGGTCACATCGAACGGCACGCGCAGCGTCAGAAAGCTGAAGTCCTTGGGGACAGGGTTCACGCGCATGTTGAGTTGCTCGTTGGCAAAGTCGGCCTGGCCGGTCGCTTCGATGATGGTGTCGGTGGTGTCGAAGACGATCGTGCGCGCGTACATCAAGCCGCGCTTGAATCCGACGTCGGCGAAGGCACAGCGCACGTCGACCGGCTTGTCGCCGCGAATCAGGAAGCCGAGCGCTTCTTGCCCGTCGAGGTCGATGAGCTCGAGCAACAGGTTGCTGATCTGCCCCTTTCTCATCGCCACCTGCGCCTCGCCGTCGGCGGTCGAAAGCAACTGGCCGAAGGAGTTGCCCCGCCCGGCCAGCACGACGCGGCCGTTGACGTTGCCAAGCGCCATGCGCGTGTTGCTCACCTGCGGCAGCAAGTCGTCGAGCTTCAGGTGGCGGCCGCGCGCGTCGAGCCGCGCGACCATCGGCTCGCTGCGCCCGTCGATGCTGAACTTGCCGTCGAGCTCGCCGCCGGCGAAGCCAAACGTCAGCGGGTCAGCCGTCAGCTGGCGGTTGTCGAGCACCACATGCGTCTTCACGCGCTCGAACCGGTGCTTGCCGACGTTCTGGATCGAACGACCTTCGAAGTGGATGTCGGCGTCGAGCGTGTCCCACTTCTGCGCACTGAAAGTCTCTTGGGGCATCAGTTTGCCCTCGGCGGAAGCGACCTGTGCCGGCGCCTTCGGTCGCGCTGCCTTCGCTGGCGACGCCGTCGCTTTGTGCGGCGGTGACGAAGCGCCCGCCGGCGCACTCTTGCCGATCACCGGCGCGAAGTCTTTGAGATCGAGCCGCTGCGATACGAGCGTGCCGCTGATGAAAGGCCGCGGCGTGCGCTTCTCGAAGCGCACGCGCCCGGACACATCGCTGTTGCCGACACGGCTCTTGAACTCCTCATAGTGCCATGCCGTACCTTCCAGGCGCGCGCGGCCTTCGGTGCTGTACGGCGGCGTGTCCGGCAGCCCGATGTTCGCGATGCGGTACCACTCGCCAAGCGATGGTCCTTCAGCTTGCACGCGCAGGTCGGCGGTGGTCGGCGCGGCGAGGCCGGTGACGCTGCCGGCCGCCTTCACCTTGGTCGCGCCGATCTTCGCTGCGACGTCGAGCGCATACGGCCTGCGCACGTCGCGCAGGCTCAGCACCGCATCGCCCGTCCCTTGCGCCGCGGTGTCGAGCCCATGCCAGCGGCCGCTCGCGATGGCCTTCAGGCGCGACTGGCCGCCCTCGGTGCTCGGCGTGCTTTGCAGTTTGACCTGCACGTCCGACTGGGTGTGCTTCTGCACGAAGCGCACGAGCGCCTGATCCAGCAACACCTCGCCCAGCTCGACAGCGCTCTTTGCGTCGCTTTGCTGGCGATCGAGGTAACCGTTGAACTGCCCGGCCGCATTCGTCTCCAGCCACAGGTCGGGCTTCACCACCGACACTTCGGGGATGACGAGGCGCCCGCGCAGCAGCGGCAGCACTTCGATATTGGCATCGACCTTGTCGATCGTGATCATCTGATCGCGACCGGCCCATGATGGATTGGCAAAGCGCATGCGCTCGGCGACGAGGCGCCGCTTCCACCACGTCCACCAGATGTCGCCCTCGATCACGAAAGCGCGGCCAGTGGCGGCCTCGACACGCTGGCTGATCGTCTCGCGCAGAAAGTTCAGCTTCCACGGCACGCTGAAGGCGACGAGCAGCAACAGAGCACGAACACGCCGCCTGCCATCAACAAGCGACGTGCCCGGGGCCAGGGCGAGGTAGCCATCGGCGTACCTTCGCGCCCTGGCAAGCGGAACGCTATCAGCAGCGGACCATAGTCATGTCAGACCCTGCCTACAGCACAGGCGCGGAGCGACATCGCATACCTCCTTCAGCGCGTAACCGTCAGCGGGATCGTGATCGTGCTGCTGGCGGCGGTCGCGCCGGATCCGGACGTCGCAGTCCCTGTGACGCTGTGCGTGCCCGCAGGCGTGCCGGTCAGCGCAGGAGGATTGGCGCCTCCGCCGGGTGTTGCACCGCTCGGCGTTCCTGCATCTCCACCCCCGCCGCCGCAAGCTGCCACCAGGACGAGCATCGCAGCCAAGAGCAATCCCGCCCACGCCCATCGCCGGCAAGCGTCCGAACGCCGTCGCCTTGCGATGGCGCCGGTGGTCATCAGCGCCATCGGACCGAGCGCAGGCGCAAGTCCTCGATGCCGGTCGCTTCGGTCCAGCGGAAGGCGCCATTGCCGTCGTTCGCCGCCTTCAATCGGAGATCAATGCAGACATCCCGGCGCTGCTGATCACCGGCGATACGGCGCCCGAGCGGCTGCAGGAGGCACAAGAGAGCGACTTCTTCCTGCTGCACAAGCCGGCCGCGAACAGCAAGCTGCGGGCGGCCATCGGCAATCTCATCCAGTCGTCGCCCGATGATTGAGCGGTTGCTGGCACACTCCAACGATGCTGCTGACTGTCAACAAGCTGATCGCACAGGCCCGTGGGCTGGCGCCACCGCTTGTCAAACGCGCCGCGAGCGTCGAGCTCGATTGGGACGTGCGGCAAAAAAGCCGCTTCGATGCTACCGACAGCCAGGGTCGCGCGCTGGCCGTGTTCCTGCCGCGCGGCAGCGTTGTGCGCGGCGGCGACGTTCTGGTGGGCGAGGACGGCTCGTTGATCAAGGTCATCGCCGCCGCGCAGCCGGTGCTCGTCGTGCGCCACTGCGCCCAGCACGGATCAGCGTTCGATTTGTTGCGCGCGGCCTATCACCTCGGCAACCGGCACGTGCAGCTCGAGTTGCAGAGCGACCACCTGAAGCTCGAGCCCGATCACGTGCTGGCCGACATGCTGCGGCAGATGCATTTGATCGTGAACGAGGAGCGAGCGGCGTTCGAGCCCGAAGCCGGCGCCTATGCGGCGCAGCACGCGCATGCCCACGGCGACCGAGCGCACGCCGAGCACGATCACGGGCACCATCACTGATGGCGCCCGAGCCCGCCGTCGCCATGTCGCCCGACACGCAGCTGCGGCTGATGTGGCTCGCTTCGCCGGCGCTTCCGGTCGGCGGGTTCAGCTATTCGGAGGGGCTCGAATCCGCCGTCGAAAGCGCTCTCGTCAAGACGGAGAACGAGGCCAGCGCGTGGCTGCTCGATCAATTGCATCTGAGCCTGGCGCGCGCCGACCTCGCGGTGGCGGCACAAACCTTCGACGCATGGCGTGGCAACGATGTGGCGCGTGCTGCGGCGCTCAACGACTGGGTTCGGCTGACGCGCGAATCCTCCGAGCTGCGCCAGCAGACCGAGCAGATGGGTCGCTCGCTGCTCGAGTGGCTGCGCAACGGCGACGAGGCGAACGATGCGCGCATCGCCGAGCTCGCAGCGCTTGCGCCGGCGCCGACCTGGCCCGTCGCGTTTGCGCTCGCCGCCGCCCTCACGCAAGCGAGCGCGCGCGAAGCGCTGCTCGCGTTCGCGTTCGGCTGGGCCGAGAACATGGTGCAGGCCGCGATGAAGACGGTGCCGCTCGGCCAGAGCGCCGCGCAGCGCATGCTCGCCAGGCTCGCGCACGACATTCCCGGCGCGGTCGAGAGCGCGCTGCACCTCGCCGACGACGAACGCCAGGCCTACACGCCGATGCTCGCGATCCTGTCGGCGCAACACGAATCCCAATACTCGAGGCTGTTTCGATCATGACCGCATTGCACTCGCTGCCGCATCGCACGAAGAAGCTCCCGCCATTGCGCGTCGGCGTCGGCGGCCCGGTCGGCTCAGGCAAGACCACTCTCGTCGAGATGCTGTGCAAGGCAATGCGCGATCGCTACGAACTGGTCGTCGTCACCAACGACATCTACACGAAGGAAGACCAGCGCTTGCTCACCGTGGCCGGTGCACTGGAGCCCGAACGCATCATGGGCGTCGAGACCGGCGGGTGTCCGCACACCGCGATCCGCGAAGATGCATCGATCAATCTGGAAGCAGTGGACCGCATGCTCGAGAAGTTTCCCGACACCGACATCGTCTTCATCGAAAGCGGCGGCGACAACCTCGCGGCCACCTTCAGCCCGGAACTTTCCGACCTAACGATCTACGTGATCGATGTCGCCGCGGGCGAGAAGATCCCGCGCAAGGGCGGACCGGGCATCACGAAGAGCGACCTGTTCGTCATCAACAAGACCGACCTCGCGCCGTACGTCGGTGCCGACCTCGGTGTGATGGAGGCGGACACGAAGCGCATGCGTGGCGCGAAGCCGTTCGTGATGACCAACCTGAAGACGCGCACCGGCCTCGACGAGGTGGTGTCCTTCATCGAGACGAAGGGGCTGCTGAAGGCCTGATCTCCGGCGCCGCACTCACAACCACCGGGCGCGCTTGAAGCGCCAATACATCAGCGAGCACGCCGCGACGATGGTGGCAAGCGCCAATGGATAGCCCCACTTCCATTTCAGCTCCGGCATCTGTTCGAAGTTCATGCCCCACACGCCGACCAGCGCCGTGGCCACCGCGAAGATGCCGGCCCAGGCGGCGAGCCGCTTCGTGGTCTCGGATTCTTCGATCGTGACGAGCGACAGATTGACCTGGATGCCGGTGCCGATCGCCTCGCGCAGCGTTTCGAGCGTGGTGTTGATGCGCACCAGGTGGTCGTAGACATCGCGAAAGTACTCGCGCGTGGTCTCGCACACCGACGGCACGCGTCCCATCGTCAGCTTGCCGGTTGCCTCCAACAACGGCGCCACCGCGTGCTTGACGGTCAAGATGCGTTGCTTCAGTGCGTACAGGTGCTCGATGTTGGCGCGCGCCGTGCCGCGTTCGAAGATCTGGGCTTCGATCGCTTCGAGCTCGGTTTCGAGCGCATCGATGATCGGAAAGTAGCGGTCGACCACCGCGTCCATCAGCGCATAAAACACGAAGCCGGCGCCGTGCCGCAGCAACTGCGGTTCGCGCTCGGCACGCTCACGCACGCCGAGAAAGCCCTGCTGGCTGCGGTTTCGGATCGAAAGCACGAAGTTCGGTCCGGCGAAGATGTTCAGTTCGCCGACACGCAGGTCGTCGGTCGCACCGAACTCGATCATGTGCAGCACCGCGAAGACGATGTCGCCGTACTCTTCGACTTTCGGCCGTTGGTGGCCGTGGCGCGCATCCTCGATCGCGAGATCGTGCAGCCCGAATTCCTGCTGCATCTTCGTAAGCTCTTCATCGGTGGCGTCGCGCAGCGCTACCCACACGAAGCAATCGGGGCGATTCACGTACTCGCTGATCTCCTCGATGCCGATGTCGGTGAGCTTCTTTCCATCCTGGTAGGCGGCGCAATTGACGAGCATGGCATCGGTGCGCAGGTGGGGACAGGCTCGCACTGTAGCGCCATCGAGAAAGTCGGCGAACTATCGCCTATGCTGTCGAGGCAGTCCGTGCGAGGCCGAGGCGCCGAACACAAGAACATGTCTTTCAACTCACCTCAAGGAGCGATCACATGAGCTTGATCTCTTTCATCAAGGAAGCCGGCGAGAAACTCTTCGGCAAGGGCGAAGCGAAGGCGGCGCAAGAGGCCGCGGCCACTGCCCCGACGGCGGACAACATTGCAAGGCTGAACGAAACGGCCGGCAACGCCATCGAGGAGTACGTGCGCACGATGGGGCTGAAGGTCGAGGGGCTCGACGTCAACTTCGACGGCGCGACTTCGACCGCCACCGTGAGCGGTCAGGTACCCGACCAGGCGACCAAGGAGAAGGTGCTTCTATGCTGCGGCAATGTCGAGAACGTCGCTGCCGTCAACGACATGCTCACCGTCAAGGAGAAGGCGCCCGAGGCGCAGTTCTACACCGTGGTGAAGGGCGACAACCTGTCGAAGATCTCGAAGCAGCAATACGGCGACCCGAACAAGTACCAGGCGATCTTCGAAGCGAACAAGCCGATGCTCAAGCACCCGGACAAGATCTACCCGGGCCAGGTGCTGCGCATCCCGCCGACGGCGTGAGCAACGCTGGCTAGCGAATCGTCGTCGCGCTTTTCAGTGCGCGCACTGCGCCCTCGCCGATCGACGCGCCGAGCCGCTTTGCCAGCCGCTCGGCGACGTTTTCCTTCGGCGTGTAGTCGATCACCTCCTCGGCCTTGATCACCTCGCGCGCGACGTAGTCGAGGTTGCCGAGCTTGTCGGCCAGCCCGAGCTCGACCGCCTTCTGGCCGTTCCAGAACAGGCCCGAGAAGGTCTCCGGCGTCTCCTTCAGCCGCTGGCCGCGGCCCTGCTTGACGACCGTGATGAACTGCTGGTGGATCTGGTCGATCATCGCCTGCGCATGCGCGCGGTGCTTCTCGGTGAGCGGCGAGAACGGGTCGAGGATGCCCTTGTTCTCGCCCGCGGTGATGAGTCGCCGCTCGATGCCGAGCTTTTCCATCGCGCCGGTGAAGCCGAAGCCGTCGACCAGCACGCCGATCGATCCGACGATCGACGCCTTGTCGACGTAGATCTCGTCGGTGGCCACCGCGATGTAATACGCGGCCGACGCGCAAGTCTCGTCGACCACCGCGTAGACGCGCTTCTGGTGCTTGGCCTTCAGGCGGCGGATCTCGTCGTTGATGACGCCGGCCTGCACCGGGCTGCCACCCGGCGAATTGATGCGCAACACCACGCCGCGCGAGCCCACGTCTTCGAACGCGCTCTTCAGGGCGATGATCATCTGCTCGGCGCTGGCTTCGCCGTCGTGCGCGATCTCGCCGCGCAGCTCGATCAGCGCGGTGTGCGGACCGGTCGTCGTCGCCGCAGTGCGCTGGGCCACGATGCCCCACACGATGAACGTGATCACCAGCAGCCAAGCGAGCCGGAAGAACACGCGCCAGCGCCGCTCGCTGCGACGATCGCGCAGGTACTCGCGGGCGAACTTCTCGAGCACGTCCCACTGGGCGCGCCCACCCGGCGCGGCGCCCGCCGATGGCGGCGTCGTGGCGGAGAACGTGGGTTCGGTACCAGGGGGCGGAGTTTGCGGGTCCATGGCGGGCTTTCGGTGAGGGTCTGTCGTCTTCAGTCGACGAACGCGGGCCGCGTGTCGCGCGAAGGATACCAATAGACCTGGCCGTCGAACTCGCGCACCTCGAGCACCGTGAGCCTGCCACGGCCGCAGGGGCCGCCGATGCAGCGACCGTTGCGCGGGTCGTAGGCTGCGCCGTGCATCGAGCACAGGATCCATTCGCGCGAGCTGTCGAGGAACTCGCCCGGCTGCCAATCCATCTCGGTGGGCACGTGCACACAGCGGTTCAGGTAGGCGACAACGCGGCCGTCGATGCGCATCGCGAACGCGCGCGCCGACGCGCCATAGTGCAGCACGTCGAAGACGAACGCAGATCCCCTCTCGGCGAGCTCATCGGAGGCGCACACGGGCTGCGGCGGCAGTTCGGGCAGTCGGTTCGGATCGAGCATCGCGCAGACCATCGACAGGCGTCACGCGTAGCGCGTCAGCCAATCATGCAGCTCGGCGGTCGTGTGCGTCACCGCGATCGGCGAATGCAGCGCGAACGCGTCAGGCTCGTGCGCGCCGTAGCTCACCGCGACGCTCGCCGTGCCGGCGTTGGCCGCCATCTGCAGGTCGTGTGTCGTGTCGCCGATCATCAGCGTGCGCTCGGGCGCGGTGCCGAACTCGCGCATCAACTCGACCAGCATGCGCGGGTCGGGTTTGGATGCGGTCTCGTCGGCGGTGCGAGTGGCGTCGAACAGGCTGCTCAGCCGCGAGCTGCGCAGCGCCTCGTCGAGGCCGCGGCGACTCTTGCCGGTGGCCACCGCCAGCCAGTGGTTGCGATTCTTCAGCGCGTGCAGCAACGGGAGGATGCCCGCGAACAGGCTCAGCTCGTGCTGGCTCGCAACGTAATGGTGGCGGTAGCGCGCGCCGAGTTCCGGGTAGCGCTCACGGGGCAGCCCGGGCGCCGCGCTGCGCAGCGCATCTTCCAGCCCGAGCCCGATGACATAAGCCGCTTGCCGGTCATCGGGCACGTCGACCCTCAAGTCGCGGCAAGACGCCTGGATGCAGCGCACGATGAGCGCGGTCGAGTCGAACAACGTGCCGTCCCAGTCGAAGACGATCAGGTCGTACTGGCGGGCCTTCAGTTTCGGGGCAAAGCTCATGAGGTCAAGCGGCGCAACAACGATTCACATTCTGAAGGCAACGGTGCCGCGAGTTCGATGGCCTCGCCGCTCGCGGGGTGGGCGAAGCGCAGGCGCTTGGCGTGCAGGAACATGCGGTCAAAGCGGGTCTTCGGCGCACAGCCCGGCGCGGGCTCACCGCGCGCGAGCGCCTTGTTGAGGGCAAAGTCGCCGTATTTCTCGTCGCCGACGATCGGGTGTCCATTGGCTTGCAAGTGCACGCGGATCTGGTGCGTGCGGCCCGTCTTGATGGTCACGTCGAGCAGCGTGAAAGCCGCAAAGGAACGGCTCACGCTCACCAGCGTGATCGAGCGGCGACCCTCGTCATGCTCGTCTGCCACAGGGCGCACGCGCCGTTCGCCTTCGGCGGTGAGGAACTTGTGCAGCGCAAGGTCGATGACTTTCAGCTTCGCGGGCCATGCGCCGGCGACCAGCGCCGCGTAGGTCTTGCCGGTTTCGCGCCCGCGAAACTGCTGTTGCAGGTTCGTCAGCGCGGCACGTTTCTTGGCGATCAACAGCAGGCCCGAAGTTTCCTTGTCGAGGCGGTGCACCAGTTCGAGAAACCTGGCGCCCGGCCGCGCCTGCCGCAACTGCTCGATGACGCCCGAGCTGACGCCACTGCCGCCGTGCACCGCAACGCCTGCGGGTTTGTCGACCGCGATCAGGTGCTCGTCCTCGTAGACCACCGGAAATTCGCGCGCCGGCGCTGCGGGCGACGCGCGCTGCGCCACGCGCACCGGCGGCAACCTGACCTCGTCGCCGAGCTCGAGACGAGTATCCGCCTGTGCCCGGCCCTTGTTGACGCGCACTTCACCGGAGCGGATGACGCGGTAGACATGCGTCTTCGGTACGCCTTTGAGGATGCGCAGCAGGTAGTTGTCCAGGCGCTGGCCGGCAGCGCCCTCGTCGATGAGGAGCCGCCGCACGGAAGGCCGGCTGCCGGCGCCCGACGACCCTGCGCTTTCCTCACCCATCCTCACCGCGCTCGTTTTGCCCCCTATAATGCTTTGCACCACGATTGCGCTGTAAGTGTTTGATTTTGCGGAGTTTACCCGCGCACCCACAGCACGCCGTGGCGGTCACGTGCAGACGTTGACCACAAGGTGATGCAACGCACGCGACGTGCGGCGGGCCCTGCCCCCAAGTGGCAGCGCGGCCGTCAGTTGCGAGCGGCAGAGAAAACGTAAAAACGAACCCCCTTTTGGGAAGACAAGGTTTCAAGAGCGCCAGGCGATCGATTCGCAGATGAGTTCCCAGGCCATATTCGGGAGCGTCACCTTCGGTTCATGTCTGGCGCGCCGCGTCCAGTGACTACACGGATGTTGTCCCCGGCCCACCCCCCGCTGCGTTCGTCGCGCCCGCTCGTCCGGCTTGTCGCCGGCCGGCCCGCGCTCGGGCAGCGCGTGGCCGCCGACCTCGCCGCCCACGCCTTCTCGGCAGGGCCGGCCCGCTCGTTCCGCGCACTTCACCGCCACGCACGCGCCAACGCTGCGAGGCTGATCGCCTGAGGCGATCACCCCGCAGTCCAGGGCGATTCCTTTCGGTTCCTTCGCGTTTCTCGTGCATCGATCGGTCACCCCGGCTTGCCGGAGGTGACGTGATGTTGTGCGCCACGAAAGCAGTGGCATGAGGAGCGCAAATGAAACGCATGCTGATCAACGCGACACAGCCCGAAGAACGGCGTCTCGCGATCGTCGACGGCCAGAAGCTGCTCGACTTCGAGACCGAGATCGAAGGTCGGGAACAGCGCAAGGGCAATATCTACAAGGCCATCGTGACGCGCGTCGAGCCGTCGCTCGAGGCCTGCTTCGTCGATTACGGTGAAGACCGGCACGGCTTCCTGCCGTTCAAGGAAATCTCGCGCAACTACTTCCGCGAAGGCGTCGACGTGCGCTCAGCGCGCATCCAGGACGCGATCAATGAAGGCGACTCGCTGCTCGTGCAGGTCGAGAAAGAAGAACGCGGCAACAAGGGCGCCGCGCTCACGACCTTCGTCTCGCTGGCCGGCCGCTACCTGGTGCTGATGCCCAACAACCCGCGCGGCGGCGGCGTCTCGCGCCGCATCGAGGGCGAAGACCGCGAGGAGCTGAAGGAAAACCTCGACCAGCTCGACTACCCGAAAGGCATGAGCCTGATCGCGCGCACCGCCGGCATCGGCCGCAGCGCGCCCGAGCTGCAGTGGGACCTGAACTACATGCTCAAGCTGTGGAGCGCGATCGACGGCGCCTCGCAGGCCGGCAAGGGGGCGTTCCTGATCTATCAGGAGTCGTCGCTCGTGATCCGCGCGATCCGCGACTACTTCACCGCGGACATCGGCGAGATCCTGATCGACACCGACGACATCTACGACCAGGCGCTGCAGTTCATGACGCACGTGATGCCCGAGACGGCGCACCACGTGAAGCGCTACCGCGACGACGCACCGCTGTTCGCGCGCTTCCAGATCGAGCACCAGATCGAGACCGCGTTCTCGCGCACGGTATCGCTGCCCTCGGGCGGCGCGATCGTGATCGACCACACCGAAGCGCTGGTGTCGGTCGACGTCAACTCGGCACGCGCGACGCGCGGCAGCGACATCGAGGAGACCGCGACGCGCACCAACCTCGAAGCCGCCGACGAGATCGCGCGCCAGATGCGGCTGCGCGACCTGGGCGGCCTGATCGTCGTCGACTTCATCGACATGGAAGAGTCGAAGAACCGCCGCGAAGTCGAGCAACGATTGCGCGATGCGCTGCGGCAGGACCGCGCGCGCGTGCAGTTCAGCTCGATCTCGAAGTTCGGCCTGCTGGAGCTCAGCCGCCAGCGGCTGCGCCCGGCGCTCAGCGAAGGCAGCCACATCACCTGCCCGCGCTGCAACGGCACCGGCCACATCCGCGACACCGAATCGAGCGCACTGCAGATCCTGCGCATGGTGCAGGAAGAGTCGATGAAGGAGAACACCGCGGCAGTGCACGTGCAGGTGCCGGTCGAGGTGACGAGCTTCCTGCTCAACGAGAAGCGCACCGAGATCACCAAGATCGAACTGAAGCAGCGCATGACCGTGCTGCTGGTGCCGAACAAGCATCTGGACACGCCCAACTACAAGCTCGAACGATTGCGTCACGACGACCCGCGCCTCGAGAATCTGCAGGCGAGCTACACGATGATCCAGGACGCCGAAGAGGAAGTCGGGATCACGCGCCGCGAAAAGGGCAAGGCCAAGCAGGAGCCGGTGATCAAGGGGTTGATGCCCGAACAGCCAGCCCCCGTGGCCGCGCCAAAGCCGGCTCCCGCCGCGCCGGCGTCGGCGCCGGTTGCCGCGGCGCCCATCAAGGTGGCGCAGCCTGCCGCTGCGGGCAGCGGTTTCTTCGGCTGGATCAAGAGCCTGTTCGGCGGCGCGAGCACCGAACCGGCGCCCGCGCTGGCCAAGGCTAGTGTGGCCACGATGCCTGCCGCTGGAGGCGCAGCGCAAGGCGGTGAACGACGCGAGGGTCGCGGCAACCGCGGTTCACGCGGCGGCGAGCGCGGCGAGCGCGGCGAGCGCGGAGCTCGTGGCGGTCGCGGCGACGGACGCGGCGAGCGTGGAGAGCGCCCGGAGCGTGGAGACCGCGCAGAGCGGGGCAGCGAGCGGACCGCGGACCGCAAGGACACTCGCGGTCGCCGCGGCGAACGTGATGAACGCGCCGAGGCGCCCGAAGCGACGAAGCAAGGTGCCCCGGGCGAGGGCGCCGA